>Ga0315910_10005099_pt1 | contig 10825 bp, 13 predicted proteins | sample EdamamesoilMG_FD_204470 | JGI IMG/M metagenome (GOLD analysis project Ga0315910, IMG submission 204470) | Garden soil microbial communities collected in Santa Monica, California, United States - Edamame soil | ecosystem: Environmental > Terrestrial > Soil > Garden | place: USA: California...
GGTCGAATTCAAGCGCGACGTCTACCGGCAGGCGCTCACCGAACTGCACCGTTTCCTCAACGCCGACCGGCGCCGCGTGCGCGGCGAACAAACGGCGAGCCGCACGGCCTGAATCTGGCCAATATCGTGGCCGCGCTCGCGCGATAGCGCCCGTCTATTGGTACCATTGCCACAAACGATTTGCCGGCGTGCGACGCCGGACTTAAGTTCATCAGTCCCGATCAAAAGGAGTCCGTCATGCAACTCAAGGGATCCAAGACCCACGACAACCTGAAGGCCGCGTTCGCCGGCGAATCGCAGGCCAACCGCCGCTACCTCTACTTCGCGGCGAAGGCGGACGTCGAAGGCCAGAACGACGTCGCGGCGCTGTTCCGCTCCACCGCCGAGGGCGAGACCGGGCATGCGCACGGCCACCTCGAGTACATGGAGCCGGTGGGCGATCCGGCGACCGACAAGCCGATCGGCCGCACCAAGCTCAACCTCGCGGCCGCCGTCGCCGGCGAGACCCACGAGTACACCGACATGTACCCGGGGATGGCGAAGACCGCGCGCACCGAAGGCTTCACCGAGATCGCCGACTGGTTCGAGACGCTCGCGAAGGCCGAGCGTTCGCACGCCAACCGCTTCCAGAAGGCCCTGGATCAGTTAGTGGAGTAATGCCGCAGATATCGCCAGACAGCCTCCTGTCGCTGGAGGCTTATGCCCGGGAGCGCAATGCCTACCGCTCCCGGGTGATTGCCCACAAGAAGCTGCGCACCGTGCACGTCGGCGAGCATGTCACGCTGATTTTCGAGGACGAGCAGACCGTCCGCTACCAGGTGCAGGAGATGTTGCGCATCGAGCGCATCTTCGAGGAGGAGGGCATCCGCGGCGAGCTCGAGGCCTACAACCCGCTGATTCCCGACGGCCGCAACTGGAAGGCGACCCTGCTGATCGAATACCCGGAGCCCGAAGAACGGCGCCGGCGCCTGGCCGAACTGAAGGGCGTCGAGGACCGCTGCTGGGTCCAGGTCGACGGCTGCGCACGCGTGTTCGCGATTGCGGACGAAGATCTCGAGCGCGAGAACGACGAGAAAACCTCGGCGGTGCATTTTGTGCGCTTCGAGCTGGACGAGGGCATGCGCGTCGCGCTCAAGCGCGGCGCAGCGCTGTCGATCGGCATTGATCACCCGAACTATCGCGCCGGCGCGCAGGTCGCGCTCGCCGTGCGCGATTCGCTGGCGGGCGACCTGGCTTGAGATCACTGCTGGCCTGCGTCCTGGCGGTCGCGGCCCTCCCCGCTGCGGCGCAAAACACCAACCAGCTCAACGTTCCGGGCGGCCCGAGCAACTACGAAGAAGAGCAGGAAATGCTCAATTGGAAGGAAGCCGCGGTGCCGCTGCCCGCCTATCCGAAGGAAGCTGACCTGATCGAGTTCCAGGTCAGTTCGGGCGCCACCTTCCGTTTCTTCATCGACGCCGCCTCGCTCAGGGTCGCCGACGACGGCGTGGTGCGCTATACGCTGGTGGCGCGCAGCCCCTCGGGGGTCGCCAACGTCAGCTTCGAAGGGATCCGTTGCAGCACCAAGTCCTACAAGGTGTTCGCCCAGGGCGCGGGCGGGCGCTGGTCGCCCCGGGACGGCGACTGGCGGCTGATCGATGTGAAGACGATCCAGCGCTGGCACAACGTGCTTTACTCCGAATTCCTGTGCCCGCGCCATCGCCCGATCCAGACCGCCGCCGAAGGCGTGAACGCGCTGCGTCGGGGCGTCCACCCGGGCCTGGCGCTGCCGTTCGAGGGCGTCAACCGCAGCAACTGATTCCTGCTAAAGCAGGACCAGGTTGTCGCGGTGGATCAATTCCGGTTCGTCGACGTAGCCGAGGATGGCCTCGATGTGCGCCGAGGGCTTGCGCATGATGCGCCGCGCCTCGTCCGCGGAATAGTTCACCAGACCGCGCGCGACCTCGCGCCCGGACCGGTCGGCACAGGCGACCACCGCGCCGCGCTCGAATTCGCCCGCCACGTCGGTTACCCCGACCGGAAGCAGGCTCCGGCCGCCGCTGGCCAGAGCCTTCACCGCGCCGTCGTCCAGCGTCAGGCGTCCGCCGACCGTCAGGTGGTCGGCGAGCCATTGTTTCTTCGCCGCGATCGGCAGGGTGCTCGCGGTGAGCAGCGTTCCAAGGCTTTCACCGCGTGCGATGCGCAACAGAACATCCGTTTCCCGCCCCGATGCGATCACCGTGTGCGCGCCGCTGCGCGCGGCGCGCCTGGCGGCCTGCACCTTGGTGAGCATGCCGCCCTTGGCGAGCGCCGAGCCGCTGCCGCCGGCCATCGACTCGATCGCCGGATCGCCGGCCGCGCGCTCGGCGATCAGCTTCGCGTCCGGGACGCGGCGCGGATCGGCGTCGTAGAGGCCGGCCTGGTCGGTGAGGATGATCAGCGCGTCGGCCTCGACCAGGTTGGCGACCAGCGCGCCCAGCGTGTCGTTGTCGCCGAGCTTGATCTCGTCGGTGACCACCGTGTCATTTTCGTTGATCACCGGGATCACGCCCAGTTCCAGCAGCGTACGCAGCGTCGAGCGCGCGTTGAGATACCTCTGCCGGTCGGCCAGGTCGGCATGCGTCAGCAATACCTGCGCGGTGGCCAGGCCGTGCGCGCGAAAGCAGGTCTCGTAGCATTGCGCGAGGCCCATCTGGCCCACCGCGGCAGCGGCCTGCAGTTCGTGGATCGCGTGCGGGCGGCGCGTCCATCCGAGGCGCTGCACGCCCTCGGCGATGGCGCCGCTGGAGACCAATACGCAGCGCTTGCCCTGCGCAAGCAGCTGCGCGATCTGCGCCGCCCAGCGCGCGATTGCGGCCGCGTCCAGGCCGCGGCCGTCGTTGGTGACGAGCGAGGACCCGACCTTGACGACGAGGGTGGTGGCATTCGCGAGGACGCTAGGCTGCACGTCGCCCCTTCTTTCTTTCGACGGGCGTGGAGATGAACTGGTACGCGCGGCCGGACAGCTCCCGGCATCCCTTGCCGTTGATCGCGGAGATCATGAACCAGGGCGCCTTCCAGCGCAGCGCGCGCACGATCTTGCGCGCGCGCGCCTCCGCGTCCCCCGCGAGGTCGGCCTTGTTGAATACCAGCCAGCGCGGTTTGGCGTACAGCGTTGCGTCGTATTTCTTCAGCTCGTTCGCCAGGGCGCGCGCGTCCTTTGCCGGGTCCGCGTCGTCTTCGGGCGGCGCGAGGTCCACCAGGTGCAACAGCAGCCGGGTGCGCGACAAGTGGCGCAGGAACTGGTGGCCGAGGCCGGCGCCCTCGGCCGCGCCCTCGATCAGGCCGGGGATGTCGGCGATGACGAAGCTCGCGTCGTTCTCGACGCGCACCACGCCGAGCGAAGGATTGAGCGTGGTGAATGGATAGTCCGCGACCTTGGGGCGGGCCGCCGAGACCGCGCGCACGAACGTGGACTTGCCGGCGTTGGGCAGACCGAGCAGCCCGACGTCGGCGAGCACGCGCAGTTCCAGCGAGAGTTCGCGCGATTCGCCCGGCTCGCCGCGCGTGAACTGCCGCGGCGCGCGGTTGATGCTGGACTTGAAATGCAGGTTGCCCAGGCCGCCCTGGCCGCCCTTGGCGAGCAGCGCGCGCTGACCATGCGCCGCGAGATCGAACAGCAGCGTGCCTTCTTCGTCCTTGACCAGCGTGCCCACCGGCATGCGCAGGACGATGTCCTCGCCGCCGCGCCCGTATTTGTCGGCGCCGCGGCCGATGTCGCCGTCCTCGGCGCGGTGGATGCGCGCGAAGCGGTAGTCGACCAGGGTATTGATGTTGCGGTCGGCGACCGCCCAGACGCTGCCGCCGCGCCCGCCGTCGCCGCCCGAGGGGCCGCCGCGCGGCACGAATTTCTCGCGACGGAACGCGGCGCTGCCGTCGCCGCCCTTGCCGGCGTGTACCTGGATCTTCGCTTCGTCGATGAATTTCATGTTGTGGGGTGCAGAAACAAAAAAGCCCTATCGACTCCGATAGGGCTTTCTCGCGGAGTCGGGAGGAAGGCTAGGCCGGGACGACGCTCACGGTTTTCTTGTTGCCGCCGCCCTTGACCGAGAACTCCACCTTGCCCGCGACGCGCGCGAACAGGGTGTGGTCGCGGCCCATGCCGACGTTGACGCCGGGGTGCACGACGGTGCCGCGCTGGCGCACGATGATCTGGCCGGGTTGCGCGAGCTCGCCGCCGTAGGTCTTGACGCCGAGCCGCTTGGCGTTCGAATCGCGACCGTTGCGCGAACTGCCGCCTGCTTTTTTGTGTGCCATCTTCGATTCTCCTGCGGGTTCAGGCGCCGACGATTTCGTCGATGCGCACTTCGGTGAACGATTGCCGGTGCCCCTGCGTTTTCGCGTAGTGCTTGCGGCGCCGCATCTTGAATATGCGCACTTTTTCGCCGCGCCCCTGCGCCACCACGGTCGCCTTGACCCTGGCGCCGGACAGGTAGGGCGCGCCGACCTTGATGCCGTCGCCTTCGCCGAGCGCGAGCACCTGTTCGAACGACACCGCCGCGCCGACTTCGGCCGGCAGCAACTCGATTTTTACCTGCTCGCCGGACTTGACGCGGTACTGCTTGCCGCCGGTCTGGATAACTGCGTACATGGCCTGATCCTTATCCTGCTGAAACCGCAAAATGGGGTGCAAAGACTTGGAATTATAGGGGATTTCATGCCCTCAGGTCAAAGCCTGCTGTGCTAATTTCCGTCCCCTATGGAGCTGCTCCCCCTGCTGGCGCCGGTCGAGTCCGAGATGCGGCGCGTCGATGCCGTGATCCGCGCCCGCCTCGCTTCGGACGTGGCGCTGATCGCGCGCGTCGCCGAGTACATCGTCGGCGGAGGCGGCAAGCGGCTGCGCCCGGCGCTGGTGCTGCTGTCGGCCGGGGCCTGCGGCTACCCAGGGGACACGGGCCGGGAAGGCCATCTGGAGCTCGCCGCGGTAGTCGAATTCATCCACACCGCCACGCTGCTGCACGACGACGTGGTGGACGGCTCGGAACTGCGCCGCGGCCGCAGCACCGCCAACGCCGAGTTCGGCAATGCTGCCGCAGTGCTGGTCGGCGATTTCCTTTATTCGCGGGCCTTCCAGATGATGCTGAGCGCCGACAGCATGCGCGTGATGCGGGTGCTCGCGGACGCGACCAACACCATCGCCGAGGGCGAAGTGCTGCAGTTGATGAACTGCCATGATCCGGAAGTGGGCGAAGTGCGCTACCTCGAAGTCATCCGGCGCAAGACCGCGAAGCTGTTCGAGGCGGCCGCGCGCCTGGGCGCCGTGCTGGCGGATGCGTCGCCTGCGATGGAAACCGGGCTTGCGGAATATGGCATGCGCCTGGGCACCGCGTTCCAGCTGATCGACGACGTGCTCGACTATTCCGGCGACGCGGCCGCGATCGGCAAGAGCCTGGGCGACGACCTCGCCGAAGGCAAGCCCACGCTGCCACTGATCCGCGCCATGGCGAGCGGCACGCCGGCGCAGGCCGGCGTGGTGCGGCACGCGATCGTCGCCGGCGGGCGCGTGGAATTCGAACGCGTGCTGGACGTCGTGCGCTCGACCGGCGCGCTGGCCTACGCGCGCGATGTCGCCGTGCGGGAAGCGGAACTCGCGCGCGACGCGCTGCGCGGTCTGCCCGCCTCGGAATACAAGGAATCTTTGCTAGAATTGGCGTCCTTCTCGGTGGTCCGCCAATCGTAGGTAGCCACATTTCGGGGTGTAGCTCAGCCTGGTAGAGTACTGCGTTCGGGACGCAGGTGTCGCTGGTTCGAATCCAGTCACCCCGACCATTTCCCACCCGTTTTCCTCCGACCTGTAACAGTCTGCAAATCCGCTTGCGCAGGGCGCGCAGCGGCATAAGCTTTTCTCCGAGCCTTTTCCTTCCGGGTGGGTGGCGGCAATGAATCTGCGGCATGCACTGCTGGTATCGGCGGCAACGCTGCTGGGGATCGCGGGCGCCCCGGACAGTTTCGCCGAACGCGGGGGCGCGCATGCCGGACGCGCTGGCCATGGCGGGGGCGCCCGGCACCATGCGCATTACAAGGGCGGCCACTCCGGCGGCCGATATGCTGCGTCGCACCGTGCGCGCGTAGCCGCGCGCACGGCCTATTGGGGCGCGCCGCTGGCCTACGGCCCGGCCACTTACTCCTCCTATTACGCGCCGGCCTCTACGCCGGCCTATGCTCCGCCTCCCGCTGCGCCTGCCTTGTATTACGTTCCGCCGATCGCCGCCAACGCGCCGCCGTTTTCGTTCGACGGCAGCCCGGCGGTGGAGCCTGATTGGGGCTGGCAGCGGGTGAATCTGCAGCAGCTTGCCGCCGAGGTGCGGGCGAAACGCGAGGCGGGCACGAAGCCCTAAGGACGAGCAGGGGCTGGCGGCCACTTCCCGCATAATGGCCGCATGACCAAGCTGATCCTCATCGCGGTTGGCGTCCTGGTGATTTTCTGGCTGTTGCGCCGTGCGCTGGCGGGTGCGCGCAAGGGCGACGACGCGCCGCCGCCGGGCGAAGCGAAGGGCGACCTGGTGAGTTGCGCGCATTGCGGGGTCAACCTGCCCAAGGCGGAAGCGCGCAGCGCCGGCGGGCGCCACTACTGCAGCGAGGAGCACTGGCGCGCGGGCCCGCGGGACGGCTGATGCTGGCGCCGCCGCGCTACTCGGGCATCTTTGCGCGCGACCAGCGCACGCCGGACTCGTTCTGGATCTCGCTGCGTTATTTCAACGTTTACCGCATGGCGGTGGCAGCCCTGTTTCTCGGGATCACGTTGTTCTTCGACGATGCGCTGAACCTCGGTACGCACCGCCTGAACGTGTTCCGGCTGGTGTGCATCGGCTACCTGATGGCGGGCGTGGTGTTCCACAGCCTGCTGCGCAATCTGAGGGATCTGTTCAACCTGCAGCTTTCGGCGCACGTTGCGCTGGACATCGTCGCCATCACGATGCTCATGTACGCGAGCGGTGGCATCCGCTCGGGCCTGGGGGTGATGCTGCTCATTGCGCTCACCGGCGCGGCGCTGGTCGCGCCGCGGCGCCTGGCCATGCTGTACGCAGCGTTCGCCGCCATTGCGCTGCTGCTGGAGCAGACCTACTGGCTGCTGCGTTTCGACGCGCCCGAGGCGAACTACCTGCAACCGGCGCTGCTTGCGATCGGCGGTTTCGCCGGCGCGGGCATGGTCAGCTGGCTGGCCCAGCGTGTGGCCGCCAACGAAAGCCTCGCGCGCGAGCGCGGGCGTGCGCTTGAGACGCAGCTGCGCGTCAACGAGCTGGTGATCGCCGACATGCAGGACGGCGTCCTGGTGCTCGACCGCGACGGGCGCGTAGCGCAGCACAACCCTCAGGCGCAGCGCCTGCTCGGTGCCGGCGCGCTGCGCGGGGCGGATCTCGCGCGCCTCGTGCCGGGCTTCGCCGAGCGCTGGCGCAGCTGGCGCGAGGGCGACGCGCGCGCCGCACGGCTCGAGATCGAGCTGCAGGGGCGCGGGCTGCGCCTGCGCCTGATGGAAGCCGGCGCCGCCGAGCAGCTGACGGTGCTGTTCGTCGAGGACACCACGCGCTCGCGCGAGGAGGCGCAGCAGATCAAGCTGGCTGCGCTCGGCCGGCTGACCGCCAATATCGCCCACGAGATCCGCAATCCGCTGTCGGCGATCAGCCATGCCGCCGAGCTGCTCGACGAGGAGCAGCGCGAGCGCGAACGCGGGCGCCTCACGCGCATCATCCACGACAACACGCTGCGGCTGGAGCGGCTGGTGGCCAACGTGCTGCAGCTCAACCGCCGCGACCGCGCCGCGGCGGACCGCCTGACGCTGGAGACCTGGCTGCCCGCGTTCGTCGAGGATTTCTGCGCCAACGAAGCAGTCCCCGCGCAGCGCATCGCCGTGGAGGTCGAGCGTCCGGCGACGGTAATCTTCGACCGCGAGCAGCTGCGCCAGGTGCTGTGGAATCTGCTGCGCAACGGTTTGCGCCACGCGCGCACGGACCCGGGCAGCGTGCGCCTCTCGGTCGTTGCCTACGGCGATCAAGTAGAATTGAACGTGATCGACAACGGCCCGGGGGTTGCGCGGGCGGCTCTGGGCCAGCTGTTCGAGCCCTTCTTCACCACCGACAGCAAGGGCACGGGCCTGGGCCTTTATCTCGCGCGCGAACTGTGCGCCGCGAACGGAGCGACGCTGGAGTACGTCGACGACATGCAGGGAGCGCATTTCCGCATCACCAGCCGCCAGGCGCCGTCGTGAGAAGCGCGTGAAGAGGAGCGAGCGGCGCGCACAGAGCGCCAGCGGGCGTGAACAACGCGTGCTGGTGGTCGACGACGAGCCCGACATCCGCGAGCTGCTGGAGCTCACGCTCGCCAAGATGGGCCTGGAAGTGGACTCCGCCGGCTCGCTGGAGGAGGCGCGCCGCTTCCTGCAGGACGCGAGCTACCAGCTTTGCCTCACCGATATGCGCCTGCCCGACGGCGAGGGGCTGGATCTGGTGCGCCACATTGCCGGCCTCGGCGGCGACCTTCCGGTGGCCGTCATCACCGCCCACGGCAGCGCCGAAAATGCGGTCGCGGCGCTGAAGGCCGGCGCCTTCGACTACGTGTCCAAGCCGGTGGGCCTCGGTCAGTTGCGCGCGCTGGTGAAGTCCGCGCTGTCGCTGCCCGGGCGCGAGCAGTCGGCCGCGGCCGGCCAGCAGCTGCTCGGCGAATGCGCGCCGCTGCGCGAAGTGCGCGTGCTTACGGCCAAGCTCGCGCGCACGCAGGCGCCGGTGTGCATCACAGGCGAGTCCGGCAGCGGCAAGGAGCTCGCCGCGCGGCTGATCCACCTGGGCGGCGCGCGCCGCGACCAGCCGTTCGTGCCGGTCAACTGCGGCGCCATCGCCGAGTCGCTGATGGAAAGCGAACTGTTCGGCTACCGCAAGGGCGCGTTCACCGGCGCGGCGCAGGACCGCGACGGTTTTTTCCAGGCGGCGCACGGCGGCACGCTGTTCCTCGACGAGGTCGCCGAGCTGCCGCTGCCCATGCAGGTCCTGCTGCTGCGCGTGATCCAGGAGAAGCGCGTGCGCAAGGTCGGCGCGACCGAGGAGCAGGTGGTCGACGTGCGCATCATCTCGGCCACGCACCAGAGCCTGGCCGCGCTGGCGGAGGCCGGGCGCTTCCGCCGCGACCTGTTTTACCGGCTCAACGTCATCGAACTGAAGATGCCGCCGCTGCGCGAATGCCGCGAGGACATCCGCGCGATCGCCGAGGCGATGCTCGCGCGCCTGGCGCAGCAGGCCGGAGCGCCGCCGCGCCGGTTGTCGGCCGCGGCGCTGGCCGAGCTGACGGCCTATGATTTTCCCGGCAACGTGCGCGAGCTGGAGAACGTTCTCGAGCGCGCCGTCGCGCTGTCGGATGCGAGCGAGATCCAGCCGTCCGACCTGCGCCTGCATCCGCTGGTCGCGCCGGGGGAGGGCGGGGCCGCGCCCGCCGGGACGCTGGCACCGGACGCGGCTGGGAGCCCGCTGCCCGTCTATCTCGACAAGGTCGAGCGCGAAACGATCCTCGCGGCGCTGGCGAAGACCGGTTTCAACCGCACCGCCGCCGCCCGCATGCTGGGCGTGACATTCCGTACGCTGAGATACCGCATGCAGCGGCTGGGCATCCGCGAACCTGATGCCGACGGTCGCTGAAGGCTGGTTCGCGCCGGCGCGGCGGGTACCGTCGCCGAATTGCGACAGCCGGCCGGCGGGGTCCGAAGTGTTCCTCGCCCTGCTGCACTCCATCAGCTTGCCGCGTGGGCAATACAGGAAGGACAGGAAGGAAGATGCGGGCGGCAGCGCGATCGAACGCCTGTTCACCAACCGGCTCGATCCGGCGGCGCACCCTTCGTTCTTGGCGCTCGCGGGTCTGAAGGTATCGGCGCACTTCCTGATCTACCGCAACGGGGAACTGCTGCAGTTCGTGCCGCTGCAGCTGCGCGCCTGGCATGCCGGCGCGTCGCGCTGGCGCGGACGCGAGCGCTGCAACGATTTTTCGGTCGGCATCGAACTCGAAGGCGTCGACGACGGCGCGTTTACGGCCGCGCAGTACGCCGCGCTGGCCGCGCTGTGCGCAGAACTGCGAACCGTCCTGCCGCTGCGCGAAGTCGCGGCGCACAGCGACGTCGCGCCCGGCCGCAAGGCCGATCCCGGATCGCGCTTCGACTGGGCGCGCTTCTTGCTGCAGCTGGCGCGAGGCGCCCGGTAGGACCCGGCGCACAGCGCGGGGCCGCAGTCCCTGACCCCTACCCGTAGGGGTTGCACCGAAATCGAACACTGCATATTGCGGTGCGGCATCCGCTGGGCGCCGGGCACACGCTTGCAAATTCCGAAGTGCGTGGTAGAGTGCCCCCACAACAATTAGTTGCCAATCAACAGTCCAGCACTACATATTGTGGTTTTGCGCTAGGACGTCACGGGGCTGTCATTCCCCGCGCAATTGACGATCAGAAGGCACGGGACCGGAACAGGGGAGACGGGAGATGCAAATCGCGCAGCAGGGCACGGACGCCAGCAACGCCATCGCGGCGGGTCTTTCCGAGCCAGGCAGTACTGCGCAACGTTCCCCGTACGCGGACTACAAGATCATCCGCCGCAACGGCGCCGTTGTCGGCTTCGAGCCGGCCAAGATCTCGGTGGCGATGACCAAGGCCTACCTCGCGGTGGGCGGCAGCCAGGGCGCCGCCTCGGCGCGCGTGCGCGAGCTGGTGTCCGAACTCACCGCCAGCGTGGTGAACGCGCTGGTGCGCCGGCAGCCGCAGGGCGGCACCTTCCATATCGAGGACATCCAGGACCAGGTCGAGCTGGCGCTGATGCGCGCCAGCCAGCACGACGTC
>Ga0315910_10005100_pt1 | contig 10825 bp, 5 predicted proteins | sample EdamamesoilMG_FD_204470 | JGI IMG/M metagenome (GOLD analysis project Ga0315910, IMG submission 204470) | Garden soil microbial communities collected in Santa Monica, California, United States - Edamame soil | ecosystem: Environmental > Terrestrial > Soil > Garden | place: USA: California...
GCCGGGCGGGCGCCGCCCGCCCGGCGTTCCGCGGCGTCCCATTCCGCGCGCGACGTTCTTCGACGGCACCTACGCCCCCGTCCCCAGCCGCTCCAGCACCGCGCGCACCTTCTTCAGGAGCGTCGCCTTGAGCTTGTAGATCTGGGTCGCCTGCAGGCCGGTGCGCGCGGCGACCTCGGCCACCGAGAGCTCCTCGAGCAGGAGCAGCTCGAAGGCGCGGAAGCGCTCCTCCGGCTCGTCGCGGCGCACCAGCGCGAGCGCGTAGCGCAGGTGCTCGGCGCGCCACTCGCGCTCCCACTGCTCGTCGGGGCCCGGCTCGCGCGCGTCCAGGCGCTCGAGCGCGACCGACTCGCGCTTGCGCACCTTCTGGGCGCGCAGGTGGTCGATCACCTTGCCGCGCGCCAGGCGGTGCAGCCAGGCCTGGAAGGAGCCGCGCGCGCGCTCGTACTCGAACTCGGGCAGCTTGCGCGCCAGCACCTCGAGGCACTGGTCGCGCACCTCCTCGGCGTCGTTGCGGGCCAGGCCCGAGGCGCGCGCGTAGCCCTCGAGCAGCGGCGCGTAGAGCGCGAAGAACTCGTCCCAGGCCGCGCGGTCGCGCGGGTCGCGCACGCGCTCGAGCAGGGTCGCGCGCGTGCCGCTCACGGGCGCTCGGCCTCCACCGTGCCCGCCAGCAAGCGACGCGCGTCGGCGGCCGAGCCCGGCTCGCCGCGGCGCTCGGCGATGGCGATGCTCTCCTCCAGCGGCGCGCGCGCCTCGCCGGAGCGGCCGCCGGCCAGGCGCGCCTCGGCCAGGAGCTCGAGCGTGCGCTGGCGGATCGGGCAGTCGGAGCCCCAGGCGCGGCAGCGGATGTTCAGGGCCTCCTCGAGCAGGGCCTCGCTCTCTTCGTGGCGTCCGACCGGCGCCAGCGTGACGACGATGCCGTTCATCCAGCCGGCCAGCTCGTAGGCGCCGTCGCCCTCGAAGCGCCGCAGGTGCCGGAAGGCCTCGACGTAGGGCGGCAGGCGCGCCGGCCACTGGGCCGTCTCGAGGCGCGTGGCGACCTCCTCGAGCGCGGCCGTCTCGTCCGGGCGGCGGCGGCCCCAGGCGCGCAGCTCGGCCACCAGCGCGCGGCGCGTCAGCTCCTCGGCGCCGCGCAGGTCGCCGCGCGCGAAGCGCAGGTTGGCCTGGCGGCGCAGGAGGTCGGTGGCCAGCTCGTCGCCGTAGAGCTCCTGGGCCAGGGCCTCGACGCGCGCCAGCAGGCGCTCGGCCTCGTCCAGGCGCCCCTGGAGCTGGCGCAGGAGCGAGAGCTCGGTCAGGGCCGCCAGGCGTCGCGGGTCGCGCGCGTTCTCGGGCCGCTCGAGGATCGCGAGCGCGCGCGCCAGGCGCGTCTCGTCGGCCGGCCCGTCGCTGCGCTCCACGCGCCACAGGGCGAGCTCGGTCTCGGCCACCTCGGCGTGCTCGGGGCCGTGGACGCGCTCCTGCGTCGCCAGCGCCGAGCGGAGCAGGTCGCGCGCGCGCTCGAAGTCCACGTCGCGCGGCTGGGCGAGCAGCGCCACGGCCAGGGCGCGCTCGCTGGCGGCGACGAGCGCATCGCCGGCCGGGAGCCGCGCGCGGCGCAGCGCCAGGGCCTCCTCCTGCAGCGGGATCGCCTCGGGGCTGCCGAGCTCGGAGAGAGCACCGCCGAGGGCGTCCAGGCAGCGCGCGAGCTCGAGCCCGCCCGTCCCCGCCTCGCGGTGCCGCGCCAGGGCCGCGCGCAGGTGCTCGGCGGCCTCGCGCGGCATCAGGAGGCGCCGGTACGTGTCGCCGATCGTGAAGCGCACTGCCGCCTGCACGTCGGGCGCGCCGGCCAGCTCGCGCTCGATCTCGCTCGCCGCCAGGGCCAGCACGTCGCGCAGCGGCGCGTCGCCGCCCATGCGCTGCGGCGCGGCGGCGGCGAGCACGTCCTCGAACACCGTGCGCACCAGCGCGGCCCGGTCGCGCTCGCGCCCGGCCGCGAGCCGCGCGCGCAGCGCGTCGCCGGCCAGGACGGCGCCCGCCAGCAGCACCCCGGCCGCGATCCCCGCCGCGCGCCAGTGACGCCGCAGGGCCAGGGCCAGCGCCGCGAGCGGCCCCGGTGGGCGCGCCTCGAGCGGGCGGTGCGCGCGGAAGGCCTCGAGGTCGCGCGCCAGGGCCTCGACCGAGGCGTAGCGGCGCGCGGGGTCCTTCGCCAGGGCCCGCGCCAGGATCGCCTCGAGGCCGCGCGCGAGGCCAGGCACGCGCCGGCGCGCGGGGACGGGCTCGGCGTGCGTGACGCGCTCGACCACCTGCGCCAGGCTGCCGCGCACGTCGATCGGCAGTGCGCCGGTGACGAGCTCGTAGAGCACGACGCCGAGCGAGTAGACGTCCGCACGCGCGTCGCAGGCCTCCGAGCCCTCGGCGACCGACTCCGGCGAGGCGTAGGCCAGCGTGCCGACGAACTCGCCCGGGGCCGTCAGGCGCCGCCGTGCCGCGCCACCCTCGAAGGCGAGGGCCGTGCCGAAGTCGAGCACGCGCACCCTTCCCGCGGCATCGACGCGCACGTTGGAGGGCTTGAGGTCGCGGTGCAGCACGCCCGCGCGGTGCGCGTGGGCCACCGCCGCGCACAGCTCGAGGAACAGCGCCAGCTTGCGCGCCAGCGCTGGCCGCGTACGCGAAACGTGGGCCTCCAGCGTCTCCCCCTCGACCAGCTCCATCGCGCACCAGGCGCTGCCGTCGCTCACGCCGCCGTCGAAGACCGTGACGATCCCGGGATGGACGAGGCGCGCGCCCAGCTCGATCTCGCGCTCGAAGCGGCGCCGCTCGCGGGCCGTGCTGGCCGTGCGCCCGCCCAGCAGCTTGAGCGCCACCTCGCGCCCGGTCGCGAGCTGCTCCGCGCGGTACACGACGCCCTGCCCGCCGCGTCCGAGCTCGGCCCCCAGGCGATAGCCCGGGATCGCCGGCGTCCCGCCGGCCGGGCGCACGGCCGCGCGCAGCTCGGCGAAGAGCGCCGCGTCGCCGCGCAGCTCCGCCAGCCGCGCGCGGCACCCTGCGCAGCCCGCGAGATGGGCCGCGAGCTCGGCGGGCGCCGCGCCCGGCTCGGCGGCCACCTCGGCTGGCCTCTCGGCCGCCATCTCCGCCAGGGCCTCGTCGCTCGGGCACGCAGCGCTCACCCGCTCCAGGATAGGGGCGGCGCGCGGCGGCACCGGGGCCGAAGCGGTCTCGCTTGTGTTCGCGCTCGGCACGCCCGCCGCGCCCACCCAGGAGCTTCCCGCCCCCGCGCCTGGTAGCCTGGCGCGCCATGCCCCACACCGAGAAGGCCCCGCGCACGCGCGAGCTCCCCTCCCTCTCGGCTCCGGTCGACCCGGCGCGCTTCGTCGAGGTCACGGGCGAGCGCATCGCCCTCTTCGGGCGCGAGGACGGGCCCTTCGAGTGCTGGATCTGGCCCCTGAAGGTGCTCTCGGGGCTGCGCTTCGAGCTGCACGCCGGCGGGCGCCCGGTGGATCTCCCGGAGCGCGAGGTGACGGTCCTGCCGGGCGAGCTGCGCCTGGTGTGGAAGGGGGCGGGGGTGCAGCTCCGCACCGAGATCTTCGCCTGCCGCGAGCGCCCGGGCCTGGCCTTCGGGTTCGCCCTGGACAGCTCCGAGCCGCTCGAGCTCGACGTGCGCTTCCGCTGCGACTTCCGTCCGATGTGGCCGGCCGGGATGGGCGGGCAGCTCGCGCGCATCGACCCGGTCACGCGCGCCTTCGCCCTGACCGAGGAGCTCGGGCGCTTCGCGGTGCTGATCGGGGCCACGGAGTCCCTGGTGGTGGTCGAGGAGAGCGACCACGCCCTGCCGGCCGGGCCGGTGGCGGTGCGCATTCCGCTGCCGGCCGGGGGCTCGAGTGCGGTGCTGGCCATCTCCGGGGCCGAGGTCGTGCCCGCGCCGCTCAGCGAGGGCGCGCGGCGCGGCGCCGAGGAGGCGGCCACGGGCTTCGCGCGCGCCCAGCAGGCGATCGCGGCCACGCGCGAGCTGTGGTTCCGGCTGGTCTCCGACTTCTCGGTCGAGCGCGAGACCGTGCGCGCCCACTGGCGTGCGCACCAGGAGAAGCTCCTGGCCCTCGCGACGCCGCACCCCGCGCTCGACCAGTCCTTCCAGTGGGCCGGGATCGCGATCGAGCGCGCCTGGACGCGCGTCGACGGCCTCGGACGCGGCCTGGTGGCCGGGCTGGCGCCGAGCGGGCACGGCGAGCGCCCCGGCTACGGCTGGTTCTTCGACGGCGACGCGCTGGCGGCCTCGCGCGCGCTCTCGGCCGCGGGCGACTTCGAGTCGGTGCGCGACGTGCTGCGCTTCGCGGCCCTGCACCAGCGCGCCGACGGCAAGCTGATGCACGAGCTGACGCTCTCGGCCAAGCTGTGCCGCTGGCTCGAGGACTACCCCTACGCCTACTACAAGGGCATGAACAGCGCGGACTTCGTGGCCGCGCTGGACCTGTACCTGCGCTTCTCGGGCGACCTCGAGCTGGCGCGCGAGCTGTGGCCGAACGCGAAGCGCGCCCTGGAGTGGTGCGCGCGCTCGCTCGACGCCGAGGGGCGCCTGGCGAACTCGCGTGCCGGCATCGCCGCGGTCGAGGCCGGCCCGCTGTCCGAGAAGATCGAGTGCGAGGTCTTCCTGCAGGGCGCCTGGATCGCGGCCCTGGGCGCGGCCCAGCGCCTGGCCCAGGCGGTGGGCGAGGACCCGGCTCCCTTCCGGGCCCAGGAGGAGCGCGTGCGCGCCGGCTTCGAGGCCTTCTGGAGCGAGGAGCGCGGCCACTACGGCTTCGCGCTGCTGAAGGGCGGCGAGCGCTGCGACGAGCTCTCGGCCTACCTCGGCTACCCGCTCTCGCGCGGTCTCGGCGAGCGCGCGCGCGCCTGGGCCTCGGTGCAGGCCCTGAACCGGCCCAGCGTGATGAGCGACTGGGGCGCGCGCATGTTCGCGACCGACGCGCCCTTCTACGACCCGCGCCACTACAACCACGGCGCGGTCTTCCCGTACCTGACGAACTTCGCGACGCTGGCCTTCTTCGCCCACGGGCACGGGGCGGCGGCGCACCAGGTGCTCTTCTCGCAGGTGGCGCTGACGCACCTCGGGGGCCTGGGCTTCGTCGAGGAGCACCTGGAGGGCGAGCGCGCCGCGATCCCGCGTCGGGGCGTGCCGCACCAGGTCTTCTCCTCGGCCGCGCTGATGGAGTCGACCGTGCTGGGCCTCTTCGGGGTCGACCCGAGCGCGCGCGAGGGCCGCGTGACCTTCCGCCCGACGCTGCCGGCCGAGTGGGACGAGGCGCGCCTCACCGGCCTGCGCGTCGGCGCGACGCGCCTCGACGTGCGCCTCTACCGGCGCCGCGAGTCGGGCGCGACCGTGATCGGGATCGAGCTCGAGCACGGCGAGGGCCCGGCCCTCGAGCTCGGCTTCGCACCCGTGCTACCGCCGCTCACGCGCCTGCTCGACGGGCCCGGGTGGCTGCGGCCCTCGGGCGCGGTCGTGCCACGCAAGCTGGAACGCGTGGACGGCTCGACGCTGGCCTTCGAGGCGCGCGTGCTCGAGGGCCCGAGCCTGCGCCTCGCCAGCGATCCCGTGCGCGGCGAGCCCAGCCGCGCCGTGCGCCTGATCGGCCAGGAGGTCTCGCCGGCGGGCCTGCGCTGGACCTTCGCCGGTCCGGCCGGGGCGCGCGAGCTGGTGCCCTTCGCCTGCGACTTCGCGGTCGAGATCCAGGGCGCGGCCCTGGGCGCGGGCGGGCTCGAGCTCGCCTTCCCGGCCGGCGCCGGCTGGACGACGTGCGAGGTCGGGATCCGGCCGCGGTGAGCGCCCCCGGGCGCGCGCTGGCCTGCGAGGCCTCGGCGGTGGCGCTGGAGGGCGCCGCGCGCGTCGTGCGCTTCGCGATGCGCACGGGTGACGGGCCCGCTCCGGCGCGCAACGGCTTCGCGCTGCCACGCGTGCCGCCCGCGAGCCCGCTGGCCGAGTCCGACGGGCGCGGGCCGGAGTGCACCGAGGACGCGGGGAGCTTCCAGGCGCGGCTCTTCTTCCCGCCCGGGACCTCGCTCTACGGCGCCGGCGAGCACGCCGGGCCGCTCGAGCTCGGCGCGCGCGTGCTGCGCTTCTGGAACACCGACGCCTTCGAGTACGACGACACGCGCGACGCGCTCTACCAGTCGCACCCCTTCGTGCTGGCGCTGCTGCCCGACGGCACGGCCGAGGGCTGGCTGGCGGACTCGGTGCGGCGCGGGAAGCTCGCCTGCGGCTCCGAGCCCGGCGGCGAGCGCACGCTCACCCTCGCCTTCGAGGCCGAGCCCTTCGACCTCTACCGCATCGAGGGTGCGCACCCGCGCGAGGTCCTGGGCGCGCTCGCGGCGCTGATCGGGCGCATGCCGATGCCGCCGCAGTGGGCCCTCGGCTACCACCAGTGCCGCTGGTCCTACCTCTCGGCCGAGGAGGTGCGCACCCTGGCGGCCGAGTTCCGCCGGCGCGGCATCCCCTGCGACGCGCTGTGGCTCGACATCGACTACATGGACCGCTTCCGCGTGTTCACGAGCGACCCGGCGACGTTCCCGGACCTGGCCGGGCTGACCGACGAGCTGCGCGCGGCCGGCTTCCGCAGCGTGGCGATCCTCGACCCGGGCATCGCCGTCGAGAGCGAGCTGGCGGCCGAGGGCCTGGCCCGGGACGTGTTCGTGAAGGACGCGGCCGGCGCGCCGGCCGTCGGCAAGGTCTGGCCGGGCCCGTGCCACTTCCCCGACTTCACCGCTGCGCGCGTGCGCGCGTGGTGGAGCGAGCACGTGCGCGCCTTCGTGGCCCGCACGGGCCTCGACGGGCTGTGGAACGACATGAACGAGCCCTCGGTGATGGACGAGACGCGCACCCTGCCGGACGGGTGCCGCCACGCGGGCCTGGACGGCTCCGGCGGCGACCACGCGCGCTGGCACAACCTCTACGGGCAGCTCATGGTCGCGGCCACGCGCGCGGGCCTCGAGCGCGCACGGCCGGAGGCGCGGCCCTTCGTCCTGACGCGCGCGAGCCACCTGGCCGGCTCGGCGCTCGCGGCCACCTGGACCGGCGACAACCGCTCGACCTGGGAGCACCTGCGCTGGTCGCTCACCATGGCGCTGAACCTGGGCCTCTCGGGCCAGCCCTTCGCCGGCCCGGACGTGGGCGGCTTCAGCCACAACCCGGACGCGGAGCTCTTCGCGCGCTGGTTCGAGCTGGGCGCGCTCCTGCCCTTCTTCCGCGGCCACGCCGAGAAGCCCACGCGCCGCAAGGAACCGTGGGCCTTCGGCCCGGAGACCGAGCTCCACGTGCGCGCCGCGATCGAGCGGCGCATGAAGCTCCTGCCGACGCTCTACACGCTCTTCCGCACGGCGAGCGAGAGCGGCGCCCCGGTCGTGCGCCCGCTCTTCTGGGCCGATCCCGCCGACGCGACCCTGCGCACGATCGACGACGCCTTCCTGCTGGGCGACGACCTCTTGGTGGCCCCGATCGTCCACGCGCGCGCCCACGAGCGCCTCGTGCGCTTCCCGGCCCATCCCGGCGGCTGGATCCCGTTCCCCGCGGGCGGCCTCGCGATCGAGGAGCGCGAGCGCACCGTCGCGGCGCCGCTCGGGACCCTGCCGCTCTTCGCGCGCGCCGGCGCGATCCTCTTCGAGCACGAGCCGCGCCCGAGCACGGCCACGCCGCCGCGCCTCCTGGTCGTGCACGTCTTCTGCGACCCCGCCGGCCGCGCCACGGGACGTCTCTACGAGGACGCCGGCGAGGGCCACGGTCACGCGGCGGGGGAGTTCCGCGATGCGCGCTTCACGGCCACGGCGAGCGAGACCGAGATCGTGATCGAGGAGCAGGCCGCCGGCTCCTTCCCCTCGCCCGCCACCCAGCGCTTCTTCGTGGTCCACGTGGGCGGCAAGACGCTGCTGGCGCCCCGTGCGCAGGCCGGGAGCTACCGCGTGCCGCGCGGCTGACCGCGGCCCCGGCTGGGTCCGAGCGCGATCCCGAGCTCCCGCTACCCTGGGGACGACTCTCTCCGGATTCCCGAGGTCGATCGGCGACGCGCACCGTCCGGTGGGGGACCATGGAAACCCGCTCCACCTTCCCGCTCGAGAGCCTCCTCCAGCACGCGCCCCGCCTGAGGGCCCTGGCGCGCAGCCTGGTGCGCGACGAGCACGCCGTCGAGGACCTCGTCCAGGAGACCTGGGCGCGCGCCCTGGAGCGGGGGCCGACCGCGGCACCGTGGAGGTGGCTCGCGCGCGTGCTACGCAACGAGGCCTTCCAGCAGCGCCGCTCGGGAGCGGCGCGGGCCGCGCGCGAGCAGGCGGCAGCCCGTTCGGAGCCCACGGGGGACGAGCACCGGCGCTTCGCTCTCCAGCGCGAGCTGATGGAGGCGATCGAGCAGCTCGAGGAGCCCTACCGCCGGGCGATCCTGCTGCGCTACTTCGACGGCCTGCCGCCGCGCCGCATCGCGACGCGCCTCGGACTCCCAGTGAAGACCGTCAAGACGAGGCTCGCGCGCGGGCTCGAGCTTCTGCGCGGCGTCCTCGATCGCAGGCACGGAGACCGTGAGTCGTGGCTTGCGGCTCTCTTGCCCCTCGCGCGGGCATCGGCCCGGCTCGCGCCCACTCCGGCCGTGGTGGTCGCCGCGCTCTCCGGCGCGGTCGCGGTGGTCGTCACGGGGCTCACCCTCGTATGGCCGGCGGCGAGCCCCGGCGCCCCCGCGCCGATCGTTGCGGGGGTGACGCCTGCGAGCGTGCCTCCCGCTCGCGCGCTGGAGCCGTCCGCGCCGCAGCGCAGCGCGTCGCCGTCGGTGACCCGTGCGAGCGGGCCCGTTGCGAGCGCGGAGGTCGCGCCCGGGGGGACGCAGGCGGTGGGCGCCGGCCGGCGTCGCGGGCGCGTGCTCGATCCGGAGGGCGCGCCCGTCGCCGACCTGTGGGTGGGCTTCACGCAGGGCGATTGGCCGCCGGTCGTGAGCGATGCGGCCGGCGTGTTCGAGCTCCCCGACCTGGACATCCAGGTCGCGAGCCGGGATCCGCGCTACGCGACGGTGCTCGCGAGCGAGCTGGAGAGCGCGCGAGCGCAGCCGACCGACGAGCGCATCGTCGTCGTGGCGCCGGCCGTGACCCTGGGCGGCACCGTGCGCGACGTCGCGGGCGAGCCGCTGGCGGGTGTGGGCGTGCGGCTGTCGATCCCGCTGCGCTTCCGGGGCCGCTTCCGCGAGATCCTCGACCACTCGCGCGAGGTCGAGCACGAGGCCGAGACGGACGCGCAGGGCCGCTTCCGCATCGAGGGCGCGCCCGCCCTGACCTGCGCCGAGCTCGTGGCCCGATCCGGGCATGCGCAGGGGCCGGGCGTTCCCGTGCCGGAGCACGACGAGCTCGGGCTCGAGCTCACGCTGACGCTCGAGGGCCCGCCGGCTCCCGGGCCGGAGGCCCTGCGCCTGGTCGGCGAGGTCCGGCTCGCAGACGGGGCCTACGCGGCCGGGGCCTTCGTCGCGCTGGGCGAGCACTCCACGCGCACCGATCCCGAGGGGCTCTTCGAGCTCCTCGTGCCGGCCGCGGCCCCGCCCGAGCAAGCCGTCACGTTCGCGGACGGACGCCGGATGACCTTCGGCTCCTCCGGCGGCTCGGCCGGGACCCCGCGCCGGCTCGTGGCGGTGGCCACCGGCTCCCAGCCGGCTCGCTGGACGCCGGCCACGGACGCGAGCGGTGCCGAGGCCTGGCCGCTCTTCGTCACGCTCTGGCTCGGCGACGAGCCGGAGCGGATCGCGGGCAGCGTGCTCGGGACCGACGGTGCGCCGCTGGCCGGGGCCGCCGTGTGGGTCGAGGACCCCGACTTCCTGTGCAAGAGCGCGGAGGGCTACTTCACCCTCGAGCACCTGATGGCGGGCAAGTCGGACCACTGGAGCGAGCGCTGGATCTGCGCGCGGAGCGATGCCGAGGGCCGCTTCGAGCTGGGGGGGCTGGGCGCGCGCCCCTACCGGATCGCGGCCCTGGATCCCGCCACGCTGCAGGTCGTGCGCGCCGGTCCGCTGGCCGCGGGCACGAGCGGCGTCGTGCTGGCGTTCTCGGCCGAGGCGCTCTTCCCGCGCCTCGCGGGGCGGGTGCTCGACAGCCGCGGGATGCCCCTCGCCGGCCTGGAGGTGCAGCTCGAGTGCCGGACCTTCGCGGTCACCGGCGCGCGCAGCCAGTGGTTCGGCACCGAGCGGCTCACGCCGGTCTGGACCGACGACGGGGGTCGCTTCGAGCTCGAGCGCGTCCCGCGCGCGGGCGTCACGCTGCGCGTCGGGTGCCTGCCGGTCGTGCAGCTCCGGAGCGAGGAGATCGCCGCGCCGCTCGACGTCTCCGTCGTGCAGCCCTGGCTGCGCCACGTCCAGCTCCTCCTCGGCGCGCACGTCCCTCGTGCGGGGGCGATCGAGTTCCGCGACGCCGACGAGCGCGCCGTCGAGTTCCTGGTGCGCGGCGCCGAGCGCACCTGGCGCTTCGGGCGGATCGACCTCGCCGGCGGCTCGCTGCTCGAGGGCGACCAGACTCCCGTCCTGAACGTGCCCGAGAGCGCACGGGCGGTGGTGCGCCTGGATGCGCAGGGGAGCGAGCTGGAGCGCCTGGCGCTGCCGTCGGGCGACGAGCTCGTGCGCCTGACGTTCTGAGCGGGAGTCGATGGTGAGGCTCACCACGGCCACCAGTCGTGGGCCAGCACGACCTCGAGCGTGGCCTCGTCCTCCGGAAGGCGACAGCCGTCGCGCCGGGCCTCCTCGAAGCCGGGGTGCCAGACCTCGATGTCGACGCTCGGGGCGAACACGGACTCGAAGGAGGCCAGGCCCGCGCGGTCGGTCCACGCGCTCGCGAGTTGGAGGCG
>Ga0315910_10005101_pt1 | contig 10825 bp, 12 predicted proteins | sample EdamamesoilMG_FD_204470 | JGI IMG/M metagenome (GOLD analysis project Ga0315910, IMG submission 204470) | Garden soil microbial communities collected in Santa Monica, California, United States - Edamame soil | ecosystem: Environmental > Terrestrial > Soil > Garden | place: USA: California...
AGGAGCGAAACAGAGCCGGCCACAATTCCTGCCGTGGCAGACACGAGGACGACCGCCAGCATGATCCCTAATCCTCCCCCGCGCGCTGTCGCCACGAAGTGACTGGAGCGCACGTTTGGTCGGTCCACAACTCCGCGCCGGCAGAGCTCACGGAAAACCAACCACCCCATGCCATAGCTCACAGCCGCAGCCAGGAACAAGAAGGCCATGAATCTAGCGATTTGTGCTCCTCACGATTTCACCAATGCTCTCACGCATCGAATGCATCGGGCGCCATCCGAGTTCCCGCTGGATCTTCGCCGATGAGTACCACGCGTTGCCACTCAGCTTCTGCAGCGCATCACTGTCGAACATGAACCGACGCCGACGCACTCGCCCGATCCAGTCGCCGACGACGGCAAGCATCCGCAGCAGTGGCATCGGAACGATCCACCGCGGAACAGGTCGGCCCGTCGCCGCACAGATCCAGTCGAACAGCTGCCGGGTGGAAAACGGAGCATTGTCGGCAACAATGTACGTTCCACCGGCCGCCGCGGGATGCACCGCCGCCAAGATCGCCGCCTCGATCAAGTCGTCGATGTGCACCATGGATCGCTTGTTCCCGACTTCGGGCAGAGGCGGAAAACGACCACGCCGAACCGCGTCGACCATCTTCTGAAGGTTCCCTTTCGGGTCAGGTCCGTAGACGAGGCACGGCCTAAGGACCACCGGATGAGTCACGCATCCACCGCGGAGCACCAAGTCTTCGGCACGCCGTTTCGATCGCCCATACGACGTGTCGGGTTCCGCGTCCCATAACTCGTCCGTGGGCTGAAGGCTCGCTGCGCCTGACGTGTCCGCAACGGCCTTGACAGTGCTGAATAGCACGAACGCCCGCACACCCGCCTGCTCTGCCGCGGCGAGCATTCGACGAGTGCCTTCGGTGTTAACGCGCGCATACTCTGCATCATCCTGCGCGACTTCAGCCAACGCATGCGCCTTGCCGGCGAGATGGATGATCGAATCAATACCTGGCGGTAGCACGATGGGCTTGTCCGCCGCGACATCGGCGACGATCCAGTCGACACCCGAATCGGTTGATTGATCGCGCAAACCCATTTCAGGCGGCGAGCGGTCGAGACCGACTGCATGACTCCCTCGGGAGCGAATTACGGCAAGCATTCGACGGCCGATGAATCCCGCAGCGCCAGTGACAAGAATCGTGGACGAGTGTGCGAAGGGCTTCAACGAGCGGCTGTGGTTCAACGTGTAGGCGAAGACTAAGGATCAGACATCGCAAAGGCCGGGGCCACCGCGTCCGCGCCGGCTGAATTCAGCAAGACGTGCCGTCAAACCTGGTGTTGCCCGCATCGAAAGCAGAGTCCCTGCTCCGCCGCAGGCTAGAAGCAATGTGCGCTCACCGTTGTGCTTTCGCAGCCGGGAGCACCCTACCAGCGGCAATCCATCTACTTTCTTCAGGATATGGTGGATGTGAAGACGCACTTGGGGCTCCATAGAAAGTCACCTTCAGAAACTGGCCGTTGATGCAGCACGTGGAAAACGGCGTTAGGGTGATCCACGACGACCGCTTCGACTACGGGAGAATTCCGTTCGCAGTTTCTGCTGGAGAACATGGTAAAGGAAAAGAGGTGTATCCAAATTTCGCCTGAAGAGGCGGCGCGGCTGCTGACAGAAGCGATACAGCCAGATCAAGCCGGCACGCTGCATCCAGCGCGGCGGCAGCCTAACCCGGCCCGTGTAGAAATCGAAAACGCCGCCCACAGGCGCAATCAAACGGACGTTGAGTCGATCGCGGAGCCGGTGCGCAAGTTTTTCCTGCTTGGGCGCACCAAGTCCGATCCAGAGCACGTCAGTCCGGGCCTCATTTATCGCGCCTGCCATCACCGCATCGTCTTCGGAGGAACATGCCGGCCTGAACGGGGGAGCCATCGTCCCGGCCACGATCAGATTGGGAAAGTCACGCTGGAAACGCCTAACCAGCTCAGCCAGGGTTTCCGTCGTTGCGCCGAGAAAAAACATCCGCGTCCCCGGACGGTTCCGGTTGAGCGTGGCACAGAGAAGGGCAAATAGATCCGGACCGCACACCCGTTCGCGGATTCCGCCTCGAAGCAGGCGCGACGCAACAACGATGCCCACGCCGTCCGCCGTGTTGAGATCCGCCGCTTCCAGTGCCGCGGCAAACTGCCGATCCCGCCGGGCCGTCTCCACGGAATGGGGATTAACGCACGCGAACCACCAGGCGCGATTGCTGTCCACCGCAGCCGCCAGGACGTCGATCGTCGCCTGCAACGGCAGCGAGGAAAACGACACCCCGACAATCGTTTCGTTGCCAGACATGTTTCCGTGGAAGCCTCAGCCGCGCAGCTGCCGCTCGAGCCGCAGCCGTGCCAGATCATAGCGCGAAACCGACCGCCGGCTCCGCAGCAACTGCCAGCGATCCCCACGCAGAGCGTGCGCGACTAAGGGCGCGGTGCGACGAACGAGCAACCGCAGCAGCATTTCCCCCGCCTTTCCACTGCCTGCGAGGAGCCGCCAATGCAACGGAGCGGCAGGTAGCGACGCACACCTCAAATTCACCTCATCCGCATAGGCCGTGGATTGACGGGAGCGATTCTCCGCGCCTCGGCCCCGAAATGCCGCAAGCGGGGTTGCGACGGCCACAAGCTCCGCGTGCTGGGCAAACCGGATCCAAAGATCATAGTCCGCAGCCCATTTCCATTTCAGGTCAAATCCTCCTGCCTTCTCCCAGAGGCTGCGCCGCCAGAACATATTCTCCTGATTCAAGTATCCCAGCAGACCCTCCCGGAACCAGCCGTTACGAATGAACTCCCGCGGATAAGCCGCCGCGTGCGGGGAAACGAGCACGCATTCCGACATCACATTGAGAAATGAGGGCAATCCGATGATCCATTGCACCTCCGGAAATTCCGCGAATATCCGGCCAACGGTGCGCAAGGCCCATGGCATCAAGACGTCATCGCCATTGAGCCAGCCCATGATCTCACCCTTGGTGAAGGCAATGCCCTTGGCGATCGCATGGTATTGGCCTTCGTCGCGCTCGCTGACGAAATGTGACATGCCGGTACGATTCGCCTCAAGCCACTCGCGCGTCCCGTCATTGGAGGCGCCATCCACGACCGAGTAGTCGAGCGCCGGATACACCTGTCCGACAACTGATCCGATGGTTTCGCCGATCCACGGGCGCATATTGCGACAGGCGGTGACGAGCGCGATGCGCGGCGTCGGCCGGGATTCTGCTGAGACCGGGCTCATAGCTGGTGGACCATTTCCGCCAGGATTCATCTCAGTTACCCAACAGCGACGCGTAAAGTTCGCAGTAGTCACGGACTTGCCGGTCCTCGGAGAAACACTGCTCAACTCGCGACCGACATGCTGCACGCATGAGCAGATCTCCGGCGCGTTCAAGCGCTGCGCGCAGGCACTCGGCCAGCGCTTCCGTTTGAAAAGCCGGAGCAAGCCAGCCTGTTTCCCCATGGGTGATGATCTCGGGGATGCCACCAATGGCGAAACCGACCCCCGGGGTGCCGCACGCGAGCGCTTCAATCAACGTGTTCGGGAGATTGTCTTCACGCGACGGCGCAACAAACACGTCGGCAGCCGAATAGGCCGCGGCGAGGCGCTCCTCGGTGCTGAGCACGCCAACGCTGTGGCACGTGAACCCATGAATCATATGCGTTCCGGTTTCCGCGCCGCCGAACACGATGATTTCTGCCGAACCGGCCGAAATCATTCGGCCCAGGTATTCCAGCGCCGCCACCAACAAATCGTACCCTTTTCGCGGATCGTGGTTGGCGCCCATCGCGCCAAAGGCAATGAGCCGGGTTCTTGCGCCGATGCCGAAAATCGCACGCGACGCGGCGCGATCCAAAGGACGAAACCCGCCGAAGCGCAACCCATTCGGGATAGTCACGACTCTGGCGTCCCGGTACGCCCTGCTGCGGCCGGCCTGCTCCGCCATCCATCGGCTTGGAGCGGCAACGACCGGACGACGCCGGCGTGCAAACTCAATACGTGCGGTCAAGATCCGCGTGGATCGATCCGGATCGCGAGTGCTGCCCAATTGCGGACACGAGCCACAGGACGCTGTGAATCGTTCGCATGAACCGGTATAGTGACATCCACCGGTGAATGCGGCCATGTCGTGCATCGTCCAGACGTAAGGGACGGACCAGAGCTCAAGGCTGGTTAGCGCAGCAAAGCCGCCCCACACCCAGTGCAGATTCACGATTTCCGGTGTCCATCCATCCGGGAACACATACCGGCATCGCGGAAAGAGATTGTTCGACCAAGCACTCGACCATCGGCCGCCCGCGACCATCGTCAGCAATCGATCTCCGTACGTGCGGACCCGATGAATTGTCTCACCGCCCAGCGAATAGACTGTTGGATCTGCGGTACGACTCCAGCCGACCAGCATGCGCGAATCGATCCCTGCAGTGCGGAGTGCAGTATGCAGTCGATAGGCAGCCCGGGCAGCGCCCCCCAGGTTGTCCGTATGAGCGATGTGGAGAACGCTCGGCATCGTCAAAAGCCGAAAGGTCGGTCCAAGGCGACGCGATAAACCATATCCGACCATACAGCGGCCGGCGCATGTGGCCATCTGATCGACCCGGAGGCAAAGTCGGACTCCGCCCGCTTTCCAGGCCAAACGTCATTGGTTGTGTCGACCTTGCCCGAAGTCATCGCCACCGGACCGCGCCGAGTCGTTTGGTCTTACTCATGTCCTGTCAGGTCTCCAGGCGCAGAAATGGATTATGGTTTTCCCGTCGGCGACGCGCGCAAACGGCGTTGTGCATCTCTTGCCCACCAGATCCGGCGCTGGTCGGGCGAAAGGGATTGATACCGAGAATCCCGCGTTCTCCAACGCCACCATCGTTCTTCCGACACTGCCGTTCAACCCAAAGCAACAGTGGAATTCACCCGCAATCCGCCGCACACGATCGATCGCTCCGGAGATACAGAGATCGTCGATCACCGCATACTCGGCGCCTTCGATATCCAGCTTCAAAAGATCCACCCTGGGCGGCAGTCGCTCAGCCAGACGCACGCCTGGTACCCGGACCAATCCGGATGCACCGACAATAGACCCACCATCGCTACCATCCGGATTGAATCTCACCTCGCCCTCTGAGACTGAAACAGCAGCTCCGATGACTTCAGCCTCGACATGGTTTGCCTTCAGGTTGGCCCGAAGCACTTCCGAAATCCGCGGGTCCGCCTCGTACACTTGTATCCGAGCGGCTGGAAACAAGCGCGCGAATCGCAGCACGCTCATCCCGATGTTGCCGCCACAATCCACGATCACCGGATCATCAAGAGACGCGGCAAAATCATAGCCCTTTTGCAGGAAAATCTCCTCGTACTGGCCAAACGTCGCCAGAATATCCAGGTAGTCGATTCTCCCGAATCGCAGCCGAATGCGGCCTGGACCACGCCGCCTGCGCAAGGCAGCGCGGTTAAGCAGGCGGAAATAGTCGAAATCTCGGTACTTCATACCGCGAACCAAGGCTGAGAAAATGGAGCGGGCTTTCATGCCGTGCGATTATTCGGCGCAATGCGCCGCGCTGGAATTCCTCCCCACACCTCTCCAGGCGGTATATTGCGCGTAACAACGGCCCCTGCCGCGACTATTGAATGAGTCCCAATAGTAACTCCGGGAAGAACAACCGCGCCGGCGCCAAGCCACGCACCATTTCCCACGCATACTCCTGTGCGTTGCTCGTCCCATCGTCCGACCTGGGGATTGCAACCGAGTTCGTCGCGACGGTGATTCGCAGCGAGAATCGAAACGTGCTGACCAATAAGCACATTCTCCCCGATATCCACTTTTCCTCCCGCTGCCCGAATATTGGCCCAAGCGCCAACCACCGTACCAGAGCCGATCCTCAGTCCACCTTCGATCCGGGATTGCTTCGCGCTTCGAGTGACAACCACTTCAGACCAGCTTCCTATGTAGACCCCTAAACCGATATGGACGCCGTTCAGATCGTCCACCATGAAAGTCGTACCGGCGCCTAGCCTGAGTCCAGGAAATCGCGCCCGCACCATCAGCTCTCCTTGAATTCGCCGCAGGCGCGACCCTAGGAGAACGACAAGCGCCTTGGTGAAGTTCATCATTTTCGCCGGGTCCGGGATCGTTCCACTGGACGTCAAGACACCTCAACAGCTACGTCCCGACACAGGATTTCGACCCAAGCAGGGCACCTACGACCTTGAGATCGACCCGGCACAGCACCATCAACTATCGCGAAATACCCGACCTTTGGGTTCATTGCAGCTCACCGTAGTGATGAAGTCGGTGAACCAAAGCACAAAGTCGCCTGCACATGACTTGAGCCCCATGAGCAACGACAGCCACAAAAACCGACAGCGTGTGCCAGTTTCCGTCCACACGACAGGTCAACAGAGTGGCGAAACTCATCGGCCCGGCCTCAACGCCTTTGCGCGATTCCGGGTCGATCTGCGCAAGTCATCCGCTGACTGGCGGCTTCAAACATCGTACGAGCGTCGCCCGACCTAGAATCAACTGGGTGTCGACCGTACGCTCAATTGCCCCCGGACCGGTCCGACGTCCGTCCGCGATCGCGTCCAACGAACCCATGACCGGCCGCGCCGAGTACCCGCGCCGGTGCCTGCATATACCACCAGTCCGAAATAGAATCCCCACGAGCTATACAACGCACCCGAAAAGAAGAGAGAGCTCCAAAGTGCAAGAGGGACGAGACCAGCGACCTTTGCCTCTGCCTCGGGTCGCCGCGCGGCGATCCAAATCCCATCAGCGACCGCAACCGCACAAAGCACAAGGAGGAGAAGACCGACAATAACTCCGTGATCCGTAAACGCGTCCTGAAACATGCCATGTGCATTCGTCCGACTGATCGAGATTTCGCCAGATTCAGCGTCAATATCGATGGCGAAAGCACCAAAGCTTCGAAAACCGCCGCCAAGCAACGGCTGCTCCATGGTGAAGTCGTAGGCCTCGCGCCAGATGCCCATGCGACCGTCGCCCGATTCGCCCACGGCAACCACGCGTGTCACAAGCGGTGAATCAGTCATCAGGTTCGAATGCACCACCGTCGCCGCGGCACAGATCGACAATCCGAGGATGCCGGCAGCGATCAGCGGACGTCTCATCACAAACAACGCACAGACAATCACGGCCAAGACAGACACGACAATCTGACGCGTCCCGACAAGGAAGAGGACGAATGCCAGCGCACACAATCCTGCCGACGCCACCGTGATCCGGGTTGGCGAGATGCGCAACAAGACAAAATAGAACAGACCGAGTACGATGATAGGCGCAAACCGCACCGCATTTATCGTGTCGATATTGTGCAGCGTCATGCGTCCCGACCCTTGGAGAAAAAGGATCGCTGGCTCATGCGCCACGGCACCGGCGATCCCGAGTATGAAATAGACTCCTCCGATGAACAGACCCGAGAGCAACATCTGTCGAACGACAGTCTGCCATGGTTGGGTCGCGAAAGCTCCCGCCATCACAACAGCGCCGGGAAGTGTGAACAAGATCAACGAATAGATGGCATCCCTTCGATAGTCATCGAAGCCGAGCGTTACCATATCAACGCAAGACTTTCCCCAGATCACAGCAAACAAGACCACCAGCAATTTCGCGGAACCGGGCATCAACCATGGGCGCGTGACAAATCGGCCGCGCGTCCGGACCCAATGCCAGCCCATCCGGGCCAGCACTACCATCGACAACAAATACAGCGCAATCGAATACCGCAATGGTCCGACTCCCGAAGGCCCCAGGCCCCACCAGCATATCAACGCGACCCCAAAAGCCGCACTCCACCCACGGAAATAGCTCCAGATCAAAAAGATAAGTATCAATCCGGCAGCAATTGGACTGTAGATATGATAAGCCGCGACATTGAAGTCCACTGGCGCAAGTGCATTCATATTATAAACTTCTGGGAAACGCACATCGCGCACACCGAGAGCACCCGAGAGCCGTGCAACCTGCAGATCCCATCAGACATGAGTCGCAATGCCGCTTGGAACCTAGGAGCCGACGAAATCATGCCGTTCACTGTGTCGTTCATGCCTCCTCCAGAAGATCAAGTGCTCGGGTTGCCCGATCGCCACAAAGCGTTTCTGAACCGCCGCAGGATCTTCTCGTGCATCGCCCCCCCCCGCATGACACGCAATTCAACAAAGCCATCCGCAGACTTGTCCCGAACCACCGCATCGGGATGTCGCAGTGGAAAAGGCATACCACGTGCGTCCAGACCGGTCCACCACTGGCCGGTTGAGAATCGATGGGTTCCATCTCCGACCAAGCCGATATTCCGCACCATATTGACCGACGGGAGTATCGTCAGCGCCGACTGCCGCCACAGCGAATAGGTCCAACGGTAAGCCCAACTTGCGATCCGGTCTGCATGCACCGCATCGTAAATGCCGGTCCAATACTTCACCGAGCCACGGCCATCGAGTATATTACACAGCCCTCGAGACTCTCTCATTTCGGGCCATCCGGTCATCGAATGATCATACCAACTCCATGCGCGCCGCCACGTGGCCCACCCCCAACAGTGAGGATAAAGGGAGAAATAGTAACTATCCTTTCGCGGTTGTTTCCGGCATTCGAAATTGCTGGCGGCAATGCAGCCTACACGAAGATCGTTCCTATAGCGATCCAGAAGCTCCGCGCAGAACGGGTAGAAATCCGGCGCAACAACCGTGTCGTCCTCGAGTACGATCGCCGCTTCCACACGATCGAAGACGTGATTCAAGCCCTCCGCGACAGAACGTGCGCACCCCAGGTTGGTGTCCCGAAACGTCAGGTCCAATTCGCAGGGCCAATCGACACCGTCGACGATGGCACGTCGAACCTCCTCGGTCATGCTCCTGTCACGGGTCACGCCTTCTCGTGGACCATCCGCAACAACGAAAAGTCTCCGAGGCCGAATCGATCGAATACTGTCGAGTACCGTGCGCGTGTTGCCCGGTCGGTTGAAAACCAACAGGACGATGGGAACATCGAATGACATCGTGGGATCGTACGACTTCACCCGCGACTTCTACCCCTCGCGAGCACTTTGCGGCGGCAGCCTAATCGCCAATGTGAGATCGTGCCACGCCTTGCGTTCGGCTCCAGGGCTATGCGCCTCGAGGTAGCGCCGACAACCGTCCGCGAAGCGTCCGGCATCAAGGTTCTCCACCTCGCGCAGTGCCGAGGCAACCTCGGACGGGCTCCGTTCCGCGACCACCCAGCCCAAGTCAAATCGCCGAACCCGTTCGGCCATGAGGAAACCGTCCGACACAATCACCGGCTTGGCAAAGAGCGCCGCCTTCCCCAGCAGATTGCTGCTGTGCGGAAAACCTTCGTACGCCGCAAAGACAACGTCCGCGAGCGCGATCCACCCATTGAAATGTGCTTCGGTGGGAATCGCGTCGAAGCCCGGATAGACATTCTCGATAGCTCCGGATCCCGCCTCTGCCACGACAGTGCGGTCTGCTTCTGCAAGCGCGCCAGGAAAGAGACGACCGACAAGGACAAAATACCACTCTTGCCCCAGTCCTGCCGCCGCGCGAAGCAGCGTGCCAATGCCCTTTCGCGACGTCAGAGAGCCCGCAAGCACGCATATCCGGCGACCAGTCGCTCGAGCGCGAATATCGGCCGCCACACGATCCAAAATCACAGGGGCCGAATCATTGGGGCGGTCCGGGAATGAAACCACGCGCTTCCCCGGAAGCGCTCGAGCCAATGGCTCGACAATTCCTTCATCGAGCAGCCCGATGCCTACACACCACTTCGAGCGCAGCAGACGCTCCGTGGGCATGATGCGAAAATCGAGACGGGCCGCCAGCCTCGGTATCCTCGGATACATCGGATGAAACCACAGTCCCGTCCAGGGCAAGCCGAGCGCACGATTCACGAAGGACGAAGGGATCATGTGGTCTAGAAGAAAGTCCGCGTAGGCGAGGAAGACCGCGCTCGCTCCGCGGTCACGAGCCAGTCGTCCCAGGCGAATCCATTCTCGTGCGACCACACCGACCCGCCGCACACGCGAGAGCTGACTGACATCGGGCCATCGGTAGTCAATGAACGTGACCCGATCGGCGAGCATGGCGAATTCGCGCGATGTCTCCTCGCAGGGAGCCCCAAAAACCTCGACGCTTTCCCAATCCGAAAGGGCAAGTCGAACAATACGAGCCAGGAATTCGCCGTGGTGCCCTCCAAAAAATCCATCAACAATTGCGATTCGCATTGGAAGTGTCCTCAAGCAGCAGTCGCAGAGGGCGAGTTTTGATCGGCAAAGTCACGGCGTCTGTTGTCACCCAAGCCAGGCCCTCGAGCCAAAGAACGCCTTTCCGACCCACGCCGGAATTCGATGTCCCAGGGGCAGCAACTGTACAGCGCGTGCGGCGGTACTCGCCGCGCCAATTTCTACGTGGACCAAGAATTCCGTACGGAACAGCAAGGCTGGATACGAAATCATCACGCATCCGCACATGGCGATTCGGCTCCACGTCGCGACTGAATCCCAATTCCACAACATCAGGCCAACCAAGGAAAACACCGTCCAAACCAAGGTCTGGACAGTGACAATCCTCACCAGCACTGTCCTCTGCCCGACACGACCAGTCGGCATGTAATTCCAGACGAACCAGCCCACCGCGGCTGCGATACCAAACTGGCCAAGCACCGCTCCCACTGCCCCCCACAGCCGTCCCCCGAGCCACATCAACGGAAGGACGAGCAGCATCGCCCGCAAGTGAAAGCCAAAATTGGTACGGGATTCACCTCGCGCGTATGCCAGCAGAAACAACG
>Ga0315910_10005103_pt1 | contig 10823 bp, 8 predicted proteins | sample EdamamesoilMG_FD_204470 | JGI IMG/M metagenome (GOLD analysis project Ga0315910, IMG submission 204470) | Garden soil microbial communities collected in Santa Monica, California, United States - Edamame soil | ecosystem: Environmental > Terrestrial > Soil > Garden | place: USA: California...
CAGCCCCTCGGCATCGGCCTTGCCGATCACCGCCGCCTCGAGCACCGCCGGGTGCTGCACGAGCGTCGCCTCGACCTCGAACGGCGAGACGTAGATGCCGCTGACCTTGAGCATGTCGTCGCTGCGGCCGCTGTAGGTGTAGCTGCCGTCGGCGTTGCGCACGTACTTGTCGCCCGCCTTGGTCCAGCCGCCCTGGAAGGTGTCGAGCGTCTTCGCGCGGTTGCCCCAGTACATCAGCGCGGCCGACGGACCGTGGATGTACAGGTCGCCGGGTTCGCCGTCCGGCACCGCGCCGCCGTTCTCGCCGCGCAGCTCGATCTCGTAGCCCGGCACCGGCCAGCCGGTGCTGCCGTAGCGCACCCGGTCGGGCCGGTTCGAGATGAAGATGTGCAGCATCTCGGTCGAGCCGATGCCGTCGACGATGTCGACGCCGAAGTGGCGCTTGAAGCGTTCGCCGATCTCGGCCGGCAGCGCCTCGCCGGCCGACGAGGTCAGGCGCAGCGCGACCGCATCCTTCGCAGGCAGGTTCGGCGACGCGAGCATGCCGGCGTAGCCCGTCGGCGCGCCGTAGAAGACCGTGGGCTTGAGCCCGCCGACCTCGCCCTTCCAGCGCCTGAAGACCGCATCCGGCGTCGGCCGCTCGGCCATCAACAGCACGGTCGCGCCGACGCTCAGCGGGAAGGTCAGCGCATTGCCGAGGCCGTAGGCGAAGAACAGCTTCGCGGCGGAGTAGCAGACGTCGCTCTCGCGCAGGCCGAGGATCGCCTTGCCGTACAGCTCGCAGGTCCAGTACGGGTTGGCGTGCGAGTGCACCGTGCCCTTCGGCCGCCCGGTCGATCCCGACGAGTAGAGCCAGAACGCCGGGTCGTCGGGGCCGGTGGCGGCCGGCTTCGCCAGCGGCGCGTGCGCGCCGACGAACGCGCCGAACTCGACTTCGGACGGATGCAGCGGCGCGACCGGGCGCGACACGATCACCTTCTGCACCTCGTGGTCCGACCTGGTCAGCGCGGTCGCGAGCGCGGGCAGCAGCGCGCCCGAGACGAGCACCGCCTGCGCGCGCGAGTGCTCGAGCATGTAGGCGTAGTCGTCCGCGGTCAGCAGCGTGTTGACCGCGACCGGCACGATGCCGGCGTAGATCGCACCGAGGAAGCTCACCGGCCAGTCGGTGCCGTCGAGCATCAGCAGCAGAACGCGCTCCTCGCGCTTGATGCCCAGGGCACGCAGGCCGGCGGCCAGCCGCCGCACGCGCTCGTCGAGTTCACCGTAGCTCAGCGCGCCGGCGTCGTCGACGAAGGCCGGCTTCGCCGCGCGCGCGACGTTGGCGGCCAGCAGGTGCTGGGCGAAGTTGAACGGGGTCCCGGGCGGGGTCGGCTGGTCCATCGTCGTCTCCTCGTCGTCTCGGGTCGGGCAGCGCGCCTCAGGCCGCCGTGAAGTCGATGCGCCCTTCGGGCAGCAGGTAGAGCACCAGCGCGCGGCCCTGCGTGACGGTCGGTCGGTGCGCACTGCCCGGCGGGCAGACCAGCCAGCCGGCCGGTCGTCCGTCGAAGCGGGCCGTCCCGTCGAGCGGGACGATCAGGTCGATCTCGCCGTTCGGATGGCTGTGGTGCGGCCCGGCGATGTCCTGCATGTCGACGACGTCGACCGAGAACCCGTGCAGGTCGGGCGCGGGCTTGAAGACGCGGCCGTAGCGGATCCCGCCGCCCTCGCGCTGGCACAGCCAGCCCTCGGCCGCGCCGGTCCGGCAGGCGTGGGCGAGCGCCGCGTAGGTCGGGCTGTGCACGCCGTGGTCGCGGTTCAGCCAGGCATCGAGTTCGCCGTCGAGCGGCCGGCCGGCGAGCTGACGGGTCAGGACGGCGACCTCGAGCGGAAATCTTCGGGCGACATGAAGGCACTCCAGTGCGGGTCTGGCTTGCCCGCCCTCGGTTGATGAAGTATTGTGCTTGCACGAACTCTAGAATCCGGGCTCACCGATGTCAAGCACTATAGTTCATGTCGACGGGTCGACGCTCCTCGAGAACCCCGACGAGGCCGACAAGAACCCCTTCCTGGTCGCGCTCGGCGAACGGGTGCGTTCGCTGCGTGCACGCCGCGGCATGACACGCAAGGCCGTCGCCGTGGCGGCCGACGTCTCCGAGCGCCACCTCGCCAACCTCGAGTACGGCGTCGGCAACGCGTCGATCCTCGTGCTGCTGCAGGTCGCCCAGGCGCTGCAGTGTCCGCTCGCCGAACTGATCGGCGACGTCACGACCTCGTCGGCCGAATGGCTGCTGATCCGCGAACTGCTCGAGCATCGCGACGAGGCCACGCTGCGGCGCGTCCGCGAGGCGATCGGCGGGCTGCTCGGCACGGGCGGCGTGCAGCGCAGCGCACGGATCGCGCTGATCGGGCTGCGCGGCGCGGGCAAGTCGACGCTCGGCAGCCGGCTCGCCGACGATCTCGGCTTCCCGTTCGTCGAACTGAGCCGCGAGATCGAGAAGTTCGCCGGCTGCAGCATCTCGGAGATCCAGGCGCTCTACGGCCAGAACGCCTACCGGCGCTACGAACGGCGCGCCGTCGAGGAGGCGATCCAGATCTACCCCGAGGCCGTGATCGCCACGCCGGGCGGCCTGGTGTCGGATGCGGCCACCTACAACCTGCTGCTCGCGCACTGCACGACCGTTTGGCTGCAGGCCACCCCCGAGGACCACATGAAGCGCGTGATCGCCCAGGGCGACCTGCGCCCGATGGCGGACAACACCCAGGCGATGGAAGACCTCAAGAGCATCCTCGCCGGGCGTGCGCCGTTCTACTCGAAGGCCGAGTTCCAGCTCGACACGAGCCGCCAGCCGCTGGAGGCCACCTACCGCGCCTTGCACGCCCTGGCCCAGGAGGCACTCGCGCTGACCCCCTAGGATCTGCATGAAAGTGCTTGACCTCGGACCGTTGAATGCACTATTATGCACTTCATCTGTTCTGAAACGTGCACTTTGATGCCTCATCGAGGAGACTCACGATGACCCGAGTCGACTACCAGACCCACCCCGCCCAGTACCGCCACTGGAAGCTCCGCTTCGAAGGCCCGGTCGCGACGCTGGCCTGCGACATCGACGAGAACGCCGGCCTGCGACCGGGCTACAAGCTCAAGCTGAACAGCTACGACCTCGGCGTCGACATCGAGCTGAACGACGCGATCAACCGGATCCGCTTCGAGCATCCCGAGGTGCGCACCGTCGTCGTCACGAGCGCGAAGGAGAAGGTGTTCTGCTCGGGCGCGAACATCTTCATGCTCGGCGTCTCCAGCCACGCCTGGAAGGTGAACTTCTGCAAGTTCACGAACGAGACGCGCAACGGGCTCGAGGATTCGTCGGCCCACTCGGGCCTGAAGTTCCTCGCCGCGGTGAACGGGGCCTGTGCCGGCGGCGGCTACGAGCTCGCGCTCGCCTGCGACGAGATCATCCTGGTCGACGACCGCTCCAGCGCCGTCAGCCTGCCCGAGGTGCCGCTGCTCGGCGTGCTGCCGGGCACCGGCGGCCTGACGCGCGTGACCGACAAGCGCCGCGTCCGCCACGACCTCGCCGACATCTTCTGCACCACGACCGAAGGCGTGCGCGGGCAGAAAGCGAAGGACTGGCGCCTCGTCGACGACATCGCGAAGCCGGCGCAGTTCGCGGCCCGGGTGCAGGAACGGGCGCTGCAGCTCGCGGCGCAGAGCGACCGGCCGGCGGATGCGAAGGGCATCGCGTTGACGCCACTCGAGCGCACGATCGAGGCCGATGCGCTGCGCTACCCGAACGTCACGGTCGAGATCGACCGGGCCAAGCGCGTCGCGACCTTCACCGTCAAGGCGCCGACGACGCCGGTGCAGGGCGACATCGCCGCGATCGAAGCGGCCGGAGCGGCCTGGTACCCGCTCGCCCTTGCCCGCGAACTCGAGGACGCGATCCTGTCGATGCGCACGAACGAACTCGACATCGGCGTCTGGCTGATGAAGACCGAGGGCGACGCGGCCGCCGTGCTGGCGATGGATACCGTCCTGGTCTCGCACCGCAGCCACTGGCTGGTGCGCGAGACGATCGGCCTGCTGCGCCGCACCTTCAGCCGCCTGGACGTGAGCTCGCGCAGCCTGTTCGCGCTCATCGAGGCGGGTTCATGCTTCGCCGGCACCTTCCTCGAGCTCGCGCTGGCCTGCGACCGCAGCTACATGCTGGTGCTGCCCGACGTACCGGCCCGCGCGCCCAAGCTCACCGTGGAGGAGGCCAACTTCGGCCTCTACCCGATGGCCACCGGCCAGAGCCGGCTCGAGCGACGCTTCTATGGCGAAGCTGCGCCGCTCGAAGCCGTGCGCGCCCAGGCCGGCGAGGCGCTGGACGGCGATGCCGCGTTTGCGCTCGGCCTCGTGACCGCGAACCCGGACGACATCGACTGGGCCGACGAGACCCGCATCGCGATCGAGGAACGGGTCGCGATGAGCCCGGACGCGCTCACCGGCATGGAAGCGAACCTGCGCTTCAACGGCCCGGAGAACATGGCCACGCGCGTCTTCGGCCGGCTCACTGCCTGGCAGAACTGGATCTTCCAGCGCCCGAACGCCGTCGGCGAGAAGGGTGCCCTGAAGGTCTACGGCTCCGGCCAGAAGGCCGCGTTCGACTGGAATCGTGTCTGAGGAACCGGCAATGAGCAGCATCAACTACTCCGAGAAGATCCCCAACAACGTCAACCTCGCCGAGGACCGCACGCTGCAGCGTGCGCTCGAAGGCTGGCAGCCGAACTTCATCCACTGGTGGGACGACGTCGGCCCGGAAGGCTCGACGAACTACGAGGTCTACCTGCGCACCGCGGTGAGCGTCGACCCGCAGGGCTGGGCCCAGTTCGGCCACGTCAAGATGCGCGACTACCGCTGGGGCATCTTCCTGAACCCGGGCGACGCGAACCGCGCGATCCACTTCGGCGACCACAAGGGCGAGAAGGCCTGGACCGACGTGCCCGGCGAACACCGCGCCAACCTGCGCCGCATCATCGTCACGCAGGGCGACACCGAGCCGGCCTCGGTCGAGCAGCAGCGCCACCTCGGGCTGACCGCGCCGTCGATGTACGACCTGCGCAACCTGTTCCAGATCAACGTCGAGGAAGGCCGCCACCTCTGGGCGATGGTCTACCTGCTGCACCGCCACTTCGGCCGCGACGGCCGCGAGGAGGCCGAGGCGCTGCTCGAGCGCCGCAGCGGCGACGAGAACAACCCGCGCATCCTCGGCGCGTTCAACGAGAAGACGCCCGACTGGCTGGCGTTCTTCATGTTCACCTACTTCACCGACCGCGACGGCAAGTTCCAGCTCTCGGCGCTCGCCGAGTCGGCGTTCGACCCGCTCGCGCGCACGACGAAGTTCATGCTGACCGAAGAGGCGCACCACATGTTCGTCGGCGAGAGCGGCGTCTCGCGCGTCGTGCAGCGCACCTGCCAGGTGATGAACGAGCTGAAGACCGACGACGTCGGCCGCCTGCGCGCCGCGGGCGTGATCGACCTGCCGACGATCCAGCGCTACCTGAACTTCCACTACTCGGTGACGATCGACCTGTTCGGCGCCGACCAGTCGAGCAATGCGGCGACCTTCTACAGCTCGGGCCTGAAGGGCCGCTTCGAGGAGGGAAAGCGGGCCGACGACCACGTGCTGAAGGGCCAGACGTACAAGGTGCTCGAGGTGCAGAACGGCGCACTCGTCGAGAAGGACGTGCCGATGCTGAACGCGCTCAACGAGGTGCTGCGCGACGACTTCATCAAGGACTCGGTCGCCGGCGTCGGGCGCTGGAACAAGGTCATCGAAAAGGCCGGCATTCCGTTCCGGCTGCAGGTGCCGCACAAGGCCTTCCACCGCAACATCGGCGCGCTGGCCGGCATCAAGATGTCGCCGGACGGGCGCGTCGTCAGCGATGCCGAGTGGCAGGCGAAGCAGAGCGAATGGCTGCCGAGCGACGAGGACCGCGCCTTCGTGGCCTCGCTGATGGGCCGCGTCGTCGACCCGGGCAAGTTCGCCCACTGGATCGCCCCGCCGGTGATGGGCATCAACCGCCAGCCGGTAGAGTTCGAGTACGTGCGGTTCAACTGAGGTTTCTCTGCGATGAACGCGGTCGTCGACATCGGGGTGATCAAGCAGCACCTGATCGATCCCGAGATCTGCATCCGCTGCAACACCTGCGAGGCGACCTGCCCGGTGCAGGCGATCACGCACGACGACCGCAACTACGTCGTCGACGCGGCCAAGTGCAACCTCTGCATGGCCTGCGTGCCGCCCTGCCCGACCGGCTCGATCGACAACTGGCGCACGATGCCCAGGGCGCGGGCCTACGGCATCGTCGAGCAGTTCGGCTGGGACGAGCTGCCGGCCGAGCTGACCGCGGAGCAGCTCGCAGCCGAGGGCGTGGCCGCCGACGCGGTCGCCGAAGTCGAGCCGGTCGCACCCTCGCTGCCGGCGGCGGCGACGCTCGAGACGGCCTTCAGCAGCGCGGCCTACGGCGCCACGGTGCCGCCATGGTCGGCCGCCCACGCGTACACCAACCTCTACGGACCGAAGGCCGCCGAGAAATCCGTCACCGCCACCGTCGTCGGCAACGTGCGCGTCACCGAGGTCGGCAAGGAATACGACACCCACCACGTCGTGCTCGACTTCGGCGCGATGCCTTTCCCGGTGCTCGAGGGCCAGTCGATCGCCGTCGTCCCGCCCGGAACCGATGCCAACGGCCGGGCCCATCACCCGCGCCAGTATTCGATCGCCAGCCCGCGCAACGGCGAACGGCCCGGCTACAACAACGTGTCCCTGACGATCAAGCGCGTGCTCGAGGACCACTCGGGCCGACCGGTGCGCGGCGTCGCCAGCAACTACATGTGCGACCTGCAGGTCGGCGACAAGGTGCAGGTGATCGGCCCGTTCGGCACCAGCTTCCTGATGGCCAACCACCCGAAGAGCCACATCGTGATGATCTGCACCGGCACCGGTTCGGCGCCGATGCGCGCGATGACCGAGTGGCGCCGGCGCCTGCGCGCGAGCGGCAAGTTCGAGGGCGGCAAGCTGATGCTCTTCTTCGGCGCGCGCACGAAGGAGGAACTGCCCTACTTCGGCCCGCTGCAGAGCCTTCCGAAGGACTTCATCGACATCAACCTCGCGTTCAGCCGCACGCCGGGTGCGCCCAGGCGCTACGTGCAGGACCTGATGCGCGAACGCGCCGCCGACCTCGCGCCGCTGCTCGCCGATCCGAACGCGTACTTCTACGTCTGTGGGCTGAAGGCGATGGAAGAAGGTGTCGTGCTCGCGTTGCGCGACGTCGCGACGCAGGCCGGTCTGGACTGGGACTCGATCGGCCCAGCGCTCAGGCGCGAAGGGCGCCTGCACCTGGAGACCTACTGATGACACTCGATCTGCGCGGCCGGCCGGTGCTGGTGGTCGGCGCCGGCATCATGGGCGCTGGCATTGCGCAGGTCGCGGCACATGCCGGTCATGACGTGCTGCTGCACGACGCGCGCGACGGCGCCGCCGCCGCCGCACGCACGAAGCTCGCCACGACGCTCGAGGGCCTCGTCGACAAGGGCAAGCTGGCTGCGGACGTCGCCCAGGCAACGCTGCAGCGCATCCGCCCGATCAGTGCACTGTCCGAGGCCGCCGACGTGCGCCTCGTCGTCGAGGCGATCGTCGAACAGCTCGATGCGAAGCGCGGGCTGTTCCGCGAACTCGAGGGCATCGTCGCGCCCGATGCGGTGCTGGCGACCAACACCTCGTCGATCTCGGTCACAGCGATCGCCAACGGGTTGAAGCAACCCGGCCGCCTCGTCGGCATGCACTTCTTCAACCCGGTGCCGCTGATGAAGTTGGTCGAGGTCGTCTCCGGCCTGCAGACCGATCCCGAGGTCGCCGCGACGATCTTCGAGTTGTCCAGGGCCTGGGGCAAGACGCCGGTGCACGCGAAGAGCACGCCCGGCTTCATCGTCAACCGCATCGCGCGGCCCTACTACGCCGAGACGCTCGCGCTGCTGCAGGAACAGGCCGCGACACCCGCGGTGATCGACGCCTGCCTGAAGGCGGCCGGCTTCCGCATGGGCCCCTGCGAGCTGATGGACCTGATCGGCCACGACACCAACTTCGCGGTCACGAATTCGGTCTACGAGGCCAACTTCCACGACAAGCGCTACGTCCCCTCCCTGGTGCAGCGGGAGATGGTCGACGGCGGCCTGCTCGGGCGCAAGAGCGGGCGCGGCTTCTACCGCTATCCGGACGGTCTGCCGGCGCTGCCGGTCCCGGTGATCCCTGCGCCGCACACCGCGCGCGAAGTCGTCGTGCATGGCAGCGGTCCGATCGCCGACGCGATCGAGCAGGCCGCGGCGAGCGCGCTGGCGCCCCAGGGCTGGGGGCCGGCGCGCGAACCATCGAGCTCCTGGACCGGCCTGTCGGTCGACGGCGCGCACCTGATGCTGACCGACGGGCGACCGGCCTTCGAGATCGCCGCCGACACGGGCCTTGCCGACATCGCGGTCTTCGATCGGCCGGTCGCCCGCGGCATGGCCGGCAGCCCGATCGCCTATGCCGTGCACCACCGCGCCGGCGCGGCCTGGCAAGGCGAGGCACCGGCCTGGCTGCACGCGCTCGGCCACACCCCGCTGCGTGTGGCCGACACGCCGGGGCTGATCGTCGCGCGCACGCTGGCAATGCTGATCAACGAGGCGGCCGACGCGGTGCTTCAGGGTGTCTGCACGCCCGAAGGTGCCGACGCGGCCATGAAGCTCGGCGTGAACTACCCGGCCGGGCCGTTCGAGTGGCAGCGCGACTGGGGCGTCGCCGGCGTCGCCGCGGTGATCGCCGCGCTGGATGCCACCTACCGCGGCGAGCGCTACCGCCTGAGCCCCTGGCTGCGCCGCGGCGGCGGATAAAATCCCGCCTCCATCGACAGCCACTGGATCTACACCATGTTCCGCTGTGCCCTGGCCGCCTGCGCGGCCCTGCTGCTCCTGCCCGCCGCCCAGGCCCAGACGCAGCGCAACTTCCCCGCCGACGCGCTGCGCGGAACCATCGCCGTCGGTCAGGCGCCCGAGATCCTGCTGAACTCGAAACCGGCACGCCTCGGCCCCGGTGCGCGCATCCGCGACCAGGCCAACATGCAGCCGCGGCCCGCCACGCTGATCGGCCAGAGCTTCGTCGCGCACTACACCGTCGACACGCAGGGCTACGTCAAGGAGGTCTGGATCCTCACCCCCGCCGAACTGGCACGCAAGCCCTGGCCCGTCACGATGCAGGAGGCGAAGTCGTGGCAGTTCGACCCGGTCGCCCAGACCTGGACCAAGCCCTGAGAGGCCCATGATGGACGCCAAGCCGGGCAAGAAGGTCTACATCAAGACCTTCGGTTGCCAGATGAACGAATACGACTCGGACAAGATGGCCGACGTGCTCGGCGCCGCCGAGGGCTATGCGCCGACGACGAACGTCGACGAAGCGGACCTGATCCTCTTCAACACCTGCTCGGTGCGCGAGAAGGCGCAGGAGAAGGTGTTCAGCGACCTCGGCCGCGTCAAGCACCTGAAGGCCAAGGGCGTGCTGATCGGCGTCGGCGGCTGCGTCGCGAGCCAGGAGGGCGCCGCGATCATCGAACGCGCGCCCTATGTCGACGTGGTGTTCGGCCCGCAGACGCTGCACCGGCTGCCCGAGCTGCTGGCGCGCCGGGTGGAGCAGCGCCGGCCGCAGGTCGACATCAGCTTCCCCGAGATCGAGAAGTTCGACCACCTGCCGCCGGCGCGCACCGAAGGCGCGAGCGCGTTCGTCTCGATCATGGAAGGCTGCTCGAAGTACTGCTCGTACTGCGTCGTGCCCTACACGCGCGGCGAGGAGGTCTCGCGGCCGTTCGACGACGTGCTGGTCGAGATCGCCGGCCTCGCCGAGCAGGGCGTGCGCGAGGTCACGCTGCTGGGCCAGAACGTCAACGCGTACCGCGGCCGCATGGGCGAGACGAGCGAGATCGCCGACTTCGCACTGCTGATCGAGGCGGTCGCCGAGATCCCGGGCATCGCGCGGATCCGCTACACGACCAGCCACCCGAACGAGTTCACCCAGCGACTGATCGACGTCTACGCGCGCGTGCCGCAGCTCGTCGACCACGTGCACCTGCCGGTGCAGCACGGCAGCGACCGCATCCTGATGGCGATGAAACGCGGCTACACCGCGATGGAGTTCAAGAGCACGGTGCGCAGGCTGCGCGCGCTGCGCCCCGGCATCAGCATCGGCAGCGACTTCATCGTCGGCTTCCCCGGCGAGACCGACGCCGACCATGCGAAGACGATGAAGCTGATCGACGAGGTCGGCTTCGACGCGAGCTTCAGCTTCGTCTTCAGCCCGCGGCCCGGCACGCCGGCGGCGGCGCTGCACGACGACACGCCGCAGGCGGTGAAGCTGCAGCGCCTGCAGCAGTTGCAGGCGGTCGTCGAGGCGAACGCGCGGCGCATCGGCGAGTCGCGTCTCGGCACGGTGCAGAAGATCCTGGTCGAAGGCCCGTCGCGCAAGGACCCCGATGAACTGATGGGGCGCACCGAGTGCAACCGCATCGTCAACTTCCGCGGCCCGCCGCGGCTGGTCGGGCAGATGGTGGACGTCGCCATCACCGCCGCCTACCCGCACTCGCTGCGCGGCGAGGTGCGGGTGGCGGATGCCGACGCCGATCAGTGCGGCGCGCCGTCCAGCACGGCCGGAGTCGCGAACTCGCGGCCGACCATGGCGCGGGCATAGAGGTAGTTGCCGAGCGCGCGCTGGCTGAGCGCATCGAGGTCGACGTGACCCTGCGCGTCGCAGGGGAACGAGAGCGCCCGGCCTTCCTGG
>Ga0315910_10005104_pt1 | contig 10821 bp, 7 predicted proteins | sample EdamamesoilMG_FD_204470 | JGI IMG/M metagenome (GOLD analysis project Ga0315910, IMG submission 204470) | Garden soil microbial communities collected in Santa Monica, California, United States - Edamame soil | ecosystem: Environmental > Terrestrial > Soil > Garden | place: USA: California...
AGTGCGTCAGCGCGTGCTCGACAATCCGGAGGCGTCGGACACGTATTCATTCAGTCGTTACAACCCGAAGAGTGTGGTGGCGCAGCTGGCGTTTGAGACACCGTACAACCGTTCCTTCGAACTTGCGCCCACCGGTGAGCCGCGCGGCTCGGTGTTGTTGGTGCATGGGCTCTCCGATTCGCCGTATAGCATGCGGGCGCTGGCCGAGACGTTTGTGGCGCAGGGCTATTACGTCGTTGCGTTACGCATGCCGGGACACGGCACATTGCCAACCGGTTTGCTCGATGTCTCGTGGCAGGATTGGTACGCAGCGGTCGTATTGGCCGCGAAGCACGCCGTCGCTCGCGGCGGCACGGACAAGCCGTTTATTGCAGGCGGCCATTCGACCGGCGCCGCACTGGTCACGCTGTATTCGCTTCGCGCGCTGCAAGATGACTCGCTACCCAAGGCGCGCCACTTGTATCTTGTTTCCGCTGCAATCGGCATCACGCCCTTTGCGGTGCTGACCAACGTGCTATCGGAATTGTCGTTCGTGCCGGGACTGGAAAAGTCGCAGTGGATGGATGTATTACCGGAGTACGATCCGTACAAATACAATTCGTTCCCGGTGAATGCGGCGAATCAAATCTACAAACTCACCCATGTCGTACAGGACACGTTGGACGAGCTCACCCCCGAACAACTCGCCGGCATGCCTCGCGTGCATATGTATCAGTCAATCGTCGATGCCACCGTCACGTCCAATCAGGTGATTCACGGTTTGCTGGGTAGATTGCCGGCGCACGGCCACGAATTGATCGTGTTCGACGTCAATCGCAACGAACGCACCGAAAGTCTACTGGCCGCGGGTCCGCTCGAAGACGTGAAAAATTTGCGGGCCGCAGCCGATCTGCCGTTTCGAGTGACGTTGGTGGCCAATCGCGATCGCGGCACGCGAGCCATGGCTGCGTTCACGCGCGAACCCGGCACAAGCGATATCACTGTCAAAGACTTACCGTTCGAGTGGCCGGCCGGTGTGTTTTCCGTCGGGCATGTGGCGTTGCCTTTCCCGATAGATGATCCGGTCTACGGATTAACCTCGGTCGACGCACCTCCGCACTACAACTTGGGAACCATTGCGATCAAAGGCGAGAGCGGCGCGTTGATCGTCGGGCTGGGCACGTTCGCGCGCATCCGCAGTAATCCGTTCTTCGAGGTCATCAGGTCGAACGTCGTCGCGACGCTGGATCCACCAGCCGCTCCGAACTGAACGCACCTGGAAAACGGGGCGCGGCTTCCAGTCATTTTTTTGTGCATTTCGGCCGACACCGAATAAAGCCGGCGACTGACGGGCACGCAGCGGTAAAGACGACTACAGTGCGGCTTGAACTCTTGATGATGCAGCAAGCATCCGGAATGTCATGCGTCGCCTCAAAATAGTCCATCGCACCTACTATAACTTTCCCGATCTAGTGCAATTAGAGCCGCATCGATTGATGTTGCGTCCGCGTACCGATCATGAAGTGCGTATCGAATCCACCAAACTGGAAATCTCGCCCACGGCCTCGCTGCGTTGGTTACGTGATGTCTACGGCAACTCCGTTGCCATCGCGACGTTCGAGGCATCCGCGACACAGTTGTCCATCCTCAGCGAAGTGATTGTGCAGCACTACAATGAAGCACCGCTGGACTTTGTCGTCTCCGACTATGCAGTGAACTACCCGTTTGCGTACGAAAACGATGCACTGCCGATCTTGGCGCCGTATTTGCAACTACAAAACAAAACCGACATCAATGTACTGCAGCCATGGGTGCAGCGCTTTCAAAACGGCGGCGAAGTGCAGACCTTCGTATTGCTGCAGCGGATTTGCAGCGGTGTGAAAGAGTCTTTTACTTACAAAGTTCGCGAAGAACCCGGCGTGCAAACCGTTGCAGAAACACTGCGGTCGAACGGCGGCTCGTGCCGCGACTTCGCGAATTTATTTATGGAGGCGGCACGCTTTCTCGGCCTGGCCGCTCGGTTTGTAAGCGGCTACTTATATACCCCCGCCTTGGCGACGAACCCCGGCTCCACACATGCGTGGGCGGAAGTTTATTTGCCGGGCGCAGGCTGGGTGGGATTCGATCCGACGGTGGGCGTAATGACCGGCAGCGATCACATTGCAGTTGCCGTCGCAAGCTTGCCCGAGTTGGTGCCGCCGGTCGCCGGTACGTATGTCGGCCAGCCCGGCGCGACCATGCAAGTCGGCGTGTGGGTGTCGGAGCAGCAGTAATAAAGATAGAGTTCGCGGGCAGCGAGCCGGAAACAAAAAACCAACTGCGTTTGCACCGAATCGCCTGTCGAAACTATTTACGGTTTCGCCTCGAGAATTTCCGCTGCGAAGCATTCTCTGCGACAATCCGCGTCGATCGAGTTGGAATGAAAATTAACAAGGAACAGGGCAGCGCCCTGAAGGAAGTATTCAATGCATAAGCGATTCGCACGAATTCTCATTAATAGCGGTCTGCTCGCATCACTATTCGCATCGCAGTGTACTCTGGCCGCCCCCGTTACGATCGACTTCACGGTAACCGCTACGAGCGCGTGGGACGGAGTTAACAACTTCAACGCCACGAGCTACAACGGGTACGCCATCGGCACGATGGGTAGCGGCTCATTTACGTTCGATGATTCGTTGGGAAGTTTTTTCGACACAACGACAGGCGCAGTCGCAAGCAACCTAAGCTTCACGTGGCTCGGAACCACATGGTCGGCCGACAACGTCAGAATTTGGACATTGTTGTTCGATTCCGCCGGGGCATTGCAACGATGGGGTATTGGAGCGCCGGTGGGCTGCGGCATCAGCTGTATGAATAATCCCGGGCCAACGGATTTTTACATGATTGGTTTTGCGCCCGGATCCTCACAGGGCAGCGACGCATCGTTGCATCAAGAAGGAGCAAGCGGATCGATGCGCGGCAGTGTCAGCTGGAACGTTCGGCCTGCGGCAGTGCCTTTACCCGGCGCGCTGGGCTTGTTCAGTTTTGGTTTGATCAGTGCGGTCGTGGCCGGCCGCAAGCGTAAACAGTAATCGATACACTCGCACGAGGGATCGATATAGTTTGAAAATGGCGCCTGCGGGCGCCGTTTTCATTCCGTAAACGCAGTCCGGTAAATAGACTGGACCCGAAAATGGTCGAGCCGCGATCGCCAATAGTTGGCGTGAGTGCGTGGGCGTTTATTCGTCGCTACTGCGCAAGTACTCAGTCGAATTCGTTAATCCGCGGGGCGGATTCCGCATCGCGCTGGCCGCGCCGTGAAGCGTGAGGCAGTTCTCAGAAGGTGCAGGGAACATGCGCTTGTCAAACATAAGCGAGTAGAGTGCCCCGTGCACGCGATAACTCGCGAGTGCATGCGAACAAAGAATGTAGTGTCTAGTTTGATACATGGAGATAACAATGCGTCTATCTGACGGCATGCTGTGCGTCGCACGGCGGTTGACGGCTTCGCTGCTCGCGTTCGCAACCCTAAGCGGTTTATCCGCTGCGACGCAGGCGCAATCCCCCAGTAACATCATCATTACCGATATCGGCACGACCGACATCGTCGGCAGGCCGGCGCGCGAGATATCGATTACTCCACGGGGTATCGCATTGAGTCCCGACGGATCGTTGTACGTCGTCGACCGCGATCACTCGCAGGTGATTCGCTTGGATCCACAGACGCAGTCCTTCACCGTCGTGGCAGGTACAACGGTGCCCGGATTTTCCGGTGACGGCGGTCCGGCGACGGCCGCGCAATTGAATTTTCCCGATGGCGTGGCCTTCGACGCTGCGGGCAATTTGTTTATCGCCGATTCCGGTAACGGCAGAATTCGTCGCATCGCCGCCGGTTCTACTTCGATCACGACCGTCGCCGGCGGCGGCTCCAACGCCGGCGAGAATGTGCCCGCTTTAGAGGCGTCACTGCATGGCCCACTGGGGGTCACGATTGCGGCCGACGGTTCAATCTACGTCGTCGAGCAAGGGGCGCATCGCGTTCGCCGTGTTTCCGCCTCGACCGGCAGAATAGCCACGGTCGCGGGTACCGGTACGTATGGATATTACGGCGACGGCGGTGCCGCGCAATATGCGCAGTTGGCGCTGCCAAGGGATGTGGCAATCGATGCGCTAGGCAATATCTATATTGCCGATCAAATAAATAATCGTGTGCGCGTCATCAACATCGTTACCGGCATCATTACTCGATTTGCCGGCACCGGCGCTGAAAGCTGGGAAGTAATAGACGGCAGCCCTGCACTCGAAACACCACTGACACGACCGAGTGCACTGCGATTCGACGCACAGGGAAATTTATTGGTTGCAGAACAAGGCACCGGTCGAATTCGCAAGATCGATGTGCAAACCTCAATCGTTACGACAGTGGTCGGCGGCGGTTCCGAGTTTGAAGGCGTACCCGCGCTACAAGGCCGCATCGATATGCCGCACGCCTTGGCCATTGCCGCCAACGGCGATCTTTACGTCAGCAGCGAAAACATGAATGTGATTCAACGCGTGAATGCCGCGACGGGTCTGTTGGAAGTTGTAGCGGGCAATGGCTGGTGGCATTTCAGCGAGGACCATACGCTGCTTCACCTCGCGCAGATCGCTCCACTGGTGGGCGCGACGCACTCGGTGGCCGGGCAATTCTACATGCTCGATAACAATCGCATACGCGGGCTCTGGAATTACAACAGTATTTATACGAAGGCGGGTAACGGTGCCTGGGGCGAGGGGGGTGATGGCGGCCAAGCGATCAACGCTTTCTTGTCCTATCCCACTGCGCTGGCCGTCGACTCTTACGGCAATCTCTTCGTCAGCGATCAGGGCAGCCATCGCATACGCAAAGTCGACTCAAACACCGCCATCATCAATCACTACGCCGGTACCGGTTACGGTTATGGCGGCGACGACGGTCCCGCTATCAGCGCCACAATGCGACAAATTCGCGATCTGGCCGTCAGTGAGAACGGCACTTTGTACGTGGTGGAAGAAAACACACCGCGAGTTAGGGCGATCGATCCTGCCACCGGCATCATTCGTACGGTTGTGGGGAATGGCGAGGTTGTGGGTCCGCTTAACGACGGCAGTTTAGCGACCGAAGTAGCGCTGAATTATCCCACTGCGATCGCCGTCGATTTTTTCGGCAATCTGTATATCAGTGTGGGCAACCGCATTCGCCGCGTCGATCAGGCTACGGGTGTGATTACAACGATTGCGGGCAATGGCATTGACGACGATACCGGCGACGGCGGTCTGGCGATCAATGCCGCCATCAGAGCGGATGATTTGGTGGTCGACATGGCGGGAAACATCTTCTTCACCAGTGTCTTCTCGCATCGTGTACGAAAGATCAGTAGCGCAACCGGCATTGTCCGCACGATCGGCGGCACCGGTGTGCCTGGATTTTCCGGTGACGGCGGTCCGGCAGTGCTCGCGCAGATGTACGCTCCGCGCAGCTTGGCCCTGGTCGCGAATCATGACCTGCTCGTCATCGAGTCGTTCCGCGTACGACGCATCATGAACGTTGCTGAATGGCAGCCGCAGCCGCCGCCGGTGCCCGACACGACGCCACCGGTTATCGCGTATGCAATCGACGGCCCGGTTGGTTACGACAATTGGATTACCGGCGATGCGACGGTCAATTGGATAGTCACCGATGAACAGTCGGTAATTTCCTCCACATCCGGATGCGAGAGCGTCGCTGTTAACCAAGACACCGATGACCTCACGCTCACTTGCTCCGCGACGACTGCCGGTGGAACAGCGTCGGTGACCGCAGTGTTTAGGCGCGATTCCGTGCCGCCGACAATTGCCGTCGTCACACCGACCGATAATACCGCGCTGATGTCCGGAGCACAGTTAACGCTCCAAGCCTCGGCAGTCGACCCGGGGCGCGGGTCGATTGATCAAGATATCATTTGGGTCCTTGATCGCACGACGTTCCTTGGTAGCGGCCCGAGTGTGAACGCAAATATTCCTAGTGGTGCGCACTCGATCATCGCCGCGGTGCACGATCATGCGGGATTGGATACCTATATGGAGGTCAATGTCCAAGTCGGTGTGCAACCGGTAAATTGCAGTGCACGCGGTAGCAACGACAGCATGGAGTGGATCAAGACAGTTCAAGTCGGAACGCAGGCCCATACATTCGGTGCGAGCGGTGGCTACGGAAATTTTACGGGGGCAGCACCGTTCGATATGAAAGTCGGCGCGAACACTAGTATTACGTTGACGCCTGGTTACGCCGCCGCACAGTTTGGGGAGGTTTGGGGCATATGGATCGACTTGAATCGCGACGGCGCGTTTTCTTCCAACGAAAAATTACTCACCACCGGTGGCATAGGCGCGCTGGCACGAACAATCGTTGTTCCGCCGGGAACGCAGCTTGGTCTTGCCCGGATGCGCGTTGTGATGCGGTACAACAGTACACCGGCCGCTTGCGGAACGTTTGCGCGCGGCGAAGTGGAAGACTATGCAGTCAATTTGACTCCACCTCCACCCAACTACTGCACCTCTCGCGGGCAGTCGACCTCCCTGGGTTGGATTGCGCAGATGACCCTCGCAGGCGCGACGAAAGTAAGCGGCGATAACGCGGGTTACGCCAACTTTACGCAGGATGCGCCAATCCCGCTGTTGCGCGGTACCAATGCATTGACGTTGCAACCGAACATCAGCTATCCGCAACAGTGGCGAGTGTGGATCGATTTTAATCAGGACGGGACCTTCGGCGCCGAGGATCTTGTTTACTCCGCCGCTGGCGGCGGGATATTCAACGGCTCAATCGTCGTGCCGACCAGTGCGCTGCCAGGGACTACGCGCATGCGTGTTTCGATGCGATACGGCGCGGTGGCGGCGCCTGCCTGCGGAACATTTAGTTCTGGAGAAGTGGAAGACTATGTCGTCAGCATTCCGCAGTGACGAACGTCAGCGGCATCCCTTTGTCGGGATGCCGCTTTGAACGACGTGACACCTAGGTCGATGCGGCTCAGTCTGAGTGCTTACAACAAATCCGACAACAGAAAGCCCACGCCGATGCGCTGCGTGTGTGCGTTGTAGTCGATCAGACTTTCGCCGTAGCCGTTAAAGTATTCGACGTAGCCGCGTAACCTTTTGTACATTGGAAAGGTCCATTCGACTTGCAGTGCACCGCGATTGTCCGACCGCAGGTTATTGCGAATCAGCACGCTAAATTCATGGTCGTCGTGCCGATACGCCGAGACGAATTCGAAGTTGCCCATGTATTCGCCGATGTCGGGGTTGTCGTCGCCGCTGGCCGACAACGGATCAGTCTTGGCGGATTCGGGAATTCGCCACCATGGTTTCAAGCTAAAGACGAAATTGCCTTCCTCCCAGATCAGGTTGGCGTAGATACGATTCCAGCTGCGCGACAGCGGCGCCGCTTGGCCGTTGGATTGATGCGAAAAACCGAACGACAGCAACGTGGCGTCGCTGTCGAAGAGTTTCCACGGTAGGGGCATCACGTAGAAAAACTCGGGTTCGTAGTTGGTTTCGCGAAACGGTTCGGACAAAGCCGAGTTGTAGGCTTGCCAGAACGACAGCGCGGTAAAGCCGAAATAAAACGCGTCGTTATCCGTAAACGCGGACTGCACCAGCGGCACTTTTAAACTCAACTGAAATTTAATCTCGACGTTGTCCAAGTTCTGGTTGGACGTGCCGCCGTCCGCATCCTCAAACGGTTGTTGATTCGGTTCGTCCATGTACGTGACGGGCATGAAGTAATTGCGTCGATGCGGTATCAGTGTCGAGCGGTTGGCTTGGGCGGCCTCCTCACGATTGATGCGAGCGCCGATCAGCGATGCGTCGGGATCGGTCGGTACGGCTTCTTGCTCCGGCGCAGGTATCGCAGTGTCCGCTTCGCCTGCACAATGCTCGCGCAGCGTTTCGATGGGGGTATCGGGCGTGGCGGTTCTAAGTTCGCCGAGCAAACACTGTTCGCGGGGTGAGGGTTCGGCAAATGCCGCGGCACTGATGCACGACAAGATGGCGATACTCAGCATTGAGGACGGAGTCCGACCTGCACATTGCCACGCTGCCGAATTTTTGGATTGGGTGTTCATTCGTCAAAGAATATCTGTAAGACGTAAAGACTAACTCCCTGCTTCATGTCAGGCCCTGCCTACGGCAACCTTCGTGTCGTGCCTATCCAGCAATCCTCCTAGCGCGTTTACATTGCCTGCATTGGCATTTGAGCGAAAGGAGCAACGTATGTCGTTCGCACTCTACATGATCGGGCTGTTGCTGCTGCTGGGCGGCATCGCGTGGGGTCTAATTACTGCGGGCATAGCGGCGATATATGTCGGCATCGCGATGCTTATTATTGCAGGCATCGGCGTAATGATGGCCGTTTCGCGCACGCGTGCGAAGGATCCGCCGACATAAGTCAATTAACCATCTAAGCATCGCAACAATTATCAGTGGAGGATTGCATCATGCCGCGTGGTGACAAGTCGACGTACACTGACAAGCAAAAGCGTAAAGCACAGCATATCGAAGAAGGCTACCGCGCGAGCGGTCTGAGCGAAGAAGAAGCGGAGCGGCGCGCTTGGGCTACCGTGAATAAGGAAAGCGGTGGCGGTAACAAGAGCGGATCGGGACGCGGTGTGAAAGACACCAAGGTGTCGTCGCGTAAAGGCGGCAAGCTCGGTGGCCGTGCTTCTGCCGCAAGACCCGCCGCCGCTCGATCGGCGTCGGCCCGCAAAGGCGCCGCGACGCGCAAGCGTCATGAGGCGCACGCTGCGCAATAGGAAAATTTCACCCTCACGCTGCGACGGCAGATAAAAAAGAGCGGATGTAGGCTGGGTTAAGGAACGTAACCCAGCGTCGCGGATTTCAATGCTGGGTTACGTTCCTTAACCCAGCCTACGTCGACCGAACCTTGTCAGTAGAAAACACCCAGTGATGGTGAGTAGCCCTCTAGTGTCAACGCAATTTATCCAATCGCCATAGCTTTGCTCGGCGCCAATCGAGTACTGTTGCGGCAATAACAGCTACTGCTTCGATTGGGGAAACGCTTGACGCAAACACCATCCGCGGGCGCCGAATGGCGCGCTCATTGGCAAGTCGTGTTGGCGGCAATGGTGGGGATGTCGTTCACCTCGCTGGCGCCGGCGGTGTTGGGATTTTTCATCGAGCCGCTGAGCCAGGAATTCGGCTGGCAACGTGCGCAAATTTCATCTGGTCTGATGATTTACGCATTGTTCGCGGTGCCCTTTTCCCCGCTAGCGGGTGCACTGGTCGATCGTCGCGGTTCGCGGGTCATCGCGATTCCCGGAATTTTACTGACCGCCTCGGCATTTGCCGCGTTTAGTCTCATCAACGGTTCAATCAATCAATGGATAGGGTTGTGGTTTCTTTATGCGTTTGTCGCGCTGGCCGTTAAATCCACCGTATGGTCCGCGGCAGTGTCGAGCCTGTTTTCCACGAGCCGCGGTCTCGCGTTGGCCGTTGTCTTCTGCGGCACAGCTATCACACAAACTGCCGCTCCCTTGCTCACGCAATGGCTGATCGACGGCTTCGGTTGGCGGCAAGCGTATGTTTGGCTGGCGGCAGGGTGGGGCGGTACCACGTTTGTATTGGTGGTACTGTTTCTCAAGGATGCTCGCGATCGCAAACCAAAAACAAACGAAGCAGTTTCCGCGCCGCCTGTACTGCTAGGCTTAAGTTTTAGAGAGGCGATGCGCAGTCCGCCCTTACGACGCGTTGCCGCTGCCACGCTGCTTATCAGCGCGTTGATCGGTGCGATGCTCATTCATCAGGTGCCGATTCTTACCGGCAAAGGACTGTCGCGCGAAACGGTTGCGCTGCTCGCCGCCACTTCGGGGTTAGCCAGTCTTTTCGGGAAGCTGGGCACAGGCTGGCTGTTCGACCGTTCACGTAGCGGATGGATCGGCGGTATCAGCTTGTCTCTTCCGGCTATCGGTTGCGTCCTGCTGCTGCAACCGAGCTCGTCGTTCGAACTTCTGGTGTTAGGAATGGTGCTGCTCGGGTACGCCGCCGGCGCTTACCTGCAGTTGTGCACGTATCTCACCAGCCGTTACGCGGGCATTTTGCATTTCGGCAAGATCTTCGGCGTGATGGCAAGCTTGATGGCGCTCGGCACCGGCTCCGGTCCCGTGATTGCCGGATTGATTTACGATCATTTCAATTCCTATGTGCCGCTGCTTATCGGCGGCATTCCCGTCGGCTTGATCTGCGGGCTTCTGGTTTCAAGGCTTGGGCCGTATCCGGAGTTTCCGGAAAGAGGGAATGACCTTGCGCAGGTAAAATGACAGACGGCAAGGCGATATGGCCATTCATTTCCGCGTGAATGGGGCTTTTATCTCGAGTTGATCACCGATTAATATGCGAGAACGCAAATAGCCGCAGGCTCTTTGTTGCAACATAAACACGGTGCCGTATGACTCAGGAAGAGTTTGAATTTCTTGTCAATACCCTAGAACTCGACGCATCGATCCGGCCAGCCCGGTACAAGGCGCGGCTGGCCGCGTTAGCGGTGCTTGGGTATGCGTATGTGTTTGCTGTCATAGGTATCTTATTGCTTTCGCTCGCGGCGCTTATCTATCTCGTCTTTGTAAGTCATGCAGCTGTGTACGTGTTGGGAAAGGTGGCGATCGCTCTTCTGTTCCTGATCTACATCGTAGCCCGCGCAATGTGGGTGAAGTTAGAAGCGCCATTGGGCAGATCGGTCACTGCGAGAGAGTTTCCCGAACTATTCAAAACCATTGACGCGATCCGTCGCCGCGCCAAAGCACCCAGAGTTCATGAAGTGCTCGTGACCGGCGATTTCAATGCCGCGATCGT
>Ga0315910_10005105_pt1 | contig 10817 bp, 9 predicted proteins | sample EdamamesoilMG_FD_204470 | JGI IMG/M metagenome (GOLD analysis project Ga0315910, IMG submission 204470) | Garden soil microbial communities collected in Santa Monica, California, United States - Edamame soil | ecosystem: Environmental > Terrestrial > Soil > Garden | place: USA: California...
CACCGCTTCGCGGATGTCCTTGACGCCGGCCATCACCGCCGAAAGCTGCATGAACTCGGCGTCGGCGCGGCGCGCGATCAGGCGCGCCAGCGTGGTCTTGCCGGTGCCCGGCGGTCCCCACAGGATCAGCGAATGCAGCTGGCCCTTTTCGAGCGCCTGGCGCAGCGGCTTGCCGGCACCCAGCACCTGCTCCTGGCCCACGAATTCGTCGAGCGTGCGCGGCCTCATGCGATCGGCCAGCGGACGTAGCGCATCGTCGGGAGGCGCGTCGCGCAGCAGGTCCGGCTGCGAGGGACGCGACCCCGGGCTCACGGCGTTGCCCGCCGTTGACCCAGCATCCAGGCGAGCAGTTCCGGCCAGCGCGCGAGACCCAGCCGGCCGAGCGCCAGGCCCAGCACCACGCCCAGCGAGTTCGCGATCACATCGCGCGGGTCGCCTTCGCGTCCCACGTGCATGAAGTACTGCGCGAATTCGATCGCGACCCCCAGCACCACCAGGCCGACGAACACCTTCCACCAGGAACGCCGCGGCACCAGGCCTGCGAAGTACAGCGCCAGCGCGCCGTGGCCCACGAGGTGACTCACCTTGTCGTTGACCTCGAAGCTGGTCGGGAGCTCATGGCCGGGCACGAGGCAAACCACCACCGCCAGTGCGAGCCAGAACCAGCCCAACCACCAGAGGATCCGGGGAAGATTCATGGACGCGGGATCACGGTACCGGCGTACCGATGACATCGGCGCCGGCGGGCGGAGTGAACGTCACTTCCGCGTCGGTCACGTTGGCATTGCGCTCGCTGGTGGAGAAATCCAGCGTCACGGTCTGGCCGAGCTTGTCGCGCAGGACCATGCGTCGCAGCTCACCACCCGTGCCGCGAAATCCGAGGCGCGCCTCGCGGAAATCGGCGTCGCCGCGCTTCGGCACGACGCGCACCCAGTTGAGATCGTCCCGCTTGCCATCCGCGCTCACGTCGAAGAACTCGGTGAGCTTGCCGTCGCCGGACAACAGGCTCGCAGGGGTTGCGGTCAGCGCGGACGCCGCGGATTTGACCGACACCTGCTCGAGGTCACGGTCGTAGAACCAGAGATTGCGCCCGTCGGCGACCATGAGCTGCGGCGAGGCGCTGCCCTCGGGCGTCAGTTCCCAGCGGAACCGGCCGGGTCGCTTTATCAACAAGGAACCCGTGGCCTGCTGCACCACCTGGCCGGCGGAATCCGTCACCACTTGGCGGAACTGCGTGCGCAGCGTCTTGACGTCGGACAGGTAACTGTCGAGCGCGGTGGTGGGGGCCGCCGCCTGAACGGCGGCTGAAGCGATCAATACGGCCAGCTGGAATATGCGCGTCATACGGCTTTGACCCGCGCGGCGCGCCGCGGTTGCGTGGCCCATGTCAGTCGTTGCCGGGCGGCGCGGGCGCGAGGATTTCGCGTGAGCCATTCGGCTGCAGCGGTCCGACCACGCCGGACGCTTCCATGCTCTCCAGCAGGCGGGCCGCGCGGTTGTAGCCGATCTTCAGCCGGCGCTGCACGTAGGAAATGGAAGGCTTGCGCTCCGTGGTGACGATGCGCACCGCTTCGTCGTACAGCGCGTCCTGCTCGCCACCCTCGGTGGCGCTCGCCCCGTCGGTGGGTTCGCCCGAAATGCCCGCGAGCGGCACGCTCGGACCTTCGAGCACGTCCTCGATGTAGTTGGGCGCGCCGGTCTTCTTGAGCGCCTCGACCACGCGGTGCACCTCGGCATCCGCCACGAAGGCGCCGTGCACGCGCGTCGGCACCGAGGTGCCCGCCGGTAGATAGAGCATGTCGCCGTGGCCCAGCAGCGATTCGGCGCCCATCTGGTCGAGGATGGTGCGCGAGTCGACGCGCGCCGACACCTGGAAGGCGATGCGCGTGGGGATGTTGGCCTTGATGAGGCCGGTGATCACGTCCACCGACGGACGCTGGGTCGCGAGCACCAGGTGGATGCCGGAGGCGCGCGCCTTCTGCGCGAGACGCGCGATCAGCTCTTCGACCTTCTTGCCGACGATCATCATCATGTCGGCCAGCTCGTCGATGATCACGACGATGTACGGCAGCGGCACCAGGTCCTGGATCAGCTTCTGGTCGATGGTCGGATCGTTCGCGGCCGCCGCGGTCATGACCGGGTCGCGGATCGGTTTGCCGGCGTCGCTCGCGTCCTTCACCTTGCGGTTGAAGCCGGAGATGTTGCGCACACCGAGCGCCGCCATGAGTTGATAACGACGCTCCATCTCGGCCACGCACCAGCGCAAGGCGTTGGCGGCATGTTTCATGTCGGTGACCACCGGCGCGAGCAGGTGCGGGATGCCCTCGTACACCGACAGTTCCAGCATCTTCGGATCGATCATGATCAGCCGCACGTGCTCGGCCGTGCTCTTGTAGAGCAGCGACAGCACCATGGCGTTGATGGCCACGGACTTGCCCGAGCCGGTGGTGCCGGCCACCAGCAGGTGCGGCATCTTGGCGAGATCCGCGGTGACCGGGGCGCCGCCGATGTCCTTGCCCAGCGCCAGCGCCAGCGGCGACGACACATCGTCGTAAGACTTCGACTTGATGATTTCGCCCAGCGTGACGATCTCGCGTTTCTCGTTCGGTATCTCGAGGCCCATGACCGACTTGCCGGGGATCACTTCCACCACGCGAACGGAGATGGCCGACAGCGAGCGCGCCAGGTCCTTGGCGAGGCTGGTGATCTGGCTGACCTTCACGCCCGGCGCGGGACGCATCTCGAAGCGCGTCACCACCGGACCGGGCTGCACGGCCACGACTTCGACCTCGACGCCGAAGTCCTTGAGCTTGAGCTCCACGAGGCGCGACATGGCCTCGAGCGCTTCCTGCGAATAGCCCGACTCGCGCCTGGGCGGATCGTCGAGCAATTGCAGCGGCGGCAGTTCGCCGGCCTTGCCCGATTCGAACATGGGCACCTGCCGTTCTTTCTCGACGCGCTCGCTCTTCTCGACCACGGGCGCCGGCGCTTCGATGCGCGGCTTGGGACGTGACGCGGCCTTCTTCTCTTCGACCTTGGCGGCCTCGACGCGCGCCTTCTTCGCCTCGAGGCCCACGGCCACATCCTGTGCCTTGCTGCGACGGGCACGCATCCAGCCGACCGCGTTCCAGATGCCGGCGCCGATGGCATCGACGATGCGTAACCAGGAGACGCCGAAAGCCAGGGACACGCCGGCCATCCACGCGGCCAGCATGAACAGCGTCGCGCCGAGGAAGTTCAGTGCGCTCGCGAGACCATTGCCCACGGCCTGCCCGACCACGCCGCCCGCCGACTGGCGCAGCTCACCCGGGCTCCAGTGCAGGGCGGCGAGACCGCAGCTCGCGATCAGCATCAGTGTGAAGCCGCCGATCCGCACCGCGGTGTTGAATCGAGTGCGCCCCTCTTCGTCCTCGCGTTGGCGGAACATGACGAAACACGCCACGCCGAGCATCAGCGGGAATAGATAGGCGGGACGGCCGAACAGGAAGAACAGCACGTCGGCGAGCCAGGCGCCAAAGGGACCGATGCGGTTCTGGACGATGTGTTCGGCGCCGCCGGTGGAAACGAACCCGGCGTCTTCACGGTGCCAGGACGCCAGCGCCACCAGCATCACCAACGCGATCACGCCGATCAGGATCACCGCGCTTTCGCGCAGCCCGCGCGACACCGCGGCGGTGAAGCGTTTCTGCGGCTTGGTGCGATCGTAGGTGGTTTCTGCCATTTTCCCGCTAGGTACCTGTGGGGGCTCGCAATATTACATGAGGGCCGGGTGCGTGACCTTGCCGGCCTCGACGTTGATTCCGCGTACCAGCCCGGGGTCGTCGCGCCAGTCGCCGTCGGCCAGGCGCGCGGCGTAAGACGCAATCGCTGCCGACAGGGCCTGGGACGAGGTGCGCGGCACCGAGCCCGGCATGTTCGTGACGCAGAAGTGCGTGACACCCTCCCATACGTAGGTGGGCGCCTCCCAGGTGGTGGGTTTCGTGGTCTCGATGCAGCCGCCCTGGTCGACACTGATATCGACGATGACGCTGCCCTTCTCCATGCTGCGGACCATTTCCGCCGACACCACGTGCGGTGCGCGCGCGCCGGTGACCAGCACGGCACCGACCACCACGTCGGCTTCACGCACGGCATCAGCCACGTCGGCGACGTGCGGGTAGAGGCCGGTGACGTTGGCGCCCATGGCGCGCGCGGCCACCAGCTTGTCGCGATCCTTGTCGAATACCACGACCTCCGCGCCGAGGCCGGCCGCCACCAGCGCGGCGTTGCCGCCGGCGACGCCTCCGCCCAGCACCACGACGCGCCCGCGTTTCGCCGCGGGCACGCCGCCTAACAAGATGCCCTTGCCGCCCTGCGGCTGGTGCAGCAGCGTGGTGGCGTACTGCATCGACAGGCGCCCGGCGATGTCGCTCATGGGCGCCAACAATGGCAGCCGGCCGACGCGGTCTTCCACGGTTTCGAAGGCGACCGCCGTGAGGCCGATGTCGCACAACCGCCGCGTGAGATCGGGCAACGCCGCCAGGTGCAGGTAGCAGAACAGGAGGTGATCCTTGCGCAGCCGCGCGAGGTCCGGATCGATGGGTTCCTTGACCTTGACGATCATCTGCGACTTCGCGAACAACTCGTCGGCGTTGGGCAGCACGTTCACGCCCACGTCGCGGTAGTGATGATCCGAGTAGCCGCTCTTCTCACCGGCCGAGTGTTCGACGAACACCTCGTGCCCACTCCGGACGAGTTCCACGCAGGCCGCAGGGATCAGGCCGACGCGCCCCTCACGGGGTTTCAATTCACGCGGGATTCCAATTCGCATGGGTTCGTATCGGTCGCGCCCGCCCATGGCCTGCGCGTCCGCCTTTCCTTAACATGGGGTCCGTCGAAGTTCGGGATGCGCGCCTGCCCGCTCGACCTAAGACCATGAAAAAATGGAAGCTTGAAAATGGCGCCCAACGCGCAAAGTAACCGGACCCAACGCCACTTGAATGGCCGAAAGTATACATGACCCCTCCTCGCCATAATCCGCTCGTCATCCTTGGATCCGGCCCCGCCGGCTACACCGCGGCCGTCTATGCGGCGCGCGCCAACCGCAAACCCCTGCTGATCACCGGCATCGAACAAGGCGGTCAGCTCATGACCACCACCGAGGTCGACAACTGGCCAGGTGATGCGCATGGACTGCTGGGTCCCGCACTCATGGAGCGCATGAAGGCGCACGCCGAACGCTTCAACACCGAACTCGTCAACGACCACATCCACACCGTGGACCTGTCGAAGCGCCCGTTCCTGCTGACCGGCGATTACGGCAGCTACACCTGCGACGCGCTGATCATCGCCACCGGCGCTTCCGCCAAGTATCTCGGCATTCCCTCGGAGGAGAAATTCCGCGGCAAGGGCGTTTCGGCCTGCGCCACCTGCGACGGCTTTTTCTACAAGGGGCACCGGGTCGCGGTGATCGGCGGCGGCAACACCGCGGTCGAGGAAGCGCTCTATCTATCCAATCTCGCGAGCCACGTGACGGTCGTGCATCGCCGCGACAAGTTCCGCGCGGAGAAGATCCTGCAGGATCGCCTGTTCGCGCTCGAGAAGGCCGGCAAGGTGCGCATCGCCTGGAATCACACCGTGGACCAGATCGTCGGCGACGATTCCGGCGTGACTGGCGTGCAGATCAAGCCCACCGAGAATGGCGGCGCCATCGAGAAACTCGACGTCACCGGCGCGTTCATCGCCATCGGCCACACGCCGAACACCGGCATCTTCGCCGGGCAGCTCGACATGCGCGACGGCTACATCGTCGTCAAGACCGGCAGCGACGGCGCGGCCACTTCCACCAGCGTTCCCGGCGTATTTGCCGCTGGCGATGTCGCCGATCATGTGTATCGTCAGGCCATTACTTCCGCCGGATCCGGATGCATGGCTGCGCTCGATGCGGATAAATATCTCGACAAGCATCACGGACATTGATCCCGCCGCCTGGGACGCACTCGACCACGGCGGTTCTCCCTTCCTGCGCCACTCGTTCCTGTCGGCGCTGGAAACCAGCGGCTGCATCGGGCGGCGAACCGGCTGGCAGTCGGCGCCGGTCACCTTGTTCGATGAGCATGGGCTCGCCGCCGCGGCTCCCGCCTACGTCAAGGCCCACTCGATGGGCGAATTCGTATTCGACCAGCACTGGGCGCAGGCCTATGGACAGCACGGCCTGCCTTACTACCCGAAACTGCTGCTCGGCGTGCCGTTCACGCCGGCGACCGGCGCGCGTTTGCTGGTGCGTCCGGACCTCGATGCCTCCGAAACCCGCGCCCGGCTGATCCGCGCGGTGCGGGAGTTCGCCGAGTCGCAGGCGTTCTCCTCGGTTCACGCACTGTTCGTCGACCCGGACAGCCGCGCGGCCTTCGCCGCCGCCGACTGGCTCGAGCGCCACGACGTGCAGTTCCACTGGCACAACCGCGGCTATCGGGACTTCGAACACTACCTGCAAGGTTTCACGGCCGAGAAGCGCAAGAAGGCCCACCGCGAGCGCCGGCGCGTCGCCGAGGAAGGCGTGAGTTTCGAAACCTTGTTAGGGACGCAGCTCGATCGCGGCGCCATCGACGAGATCTACGACCTGCAGCGCGACACCTTCCATCGCCACGGGCACGAGCCTTACCTGACGCGCGCATTCTTCCAGGCCCTGCCCGCGATCGCGGGGGACGCCCTGGTGGTCAAGCGGGCGCGGCGGCACGGCGAACCGGTCGCCGCATCGGTGATGTTCCGCGGGCGCGACGTGCTGTACGGCCGCTACTGGGGCGCCCGCGAGAATCTCCACAGCCTGCATTTCGAGACCTGTTATCACCAGGGCGTCGACTACTGCATCGAGCACGGCATCGCGCTGTTCGACCCGGGCGTGCAGGGCGAACACAAGGTCAACCGCGGCTTCGTGCCCGCGACCACCTGGTCGATGCACTGGATCGTGGATTCGCGCTTTCGTGCCGCGATCGCCAATGCCCTGCGGCACGAAGGTCCACACGTGGACGCGTACGCACGCGAGGTCGAAATGCACGTGCCCTACCGGGATGCGCGACGCGCGGCCCGCTCGAAGTAGCGCCGGTGAACAACAAGACCATTACCTGGCTCACTCCTGACGGCGACCGCGAGTGGTTTCCGCCGCTCGACCGGGCACTGGACGAGCCCGAGGGCCTGCTCGCCGCGGGCGGCGATCTCTCGCCGGAGCGCCTGCTCGCCGCGTACCGGCGCGGAATCTTCCCGTGGTACTCCGCCGGCCAGCCGGTGCTCTGGTGGTCGCCGAATCCGCGCGAGGTGTTGTTTCCCGGTGAATTCAAATGTTCGCGGAGCCTGTCGAAAACGCTGCGAAATCGAGGCTTTGAAGTGACATTCGACCGCGAGTTCGGCGAAGTGGTGAAGGCCTGCGCGGCGCGGCGTGAGAACTCCACCGGCACCTGGATCACGAGCGAGATGCACGCGGCGTATTGCCGCCTGCACCAGCGCGGACAGGCCCATAGCGTCGAAGTCAGGTTCGAGGGTCGCCTCGTGGGCGGGCTGTACGGAGTGCAGCTCGGCCGGGTGTTCTTCGGGGAGTCAATGTTCAGTCGCGAGCGTGACGCATCGAAAGTGGCGCTCGCTCACCTCGCGCGGCGGGCGCTCGTTGCGGGACTCCAACTGATCGATTGCCAGCTGCCGACCCCGCACCTGCGCTCACTCGGCAGCCGCCCGCTGAGCCGCGCCGAATTCAGCGCGCGGGTGGCCGAGGCCACCGCGGGGCCCGATGCGCCCTTGTTTTCCCCCGCCTGAAACTTGCTCACGAAGGCGCCTTTTCTGGCAGAATTCGCCGCCTTCGAGGGGTAGCAAGGTTACGGATGTCGAAAGAAGATGCGATCCAGATGGAAGGCGAAGTCGTCGAGACTTTGCCTAACACCACGTTCCGGGTGAAGTTGAAGACCGGGCACGTGGTGACTGCGCATATTTCAGGAAAGATGCGCAAAAACTACATTCGCATCCTCACCGGTGACCAGGTCACCGTCGAAATGACTCCATACGACCTGTCGAAGGGCCGCATCGTCTACCGCGGCCGCTAGCTAGCTGCGCGCCGGCTCCCGGCGTATAACCCCCGCATCCGGGCGGGAGGTTCCATGAAATCGTTCAGACTCGCAGGCGTGCTCGCGTCGCTGGTCCTTGCTGGCTGCGCGAGCTACCAGACCCCCGGAAGCGGCGTCTCCATTCCGGAAATCACCGCACCCAGCATTGCCGAGGCGATGGCGCGCAAGCCCGCGGCCAGCTGGCCGGCGCGACTGATCGTGGTTCGCGTGCAGGGCGCGGGGTACCAGTCATATACGAATCGTGGCTATGGCCAGGGGCGATTCAGCGTCGTCACGACGCGCGACATCGAGACCGAAGCGGACTTCAAGCGCATCGGGGCGATGCCCCATGTTGCCGCTGTCGGCATGCTCAATCGACTTTTGCTGCCCGGCAATCTCGAGTCCGCGCTCGACCTGCGCAATGCCGCCGCGCAGCTGCAGGGAGACATCGTGGTCATGTACACCATCGACACGTCGTTCCGGACCGAGACCGACCAGGTCGGTCCGCTGCAGCTCGTGAGCCTCGGCTTCTTTCCGAACAAGAAGGCCAAGGTCAGCTCCACCTGCGCCCTGGCGCTGGTCGATACGCGCACCGGCTTCGTGTACGGCGTGGGCGAATCCACGTCCAACGAGGATCAGCGCTCAGATCTCTGGAACTCGGAGGAAGCCATCGAGAAGGCTCGCGCCCGCGCGGAACGCGGCGCCTTCGACGGCGCCCTCGTTGAGCTCGAAAAACTCTGGACCCAGGTCAGCACCGCCCAGGCGGGCGGTAGCCAGGTCAGCGCGAGTCCGTAAGTAGACGGTGCCGGAGCATGCATTCCGGCATAACTTGGCGTACGGACACTCCGGCGAATGTTTTGCCGGAATGCATGCTCCGGCACCGTCTTACTGCAGGGTCGCAGGCAGCGCTGGCGCTTCGGTCGGCAATGACTCCAGCTTGAGTTCCTTGCCGTCCTTGCTGACGCCGATCTTCACGGTGCCGCCGGCGGCGAGCTTGCCGAACAACAGTTCCTCGGCCAGCGGGCGCTTGATCTGCTCCTGGATCAGGCGCGCCATCGGGCGGGCACCCATCTTCGGGTCGTAGCCCTTCTCCGCCAGCCAGCGGCGCGCGTCGTCGTCGAGCAGGATCGAGACGCCCTTCTTCTCGAGCTGTGCCTCGACTTCGACGATGAGCTTGTCGACCACGCGTTCGATGACGGGCATGTCGAGCGGCGCGAACTGGATGGTGGCGTCGAGGCGGTTGCGGAACTCCGGCGAGAACAGCCGCTTGATGGCCTCCGCGCCGTCGCTGGCATTGTCCTGCTGCACGAAGCCGATCGAGGCGCGATTCATTTCGAACGCGCCCGCGTTCGTGGTCATCACGATGATCACGTGGCGGAAATCCGCCTTGCGGCCGTTGTTGTCGGTCAGCGTGCCGTGGTCCATGACCTGCAGCAGCAGGTTGAACACATCGGGGTGCGCCTTTTCGACTTCGTCGAGCAACAGCACGCAGTGCGGGTGCTTGGCGATGGCCTCGGTCAGCAGACCACCCTGGTCGAATCCCACGTATCCGGGGGGCGCGCCGATCAGCCGCGACACGGTGTGCCGCTCCATGTACTCGGACATGTCGAAGCGGATGAACTCGATGCCCATGGCGATCGCGAGCTGGCGCGTTACCTCGGTCTTTCCCACGCCGGTGGGTCCCGCGAACAGGAAGCTGCCCACCGGCTTGCGCTGATCGCCCAGCCCGGAACGGGCCATCTTGATGGCCGAGGCCAGCGATTCGATGGCCTTGTCCTGGCCGTAGATGACCAGCTTCAGGTTGCGCTCGAGGTTGCGCAGCACTTCCTTGTCGGACTGCGACACGCTCTTTGCCGGGATGCGCGCCATGCGCGCCACCACGTCTTCGATGTGCTTGACCTCGACGGAAGGCTCGCGCTCGTTGGCCGGCTTGAGTCGCAGCCGTGCACCCGCCTCGTCCACCACGTCGATGGCCTTGTCGGGCATGTGGCGTTCATTGATGTGGCGCGCGGCGAGCTCGGCCGCGGCACGGATGGCCTCGTTGGAATACGTCACGCCATGGTGCTGTTCGAAGCGCGGCTTCAACCCCATGAGGATGTCGACCGTCTCGGACACCGAGGGCTCCACCACGTCGATCTTCTGGAAGCGCCGTGCCAGCGCGTGGTCCTTCTCGAAGATGCCGCGGTATTCCTGGTAGGTGGTCGAACCGATGCAGCGCAGTTCGCCGTTGGTCAGCACCGGCTTGATCAGGTTCGAAGCGTCCATGACGCCGCCCGAGGCGGCGCCGGCGCCGATCACCGTGTGGATCTCGTCGATGAACAGGATGGCCCCGGGCTGCTTCTTCAGCTCGGCGATCACGCTCTTCAGCCGCTTCTCGAAATCGCCGCGGTACTTGGTGCCGGCGATCAGCGAGCCCATGTCGAGCGAGTAGATAGTGCAATCGGACAGCACGTCGGGGACCTTGCCCTCGACGATCATGCGCGCGAGGCCCTCGGCGATCGCGGTCTTGCCCACGCCCGCCTCGCCCACGTACAGCGGGTTGTTCTTGCGGCGCCGGCACAGGATCTCGATGGTGCGTTCCACCTCGAGCTGGCGGCCGATCAGCGGGTCGATCTTGCCGTCCTGCGCGAGCTGGTTGAGGTTGGTGGTGTACTTGTCGAGCGCGCTGCCGCCGTCGCCCTCGCGGTCCGGCTCGGTCCCGGTCTCTTCCTTGCCGGTCTTCTCTTCCGCGATCTTCGAAAGACCATGCGA
>Ga0315910_10005106_pt1 | contig 10817 bp, 7 predicted proteins | sample EdamamesoilMG_FD_204470 | JGI IMG/M metagenome (GOLD analysis project Ga0315910, IMG submission 204470) | Garden soil microbial communities collected in Santa Monica, California, United States - Edamame soil | ecosystem: Environmental > Terrestrial > Soil > Garden | place: USA: California...
CAACCTATAAAATGTATTTATGAAATCAGCGGTTATTCTGATGTTTATCACATTAATGGCAGTTAGTTGTAATAAATCAAACGAACAGGAAACAAATGAAGTTTGGATTCGTGTGGAAAATGCAACTGGCGTTTCAATGAACGAGGTTAAGATTGCAGATGTTCAATATAGTAACCTGAATTCTCAAAACAGATCTGACTATAAGCTGATCAGCTTTCCGATTTATGCAGCCAACTGCAACTTTAAAGTAAATGGACAGGATGCATGGGCTGGTTTTCTTGTTTGCGGTACTCCGATGCCTTCTTCTTTTGATCCCGGCTATTACACTTTTAAAGTTGGCAATACTACAACTCCGGGTTATTATTCAATGGAAGTGACGAGAAGATAATATCGCGGTTATATTCCAGGAAGTTTTTTATTTTTTTGCATCCTTTGCACGTATATAAACAAGCTTTACATTTTTCCGGGTGGATTCACGTTCATCGATTTCATATTGACCAAGACTTCTTATCAGTTGTAATAATTTTTCAAATCCATAATTACGTGGATCAAAATCAGGACGTTTCTTTAATAACATATTACCCAATTCACCAAGAAAAGCCCAACCATTTTCATCTGCAATATCATTAATACTCGATGTAACAAGGCTCACCAACGTTTTATCTGCTTTGCTGATCACTTTTTCTTTTTTCCGCAGATCAGATAATTTAATTTGTTTGGTTCCCGGTTCAGCTTGTTCCAGTATTTCTATATAAATAAATTTATCACATGCGGCACGAAAGGCGGATGGGGTTTTTTGTTCGCCCATTCCAAATACTTTCATACCGGCTTCACGTAAACGGGTAGCCAGTTTTGTAAAATCGCTATCACTGCTTACAACACAGAAACCATCAACACGACCGGTATATAAAATATCCATCGCATCAATTATGAGTGCTGAGTCTGATGAATTTTTACCGGTAGTATAACTGTATTGTTGAATGGGGGTGATAGCATGATCCAGCAATACCGTTTTCCATCCTGCTACATGTGGCTTTGTCCAATCAGCATAAATGCGTTTGAATGTTGGCACACCATACTTTGCTATCTCTTCCAATATGCCATTTATGAGACGATGCGGCACATTATCCGCATCAATTAATACTGCAAGCCGTAGATCTTTTGAATTATCCATTTAAAAAGTTTGATTTTGGAAAGTTAGTCATTAATAAGCTTTAACGTCATTTACGGGTTTTAAAGACTACCTTTCCGGCTCTTCGGGTAATAAAACCCGCTGGTTAATTAGTTAAAATGATAAATCTTACACAGGTGGTGAATGAGGATAAGAGCCTGAAAACACTTAAGAGAAGTGTGCATGCATCCGACCTGGATCAATTATTAAGCAGTCGCGGCCCCTATACTTTTTTTGCTCCTTCCGATATTGCTTTTCAAAAACTGGAAAAAGGATTAATAGAGAAGTTGATGGAACCTCAAAACCGAGGATTGCTTGCTGACTTACTCAGCAATCATATTGTAAACGGAATAATTCCTTACGGGGAATTGAAAGATGGCGATAAACTTACAGCAGTAAATGGCCGTGAATTAAATGTACATGTCAACAACGGCAACGTCAGCATCAGCGATATTCCCATTCAACCCCGTGATGTAAAAATTATGAATGGGGTCATGCATGTGATGGATTCGGTGATTTTATAATTCGCAATAGCTTTAACTTAAGCAGATGCAATCTTTAATGAATCTTTAAATGCATTAATGATAAATGCCGCATCGCGGTTAAGCAGAGATTCATTTACTGTCAATTCCCAAACACCTTTTTCATCCGGTCCACCAAGACGGATAAAATATTTTTTGCTCATGGTTTCACCAAACTTATTTACTACAATAGTTGATGGCAATAGCATTGTATAAATATTTGTTCCGCCTTCATAAGCTGTGATCTTAACTCCTTGCAACTGGTTCAATGCATTCATAATTTCTTTGAAACGGGTGATTGATTGTTTTAACCTCTCCTCTATACCTTCCAGCCGGTGTAATGCCATTGCTGCATTAAGCCAATTGCCAAACTGGTTGCCGCCATGAATTTTTATAAGATGCGGCATTTTATCAATCACAGCTTTTTCACCACATAGAATAGCACCTGCACTGGCACCTAAATATTTATATAACGAGATATAAACTGTATCAAAATAAGAAGAGTACTCTTTAATTGAAATACCCGACCATGCCGAAGCCATATACAAACGGGCACCATCCAGATGCAAGCCTAATTTACTCGCCTTGCAGTATTCGCTTATCTTTTTTATTTCCTCTAATGGAAACATTCTTCCATCCGTTCTTCTTACCGGGTTTTCTATAGACACACATCCAATACCGCTTTTAAATACTTCTTCCACATCAAGGTCTGCAATTGCTTTCTTTAATGCTTCAGCAGTAAAATAAGTTTCATTTCTTGCGAGAGGCATTAATCGCTTATTAAAAATTGATTGTGCAGCATCTGCTTCGTCGCGGTACACATGACTTGTATCCTGTACAAACACTTTTGTATTCTCACCACTGAGAACTGAAATTGCCAATTGATTTGCCATTGTTCCTGTTGGCATAAAGATGGCTTTCTCTTTACCTGTAATCGCTGCAAATTTATTTTGTAGTTCTTCTATCGCACCACCATTTCCATAACGGTCAACTTTTATGGGTTGTTTTGCATGTGCCAGTTGCAATTGCTCCCAATAAGCAGCGCCATCAAATAAATCACCATCACCATAAAAACGTACAACCGGTTCTGCAGGTGGTGATGGCAATTGATCAATATTTTTCGCAAATAAAGACTGACCGGGTAATAAAGCAGGAGCTGCTGCAAGACCGGTTACCTTAAAAAAATTTCTGCGGTTATAGTTTGACATGGCTGAGATTTAGGAGCCTAAAGTACGATTTATGCAATTACCGAATTAAGTTGTGAGACTGTCTCCACAAATCGGGGTGTATAAAGACACAAACCGGAGCAAGGTTAGAACACTATTTCAGTACGGCATGATTTTTACCTCCCAAAACAGGTGGTATATAATTTCCATATTATATTGCTGGCATGCGGGCTGTTTGTAATTACCTGCAAGGAAAAACACAAGCCAAGTTTTGAAGAACCCCCTATCATAACAGGTGAAATTGATTCAGGCAATTTAATTGATTCGGAGATAACCGCTCCTCCCGATCGTATTGCCTATATACAAGGACCGGACATTAACACCGGCTCCATTATTCCTGATAGTGTTGTTGCGTTTGGTAAATCACTGGTTGGCACTCCGTATCTATATGCTTCTTCTGATCCATCAAAAGGTTTTGATTGTTCCGGTTTTATCAGTTATGTATTTAACCACTTTAATATTGCTGTACCGAGGTCTTCTGTTGATTTTACAAATGTTGGCACCGAAATTCCAAGGGAACATGCTGCTCCGGGTGATCTTATTTTATTTACAGGTACAGATAGTACAATAAGAATTGTCGGGCATATGGGGATTGTAGAAAGTAATGAGCATGGTAATTTACTTTTTGTTCATTCTACTTCTGGTAAAACTTATGGTGTTACCATATCTGCTTTAAAAGGATATTATGAAAGGAGATTTGTAAAAGTTATCCGGGTATTTCCGCAAACTTATTTTACGACACCTTAAGTAGAACGATAAGCATGATACAGAATAGTATGTAAATTGCTGCAACTTGCAGATCATACTTTTTTAAAACTTGAAACACATGAACCGATTGTTCTTAAACATTGCAGCTTTTTTCTTATTCTTATCTGTTACAAAAGCAAATAACAATTATTCAGATACCACAAAAATCCTCGGTCGCTGGGATATCACTATGAAAATCGGTGAAAGGAGCTTTCCTTCCTGGCTTGAAGTACATCGCTCAGGAACAAAAATGCTGGTTGGAGAATTTGTTGGCACCGGTGGCAGCGCAAGACCTGTTTCGAGAATCTATTTGAGTGATGGTAAATTAAGTTTCACTATTCCCCCACAATGGGATTCGCAGGATAGCGATTTGAAATTTGAAGCTATGCTGCAGGGCGATAGCCTGGTTGGCACCATCACATTACCTGATGGTCGAAAAAATAATTGCACAGGTGTAAAAGCCCCTTCATTAAAAAGAACAGGCAATCCAATTTGGGGTAAGCCTGTCAAATTGTTGAACGGAACTGATTTAAAAGGATGGCACCCTTCGGGTAAAAATAATCAATGGGTGTTTGAAAATGGCATATTAAAAAGCCCAAAGGCTGGTTCCAATCTTATTACCGATGCTGAGTTCACCGATTTTAAACTGCATGCTGAATTCCGTTATCCCACAGAAGGTAATAGTGGTGTGTACCTGCGTGGCCGATATGAAGTGCAGATAGCAGATTTTGAAAAAGAATCATCAGAAAAGGTTCAAATGGGATGCATCTATGGTTTTATTGCGCCGAGTGAAATTATTACCAAACCCAATGAATGGAATAGTTATGATATTACTTTGGTAGGAAGAATGGTAACTGTAGTGCTGAATGGTAAAACAATTATCTGCAATCGTGAAATACCGGGAATAACAGGGGGCGCATTAAACAGCAGGGAAGCTGATCCGGGACCTATCATGCTGCAAGGGGATCATCATCCTGTTGAATTCAGAAATATTGTTATTACACCGGTGAAATAATAAAGAATAGATAAAGTGTCCGGTGGCGTATCCTCATTCAATCAGACATCTGGAATAATTTCATCTATACCTCGGATTGATGTGTTCACGTATGTATTTCTTTTTAATGGAAGATATTCCCCATCCTAACACATCATATTTATCAAGATAAATATAAACACATGTATCATCGAATGAAAAGTTTATTCCCCCGCGATATTCAATAAATTCCTTAAGTCTAAATTCCGCCTCTCTTCCCATTGCTCTACCGATCAATCTTTCAATATTCAAAGAGTCAACGGCGTTATTAAGAATAAAATAATCCTTAAATGAAATTTTTTTTCCATTTTCAATATCGTAATTAATAACATTATATTCAAAGCCAGAAGGCATCCCAGTAAAACCACTGCCATTTTCAATACAAATGCTAATTACTTTGTCTGTACGATATAAACACACAGGGCCAATCCCCATACTCCACCCTTCATAAGTTTTCATGCCGGTATCATATATTACTTTTTCATCTTTTATCATTTCATAAAATTCATCCTTCTTCTTTTTTATCAGGGCATTTACTTGCATATTTACCGTTGCACATTCTTTACCTGAAAACTTTGGATGAAAAATGGTAATGCCTGTATGTTTGTTTGTTGTATTAACCTGAATTGTATCTATGTGAATATCAGGCTGAAGTGAAGGATTGATATACATATTCCTAACATTGAATGAATCATTATCCATATGAAGGGTATCCTTAACCACTTCTCTTTTTTGATGCTCGCTGTCTTTCTCATTTTTATTCAAACACGAATAAAGGATCATACAAAAGAATATATAAAAAAAATATCGCATGTCGGTTTTGTCATTTTAGATACGAAAGCTGGTAACCAAACTAGTTACCAGCTTTTTCAGAATATGTCTTCAGCGATATTAAGTCTATCATCATCCCCTCGACAGGCTCGGGGTGACAAAATTCCTCTATCTCGTTACTTTTATTATTCCTGCACCATTATAAGAATGATACTCGCCATTGTACATCGCATCGGCGCTTACGGGGCCCATTTTGTATGTACCGGGTGATACTGCACGAACAGCATAATAATAAGTTTGTTTATTACTGTTTGCATCCACAAAGAAATGAATACGATCATCCCGTACATCCAATGCTGTTGGGGTCATTCCATCTTTTATCCAATCCATGCCCGGTATTTCTTTGGTACGTGGATTTTCAATTTCAAAACCTGCAGGTAATAAATCAGTGATAACAACATTTTCAATACTGCCGCTATAAGAACGTTCGAGTGTGATGCCGATTATAATTAAATCATTTTGCTTAAATGTAGTGCCGGTTATTGGTGCACCGCTACGACTATAAAAACGTCTCCGCACTTTCAGGTAGCTGTCTTCTTCTTTATACGCACCGGTTGCACTGATACCTTCAGCCTGCCAGAAATAATAGAGTTGTCCATTACCTTTTGTTACTATTTCAACATTCGTTCCTTTCAATGCATTCTTATCGCCGCGCCATTGACCACCATCCACCTTGGCAATTGTTTTACCATTTACTTTTATTTCGGCTGTTGCATCAGATTTATTGGCTTTGCGTGCCAGCTTACCCAATGCCAAGAATGAAAATGATCTTTCCTGTGTACTTAGATAATAACGTGTTTTTAATTTCTGGCTTACATGCTGAGCCATTACACCTATTTGCGCATTTGCAGGATCGGCATCAATCAATGCATTCAGTGCAATTGCTTCGTCTCTTACATCCGAATAATAGCTGCCGCCTGTTTGCGCTACTGATTCTTCACCGGCAAATGCTGAAGGTAACATGGCATTGAATGATTTTTTATCACCCGCAGTTGCATATGCAGCGGCCAGCAGGTAACGGCTATCCAATGCCAGCAAACTTTGATTGGCTTTATAATAATTCATGGAAGGCACATTTGTTTTACCTGCCAATGCCAGCACATATAAACCATACGCTACTTCTTTCGGAGCAATCTTGCGATTCTGGTTGCGATTATAATAATAGTTGACCGTTTCCTTGTTCTGTAATCTTTTACTGATATAACCCAGCATCGTTTCCAGCAAACCAGTGTCATAATCAAAGCCAGCTTTCTTTGCTTCAATTAAAAAATGTGCTGCATAAATAGTAGCCCACCAATCTTCCGTACCGCCGCCATCCCATAATGTAACGGCACCGGTATACAACTGGCGCATTTTTATTTTACGTATCGCTTCCAAAATATTGGTATTGGCATTCATCTTACTGGCTTTGTTCAATTGCATCAGGTCAGCCATATCACCATAGTACAATTGCGGGAATGCAGCAGACACCGTTTGTTCTGTACAACCATATGGATATTGAACCAGGTAACGCAAATGATCGCCGAGTTCAATCGCAGGTGAGCGGCTAACAACCAAGTTATAGTTTACACTACCTGGAATAAAATCACTCAAACCGATACTGATTGCTTTTGAACTGCCTCCTGTTACGGTACCGCTACCCGTAACTTTTTGTAATGTTGATGGCGGACGAATAGAAATCTCTGTTTCATCACGAAAAGTTTCGCCTAAACCTGTTACAGCAATTTTTATTTTACCAACAGCAATAGTTGGATCGGCTACCAGTTGGAACAAAGCAACATTTTCTGCTTTTGAATTAATAGAAACAGATTGTTTGTTACCGCCTACAACTTTAATAGGTCCATCCAAATCAACCGATGCGGTTACACTGGCAGATTTTGTTGTAGTGTTGGTCATTGTAACCGGAACTGTAACTGTATCACCGGGACTTAAGAACCTTGGTAATGCAGTACTGATTACAATCGGGTCAGCAACAGTCATTGTATTTTCTCCACTGCCAAAACATTGACCTTTAAAACTTACAGCCATCAATCGTAACTCTCCGCTGAACTGCGGCACATCAAATTCAAATGTTGCATTACCGTTGCCATCTGCTTTTTGTAAACCACTCCAATAGCTAACTACTTTAATTCGTTTAGCCGGCATTGGGTTCACTCTTTTATCCATCTCTGCTTCACCATCACCGCCGGTGCTGCTGATTTTTGCACGCAGCTCAGGAAACAGCAAAGGATATAAATCATAAGCCGATACCTGTAATGCTTTTTTCTGGTAGAAATAATTGTATGGATCGGGTGTTTCAAAACCGCTTATTTGCAAAACACCATTATCAACCGCAGCCAATGAAATATAACTGTTAGGCGCTGCTTTCACTTTTACTTTCTGGTGTGTCTTACTTCGAACTGTTTTTGTTGCAGAAATTTCTACATCAATCTTCCTGCTCATCTCTTCAACTTTTACATTACGATAACCATGAGCAACAGTTAATGGAATATCTGATTGCTCGTGTGGCTTAATTAACGTTGCTGTTACATATACATTCGGCACATGATCACCGCTCATCGGCAACTTTACTGTTGCTGTACGATTTGTTACATCTACATATTGATAAGAAATCACATGATCAGTTTCCAACGTTACCAGCATACGGCCATTGAATGGTGATTTCAATAATGCTTCTACTGTTTCGCCAGCGTAGTAAGATTTTTTATCCAATGAAATTTCAACATTACCCTCGTTGCTTACTTCAAATGATGAGTTGCTGATACCCCAACCCCAACCACCATAGCTGTAAAAACTTCGTTTGATATAATTATTGCTGCCGGGATTGTAGAAACGGATTTCATAATCGCCCGGTGTGCGGGGCACATAAGTGTAAATTGTTCCATTGCTAACATTGATTTCTGTTTCGATCATCATTTTATCATCTACAGAACTTACATAACGGAAATAACTACCGCTTCGCTCCAGAGAAGTACGATACTCATGCTTGATTACTTCAACTCTTGCCTTGCTGTTAACTGCATTACCTTCTTTGTTTACTGCTGCCAGTTGAAATTTGATTGCCTGGTTTAATGGATAATAATAAAACCAATCATACTTCAACCCGAGGAAAATATTCTGTGTGTAAATATCCATTGATGATACACGGCTTACAGGACGACCGGTTTCATCAAACACAGTTGTATAAAATTTTGCGTTGAGCAAACCTTTATCGAGGTATGCCTCTTTAAACTGGAAGGATTCAGTTGCATTTCCTTCGTCATCTGTTTTACCCTGCTTTGTTTCGTTGTCAGAAAATGTATTCTGGTTCTCAATATCAAAATCATAGTCTTCAAATTTTTCGGGACCGAAATACTTTTGTTTCACCTGCATCTCAACTTCGTAATTACGATTAGCGGCAGGCGGGCCAAAGAAATTGGTGGCATTGATAGCAAGCTTAGCTGTATCACCTGCTTTCATTGTTTCTTTATCCAACTTTGCACTTACTTTAATACGATCAGGTACAAATTCCTCTACTGAAAAATTCTTTGTGGCTAGTAAAACATCATTGGATGTATAAACTTCCAACGTATAGCTACCAGTAATTGCAGACCCGGAAATATCAACACTTGCTTCAGTTGAACCTTCATCATTTAAACCTTTGCGGAAAGTCTTTAACTCTTTTCCATTTGGCATCAGGAATTTCATCTTCACAGGAATATCACCGGGGCTTTTCCATTCCCTGTCGCGGAGCACAACTGCAAAATTTATTTTTTCTCCGGGACGATATATATCTCTTTCAGCATAAACAAATGCATCCAGGCCTGATTGATTAGTTCTTTTACCTCCTACATCAAAGCGTGAAGTATTTACTCTTGTATTATTAAATGGCAGATAGTTAAAATCATCTGCAGTTTTTGCAATAATCATTGCTGGCCTGAAACCGCTGAAATCCTTTTTGGTATACGTAATTTCTGCTACACCATCGCTATTAGAAGAACCGGAACCAATCAATTGGTTATTGTTTGAATACAACATTACATTCACTCCATTTACTGCGTTGGCTGATTTAATAGAGTTGATAAACACCATCACTTTATCCTGGCCTTCACGAACAATCAATCCCAAATCAGATAAAGAAATAAAACGGCTGTCACGAACCCAGTAATCTTCTGTGCTGCGAATAGAAATATGATAAATCCCTTTGAAATCCTGCAGCATATCTTCATAATCGGAAAGATTCAGCAAACGACCTCCCCCTGATTTCTTTAATGATCGTGTATCAATTTCTTTTGAATAAATCACATCGCCGAGTTGCACATCATAGTTATATCTTGAAACTTCTTCATATTCATCATAACCAGCATAATTATATTCCGAATTTTCACTGGGAGAATAACCATAGCGTTCAGCCATCAACAGGTTGTTCTCATAAATTTTTGAAATAACCAGTTTTACTTTGGCAGTATTAGTTATCTGCACTTCAATATTCTTTCCACCTTTTTTTGAAAGATAAACGCCTTTAGTATTACTGAACTTCACATTTGATTCAAGCTCACCAAAAGCTACACTGCCATCATATTCTTCTTTCAATACCCCACCGATGCGGCCACGTAAATCTTTTGCAATCGTCAATGCATAACTTTTTTCTACATCAAATTTGTCGCTGCGAATAATAAAGCCGTTGTCTGTAATCTCTGTTGTAAATGGTACAACAGGATTTAGTTTTACAAATGATTTTAAATCGGTAGCGACCACCTGCTGGCTGGTGGTAATTTTTACTGAACCTTCTACACCATCATGCTCTGATTCCATATTTTGAACCGTTAGAGAATAAGGAGACGGAATGGAGAAATTAGAAACGATTGGTTCATCTGTGGCATCAGTACCTATTTCAGGTTTCAAACCCTTTGCAATGGTAAGCTTTGCATCAAAGTCTTTGTCTTCAGATTTAAATTCAGCGAGACGAAAAGAAATTTTATTATCTGCTGATTGAGTAATTAGAGAATAGTTTGTATTCGTTCCGTCAATTTCAATTTTCAGTTTATCCTTTATATCGGATGGATTGACACGATAGTTAAAAAATAAATCTACCTGTGGTGTGGCTTTTTTTCCGGCATCCTCCTGTGGTATCCAGAGCACTTGTGAATTGTCTAATGTAAGCTGCGGTGTATGAAAGCTGATTTTATCAGCGCCGCTTACTGCATCGTATTTACTAAAATGCAATACAGCTTTTTTTACTTTCGCTTTATAAGTGGTTGCGGGCAACAGTGGCATAGAAGGAGAAAACACGAGCTGGTCAGCACTCT
>Ga0315910_10005107_pt1 | contig 10816 bp, 11 predicted proteins | sample EdamamesoilMG_FD_204470 | JGI IMG/M metagenome (GOLD analysis project Ga0315910, IMG submission 204470) | Garden soil microbial communities collected in Santa Monica, California, United States - Edamame soil | ecosystem: Environmental > Terrestrial > Soil > Garden | place: USA: California...
GCGTTTTGCACCTTCTTGGTGCGCGCGTCCGCGGAAGCGCGGCTAGGCGACGCCTTGAGCGGTGGCACTAAGCCACTTCGAGCAGCTCTTCGCTCACCTGCGCTCTCATCCAACCGAGCACTACTAGATTGCGGATCGTGCTCGCGACTGCGCGCCGTTTTTCCTCGCCGCGCCAAGTCTTCTTCCATGAGAGGACGTAATCGTAAATGTCCTGCTCCGATAGAGCGTCCGTGCCGCGTGTCTGTTTGAGTTGCCGACATGAATAAAGGACCGTGAGCACTTCCTCCGCCTGCTCGGTGGTCCTAATGCGGCTGAAGAGATCGACGGCCTTGTCAATTCTCTTTCGGCTCGCCTCAATCTGTGCAGCGAACTTCGAACGGTCGCGCTCGTATTGAGGCCCGACGCTCAAGGCGACCATTCGCCCCAGGGGCCTTTCGACCAACCAATTGCGATTGGCGAGTTCATGCAGCGCTTTCTTCACGTCGGTAGAGTACGGCCCGTAGCTCCCCTTGCCGAACGTAAACCCGGTCGGGACTCCCATCTCCGTTAGCAAGTAGCAAATCTTCTGAAGAATGGTTCGTCCGACGGGATTCGCGTACGGCTGAGCCTCGAGTTCGCGAAGCACCTCAAGGATCGCGACCCAGTCCGGATTGAACTTGGTTGATCGATCGCCACGCCCTTCAAGCGACATCTGTGCGGGTGAGGCAAGGAATTGCTCGCTCAACTGATGACTAGGAGTGCCGTAAGGTGCGTACACCTCTACATCAAAGGGCAGACCGTGCAGCTTGCGGTACATCAGAGGCCCAACTTCGGCCCAGTCGAGTCCGCCATTGCCGCAGCCGAGCGGCGGTAGCGCCAAGCTCTGGATTCTCCATTCGCCGGCATGCTCGACGAGATAGTCCAAGCCTCGCGCAATGTCCGCGATTCGCGATGACGAACGCCAGTGATCCTTGGTCGGAAAATTGATCACGCTACGCGTGCCGTCGCGGTACAGGTACGGCTCGCCCAGGCGAACCTGTTTGCGTTGGCACCGCAACTCGTAGTCTTCGAACATCGCGGGCCAGCGCTTCTTGAACTCGAGCGCGACACCTTTTCCCATCACGCCAACGCAATTGACGGTGTTCACGAGTGTTTGCGCTTCGCTCGCGAACAGGTCGCCGATCAAAGCTTTGAACATACGCGCAGTTTGAACCTACGGGCGGAAGAAGAGAACTGGATGAACCATCGTCGATAGTCCGCGGTCAAGCTCGGCGACGCGCTCGGCGGCCGCCGTGTCAACGACGTAAGCACCGGTGACGAACGTCGGCTCGATACGGTTCGGTATCAGGACCTCCGCGCACTTGCGCGATTTATGCCGCAAGTACGCAACTAGGTCGCCCGGATGTCGCCAATCAACCGCGAAGATGGCGTCCCAGTCGAGCAATTGCCACTGCGACGGAGCGTAGAAGCGAACATAGTCACTTGCCGCATTCTGATCCGTGATTACCGCTCCCGGTACAGCCAGCACGCCGAGAGAGATACGGAGCACGCACAGGCCGGGAACGTCGGCCAGCCGCTTGTACAGCATTGGATTGCGAGCATGGAAGTACAGGTTGGCGTACTGATGCAACTTCAGCCCGCCAGGCACTGCCTTCTTGTCTCGCCGGTCTTGCACGGGCTGCATCGCGACGGAGTGGTGGGGAAGCTTTGCCGCCTGCTCGTAGGACAAGGATGCCGTGCGCAAGCACCGACGCCACGTTGGCGATCGGCATGATGCAATGGAGTTCTGTGACGCGCGGATCCATGAAGGGTGGGCTGCGCCTCGCCGACTAGGCGCATCGTGTGCGCTTGCGAAGGCCTCGTGGCTTCTGTGCGCGGAACTCTAGCTTTCCACAGGCGCCGCCACGCTGGCTGACTCGCGGATCGGGGGCCTCTGTGGGATGCCCAATTTGGCGTCGGCGGTGCGTTTTCCAAACGGCATCCTTCAAGGACAGCAACTCGTCCAACACTGCCGTACCGTGATTGACGCGATGGCCACGCTTCAAGTTGGCGATGGCGCGGCCTAACGACCGGTAACGGACCTTGTAGCTCGCTGTACCTTTGGCTCCAAAGTAGCGGAAGTCCGTGCTCAGTAGCACTGCTGCGCGAGCATAAAGCGGAGGCGGACCGAGGTCATGAATCAAATCACCGGGGCGGTCATGAAATAGAGCGCCTCGGCGGCGCTCGAAATGCGCGCCGCGTAGCTGATATATGCGGTCGAGGCGGTGTGCGAAACGTGTGTCGAAATAGTACTCACCGTTACGGGCGACGGCGGTGACGCGCGCGATATAGATCAAAGCGTTGTCCTTGCGCAGAGAATTCGCGGCGAACCCGAAAACCAGATCGCCTTCATCTGCGGATGTTCGAATCATGGGTTTGCAGATCGCCAGCGAGAGCAGGCCTTGGGCCACACACGGCGCTGCCCCTGAATCGTGGGTCATCTTGTAGAAGAAGATACTCATCGGGTTCTGTGTCAGGGGTTGTTAGCGGCGATCAACTCTGGTTCCTGCGCGGCGAACCATGACTGGAACAGCTCAGGAGCCAAGAACCGCGGAAGGCGTGCGCTACGCTGAAGCCATCCGTCGTTGACGGAAAGCCCGCCCCATGCGGCGAGTATTTCCTCGCGCACACGATACGCTCTCCCTCGCCACTCACCGATCGGCAGAAACCTAAGCAATCGACCGGAAACGCCGGGTTTGCCTACGATCACGACATCGTCCGCCGTTGGCGACAAGACCCGTCGCGTATGAGCATTGATGTCGCGTTTCTCCCTAGCCGCAGTGCGAGCGTCGACCAGATGGTCAACCACGAGAAGGCCAATCAGCGCGTAAATGAGCTGGCCGCGTCGTCGGACATCGGCGAGAGCCGCGTAAAACACTATCCAATCGCCTCGATCCACGCGCTCGCGCAGCTGGCGTCCGCGTTCACCCTGGTCCCCGTAGGTGAGCTGCTCGAAGTCCGGGTCGAGGTGCATGTGGCGGCCGAGCAGATGGGGCGGCAAGGGCCGACCGAAACTCTCTAACGCTCCGGCAAGTTCGGAGTAAGGGCGCTCGCAACCAGGGTGAAGTTGTGCGTTCTCCGGTATCGCCACGTAGACGAACTGCCGTGAGTCACCGTCTCCCGGCCCGTTCCAGTGCCCTCCGCCGGCAGACTGGTCGGCTGCGACGCGAACAAGCAGGGCGTTCCGCGGACGGCTCGATGCCACGAGATCACCCTATGTTACTGCCCACTCCGCTGACAACAGCGCCGCCTGCTCCAGCACCGTCTGCGTGGCCTTCTCCTGCTTGTCCGGCGGATACCCGTGCTTACGCAGGATCCGCTTCACGAGCACGCGTAGCTGCGCCCGCACGTTCTCGCGCAGCGTCCAGTCGATCGTCACGTTGTTGCGCACGGCGGCTACGAGCTCGCGCGCGATGCCGCGCAGCGTGTCGTCGCCGAGCACCTTCACGGCGCTGTCGGTCGTCTCGAGCGCGTCGTAGAACGCGAGCTCGTCCTCGGTGAGGCCGAGCTGCTCACCGCGGGCATTCGCCTCGCGCATGTCCTTCGCGAGCCGGATCAGCTCCTCGATCACTTGCGCTGCCTCGATCGCGCGGTTCTGGTAACGGCGCAGCGTCTGCTCGAGCATCTCGGCGAACGAGCGCGCCTGGACCACGTTCTTACGCCGGCGCAGCGAGAGCTCGCCCTTGAGCAGCTTTTGGAGTAGCTCCACGGCGAGGTTGCGCTGCGGCATGCCACGCACCTCGGCGAGGAACTCGTCGGAAAGGATCGAGATGTCAGGCTTCTCGAGTCCGGCCGCCGCAAAGATGTCCACCACGCCTTCGGGCGCGACGGCGCGCGAGATGATCTGCCGCACCGCGTGATCGATGTCCTCCTCGGGCCGCGCGTCGGCCGGCGCGCGCTTCGCGAGCACTGCCTGCACGGCTTGGAAGAACGCCACGTCGTCGCGGATGCGCAGCGCCTCCTCGTGCGGCACCGCCAACGCAAAGGCCTGCGATAGCTCACGCACGGCGCGGATGCACCGGTCCTTGCCGCTCTCTTGCGCCAGGATGTGCTCCTGCGCCGCCGGCAGCAGCCCGAGGCGCTCCTGCGGCGTGCCCGTAACCCACTTATCGCGCTTGAAACGGTGGAAGAGCCCGGAGCACACCTCGTACTTCCCGAGCATCACGGCCACGGCTTCGTCCTGATCGAGCGCCGTGCGTCCCGTGCCGCCGCTCTCGGTGTAGGTGGCGAGCGCGGCTTTGAGTTCGTGCGCGAGACCTAAGTAATCGACGACGAGACCGCCCGGCTTGTCCTTGAACACGCGGTTCACGCGCGCGATGGCCTGCATGAGCCCGTGCCCACGCATCGGCTTGTCCACGTACATCGTGTGTAGGCTCGGCGCGTCGAAGCCCGTGAGCCACATGTCGCGCACGATCACGAGGCGCAGCGGATCGGTGGCGCTACGGAAGCGGTTCGCGAGCGCCTCGCGGCGCGGCTTGTTGCGGATGTGCGGCTGCCAGTCGGGCGGGTCGGAGGCCGAGCCCGTCATCACCACTTTCAGTGCGCCGCGCTCGTCGTCGTCGCTCGTCCACTGCGGCCGAAGCTGCGCGATCTCGCGGTACAGCTCCACGCAGATGCGCCGGCTCATGCACACGATCATCGCCTTCCCGTCGAGTGCCTCGAGGCGCCGCTCGAAGTGCTCGACGATGTCCTTCGCGACGAGCGCGAGCCGCTTGTCGGAGCCGACCACGGCCTCGAGCTGCGCCCACTTCGACTTCAGCTTCTCCTTGCGCGCGACCTCTTCGCCCTCGGTGGCCTCCTCGAACTCGGGGTCGATGTTCGGCCGCTCGGTTTCGTTGAGCGCGAGTTTCGCGAGCCGGCTCTCGTAGTAGATCGGCACGGTGGCGCGGTCTTCGACGGCGCGCTGGATGTCGTAGATGCTGATGTAGTCGCCGAACACGGCGCGCGTGTTGGCGTCTTGCAGCTCGATCGGCGTGCCCGTGAAGCCGATGAACGACGCGTGCGGCAGCGCGTCGCGCATGTGGCGCGCGTAGCCGTCGACGAAGTCGTACTGGCTGCGGTGCGCCTCGTCGGCCATCACTACGATGTTGCGCCGTTCCGAAAGCGTGGGGTGCCGGTCGCCTTTCTCCTCGGGGAAGAACTTGTGAATCGTCGTGAACACCACGCCGCCCGCGGCCACGGACAGCAGCTCACGCAGATGCGCGCGGCTCTCGGCCTGCACGGGCGGCTGCCGCAGCAGCTCCGCGCAGCGCGAGAAGGTGCCGAAGAGCTGGTCGTCGAGATCGTTGCGGTCGGTGAGCACGACGACGGTGGGGTTCTCCATCGCCGGCTCGCGAATGATGCGGCCGGCATAGAACGCCATCGTGAGGCTCTTGCCCGAGCCTTGCGTGTGCCAGACAACGCCGATGCGCCGATCGCCCGGCTTCCCGCCGGGGCTGCGGCTCGATTCATAGCGGCCGTGTTCATCCGCGATGCGATCCCGCGCGAGCTCAGCTGCGCGCAGTGTCTCGCCGACGGCCAGCTGCACCGCATGAAACTGATGGTACCCCGCCATCTTTTTCACGACACCGCCGCTACCATCGTCTTCGAACACGATGAAGTCGCGAATGAGATCGAGTAGGCGGCGTGGTGCAAGCAAACCTTCGATGACGACTCGCAGCTCGGGCAGGTGCGCATCAGCCACGCGTTCGCCGGAGATCGTGCGCCACGGCTTGAACCACTCACGGCCCGCCGTGAGCGTGCCGACGCGCGCTTCGACGCCGTCGGAGATCACGAGCAGCGCGTTCGTGTGGAAGATCGACGGAATCTCGGCCTTGTACGTCTGGAGTTGTCGTACGCGCCCGCGATTGTGGCCGTCTCGCTCGCGGCGTTCTTGAGTTCGAGCAAAGCAACCGGCAGACCGTTGACGAACAGCATCACGTCAGCACGGCGGTTGTGCTTGTTCTCGACGACGCTGAACTGGTGCACTGCGAGCCAGTTGTTATTGGCGGGCTGACCGAAGTCGATCACGCGAGCCTGTGCGCCACGCAGCACGCCCTCGTGTGTACGGTACTCGATCGTCACGCCGTCCACGAGTAATCGGTGCAGCGCGCGGTTGCGCCGAGGGACATCCGCTCCCTCGGGACGCGTGAGCTTGCGGAATACATCCTCGAGCACGTCGGCGGGTAGCGTGGGATTGAGGCGCGCCAGCGCGTCACGCAGACGCTGAGCTAGCACCACCTCGCTGTAATCACGCCGCTCAGCGGCGGGCATGTCCGGTGCGATATCTGGACCGTACCTTGTGATCCAGCCAGCAGTGCCAAGCCACGCGAGGGCCGCGCCTTCCACGTCGGACTCGCTGAAAGACCGACTCATTGTTTGCCGCCAGCGCTCTTGCGCTTCGCCCAAATCTCTTCGGTGCCCTCGTTCTGGATGGCCTCCGCTACTCGATCAAGGGCGTTACTCGAGTAGCGCTTGAACACGGCCTTACCGATCTTGATTTCCTTGTAGCAGTCCGCTTGATCGCGAAGCCCAAGATAATCGACAACCGCCACAACCTTCGGCATCGTGAGGCCGACTTTCTCCGCCAACTGCTTTGCGCCGAGGTTGTAGAAACCCAGTTCGTCCACGCGCTTCACAGCAACGACGGAGGCTCCGGGTGTGCCCTCGGCAACCAGTTGTATCGGGATGCCCTCTTTCTTCGAAAGTCGCAGTGACAGCGCGGGACCAGTCCCCTCTGGTGAAATCTCAACCGAGGATGCTCCCTGGAACACAGCAGCCCAAGGTTTGCCTCCGAGAACCTCTACGCCGAGGCGACGCAGATCCTCGTCACTCGGCTGGCCTTTTTCGCCACGGATTGTGCCATCGAGGATTGCGAGCGGACGCAAGCGGGCCAGCGCCTCGAGCTTGCGCCGCTTTCCGGGACCGAGGAGCTTCTTGATCTCAGCCACCTCTGACTCGAAAAGCGTCGCCAGGTTTGTGGGCGGTGAGGTCGATACCGGCAACACGCGCGCGGGCAAATGAGTGATCAGTTCTTGGCCGAAGACTTGTTTGAGCAGATCCCGAAAAAGCGTAACGCCTGATTGCACATGGACGTATAGCTGGCCTTCTGAGATATCTAATAGGTGATGCTGGGCCGCGTCGCGCAGCCCATTGATCGTCTGCAGAACGAGCGCCTGCTCCTCAGTGAGGTATTTGATCGCTCCGTCGCTTAGCGATCGTCTGACACATGCATCGAAGCCAATGGTTTCCTTGGCCCGCTTGTCACGGATACGACCGCGACGATGCAGTATCGCGGCCTTGAGTAACATTTCGAAACCGTGGTCCAGCTGAATGAGAGTTGTGCTGACACGGCCGCGATCGTGAGGGCGGTTGAACAGTTCGATGCTCAGCACCAACGCGTCGCAAGCCTTCTTCAGCAGCAGTTTGGCCTCGCGCTTCATGCGGCCAACGCTACACGGAGTTCGCCTGAGGTTAGCTTGGGCAGGAGCCCATCGCGCAGCTTGGTAAGCCACTGATTTTCTATTTCGTTCAGAAACGCACGATCCAACAGCGGCCCAATCATCTTGTTACAGGCTTTCATACCCTCGCGGTCTGGTCGAACCACTAAGAGGCGCTTCATGTCGGCCACCGTGACGTGGCCGAGGCCGGTTGTTTGTTTGTTTCGCGCGATCTCCGCGAAGACGGGCCGGAGGTGCCCCAGTAACGCGAGCACAAACGGCCGTTCTTGTGGTTCCCGAACCAGTACTCGAAAGATGTGCTGATTGAGCCAGGCCTGGTCGTGTGGCCAGACGAAAGTATCGATAGAGGTGTCCGGGTTCCCGGACCACGAGAACAGAATCTCCCCTCGCCCGATGCGGTACCTGTCGGGCATCGCTACGTCAGAGAACTTCGTGTGGGTTGTGACGCCTGTCTTCAGCTCCGCGATTTTGACGATGGGCAGCCCCCGCCGGTCATTGTTTGGCTGGAATGCGCCATATGCGGCGCCGTTGATGAACTCCGCTACCTCGTAGAGAGGCAGCAGACTCCATGCCTCTGGAATCTCGCCGACTGCGGAGTCCACGAGGCGGGCGGGAAACACATCAGCGAGTCGCTTGGGGAGGCCCGAGGCGCGGCCTTCGGCTTTGGCGCGGACCGGGTCAAAGTCCACAAACCACGACCTGAAGATCGCTCGCGTCATTGTCTCCAGCGTCTCGCTCATCCGCCGGTTCAGCTCAATCTTGTCGTCGAGCGAGTCAAGGATCTCTGCTATGGCGCGCTGCTCTGCTATGTCCGGCAAACGGACAACATGAGTCCCAAGGTGAGCGATCGTCACCTGATGCTGTGCAGAACCTGTGATCCAGGGGCTGCGATCCGATGCAATGAGCGCCCAGTAGAGAAACCGCTTGTGCACCACGCGGTCGTCATTAGGGGACACCACGATGGAAAGATTGGTTATCCAGCTCTTTGGCGGGGACATCTTGATGTCGCCAGATCCTCCAACGCCACGGCAAACGACCACCAGCTGAGGCTCTTCATACAGGAACTCGCTGTGATGACCTACAACGGCATAACCCGAGAACGTGGGATAGGGGCCGCCATCAAGGTCTTTCTTGGCGATGAATTTGCCGTAGCGTAGGGAGCATATGTCCCCGAGTCTGTGCGAGCGCCATTCAGTCGCCATACCACTCATTCAGGTTTGCGCGAATAGTTGAATCCAGCTTTGCGGCCGCAGCTTGCTGCTCGCGCAGTGCCCCAGTGAGCCGCCTCATCCTTTCGTCGAATGGCTCGCCGTCGTCCTCCTGCGTTTCGGCGCCAACGTAGCGGCCCGGTGTGAGTAGATGGCCGTGTTTGCGAACCTCTTCGCGCGTCGCGCTAGTGCAGAAGCCCGCCACGTTGGCGTACTCGCCCGCGTCTTTCTCGCCTCGCCACGCGTGATAGGTCTTCGCGATTCGCGCGACGTCTTCGTCCGTTAGGTCGCGATGCGTCCGATCCACCATCCGTCCAAGCTTGCGCGCGTCGATGAATAGCAAATGTCCGCGCCGATCGCGAAACTTGGGGTTCTGGCGATCGCGCGCCAGAAACCAAAGGCACGCCGGAATCTGCGTCGAGTAAAAGAGCTGCCCGGCAACGCCACCATGCAGTCGACGAGGTCGGCCTCGATTAGATTCTTGCGGATATCACCCTCACCGGATTGGTTCGACGACATCGAGCCGTTCGCAAGCACGAAGCCCGCTACGCCCGCGGGCGCCAAGTGGTGGACGATGTGCTGCACCCAGGCGAAGTTCGCGTTGCCTTTCGGCGGCGCGCCGTATTGCCAGCGTGGGTCGCCGCTCAAGCGCTCGCCGCCCCAGTCGGATATGTTGAACGGAGGATTGGCGAGGATGAAGTCGGCCTTCAAGTCCGGGTGGCGGTCGTTGTGGAACGTGTCGCCGTGCGCGATCTGGCCGTCGATGCCGCGGATAGCGAGGTTCATCTTCGCGAGGCGCCACGTCGTGTAGTTGCTCTCCTGGCCGTAGATCGAGATGTCAGCCTTCGCTTTGCCGCCGTTGCCGTTCCCGTTGGCGTGCGCGCGGACGAAGTCCACGGATTGCACGAACATGCCGGAGGATCCGCAGCACGGGTCGTACACGCGGCCGCGGTAAGGCTCGAGCATCTCGACGAGCAGCTTCACGAGGCAACGCGGTGTGTAGAACTCGCCGCCCTTCTTGCCTTCGGCGCTCGCGAACTGCGAGAGGAAGTACTCGTAGACGCGGCCGAGCACGTCCTTGGCGCGCGCCGCTTCGTCGCCGACCTTGATGTTGCTGATCATGTCGATGAGCTGACCGAGCCGCGTCTTGTCGAGCGCGGGGCGTGCGTAGTCCTTGGGTAGTACTCCCTTGAGTGACGAGTTGTCCCGTTCGATGCCGGCCATCGCGTCGTCGACGAGCTGGCCGATCGTGGCCTGGCGTGCCTGCGCTTTGAGGTGCGCCCAGCGCGCTTCGGGTGGCACCCAGAAGATGCTCTGCGCGCGGTACTCGTCCGGGTCCTCGGGGTCGGCGCCACTCTTCTTGTCGGCGAGGAGCTTGGCGTGGTGCTCTTCGAAAGCGTCGGAGATGTACTTGAGGAAGATGAGCCCTAAGACAACGTGCTTGTACTCGGCGGCGTCCATGCTGCCGCGTAGGGCGTCGGCCATTTGCCAAAGTTGCGCTTCGTAGCCAACGTTGGCGGCAGTGTCGTTTCGAGTGGTCGTTCTCTTGCTTTTCTTGGGCACTATCCCGTTCCGGCGATTGCGTGGCCGGATATTACCTGTTTCGGCAAGAGAGCTCCCACATCGGCAGGATCGTGGGCGCATTGTCCGCAGCCAACATCCATCGTCGCGACGAGCTCCATCGCGAACCTCGCGATACGCCGCCACTCCGGCTCTCTCAGCAGATCGGTTAGCGAGGAAGCGCGCAGCTGTCGAGATTCGATGAGTAGGCCGTAAAGGCGAGCGAGATCTTTGATCTCGTTCTCCGTGAAGGCGTCCAAGAACGATTGGCTCTTCGGCCGAAAGAGGTCGTCGCAAAACCGGCTTACCAACGCACCGTGGCTGTTCGCGATCGCCACTCTCGCCTCGTAGTCGATCTGGCGTGACGGCTGCGAAAGCAGGTCGAGATATTCGAGCACGCGTTCTCTTACGTTCATCGCTCTAGAACCTCTGCCGTGCTGTTACGACGTAGCGCATGCTCCCGCCGGGCGTCACGGCTTCGAACGGATAGCACGTCACGAGCACGACGATGCTCTCGTCGGCGTCGAGTCGAAGCTCCGCGCGTTCGCAGTCGATGACGTCGAGGTTTGCGACCTCGTAGGTCAACACGGA
>Ga0315910_10005108_pt1 | contig 10814 bp, 8 predicted proteins | sample EdamamesoilMG_FD_204470 | JGI IMG/M metagenome (GOLD analysis project Ga0315910, IMG submission 204470) | Garden soil microbial communities collected in Santa Monica, California, United States - Edamame soil | ecosystem: Environmental > Terrestrial > Soil > Garden | place: USA: California...
ACCGGCAGGACCGGCTGCGGAGTCTGCGGGGCGGAAACGGTCGAGGACGCGATCCGTCGACCGCCCCCGGTTGCCCCGGGTGGTGCGATCACCCGGAGTCGGCTGGTTCAGGCGCTGCGCGACCTGCGCGCACGCCAGCCGCTCGGAAAAGAGACCGGCAGCCTCCACGCTGCCGCCTGGGTGAGCTGGCAGGGCGAGCTGCAGGCTGTCCGCGAGGACGTGGGCCGGCACAACGCGCTCGACAAGCTGATCGGCTCCCGGCTGCGGACGGGAGAGGACTTCGCCGGCGGCTTTGCACTGGTCACCAGCCGTGCAAGCTACGAGATGGTCCAGAAGGCTGCCACCCTGGGCATCCGGATGCTGGTGGCGGTATCCGCTCCCACCGCGCTGGGCGTCGAACTGGCGCGGCAATGCGGCCTGACCCTGGTGGGCTTTGCCCGTGAAGACCAGCAGGTGATCTACGCCCATCCGGACCGCGTGCACGGGGACTGACGTGGCCTTCCGGATCTCGATCGAAACCGTCTGGCGGTTCACGCAGGAACGCAATGGCGCCTCCCTGCTGGTGATGCTCGATTTCCTCAACGAGATCCGCGCCACCGGCAAGATCACCCAGGCTGCGGAGCGGGCGGATGTCTCCTACCGTCATGCCTGGAATCTCATCGAGAAGTGGTCCGAATTCTTCGGAACACCGCTGGTGCAGCGGCACCAGGGACGCGGCACGCAGCTCACGAATTTCGGGGAACGGCTGGTGTGGGCAGGGCAGCGGCTCGAGGCGCGACTGGGACCGCAGCTGCAGAACCTGGCGCAGGAGCTGGAAAGCGAGGTCAATACGCTGCTGCAGGCCGGTGATGTGGTTCGCATCCACTGCAGCCACGGCTTTGCGGTGTCGGCGCTGCGCGAGCTGCTGGCGCGCGAGGATGGCCTGCGCGTCGACTTCCGTTACGTCGGCAACGCCAATGCGCCGGCATCGCTGGCTCATGGCGCCTGCGACCTCGCGGGCATGCACCTGCCGCAGGGCGAATTGCGCAGTCGCAGCGTGGCCGCATGGCGCGATGCGCTGTCGCCGGATGAGCACCGCATGATCGGTTTCGTGACGCGCGAGATGGGACTCATCGTGCGCAAGGGCAATCCGCTGGGCATCGATTCCCTGCGGCGGCTGCTGGATCCGGCCGTGCGCTTCGTGAACCGCGATCCGGAGTCGGGCACGCGCGTGCTGTTCGATGAACTGCTGGCGCACCAGGGACTGGATGGCTCGCGGATCGAGGGATACAAGGACGTGGAATTCACCCATGCCGCCGTCGCGGCATATGTGGCCAGTGGCATGGCCGACGCCAGCTTCGGCGTGAAGGCGGCCGCGAACCAGTTCGACCTGGGCTTCGTGCCGGTGGTGACGGAGGACTATGTCTTTGTCTGTCACCAGCGCAGTCTGGAGAACCCTGCCGTACAGCGCATTCTCGAGGTGATGCGCAGCGAGGCATTCGCCACCGCCATCGCGGCCCTGCCGGGATACTCCGCCCGGGAACCTGGCGTGGTGGGATCCGTCAGCGGAATGCTGGAGTAGCCGGGACCGCGCCGAGGCGTTCGAGCACCGCGCCCAGCGGTTCCGCTGCCGCGAGCACGGCCGCGGCGACGGCCTCGATGTCATTGATGTCGATCAGTGGTGGATGCTTGCCCGGTACCACCGAATCCGTGACCACGCCGCGAACCTGGACGTCCTCCGGGAACAATGGCGGCTTGCCCACCGATGCGCGGAAGATTTCCAGCTTCGGATGCCGTTCGCGCTTGAAGCCTTCCACCAGCACCAGGTCGCAGGGCGCGAGCCTGCGCAGCAGTTCGCCCAGTGTGGGTTCAGGCGAGTCGCCCAGTTCGTGGACATGCGCCCAGCGGCGCGAAGAGCAGACGATCACCTCGCTGGCGCCGGCCTTGCGGTGTTCATGCGAGTCCTTGCCGGGCACATCCACATCGAAGTCATGGTGGGCGTGCTTGAGCGTGGCGATCCTCAGGCCGCGGCCGACCAGCAGCGGGATCAGTTTCTTCAGCAGCGTGGTCTTGCCGGATCCACCCCAGCCAACCACACCGAGTACGCGGGGTGCCTGCATGGCGCGAAGCTTATATAGTGCCGCCGGCAATGCAATCCACGGCGATGACGTCTGATGTGCGCGGCTCCATGGTCGGTGTGGTCATCGCCGGAGGGCGCTCGGTGCGCTTCGGCGGGGAGAAGGCCGTGGCCGTGCTGCAGGGAAGGGCGCTGCTGATGTGGGCCGTGGCGCGGCTCGCGCGTGCCTGCGGCGAGGTAGCGGTGAATGCGCGTCCCGATACCGGCGCGGAGCAGCTCGCGAGGTCGGCAAGGTTGCCCGTACTGCACGATGCGGCCGGCGATCCGGATGGACCCTTGGCCGGCGTGAAGGCCGGTCTCCTGTGGGCACGCGAACTGGGTGCGACGCATCTGGCCGTGAGTCCCTGCGATGTTCCGCTGGCGCCCGATGATCTCTTCCTGCGGCTGCGCGAGGCCGCGGGCGCAGGTGCTGCGCATGCGGAGACTGCCGAGGGGCGCCAACCGATGTGTGCGGTATGGCCGGTGAGCGCGCTGCCCGTCCTGACGGAGGCGCTGGCCGATGGCGCCCATCCGGCGACCTGGCGGATGCTGGAACAGCTCGGCGCAGTGAAAGTGTTCTTCCCGGATGCGGAGAGCTTCGCGAATCTCAATACACGCGAAGACCTGAGCCGGTTCGAGGCGCTCCTGAGGTCACCGGCATGACCGCGCTGCCGGCCGCACCTGTCCGCTTCTATGCCGTGCGCAAGCCGGTCGCGGCATTCTTTGCCGGACTCGCCATCGCGCTGCTGGCCGGGCTGATCGGGCTGGGCGGGGCGGAGTTCCGCCTGCCCGTGCTGATCATGGTGTTCGCGCTTTTCGCGCACCGGGCGGTGCGGATCAATCTGCTGATCTCGCTGGCCACGCTGGCCGCCGCCTCGGTGGCGAGGATGCAGCTGATCCCCGAAACGCGCGTCTCCGCCTGGCTGCCGGAGATCGCGGCGATGTCGATGGCCGGAGTGGTTGCCGCCTGGCTGGGCGCCGGACTGCTCGGGCGCATGCCCCGCAACCGCATCCTGCCCGTGATCGCGATACTGCTGGCGGTGACTGCGGCGCTGCTCGGAACAGAAGCCTTCCTGCAGGACGCAGCCGCGCTGTCGCTGCCTGCCGGTCCCGGGCGCGTGCTGCTGGCGCTGGCTTTCGGCCTGGCTGTCGGTGCGGTCAGCAGCCTGCTGGGTGTGGCGGGAGGCGAATTCATCATTCCGGCGCTGGTGCTGGTGTTCGGCGCGGATATCCGCACGGCGGGCACGGCCAGCGTGCTCATCAGCATTCCCATCGTGCTCAGCGGTGTCGGCAGGCATTTCCTTGCAGGCAAGTACCGCTCCACCTCGATGCTGGCCTACCTGGTGCTGCCGATGAGCCTGGGTTCTATCCTGGGCGCAGTTCTTGGAGGATACCTGTCAGCAGCTGTGCCGCAGGATGCGCTGCGGCTGGTTCTGGCAGCCATCCTGCTGCTGTCCGCGGCGAAGCTCTGGGGCAAGCGTGAGGCCGATCCCCGCGCCGGATGATCGCTGCAGTGGTCCCGCGCCTACCAGGGATGGAAGTCGGCGATGAATCCCGCCGGGTAGCCTTCAGGCTGAGGCGGCAATTCGACGAACCCATCCGTTCCGGCCAGTGCGAGGAAGTCGCCTGATCCATGCGGCGGACGGGGAAGCCCCGAGGTGGCGCCGTCGCCTGCGCGCACGGACGCCACGGGCATGAAGTACGTCATCTTTCGGCCGGACATGGCTTCGGCGACGGCGATGCGCGCAGGCACGGCGCACTTCTGCCCGGATGCTGCGCGCAGCGCCGGCAGCACGTAACGCACCAGGCAAACGAGAGTCGATACGGGATTGCCTGGCAGGCCGAACACCAGCTGGCCACGGGGGCCCACGCCAAACCACATGGGCCGTCCCGGGCGCTGCGCGACCTGGTAGAACACTTCCTCGACCTGCAGGGCCTTCAGTGTTGCAGGTACGAAGTCGAACTTGCCCTTGGACACGCCGCCGCTGAGTACCAGCACATCGCGCGAACCAAGCAGCTCGCCCAGTCGCCGACGCATCAGCGGTTCGTCATCGCGCAGGTGTTCGTCGCTCGCCTCGGTGAAGCCATGCAGGCGCAGCGCTGCCGCCACGCCGTAGGCATTCGAGCGTCGTACCTGGTGATCCGCAATCGGCAGTCCGGGTTCGATCAGCTCGTCCCCGGTGGAGATCACCGTCACGCGCGGCTGCCTGCCCACGGAAATCTCCGCCAGCCCGGCAGATGCAACGACGGCGAGCTCCGCGGCGCCCAGCCGCATGCCGTCGGTCAGCATCGGTACGCCGGGCGCACTGTCCGAGCCGCGGCGTTGCACATTGCGCCAGGGTTCGGCGGTGGCCTCGGCCTTCAGATCGAGGCACCCATCCTGGAGGTCGTACTCTTCCAGCGGGATCACGCTGTCCGTGCCGTGGGGCATGACCGCACCGGTCATGACCTCGATCGCGGCGGCAGGGTCGGCCAGGGTCATGGGCACGGCCCCCGCGGCCTGTGTGCCCTGCAGCCGGAAGCGGCGAGTGCCGCTGGAATAGGCGCTGCTGGCCACCGCCACGCCGTCCATGCAGACGCGGTCGAAGGGCGGATTGTCGCGTTCGGCCTGCACGTCCTGCCGCAGGATGCGGCCGGCGGCATCGCGCAGCGCGATGCGCTCCGGCGGCAGCCGCGTCACGCGCGACAGGATGACGCTGCCGGCTTCCGCCGGCGTCAGCGCCTTGCTCAGACGCCGACCTCGTCGGCGATCCGCTTGTAGCCGGTGAAGGCCGGCGCGGTGCCACCGCGCGAAACCGCCACCGCGCAGTACTTGAACTCCGGAATCTTGCCGAAGGGATCCAGAGCAGCGTTGGTCAGTACATTGGCCGCCGCCTCGTAGTAGGCGAACGGAATGAACACGGCGCCCTGCGGCGTGCCGTCGTCACGTCGTACGTTGATCGCCACCTCGCCGCGGCGCGAGCGCACGGTGATGGTGTCACCCGGCTCGAGGCCCAGCTTGTGGAGGTCGCCGCCGTTCATCGAGGCCGTGGCGATGGGCTCGATGGCGTCGAGCACCGCCGCGCGACGCGTCATGCTGCCCGTGTGCCAGTGTTCAAGCTGCCGGCCGGTGATCAGCACGAAGGGATAGTCGACGTCCGGACGCTCATCGGCCGGGATGATGTCCGCCGGCACGAGCTTCACGCGGCCATCGCCCGTGGGAAAGCTGTCGACGAATACCGTGGGCTGGCCGGGATCGTCCTCGCTGAGGCAAGGATAAGTGACACTGGATTCGTTCATCACGCGATCCCAGCTGATGCCGCCGATGGCCTCGTGCATGGCCTGGCGCATTTCCTCGTAAACCGCCGCGACGCCGCTTTCCTCGCCGGTGTAGTTCCACGAAAGGCCCATGCGGGAGGCGATCTGCTGGATGATCCACAGGTCCTGGCGGGCGTCGCCCGGCAGGTCCAGAGCACGCCGGCCCATCTGCACCATGCGGTCGGTGTTGGTCACCGTGCCGGTCTTCTCGGGCCATGCACTGGCCGGCAGCACCACATCGGCGTACCAGGCCGTCTCGGTCATGAAGATGTCCTGCACCACCAGATGCTCGAGCGCGCACAGCGCTTCGCGCGCATGGTTCAGGTCCGGGTCGGACATCGCCGGGTTCTCGCCCATGATGTACATGCCGCGGATCTTGTGCGGGTCGCTGTCCTCGACCAGGCACTTGTCCATGATCTCGACCACGGTGTAGCCCGGCTTGTCGTCGAGCTTCGTGTTCCAGAACTGCTCGAAGCGGGCGTGGGCTTCCTTGTTGCTGACCCGCTGGTAGTTGGGGAACATCATCGGAATCAGGCCGGCGTCGCTGGCGCCCTGGACATTGTTCTGGCCGCGCAGGGGATGCAGGCCGCTGCCGGGCTTGCCAATCTGCCCCGTGACGCTGACCAGCGCGATCAGGCAGCGCGCATTGTCGGTGCCGTGCACGTGCTGGCTGATGCCCATACCCCACAGCACCATGGCTGCCTTCGCCCTGGCGAACTCGCGCGCCACCTCGCGGATGGTCTCCGCCGGGATGCCGCAGATCGGCGCCATGGCCTCGGCGCTGTAGCCCTGCACGTTCTTCTTCAGGGCGTCGAAGTTGTTGGCGCGGTTGCGGACGAACTCTTCGTTGACCAGGCCTTCCTCGATCACGGTATGGATCAGCGCGTTCAGCAGCGCCACGTCGGCGTCGGCGCGGAACTGCAGCGTGCGCCAGGCATAGCGGCCGATGTCGGTGATGCGCGGGTCGGCCAGCACGATCTTCGTGCCGCGCCTGGCGGCGTTCTTCATCCACGTGGCGGCCACCGGATGGTTCGCGGTGGGATTGGACCCGATCACCAGGATCAGGTCCGAGTGCTCCACGTCATTGACCTGGTTCGACACCGCCGCCGAGCCCACGCCTTCGAGCAGCGCGGCCACGCTGGAGGCGTGGCACAGGCGGGTGCAGTGATCGACGTTGTTGCTGCCAAAGCCGGTGCGCACCAGCTTCTGGAAGAGGTACGCCTCTTCGTTGCTGCCCTTGGCGGAGCCGAAGCCGGCCAGGGTTTTCAGGCCATGCGTGTCGCGCAGCGATTTGAGTTTGCCCGCCGCGAGGTCGAGCGCCTCCTCCCAGGTGGCCTCGCGGAACACATCTCGCCACTTGGCGGGATCGCCCACCTCCACGGAGTTCTTCGGCACGCCCGGCTTGCGGATGAGCGGCTTCATCAGGCGTTGCGGATGGTGCACATAGTCGAAGCCGAAGCGGCCCTTGACGCACAGGCGGTTGTGGTTGGCCGGGCCGTCGCGCCCGTCGACACTGACGATCTCGCCGTCCTTCACGTTGTAGGTGAGCAGGCAGCCCACGCCGCAGAAGGGGCATACCGAGTCCACCTTCTTGTCCACCTCCTGCGGGCCCACCAGAGTCTTGGGCATCAGAGCGCCGGTGGGACAGGCCTGCACGCACTCGCCGCAGGCCACGCAGGTGGAATCGCCCATGCCGTCGGCGAGGTCGAACACGATGGAGCTGTGGCCGCCGCGGAAGGCGTAGCCGATGACGTCATTGACCTGCTCCTCGCGGCAGGCGCGCACGCAGCGCGTGCACTGTATGCAGGCATCGAGGTTGACCACCATGGCGGGGTGCGAGGCATCGCAGGGCGGCTGCTCGCGGCGCAGCGCGCGCAGTTCCGGACGCACGGTCACGCCCAGGCGCGTAGCCCATTCGGACAGCTCGCCATGCTGGCGCGTCGCATCGCTGCCGATCCACTTGTAGCCCTGGTCGGGCATGTCGGACAGCAGCATCTCGACGACCATCTTCTGGCTCTTTGTCGCGCGATCGCTGGTGGCCTTCACCTTCATGCCGGGCGTCACCGCGCGGCAACAGGAGGGGGCCAGCGTGCGCTCGCCATCGATCTCCACGACGCAGGCGCGGCAGTTGCCATCCGCCCGGTAGCCGGGCGTGTAGCACAGCCGCGGGATCACCGTGCCGTCGCGCTGCGCGGCTTCGAGGATGGTTTCACCTTCCAGTGCACGAACCTTGCGGCCGTCGAGCTCGAATTCGACGGTGGCCGGCTTCAGTACCTGTTCTTCCGCAGCGCTCATCTCAGACCTCGTCCGGAAAATACTTCTGCACGCAGCGCACGGGATTCGGCGCCGCCTGGCCCAGGCCGCAGATCGAGGCGTCGATCATCACCTGGTTCAGGTCTTCAAGGGTCTCGTTGTCCCACTTCGCAGCAGTCATCAGCTGCGCGGCCTTGCCGGTTCCCACGCGACAGGGGGTGCATTGGCCGCAGCTCTCGTGCTCGAAGAACCGCATCATGTTGAGCGCGGCGTCGCGTGCGCGATCCTGGTTCGAGAGCACGATCACGGCTGCCGAACCGATGAAGCAGCCATGGGGCTGAAGCGTGTCGAAATCCAGCGGCACATCAGCCAGCCGCGCCGGCAGGATGCCGCCCGAGGCGCCGCCGGGCAGGTAGGCATAAAGCTCGTGTCCGGGCAGCATGCCGCCGCAGAATTCATCAACCAGCTCGCGCAGCGAGACGCCGGCCGGGGCCAGTTTCACGCCGGGCTCGCGCACGCGACCGCTGACGCTGTAGGAACGCAGCCCCTTGCGGCCATTGCGACCGAAGCTGCTGAACCAGGCCGGTCCGCGCTCGACGATGTCACGCACCCAGTACAGCGTCTCGAAGTTGTGCTCCAGCGTCGGCCGTCCGAACAGGCCGATCTGCGCGATGTACGGCGGGCGCATCCGCGGCTCGCCGCGCTTGCCTTCGATGCTTTCGATCATCGCGGATTCTTCACCGCAGATGTAGGCGCCGGCGCCGCGTCGCAGCTCGATGTGCGGCAGCGGGAAAGGCGGGTCCGCGCGCAGCAGTTCCAGCTCGCGCTCGAGGATGGCGCGGCAGCCGTGGTATTCGTCGCGCAGGTAGATGTAGCAGGCTTCAGTGCCGACCACGTGCGCGGCAATCAGCAGGCCTTCGAGGAAGCGGTGCGGATCGCGCTCGAGGTAGGTCCGGTCCTTGAAAGTGCCCGGCTCGCCCTCGTCGATGTTCACCGCCATCAGGCGCGGAGCGGGCTGCTGGCGCACGATGCCCCACTTGCGGCCGGCGGGAAAACCGGCGCCGCCCAGGCCGCGCAGGCCGGAGTCGGAAAGGGCTTTGACGATGTCGTCGGCGGAGAGCGTTCCCTTGCTGATGCGCGTTGCCAGCTCGTAACCGCCCCTGGCGCGGTAGGCACGCAGTCCGACATAGGCCGGGGACACCTCGGAGGGGGAAGCCGTGACCGGAGCGGGACCGGCCGCGGCGGCGTCGAAATTGCCATCGTCGGCAGGCAGGGGATGGGCAATGCTGCCGCGTTCGACGGCAGACCGGACATGCGCCGCATCGGCATGCAGTACGGGCGCCTGGTCGACGACCACCACTGGCGCCTGTTCGCATCGGCCTACGCAGGGCGCCGCGATGACCCGCACATCGCCGCCAAACAGCGCGGGCAGACGTTGCAGCAGGTCGCGCGCGCCGCGCATCTCGCAGGACAGTCCATCGCACACCCTCACCGTGACACGCGCCGGTTCCTGTCCGTCGCGCAGTACCTCGAAGTGGTGATAGAAGGTCGCCACCTCGTACACCTCGGCCATGGGGATGTTCATCTGCCGCGCCAGCGCGACGAGATGACGGTCGTGCAGCCCGCGGTGGAAATCGTTCAGCTTGTGCAGGTTCTCGATCAGCAGATCGCGCCGATGCGGACCGGGACCGATCAGCTCCTGCACCTCGGTCATGGCGGTGTGATCGGGTTGCCGGCCTTTCAGCTGGCTCTTCTTGCGGAGGCGGCCACGCAGCTGCTCCACGGAAGCGGTCGCGACGACCTTGGCGTCAGTTCGGGTTGCGGGGGTGCTCATGTAGAGATTTCGAGGTGGATGAAGGCGTTGCCCGTGCAAATCCGGGCAGGATATTTGCGGAAGAATATCATGCAGGCCTCCAGCGAAGGCCGTGGCACCCCGCACAAATATGTCCTCGACTGCATATTCTCCGGATCGGGACGGGCAACTGCGGGTACTGGTGCTCGGTGGGGGCGACGTGGGTTCGGCGGTGGCCTGCCTGCTGTTCCGCTGCGGGATGCAGGCAGTGATTGCGGAGCGGCCAGGCTCCGCGCACGCGCGGCGCGGCATGGCCTTCACGGACGCGCTCTTCGATGGGCAGGCGCGGCTCGACGGCATCTGTGCACGGCATGTGGCGGATGCGGGCGCGGTGGAGCAATGCTGGCGGTCTGGTGAATGCATACCGGTGGTGACCCTGCCCGAAAGCCTGCTCACTGCAGCAATCCATTTCGATGTCGCAGTCGATGCCACGATGCGTCGCGAGGCGATGCGTCGTGATCTGCGCGGCATGGCGTCCTTTGTCGTCGGTCTGGGACCAGGCTACGAGCCCGGCGTGAATTGCCACGTGGCCATCGAGACCCAGTGGGGACCCGAGATGGGGCGTGTCCTGCGTGACCACGGCACTGCTGCCAGGGCTGGCGGGCCGCATCCGCTCGATGGGATCAGGCGCGAACGCTTCGTTGTTTCCGAGGGGCCTGGCTTGTGGCGTACTGCGGCCGTGCTCGGCCAGCTGGTGAACGCCGGGGACCTGATCGGACACATCGGGGATTGCCCGGTGAATGCACCCATCTCGGGACATCTGCGCGGCGTGACACGGGACGGCCTGGAAGTGCGCGCGGGCCAGCGGCTGATTGAAGTGGATCCTCGGGCAGAACCGGAAGTGGAAGGGTTGGGCGAGCGCCCGCGGGCCATCGCGCGCGGAGTCGCCGAGGCGCTGGCGTTGCGTCCGCCTGGCGATGGCGCATCACCATGACCGAATCCGCATCGGCAATTGAACTGGTCCTCCATGGTGACGCGACGCTGTACGCCATCGTGCGTCTGTCCCTGGTGGTGAGCCTGACCGCAACCCTGATCGCGACACTTCTGGGTGCGCCGCTGGGTGCACTGATCGCCTTGAGCCGCTTCCCGGGTCGACAGGCAGTCGTCGTGGCTCTCAATGCGCTGATGGGACTGCCGCCCGTCGTCGCCGGCCTCGCCATCTACATGCTGCTTTCGCGTGCGGGGCCGCTAGGCTCCCTGGGTCTGCTGTTCACTCCGCAGGCCATGGTGATCGCCCAGACATTGCTGGTGCTGCCCATCATCGCCGCTCTGGCTCGCCAGACTGTCGAGGATCTGTGGATCGAGTACCGCGATGAA
>Ga0315910_10005109_pt1 | contig 10814 bp, 10 predicted proteins | sample EdamamesoilMG_FD_204470 | JGI IMG/M metagenome (GOLD analysis project Ga0315910, IMG submission 204470) | Garden soil microbial communities collected in Santa Monica, California, United States - Edamame soil | ecosystem: Environmental > Terrestrial > Soil > Garden | place: USA: California...
TGCCGGTCACGTCGCGAGTAGACAGCCTGGAGGCCCGCATCATTGTCTCCTCCGAAACCCCGGCGAGCTTCAAGCTCCACGGGATGAGCGTCAAGGTTCTCTGACGGCCTAGATCAGCTCCACCTTGCGGAGCGACGGCGTCGAGCGCGCAGAGCTGCGCCGCGGCTGACGCGAACTAGATCCAAGCCCTGGATCAGCGCGACACCGCGAGGGCGCCGCGCATCGCACGCAGCGATTCCCCTGGGCCAGCCTCGCTCCTGGGCCAGCCTCGCTCATGTAGGTCGCATAAGATACATTATGTAAAATAACGTGCCTGGTCGGACTGGCGGTGGCGACATGACGGCGTCCAAGGGTCACGGTGGTCCCCGCTACACGCCGCTCGCGCGCTCGCCCGTGACCCAGCAGGCGTGCTCGCCTTCGGTGCAGCACTGACGGCAGTAGCCCGCCGTGGTCGGCACGCACATCCCGGTGGTCGGGAACGCGCCGCTCTCGCAGCCGCCTTCGCATTGCTCCATCTCAGTGCAGGAGCAGCCGTCGGGACGGCGGGCGGAGTCACACCCGGCCGGAAGCACGTCGATACACGCGGTGCGGCACGCTTCCTCGCTTTCGAAGCGATTATCGTTGCCTTGGCAGCCGCCGTACGTGAACGGGACACACCGGACCGTGGCCGGATCGAAGGCGAAGCGGGGTTCGGCCCCGCGGCACGGTCCCGGATCCGGCGGCAGCAAACAGGTCGGCAAACCTTCGGACGTCTCGCCGGCCGTATTGCCGAACAGGATCGTGCCAGCGGTGCCTGATGCGCCGCCAGTCTGGCCGCCGGAGCCCGGTGAGCCGCCGCGTCCTGCGCCACTGCCGTCGCCCGGCTCGTGACGGGCGGAGCGTCCTGCACACGCGCCCAGCGTGAGCACGCCGAGCGTCAGCGCGCGAAGCGTCCGGCCCTTTGCCCACATCGACGAAAGCGTAGCAGAGCAGCCGACGCCCGCGAGCGGACGGTCTAGCTGGCTACCAATAATGTCGAGGGGGTCAGCTTCAACCTGATAAGACCGACCCGCTACCAACAAATGGTGGGTAGGATTCGTGAGGCCTTGCGACGGTGGCTCGAGGTGCAAAACGGGAGGCTGCAATGGGTAACGTACTGCGAAGCGGGTTTGTCGGGGTTGGGATGTTGGCGGTGGTCGCGTGTGGCGATGCCAGAACGACACAGGAGTCGACGAACGAGGTCGTGGCAGCTGCTGGGGAGATCGTCGGGACTTGGGTGGCCGACCAGGACACGTCAATTCGAGAGGGACATCCCGGCAACCTGGGCACCGATGAGGGGTGCCACGTCCGTGGCGACGAAGGAAGCGTGGTCGGTTTGGCGTGTCTGGTGCATTTTTCGCTTCCCGTCCATCCGCCGGGCTCCGTGACTGTCGTCAGCGCGGTGCTGAGCTTCGGCGTGGTGAACTCATCGATTCGAACCTACACGGTTCACGAGCTCTGGTTCGCGCCCTTCGATGAGCTGAGCGCGACGTGGACTCACAGGGCTACCGGTGATCTCTGGCGCGCGCCGGGGGCCAAGGCGGACTACGGCCCCTCGTTACTGTCGTTTAGCGGGCCCTCGACGGGCTACCTAGCGCTTCCGCTGGGTGCGCAAGGGCGAGACATGATCCAGTCCTGGATGGAGGCCCCGTTCTTCAACCACGGCATGATCATCGCGCCCGTGAGCCTTACCTCGAATAACGTGCTTTCGGTTGCTAGTCGAGAACACCCCGATCCGCACCTTCGCCCGACACTGTCGCTTCTCTACCGCGTGAGCGGTACGGGCGGTACGGGCGGTACGGGCGGTACGGGTGGCGGTATTGGCGCTACGGGCGGCGTAGCTGGCGGCGGCTGACTACCACGTCTCCACCCGCAGTCCCCCGATCTGACGAAACTCCTGCTGGTTCCTCGTAACGAGGACGAGGTCGGCTGCGAGCGCGATGGCGGCGATCAAGAGATCGTTCGCGCCGATGGGTGCCCCCGAGCGACGCGCCTGCGCGCGGATGACGCCGTATTGCTCGGCGGCGGCGTCGTCGAATGGCAGTGATTCGAACGGCTCGAAGAAACGAGCGACCTTCTCGAGATTCGCCGACACCCGGGCGCTGTTGCGGGCGCCGTAGACGAGCTCCGCTTTGACGACGGAGCAGAGCTTGATGTCCGCCGGCGTCGCGGCGGCGAACCGCGCGCGGAGCGCTGGATCGGTTTCGTTCAAGAACCCGATGCAGACGTTGGTATCGAGCAGGAAGCTCACAACGCGTCCGGCTCGTCGGGCGGCGGATCCTCGGGCGGCACCAGCGTACCCTGGCAGCTCCCCTGCAGATCCAGGAACGACCGTGGAAACCCCCGGTGCCGGGATCGACCTGCCGCGAGCTCGGCCACGTACGCCGAGAGGCTCTTTTTCGCGCGGCGGGCGTCGGCTCGGAGCTTCCTCAGGACCGCGTCCGGAACGTAGAGGGTCACCTGAGCCACTTGGCAAGTATACTTGGATACTTGCCTGCGACAAGGCCCGTCCGGGCTCAAAACATCGAGAAAAACTCGCGAACGGCGGCGCGGCCGAAGCTCGGGTGCTGGTGGCCGCCGTCGTCGACGTGGGGGCACCAGATGACGGGATGACCGTCGTCGCAGCCGTCGTACGCGAGGCACTCGGGCGGATCGCTGACGGTCGTCGTCATCTCGCAGTGGTTCGCTTCCACCCAGTGGTCGCGACTGCTCTCACCGCTCTCGAACGATACGGATTCGTCGTCCATGCCGTGCGTGAGCCAAGCCGCGACCTGCCCGGCGCAGCTCGACCCGCGCGGCCCGGATCCGGCGACGACCGCGATGGCGCGCACCACGTCACCGCGAATGCACCCGACGGCGTTGGTCATCAATCCGCCGTAGCTCTGCCCGTTCACGAGGATGCGCGCCGGATCGATGCAGTATTCGCCTGAAAGCTTGGCCAGAAGCTCGTCGAAAAAGGCGATGTCGCGGCCGTCGGCCTCGAGCTCCCAGGCGATGTGATCGGGCTGCCCTTCGAGCGGGAGGCCGTCCGGATAGACGAAGATGGTTCCATCGACGAGCGGGTCTTCCTCGAGATCGAGGTAGCTCCGCATCATCACGCCGGTGTAGTTGCTGCCGTGGTAGCCGAACACGAGCCGCTGCGGGACGAGCGGGTCGTAGCTCTCGGGAACGGACATGTAGTAGCCGCGCTCGAGCCCGAACGCGGTCATCGTCGCTTGGAAGGTGCCCGTCTGGCCCTGCTTGCCGCAGCCGGACGTGGTGCCACCGCCAGTGCCGGCTGCGCCCGACGCTCCGCTCGCTGCCCCCTGCCCGCCTGTGGCGCCTCCAGCGGCGGCGCCGCTCACGCCGCCGGTGCCGGCTTGCGCAATCGACCCCGCTTGGCCTCCGGCGCCCTGCCCGGCTGCCGGTGACCCACCAGAGCTGCCCGCAGTGCCGCCGAGGCCGGTCGTGCTTCCGCCCGCGCCTGCGCCGGGACCACCAGCGTTGCTCGACGTGCCCCCGACGCCCGCGGCGTTCGACGTTCCCGCCGTCCCTGCCGCTGCGTTCGCGGCCCCAGCGCCGTTCGGGCCGCCCGAGCTCGGCGAAGGCTCCGGTGTCACCTCAGCCGCGCAGCCTAGGCCGCACGCCGCCACGGCGAGCGCGGCGGAGCGGAGGCGTGACGTTCCGGCCACCTAGGTCAGGTGACCTCGGGTGTCGGGCGCGGATCAACCGAGCGACCGGCGGGCTAGCCGCGAAGCTCTTGCCAGCGCTGCTTCACGTCGGCTTTCGTGAAGATAGCCGTGACGGGGACGCCCGCGCCGGCCGCGTTCTGGATATTCGCCATGCCGTCGGACTGCTGGCGGTTCACGAGGACGATCACCTGCGCGACGCGCAGGCCGAACGCGCGCGCCGCCTCGATCGCCTTCACCGTGGACGAACCGCTCGTGCACACGTCATCGACGACGGCGACGGCTTCGCCCGGTTCAACGCTGCCCTCGACGAGCTTGTTTTGGCCGTGCCCCTTGGCCTCCTTACGGACGGAGAACCAGCGCACGGGTTGCTTGGAGCCGGCGCTCGTCAGGCTCGTCGCCATGGCGATCGGGTCCGACCCCATGGTGAGGCCGCCGATCGCGACCACGCCGGGAACCAGCGCCGCGTGGAACACCGGACCGAGCGCCGCCATCGCCGCTGGGCGGCTCAAGGCGAGCTTGCAGTCGAGGTATTCAGGACTGTATTGGCCCGAGACGAGGAGAAAAGGCTTCTCCTCCGAGTACTGGTAGGCGTACCGGGCTAGCTCATCGAGGAGCGATGGACGTGCGTCGTCAGACAGCGGACGCTGATCCTACGGAAGGCGAACAACCAGCTCGAACGAGCTAGTTGTTCGAGACGATACCGTCGCCGCCTTCGCCGCCGGCACCGCCGAGAGCACCGCCCTCGCCGCCGCTGCCGCCGCCGCTTTCGCCGCCGGTGCCCGACGAGCCTGCCGTCGTGCCAGCGCTGCCGCCGGTCGCGGTGCCCGCGGAGCCGCCAGTGCCCTTGCCGGCGCTGCCGCCAGTGCCCTTGCCGGCGCTGCCGCCGGTGCCCTTACCTGCGCTGCCGCCAGCGCCAGCACCAGCCTTGCCACCGGAGCCCGACGGAGGCGCCGGATCCGCGTCGTCGCCGCAGGCGACGTAGCAAGTGCTGCTCAGCGCAGCGATGACCAGCGCGAGAGCGCCCGGACGGTTCGTGTAATCCCTACCAAAGTTCTTCAAGTTCCCCATGGTGGTTGGCTTTCTATCTTGCTTAGTGAAGGTCGTCAACCGACGAGCTTCAGATTTCTTTGGGTGATTGTCTCTGCGCCCGATATTTGTTCAATTGTTCGGGCGCCGTCGGTTTCTGCCCTGTCTCGGGCCGGTCTCGTTTTGGGTTCAGGCCCTGCCCTTCTGGGGCGTCAGGGCTTCTGGGTTCACACCCGCTCCTCCGCGCCCTTTGTATGCCCCGGCGAGGCCTCGCCGATCTCGGCAACTCCAGATACCCTCCGCGGCCCGTGGACGGAGCCGGGCACCCCGGTTTCGTTCCTGCTCCGTCCCTACCCTCACCAGCCCGGCTCCTAGCCCCAAGACCCCGCCCAAACACCGATGAAGCGCGCAGACGTCCGAGCGTTTCGCCTGACCTATGCCGCTTGGCTCTTCGGGATCTTTGCGTATTTCATTCCAGCCGCGACCTGGAACCCGGTCTCACATTTCAACCTCACGCGAGCGATTGTCGAGCACGGTTCGATCCGCGTAGACCCTTACGCTTCGAGCACGGGCGACCGGGCCTTCGTCAACGGGCACTGGTACTCCGACAAGGCGCCGGTGGCCTCCGTCCTGGCCGTTCCCGCTTACGCCGTTGCACGTATCGGGCACCTGATACGCGGCGTCGAGCCGGGCTTCGAGGCCTACGGCACCGAGCGGATACCGGCGATCCGGGTGATCCCAAACAAGGCCTTCCAGCAGGGGCTCTACGTTTCGTCCCTCTTCACGAGCGGCATTGCGGGCATCGCCGTGGGCCTGCTGCTCTTCGAGCTCCTCCGCCGGCGGGTGGCCACCCGCCGAGCCTTCCTCGGCTCGGCCGCCGCGGTGCTCGGAACGATCATCCTCCCCTATGGGGCGAGCTTCTACGGCCACGTGCCTGCGGCGGCGTTCATGCTTGGTGCCATCGTCGCTCTCGACGAACGAGGTCAGCGCCTTCCCGATGGCCTCCCCTCGCCCGCGCGCTTGCGGATCGCAGGGGCGTGCCTGGCGCTTGCCGCGGGCTCAGAGTACCTCGTCTTCGCGCCCGCGTCGGTCGTCGGCATCTGGTACCTCCTCAAACTAGAGCCTCGCAGACGCCTTCCCGTCCTCTGGAACCTGGGGCTGGGTGCCGCGATCCCCGCGCTCGCGCTAGGCAGCTACCACGCGGCCGCGTTCGGCGCGCCCTGGCGCACGGGCTATTCGTTCGAGACGCAACCGGAGTTTGCCGTCGGACATTCGGTGGGGCTCATGGGTATCCACCTACCAACGCTCGACGGGCTGTTCGGGCTGACGTTCAGCGTGAGACGCGGCCTGTTTTACGTCTCGCCGCTTCTCCTGGCGGGCCTGCTGTTCGCCGTGCGAAGGGCGGTGACTCGCCGTGACTGGGCGCTCGGCGCCGGGCTGTCGGTGACGTTGGTTCTGCTTTTCCTCAACGCGGGCTACTACATGTGGTGGGGCGGCGCCGCGGCCGGGCCTCGCCATCTGATCCCTGGCTTGGCGTTCCTCGCGGCCGGGATCGCGTTCGTGCGGACGCGCCCGCCGTGGGTGCCGTACGTCCTTGGGGCGCTCGCCTGCATCTCGGTCGTGAATGCGCTCGGCATTACCTTCGTCGGCGTGGAAGCGCCGGAGAGAGGCGACGTGCTTCGCGATTTCGTCTGGGGGAGAATGCGCATCGGACGCATCGCTGCGATGCCCGGCGCCTCGAACCTCGGGCTCAGGATGGGCCTGCCGCCGGTCGGCTCGGTGCTCCCGGTGGTCGCCTGGACGGGGTTCGGGTTCCTGTACCTGATGCGGCTGATCCATCGAGGAAGCGCTCGAAAGAGGCTCGTTGCGTGAGCCGTTCGGAGCGCGGCTTCTGGGCGGTCTTCGTCGCGCTGGTCGTGCTGTTCGCTTTCACCGGGGTTCGGCCGCGCGGTGACTGCGGCGAGTACGTGCTGATGGCGAGTGCGTTCGCCATCCACGCCTCTCCGGACGTTCGCGACGCGGACGCGAGATGGGTCCTCGCGAACGAGCCGAGACTCGAGCGTCTGATGGACCGCGTGAGCCTTGGCATCGCGGAACGGGCGCCGGTACTTCTCGGTTCGATTCACCGCTCCCCCGCCGGCGAGTACTACTCGTTCCATTTCTGGCTCTACTCGCTGCTCGCGGCGCTGTTTCTCTGGCCGGTGCAGCTCCTCGGGGGTTCGCCGCTGCACGCGCTCGTCGCCGTCAACGCGGTCGTGGTGGTTGCGGCATCGGCCTACGCTGCGTCCGACTCCAAGGGGTTCCCGCGTTTTGCGCTGCCGCTTGGTTTTCTGCTCTCCGGGACCTCTTTTTATGCCGGATGGACGGGTCCCGAAGCGCTCACGGCGTCCGCGGCGCTCGTGAGCACGATCGCTGCGATGCGCCGCGCGTTGGGCGTGTCCCTGCTCGCCGCAGGCGTGGCCGCGAGCCAAAATCCGGGGGCTGCTGCGCTCGGTGTGCAGGCGATCAGCTACTTCTTCGCGCTGCGTCGGGACCCGCGTTTGTCGCCGTTTCCGCCGGCGCTCGAGGCCCGGGGCGCGGCGTTACTGATGGGCATGGGTGGCTTCGCGCTCCTGCTGGCCGCGCCGGTATTTTTCTGGGTGACGTTCGGCGAACCGAGCTTGATCGCGAAGCACACGACCGATTCGTCGCTGGTTGGTCTTGCGCGGGCATTCTCGTTCGTCTTCGACCTCAATCAAGGGATGGTGGTCGGCGTGCCGGGCGTGCTTGCGGGACTCGCCGTCGCGGCCGTTCTGGCTGTTACGTCGTCGCGCACGGCCGTCGAAAAGCGACGCGCCGTGATCACGGTTGCGCTCGCGCTTGGGACCGCGACGTTGATGATGATCCCAAGTCTTTCGACGCACAACTGGAACTCGGGCTGCGCCGTTTTCATGCGCTACGCCTACTGGGTGGCGGTCCCGCTGCTCGTCGCGTTCGTCGGCCTGCTCGGACGTCTCGACAAGGGGCAACTAACGGCCGTTGCCGCCGGGGCCGCGCTCCTTCAGGTGGGTGTCCTCGAACTTCATGGCGTCAAGGGCGAGAGCTCGGGCTACACCCGACACGGCCCGTTCGCGACCTTCGTCCTTCGCCATTTTCCAGCGGCCTACAATCCAGACCCAGAGATCTTTAGAGAGCGCACACTCGGCCGCGAGGCTCGAGTGGACCTCTACCCTGTCGTCGTTTGGCCGAGTCTCGACGCGCCGGAGAAGGTTCTCGTCACCGGCAAAGCGACGGTGGTTTTGCCCAAGCTTTGCGGAACCGCCCCCGTAGAAAGCCTAACCCTGATCGCCACCGGTCCGGACGATCAGTATTGGAACGGGCCATTCCGCTGTCAGGGCGCTCGCGCGCCATGAATCCCTTCGCCTTCACACTTGCCTCGCGGCATTCGGCCGACTACTGGGCGTGGGGCCATCGTGCGAATCGTCGTTATCGTTCCTACCTACAACGAAGCGGAGAATCTGCCGTCGCTGGTCGAAGCGCTGCTGGCGCTTCCGCTCGATCTCAGGCTCCGAATCGTCGACGACGCGAGCCCCGACGGGACCGGCAAGATCGCCGACGATCTCGCCGCGAAGCACCAAGGTCGCATCGATGTCGTTCACCGCGCCGGGAAGATGGGCCTCAGGAGCGCGTACATCGAGGGCTTTCGCGCGGCGTTCGCCGACGGGGCCGAAGCTGTCGCCCAGATGGATGCCGATTTTTCCCACGATCCGGCGCGCCTCGTCGCCATGGCGGAGGCGCTCGAGACGCACGACGTGGCCCTCGGCTCGCGTTACGTCGAAGGTGGCAGCGTCGATGAGGCCTGGCCCATCTGGCGAAAGGGCCTCTCCGCATGGGGTAACTTCTACGCGCGCTCGATCCTCGGCCTCCCGCTCCGCGACGTGACGACGGGATACCGGCTCTGGCGGCGCGAAGCGCTCGAAAAAATGCCGCTCGATGACATTCAGTCGAGCGGTTACGTCTTCCTCGTCGAGATGGCCTACGTCGCTGTACGCCTCGGCTACAGGGTGGCTCAGGTACCGATCCACTTCTCGGACCGCCGTTGGGGTAAATCGAAGATGTCGTTCAAGATCCAGCTCGAAGCCGCTGCCCGCGTCTGGCAGGTGCGCTGGGCGTACCGGGGGCTCGCACCGGACGCGTCCGAACGCTCCCCCGGGCATTGAGACGAGTCCCAGACGAGGGGAGACGCCGAAAGACTCCTGGAGATCGGTTGCGGTGGACGATCGTTTGGCGCTAGATTGATTCGAGTATGCCGACCTTCGAACGGCGGCCGAAACGCTTCCTTCATCTGCTCGGGGTGGCTGCGTGGCTCGCGCTGTGCACCGGCTGCATCGATCCTACCCAGGCGGCCGCCCCCGCGCCCTCCTCGGCGACGAGCTCCGAGGTGAATGTCGCGGTTCTGCCGAACAACACGACGATCCACGCTGGAACCAACCGCATCATCGCGCTGCGCACGGACGGCGAGATCGTCTGGGAGCTCACCCTCCCTGATCGCGACACGATCATTGCTCCAGTCGCCGTGGCCCTCAACAGCGTCACCTACGTCCGTGGCGCGAAGGCCATCTACGCCGCGCAGCCGGACGGCAAATGGATTTGGTCGAAAGCCCTCGAAGGTCGCTCGTTCGCCAAGTCTCGCGCGGCCGATTCTCCGGTCGCCATGAGTGACAGCACGGTCGCCGTGGTGATCGGCAACGACGTTGTTCGCTTCGACAACGCCGGCGCCGTACGGTGGCGGATCAGTCTGCCGGAAGGCCACGTTTCGGCGCGCCTCGCCGCTGGGATGGATGGCTCGCTCGTCGCCTCGACCACCGCGGGGATCTACGCTCTGAGCCCCGAGGGCCAGGTCACCTGGCGGCGAGTCCTCGGGCAGTAGCAAGAGGCTATCGCGGGTCTTCCGCGCCGGAGAGCTCGAGCCAATCGTAGCGCACGGCGAGCTCGCGGGCGTCGGTCGAGCCCGGGATGCTTGCTCGCGGTTGGGCGGTGCGCGCGTAGGCGAGCTCGAGCAGGTTCTGGCCGCCCCTGAGCTGGTTCCTCGGGAACGTGAGCTCGTGGACGCCGAGGCTGGCACCGACGACGACCTGGCCGAGCGCTTGACCGTTCAGGGTGACGATCACCGTGAGCGGTGCGACGGGTGGAAAGGCGTGCGCGGCGAAGGCGAGCCGGTACGGCGTGTGCGTGGGAGCTAAGAACAGCGCGATCCGCGAGGACATTCCTTCGCTCCAGGCTCCGCTGCCGTAGGGGAGCGCTTCGTCAGTGCTGAACCCCGAGATGAGGTGTGGGCGGGCCGCCGGCGAGCCCACGTCGATCAGGGCGTGGTCGAGCACCGGCTCGATCACGAGTCGTTCGATGATCGCCTGCGGACCGGGATTTTGCGAAAGCTCGATGCGATTGTCACCGGCGCGCAAGCGGTCCGCGGACACCTGGACGATGCCCGAGCCGCCCCTGCCGAGGAGCTCGATGCTACCGACCGCCGCGTCGTTGACTGCGAGGTGCACCCTCGCGGCGCGCGTCGGCTCGGCGAAAGCGCGCCCGCTCACGCCGACGAGGTAGTCGGTCGGCAGAGGATGGAGGCGAAAGCGAAGGTGCCCGGTGGTCGATGAGAGCCGGGTGAGCAGGCGTCCGGCCTCGGGCTGGACCGTGAAGCCGTCGAGTAGCGCCTGCCCTGCCACGGGCGAGCTCGGATTGAACTCGACGGACGCCGACACCGGTGTCACGTCGAGCCGATCGAGCAGGACGGGGGCTCGCGCCGACAGCTCGAACTCGTTCCGTCCCGAGAGCAGGAGCTCCTCCGCGACGTCGAGCGAGCTTTGGCTCCACGAGGAGCCCGTGTCGAGAGAGCCCACGTCCACGCCGTTGACACGCACGCCGACCACCGTGGCTGCTCCCGCTTCGACGCGCGCACGCAGCGTCAGGCGCATACCGGCGGAGTCGGGTGCAAGCGAGAGGACGAGGAGCGAGCGATCGCCCTCCAGCCGAACGAAGGTTCTCGCCTCGCCCCTCTCGTCCGGCCCGAAGCCTGCAGCGAGCGCGGGCCGCGCCGTCGCGCTGCCGAAGTCGAGCCGG
>Ga0315910_10005110_pt1 | contig 10811 bp, 8 predicted proteins | sample EdamamesoilMG_FD_204470 | JGI IMG/M metagenome (GOLD analysis project Ga0315910, IMG submission 204470) | Garden soil microbial communities collected in Santa Monica, California, United States - Edamame soil | ecosystem: Environmental > Terrestrial > Soil > Garden | place: USA: California...
GGAATGATGAACCAGTTTATTCCGGTCGAACCCTTTCCCAATGGCTCTTCATTTATGAGGAACATCTTTCTGATGACGATCTTTCGCAAGTAAGGTCGGAGGCGGAGCACGCAATTAGCAGCATCGGGACGAATAGCATGCCTTTCCTCTTGCGTTGGATTCGTTACGAGCCGCCTGCCTGGAGGAAAAAGCTCAACAGGAACTTGCCCGATCGCTTCGCTGACATCCCGTCTATCAGACGTCTAGTTGATGGTACCGACACGACCAAGGCGCGCGTCGCCAGACACGGTTTCGAGATTCTCGGAACAAATGCAGTTTCAGCAATTCCCGAACTAAGAGCGATACTGAATGACCCCAATGCTGAAAGAGGTTCTGGCCGCGTCGTGCTTGTTCTCAGCGGTATGGGCTTGCCGGGATTCGATGAGTTAGTTTCAGCGCTATCAAACGTGCAGCTGCCAAACCGTTACAGCATCGTTTTTGGTCTGCGGATCAGCGCGTTCGAAGTCGGAACGAACGCCTGTCTGCCTTCTTTGACCAAAGCCCTGTCGGACCAGGATTGGCGCGTTCGACGTGGGGCGACCAGTGTTCTCGAACATATTTCTCCCGAAACTCTCAAAAATGCAGCTGCTCAACTACCGCCTTGATTACGTTGCAGTAACTGACAACTCTGGTTTTACCTCCGGCTCCACCCACTTGTTGTGTTCCTTGATAAGGTCAACGAGGCGTTCCACGGCTTCGGCTTCCGGGATGTTGAATTTGATCGGTGTCTTGCCGACGTAGAGGTTGATTTTGTTCGGCGCACCACCCACGTAGCCGAAGTCCGCGTCGGCCATTTCACCTGGACCGTTCACGATGCAACCCATGATGGCGATCTTCACGCCCTTGAGATGCTCCGTGCGCGCCTTGATGCGCGCGGTCACGGTCTGGAGATTGAACAGTGTCCGCCCGCACGACGGGCACGCGACGTAATCCGTCTTGAACGACCGGCAACCCGCCGCCTGCAAAATGTTGAAAGCCAGGCGCAGCGACATGCCTGCGCCGGATTCGCCACGAACGAGAATCGCATCGCCAATGCCATCCGCCAGCAATGAGCCGATGACAACGGACGCGCGAAGCAGGGCGATCTTCGGTTCGAGCGCCGAGTTTTCGAACGTCAGACAATCCTTCAGCAGAACCGGATTGTTGCGACCAAGCCGCTTCAACTTCGCCACAAGCAATCGGAACGCGGTGATGGCCGGAAGATTCACGCCGTCCTTCACCGTGACGAGTTGGGTGTCGCAGTTGATGTCGAAGTCCTGCGTCGGATCGATCTCTGCAACGTTCAAGTCTTCATACACCGCTTCCGGCTTCACATCGTCCTTCGGGCGGATCTTCGGCGCGACCTTCTCCCAAGTCGCTCTGGTCACAACAACGCGGATCAGTTGTTCGCCGCCGCACTTGGTGTTTTCATTCAGTTCGATCTCAGGCGTTTCGCGCTTCTCGAAGTGGAACGGGTCGAAGGGGAAGCTGGTGTCTACAATCTTGGACTTGCTGTTAGACAGCAACGGAATCTGCGCCAGCAGATCGCGGCACACCTCGATTTCACGTGGGGAATCTTCCGTGAGCGAAACGCGGATGGTGTCCCCAAGTCCGTCGCACAACAGCGAGCCGATACCGATGGCACTCTTGATGCGACCGTCCTCGCCTTCGCCGGCCTCAGTGACGCCGAGGTGGATCGGATAATTCCAATCCGGCCCTTCCTGTTCCAATCGCGCCACCAGCAGGCGATAGCACTCGATCATCACCTTCGGGTTGCTCGATTTCATCGAGAACTTGAAGTTGTGGAAGTCGTGCTTGCGGCAGATGCGGGCAAACTCAAGGGCGCTCTCGACCATGCCGAGCGGCGTGTCGCCGTAACGGTTCATGATGCGGTCACTGAGCGAGCCGTGGTTCGTGCCGATGCGCATGGCGCGCTTGAGCTTGATGCATTCAAGCACGAGCGGGGTGAACTTCTCCTCAATGCGCTTCAACTCGCCGGAGTATTGCTCGTCCGTGTATTCCTTGATCGCGAACTTCTTTGAGTCAGCGTAATTGCCGGGATTGACCCGAACGACTTCAACCCATTTCACCGCTTCCATGGCCGCTTCCGGCTTGAAGTGGATGTCCGCCACGATGGGTACGTTACATCCGCGCTGGCGAAGTTCCGACACGATGCGCTGCAAGTTCGCTGCGTCCTTCACCGTCGGCGCAGTGATGCGCACGATCTGACAACCGACGGCGACAAGATCGAGCGTCTGCTGCACACTGGCGGCAGTGTCCATCGTATCACAGGTGATCATGGATTGCGCAACCACCGGGTGGTCGCCACCAATAATCACCCCACCATCTTGCGGGTCACCAATGACAACCTCGCGCGTGCGGCGGCGCTGGAAGAAATAGGGCGATTCGCAATAGCGCATGATGCGGTTCACTTGGGCTGGAAGATGACTGGTTGACTGCGCTCCCGTCGTCCGCTGCGCACCCAATCGCCGATGTCATAAAACGCGATCCAGAGCATGAAACTGATGAGCAACAGCGCGAACCCGCTTTGGATGTAGTTCAGCAACCGTGGACTCACAGCCCGGCGACGGATGATTTCGATCAGCGACAACAGGATGTGCCCGCCATCGAGCACCGGCAATGGCAGCAAGTTGAGCATCGCGAGGTTCACATTCAACAGCACGCTGAACCACAACACCCAACGCCAGCCGTCTTCACTTTCGAAGAAGTTTTTGTAAACGCGTATGATCATCACTGCCCCGCCAAGCTGCTGCGCGCCGATGTCCGTGTGTTTGGAAATCACTGCGCCGATGGTGGCGAAAATCTGGTTGGCGCTGGACTCGATCTGGTTCCAGGGAGTCGGATACGCAAGCGCCCGGTTAGTTTCCCCCTGCCAGACCAGGATGCCAAATGATGGTGGCATGTTGGTCGGCGATAGCGGCACCTCGGCTTGCAGGGCGCATTCGAAAGTCTCCGCACCGCGGCGGACGGAAAGGCTGACCGGACCGGCATTCTGATTGGTTTGCGCGTCTTCGGCCGCTTCCACGGCTGCGAAGCTCAGAATACTTGCTCCGTTGACGCCAATGATTTCGTCACCACGCTTCAAACCTGCCAAGGCCGCCGGACTGTTCGACGCCACCTGATAGATGCGCGCCGGTTGAACGGGACCAACCAGCAGCTGGCGTAGCGCCCGGCGCTCATACCATTTGGTTTCCCGCTTGAAGGGAACAATAGCGGCCGTCATCAGCTCGCCGTTGCGTTGGTACTTCACATTGATATTCGTCCCGCCACTGGTGATGACCCGCCAGGTGATGCTGTCCTGCGAGGGTGGACCGAACGACTTGATCGGGTGGCCGTTGATCTCCAAAATGGTGTCCCCGGGACGCAAGCCCGCCTTCCAAGCGGGCCCATCGGGCGTCACCCAACCAAGGATCGGTTTGTCATCGGCCACGGAAACTGGTTTGCCGACCTGCCACACCACGACGGCAAAGAGCACCGCCAACAAGAAGCTGAACAGCGGTCCGGCAAACGCCACGATGATCTTGTCCCACGGCGATACATTGGGGAGTTGATCTGCCTTCTCATCCGTCTTGCCTTCGATGGCTTCCATGGTGGCCATCTGTGGCAACGAGACGTAACCGCCGGCGGGGATCCAACCCAGCGCGTATTCGACGCCATTGATTCTTTTGCTCCAGATCGGCTTACCGAACCAGATGGCAAACCGCTCGACTTTCATCCCGCGCCAGCGCGCGGCAAGGAAGTGGCCCAGTTCGTGGACGAAGATCAGCAGATTCAGCGCAAGCAGCGCTTCCAGCACAGTCAGGATTATTCTTAAAATGTCCATCAGTTGTATCGCGCTCTTGCAAGCGTCGGGTGAGTATAACCAGAAATCCCCCGGCGGCAATCACGGAGGTTCACCAAGGTTAGGACCGTTGTCGCGCAGCTTCCTCACGTGCCCACGCATCGGCTTGCAGGATTTGGTCGAGCGTTGGATGCGGCACGACTTGATGTGCTGCCATCGTGCGCCGGACGGTTTCGGTGATCTGCGGGAAGTTGATCTGGCGGTTCACGAACGCTTCGACCGCGACCTCATTGGCCGCGTTCAAAACGGCCGGCAACGTGCCGCCCACCTCCCCAGCTTGACGGGCAAGATTGAGCGCCGGGAAGCGCTCAAGGTCCGGCTCTTCAAACGTGAGGCTGCCGATCTTCGGAAAGTCCGTCTGCACCCGGTCGCTGGCCGCACGGTCGGGGTAAGTCAACGCATACTGAATCGGCAGGCACATGTCGGGCGTGGAGAGCTGGGCAATGAGCGAACCGTCCACGAACTCGACCATCGAGTGAACGATGCTTTGTGGATGCACCACCACGCCGACGCGTGCCATTTCGATGTCGAACAGCCAGCGTGCTTCGATCATCTCGAGTCCCTTATTGAACAGCGTAGCGGAATCGATCGTGATCTTCCGCCCCATGACCCACGACGGATGTTTCAGTGCGCGCTCGACCGTGATCTCGGCAAATTTTTCCTTCGGCCAATCAGTCTGGCTGCGGAACGGGCCGCCGCTGGCTGTGAGCCAGAGTTTGCGGACGGAGGCTGAGGGTTTGCCATCGAGACACTGGAAGATTGCCGAGTGTTCACTGTCCACCGCCAGCACACGCACGCCGTATTTGCGGGCTTCGCTCATGACCGTCTCGCCAGCCATGACCAAGATTTCCTTGGACGCAATTGCGATATCCTTGCCCGCGCGAATCGCAGCCAGCGCGGGTTGCAATCCCGCCGTGCCGACGATGGCAATCAGCACGATGTCCGCATCCGGTAGCGTGGCGAGCTTCACCAGGCCTTCGACTCCGGAATGGACTTCGCAATGCGCGCCAAGTGCGCCTTGAAGTTCAGCAACTTTGGCCGGGTCGCTGATAGAAACGGCCACGGGCTGATGTTTGCGCGCCTGTTCAAAGAGCAGCTCGGCATTGTTGCCCGCCGCGAGCGCGAGCAGGCGGATTTGATCCGGCAGATCTTCCGCCACCTTGATGGTGCTGGTACCGATGCTGCCGGTGCTGCCGAGGACGACGACGTTTTTCATGAATGGGTCAGGAAATACCGCAAATAGAGATACATGATCGGCGCGTTGAACAACAGGCTGTCCAACAGGTCAAGAATGCCGCCGATGCCGGGAAAGAAACTCCCTGAATCCTTCACCCCGGCTTCCCGTTTGAAAAGTGATTCAATCAGATCGCCCACGACCGCCGTGGAACTGAGAATCACACCCAGCACGATCGCGTGGAATGCCTTCATGCCTGGCAGGTGTTCTTGAGCAAAATGAGCGAAAACCAGGCTGGCAGCCGTCGAGACCACGATCGCGCCAAAGAAACCTTCCCACGTTTTGCCTGGGCTGATGCGCGGGATCATCTTGTGCCGGCCGATCAACGAGCCGACGCAATACGCGCCGGTGTCGCTGAACTTGGTGACCAGAATGAAGTAGAGCACGTAGAATTTGCCGTTGCCTTCGATGCCCGGAAAGAAATTGATCTTCTGGATGAAGTTCAGCAACCACGGCACATACATCAGCCCGAACAGCGTCGTAGAAATGGCAAGGATGCCGGCGGTGTTGCTCTTGGAAACGAATTGCCGGACGCACAAACCAAGCACGAACAGAATCAGAAAGCTGGTTTCGAAATCGTTCACGGCGCCGGGAGCGTGGTTCTCTCCCAGCCAGCCTTGCGAGTGCGCGAACGAACCGCACATCAACAACACACCACCCAGCACGCCCCAGAACTTGAAGCACACCAACCCGCGTTTCTCCACCAATCCGTAGAACTCTATCAGCCCTACAGCCGCCAACACCGCCATGATGCCGATGAATGCGTAGTCGGAGAGGAGCTTGTTGCCGGAAAAAATCGCGACGAGGATGACGCTCCAGAGAATCGCCGTGCTGAGAAGGCGGCGCAGAAAAACTTTGGCTTTGGATGGCGGTGCTGCCGCCACGGGCGTCTCTGACATTCGCCGGGAGGCTAACAACGGCCGCGAGAATTGCCAAATTCAAACACCACCAAACCGCCGATGCCGCTTGGCGTATTCTTCCAGCGCCGCGTAGAACTGGGGCTTGCGGAAATCGGGCCAGAACGTGGGCGTGATGACGAGTTCGGCATAGCTGATCTGCCAGAGCAGGAAATTGCTCACGCGCATCTCGCCACTCGTGCGGATGAGCAGATCAGGATCGGGAAAATGCCGCGTCCAGAGATTCTCTGAGATGACGCGCTCGTTGATATCGGCCGGATCGAGCTTGCCAGCCTTCGTCTTGTTTGCGATGGCACGCACGGCCTCGACGATCTCGATGCGGCTGCTGTAACTCAGCGCCATGATCAAGGTCAGGCCGTTGTTCTTGGAAAGCGTGGTGATGGATTTCTGGAGATGCTCCTGCACGTTCTCCGGCAATCGGTATATCTGTCCGATGACCTCCAGCTTGACGTTGTTTTTGTCCAGTTCCTTGGTCTCGGTCTTGAGGTAATGGACGAGATACTTCATCAACGCATCCACTTCGTCTTTCGGGCGATTCCAATTCTCGGCCGAGAAAGCATAAAGCGTGAGATACTTGATGCCTAGTTCGCCGGCGGTCCTAATGATTTCGCGCGCGGAATCCGCACCGCGCCGATGGCCTTCGATACGCGGCAGATGTCGCTGCTTCGCCCAACGCCCGTTGCCGTCCATGATCACCGCAACGTGTTGCGGCAACTGGCCTCGGGCCTCGGGTGAGAGATGTGGGTTGGCGCTCAAGTTGTAGCGGCACTCGGTAAGCGCCGAACAGCGCGACGGTCACAGACCGTCGCTACAATGCTTAAACAAAAATCGTCTGCTCGCGACCCGGGCCGACGGAGGCGATGAAAAGCTTTGCGGCCGTCAGTTCCGCTATCGCCTTCAAGTAAGTGCGCGCCTTGGGCGGCAGTTGTTTCCACGTTTTGCATTTGTCGGTGGGCGTGCACCAGCCTTCAAACTCCGCATACACCGGCTCGCATTCGGCCAGCACCTGCGCGTCGTTCGGCACATAGTCGTAGCGTTTCTTCCCGTGGCGATAAGCGATGCATACCTTGATGGTCTCGACCGTATCGAGTCCGTCGAGATTAGTGACAGCGAGATCGTCAATTCCGTTCACCATCGTCGCGTGCCGCGTGGCCACCGAGTCGAACCAGCCGCAGCGCCGCGCGCGGCCGGTCGTCGCACCAAACTCGCGACCCATGCCGTGCAGTAGATCGGAGATTTCCTGATTTTCCGTCGGCAAGGGTCCTTCGCCCACGCGCGTGGTGTAGGCTTTCATCACACCCACGACGCGGTCCATACGATGTGGCGGCACGCCCGAGCCCGTGCACGCGCCGCCGGCGGTGGTATTCGACGAAGTGACGAACGGATAAGTGCCGTGATCAATATCGAGGAACGTGCCTTGCGCACCCTCGAACAGGATGTCCGTGCCGCGATTCATGGCGTCGTGCAGTAAAACGACCGTGTTCGCCACAAATGGCTTCAGGAACTTGCCGGCTTTGTTGTAGTCGGCGAAAACCTTGGCGAATGAAAGCGGCTTCGCGCCAAGCGACTTGAGCACCGCGTTGTTCTCTTTGATACGCGCGGCCAGCTTTTCCTTGAGTCGGTCGGAATCCACCAGGTCGGCGATGCGCAGCCCGACGCGTGCCGCTTTGTCGCCGTAGGCCGGACCTATGCCGCGTTTGGTCGTGCCGATCTTGTTCTTGCCCTTGATGACTTCGCGCTGGGCGTCCAGTTCGCGATGATACGGCAACACGACGTGCGCGGTTTCACTGAGCACAAAATTCTTCGGCGTGACCTTGATGCCGCTCCTCGCAAGGCCTTCCATTTCCTGCACGAGCCCAAGTGGATCGCACACCACGCCGTTGCCGATGACGCAAAGCTTGTTCTTGCGCAGGATGCCGGACGGGATGAGATGCAGAACAGACTTCTTGCCGTTCACGATGACCGTATGCCCGGCGTTATTGCCGCCCGCGTAGCGGACGACCACGTCCGCCGACTCGGTGAGCACGTCGATGATCTTGCCTTTGCCTTCGTCGCCCCACTGGGCGCCGACGAGAATCGTATTTGCCATGTTGAAAGAAAATCCCCGAACCGCAGCGCGGGACGGGGCAAAGCGTTCTAGTCTTTGCGGTTAAAAACTAGGAAGCGCAATGCTAGGTGTCAACGTGTAATCCCGACGAGCCACCGCCACTCCGCCTGACCTTCAGCACGAACAGCTGCAACAGAAATCCGAGGAACAACAGCCCCGTCTTCGGTTCAGGAACTTGAACAAAATAGAGGTCATCCATCACGAAGTTCTGGTTGGAGGTTTGGTTGAAGGTCACGGTGAGATCGGTGACGGGTTGGCTCACACCGCTGTAGCTAAATGTACCCTCACTGAATGCGAACGGACCGGGCTTGTTGGGTCGGGTAGACACTGTGAACGAGCCCAACAGGGTTTCACCGTTGTAGGCACTTACAAAGAAGCCGTTTCCCAACGTAAGCGTGGTGGTCAATCCTACATCAAATGACACGGCACTGACGGGCTGATCAAAATGCATCCTGAGTTCACCGGCAGAGGCACCCGCCGCCCAAGGAGCGGCCAATATCTGGGTTTCCCCATAAGAGGCAAAGGTGGTGCCAAACAGAGCGGTTGGAATATCCGGACTGAACCCGGTAAAAGCAAAGGTCACCCCGTTGATGCTGACGCCATTCAAGGGGCGCACTGAAAGTTCGTCAAACGTGATGGTCGTCTGTGCTCGAGCCGTCAGGTGGATCACAAAAATTATAAGAGCAAAATACGTCCTTGCATGCATGATGATGAGAATATGGCCCAGGCGATTCGAGCATGGGGCAGGCTCACAACCACTGCAAGCTACAGTTGTTCACACTCGACCGCGGAAGTCAGAGCCCGCACCGCCGACAGCGAGTTCGTGCTTGGCAGTCGGCAAAGGGCGCTGAACACTCCCGTTATGGTTAATCCACCCGATTACCACATGCATACGCCGCTCTGTCGCCATGCGACCGGCGAGCCGGTGGATTACGCGCGCCGCGCACTGGAGGTCGGGGTGACAGAGATAGGTTTCACCGATCACTCGCCGATGGCGCGCGATGATTTCGATGACTGGCGGATGCGGAATGATCAACTGGATGAATATGTCGAGAAGGTCCGACGCGCGCAACGCGAGTACCCACAGCTCACCATTCGTCTCGGTCTTGAAGTGGATTATCTCCCGGGACACGGGGACTGGATCCGTTCGCTCGCGGCGCGGCATCCGTGGGATTATTTCATCGGCTCGGTGCACTACGTCTCAGACGACTGGGCGGTGGACAGTCCGTTTCAACTGGCCAAATGGAAAGATCACGATGCATTCGAAGTGTGGTCCACCTACTTCGATCGCCTGACAATGGCGGCAGCATCGGGTTTATTTGAAATCGTTGGTCACACCGACTTGCCGAAGAAGTTTGGTCACCGTCCCACCAAGGATTGCACTCCGCTCTACGAGAGGTTTCTCAAGGCGGCAAAGCAACACAATTGCGCCATCGAACTGAACACTGGCGGCTTGCGTAAGGATTGCAAAGAGATCTATCCCAGCCGCGAGATTCTCCAACTGGCCTTCAGCCATGGCGTGCCGATCACTTTTGGCTCGGACGCGCACGCGCCCGAAGAAGTCGGATGGAAATTCGATGACGCGGTCGCCCTGGCCCACTCTGTGGGCTATCGGCAATCCTGCCGCTACGCCAGCCGCCAGCGCACTTTGAAGCCGTTTTGACTTACCGACGGGGCATGTCCCGGACGGTGGCTTCCGTAACGAACGCGTCCCTAATGGTTTGCCTACGTAGGTATTTCTTGCCAGATTTGTGCTGGTCAACTTACGCCGTGTCATCCCACTTCCCAGCACCCGCCCCACCATTCACCCGCCTCCGGCATGCAATGCGGTGGGTGATTGCGGCATTGATCTGCCTCAGCGGTCAATTCGCCGACGCGCAGGTGTTGATGTCCGTAAATGATCCACAAGTGGTCGAAGGGCATTCCGGCACAAATCAACTCATCTTTACCATCAACCTGTCCGAGCCGTCCGGCGACATCGTCAGCGTCAGCTATTACAGTTCGGGATTCGGCAGCGCAACAGAAGGCACGGATTTCCTGCACACCAACGGACTGGCGGTCTTCAATCCAGGTGAAACCAATCTGTTCGTGGCAGTGCTGGTCCTTGGCGACACGCTGAATGAACCCAATGAAGTCGTATGGCTGAATCTATCCAACGTGGTTGGCGCTCTCGTGATCGATGATCGCGGTGATGGCACCATCCTTAACGACGACCCGCTTCCGGCGCTGGCAGTCGGCAGCACAATCGTGACGGAAGGTAATGCCGGAACCACCAACGCCAGTTTTCCGGTTACTCTGTCCGCGCTCAGCGGTCAATCGGTCACTGCGCAATTCACGACCGTCCCTGCCACCGCGGCGGCCAATGCGGATTTCCAGCCCCAGGCGGATTTCTTTGTGCTGCCGGCCGGAACGACGAACTACATCATCGTCGTACCGGTCAATGGTGATATGCTGGATGAAAACAACGAGCAGTTCACCCTCGCCATCACCAATGCCATCAATGCCACCCTGCCTGGAGGCCCGGCGACGGCGACGATAGTGGATGATGATCCCCTGCCCGCGCTCAACATTGGCGACGTCACCCTGCTGGAAGGCACGGGCGGCAGTTCCACCGCGGCTTTTCCGGTGACGTTGTCCACTCTCAGCGGCCGGGCGTTGACGGTGGACTTCCAG
>Ga0315910_10005112_pt1 | contig 10810 bp, 9 predicted proteins | sample EdamamesoilMG_FD_204470 | JGI IMG/M metagenome (GOLD analysis project Ga0315910, IMG submission 204470) | Garden soil microbial communities collected in Santa Monica, California, United States - Edamame soil | ecosystem: Environmental > Terrestrial > Soil > Garden | place: USA: California...
TGGCCATGGGTGATGCGTTAGCCGTTTGCCTCCTTAAGCTCAGGGATTTCAGTACACAGGATTTTGCCGAGTACCATCCGGGTGGATCATTGGGCAAACAGCTTTACCTTAAAGTGTCAGATATCTATACACAGAATCAGCTTCCATTAGTTAAATCTGAGGCGCCATTAAAGGATGTTATTCTGGAAATCTCCTCAAAACGATTAGGCTGTACTGCTGTAGTCGATGATCAACGAAATTTATTGGGCATCATTACCGATGGTGATCTCAGGCGTATGCTTGAGAAAAGTGTCAACATCACCAGCCTGAAAGCTTCTGATATCATGTCTAAAAACCCGAAAAAAATAGAAAAAGATGAATTTGCTGTTAAAGCCTTACATCAAATGCAGGAGAGCAGCATTACCCAGCTGGTGGTGATCGATGGAACCCTTGTCGCAGGTTTTATTCACCTCCATGACCTCCTGAAAGAAGGAATCGTCTAAAAATTGAAATAATCCTTTTATAAAATTTTGCGACTTACGTCTTTTGCAAAATGTCTTACGTTCTAAAAACGAATGAATAAAAATTTATATGTCGTGCTTATGGCCGGTGGCGTAGGCGTTCGCTTTTGGCCATACAGCCGTAATTCCAAGCCCAAGCAGTTTCTGGATGTATTGGGCACCGGAAAGACTCTTCTTCAATCTACCTTTGATCGGTTTGCACCCATGTGCCCCGTTGAAAATATCTACATCGTTACACACGAAGAACACGCACACCTGGTAAAACAGCAATTGCCGCAGTTGGGCGATGAGCAGATTGTAACCGAGCCCATGCGAAAGAATACTGCGGCTTGTATCGCCTATGCAAGCTATAAAGTAGCACAGAAGAATTCAGAAGCGGTTATTGTGGTGTCTCCATCCGATCACCTCATTCTGATGGAACAGGAATTTCAGGACGTGATCAAAAAAGCAGCAGACCATGCCAAGAGCCAGGACAAACTGATTACACTTGGAATTTCTCCCTCACGCCCAGAAACCGGGTACGGTTACATTCAATATCACACCGAAAAAACGTTTGCTAAAAAAGTAAAGACGTTCACCGAAAAACCGGAGTTGTCGCTTGCCAAAAAATTTATTGAAAGCGGAGACTTCGTGTGGAACTCCGGAATTTTTATCTGGGGTGTAAAAGCTATACTGAACGCATTCCATCAATACCTTCCTGAAATGTCGGAGGTATTTGATGAAGTGGTCAAACCGAAGCTCGGAACTCCGGAAGAGAAAGAAGCCATCCTGAGCGCTTACTCACAGTGCAAAAATATCTCGATTGATTATGGCATTATGGAGAAGGCGACCAATGTCTACGTGTGCCTTGGTAATTTCACCTGGTCTGATCTGGGTTCCTGGGCTTCGATCCATGAGATCTCAAACAAAGACGAAAGCAACAACGTGATCAATGCCAACGCGCTTACGTACGACACGCGCAACACCATCATCAAAGGTTCAGCCGATAAACTGATCGTAGCGCAAGGGCTGAATGGTTACCTCATTGGCGAATTCGGAAACGTGATCATCGTGTGTGAAAAAGATAAAGAAGAGCAGTTCAGAAGATTTGTGAACGACACAAAAGCCAGACCGAACGCGAACGATTTCATCTAGCGGTTACTACCACAACTTATTGGGATAATCACCTTTGTCGATCAACGCCTTGATGCGTGATGACACTTCATCCTTGTCTTCTTTGTAGGTAACGCCAAACCAGATGTTTCCGCCATCCAGCACGTTAACTTTGCCCAGACCACGCTGGATGAGTTCATTCACGATAAGCGGGATGTAGAATTCCGATTTAATATTCTGATGTTGCTCGCGAAGAAAGTCGTTGAACATGGAAGTAGCTAATGAAAAAACATCAGGACGAAATCCCCAGAAATTCATAGACGTAGGCGCCATGGGATCCAGCACGCGGTCACCTTCTTTTTCTTTTGAAACGATCTGGCCGTTTTCCTTTACAATGGTTACGCGTTCCACAACCGTTTGTAAAAATCCATCGGCATCTTTCTCGCCAATGCCGCGCGACACACTGCCGTGCTCGGAAAGAACATTTTTTAATGTAAAGCCTACCATCGCATGAGAGCCTTTGTTATCTGTTCTGAAAAAATCAGCAACGGAAGCAAACGCATCTTTGCCATAAAAATCATCAGCGTTAATGGCGACAAAAGGTTCATGAATAACATCCTTCGCACACAATATAGCGTGCCCCGTTCCCCAGGGCTTTACGCGTTCCGGATTAGCATATTGAGATGGGACGAGCTTATCCAATGACTGAATCACATATTCTACTTTCACTTTTCCCTTCAGGCGGGGTTCAAACTTTTCTTTGATGGTTTCCAGGATTTCATCGCGGACAATAAACACCACCTTTGTAAACCCGGCACGAATGGCATCAAAAAGTGAATAATCCATGATCGTCTCTCCGTTGGGGCCGAAGCCATCGATCTGTTTAATTCCCCCATAGCGGCTTCCGATGCCGGCTGCGAGGACCAGGAGTGTCAGATTTTTTTGCGTGCTATTTGGTGTGTCCATTATGTTTTCCGTTATTTCAGAGGTTTAAAGCTATTGTGTTTCCGCAAACATTCTAAATATTGCCCTTTTTTATGCAATAAAGGCTTTTGCAGAAGGTTTACTGAAGTGGCGCAAAAATAAGCTTTACATGATCACTGTGTGCGTAAAAGCACGCAAAGTTTGAATCTGATTTCTACTAAAACCTAAATGCCTTATGAGTAACCAGAAGAACCCATACCTGGTGCCGATGATTATCATTGGTGGTCTTTTTTTCATTTTCGGATTCGTTACCTGGCTGAATGGTCCGCTGATTACGTTCGTGAAACTGGCATTTCACCTCAACACAGACGGTGACGCGTTCTGGGTAACATTCGCCTTTTATATGGCTTATTTTGTTTTGGCGTTGCCCTCCTCCTGGATTCTGGAGAAGACCGGCATGAAAAAAGGAATGGCTCTTGGTTTATCCGTCATGGCTATCGGAACATTTTTATTCGGCCACTTTGCCACCGCCAGAGATTATGGAATGTCGCTCACCGGTTTGTTTGTCATTGCCTCAGGAATGACGCTTTTGCAAACTGCATCCAACCCCTATATCAGCATTGTCGGTCCTATTGAAAGTGCTGCCCAGCGTATCAGCGTAATGGGTATTTGCAACAAGGTGGGAGGGATTATCAGTCCCATCATAATTGGAACATTTATCCTTACCGATGTAGACAAGTTTGAAGAACATGTAAAGAACGCAGTAAGTGAATCCGCCAAGGAAGCTTTACTGAATGAATTTGCTGCAAAGATTTATGTGCCTTACCTGATTATGGCGGTTGTGCTGTTAGGCCTCGCTTTTTGGGTATTAAAGTCTGCGCTTCCGGAAATCAAAGTGTCGGAAGCCAATCAACAACCGGTTGGAGATTCTTCAAAAACCAAAACAAGCCTGTTTCATTTTCCTCACCTATGGCTCGGTGCTGCTTGTCTTTTCTTGTATGTAGGCGCTGAGGTAATGGCTGGTGACGCTATTGGAACCTACGGAAAAGGTTTTAACATCTCATCTGATGAAACTAAATACTTCACATCGCTTACACTGGGAGCTATGTTGATCGGATATGTTATTGGGTTGTTTACCATTCCAAAATACCTGTCACAATCTGCCGCTTTAAAGTACTCTGCTCTTTCAGGTATAGTTTTTACTACGGCAGCCGTACTTACTCACGGCTATATTTCTGTGGGATTTGTTGCTGCGTTAGGTTTGTCGAATGCGCTTATGTGGCCGGCAATATGGCCCCTGGCAATCAGTGGGCTAGGGAAATTCACTGAAAAAGGATCTGCCATGTTAATTATGGGAATTGCCGGTGGTGCCATCATTCCAAAAGCATTTGCCGGACTGAAAGAAGATTTCAATTTCCAATACGTGTTCTTTGCACTGATGCTACCGTGTTACGCCTACATTTTGTACTTCGCTACCAAAGGGTATCTGGCGGGTAAGTCGAAAGAAAATAGAATTTAAAATAAGCGCTCCATAAAAAGAAGAAGGTCACAGAACAAACAGTTCGTGACCTTCTTCTTTTTTAACGATATCGATGATCAGAAAATATAATCCGTACTCAAGAACTCAGATTCCCGGTTACGAATAATGTTGCTGATAATCTGTTTATTCTCATCGGTACCCTTGGTTGCTACAATTGTACGAATGGAGAACACACGCAATGCATCGGCAATAGATAATGTTCCTTCCGCAGAATCTTTTCTTCCATTGAACGGAAATGTATCCGGACCACGCTGACTTTGTGCATTGAGGTTGATCCGTCCCACCTGATTAACGAAAGCGTCCATCAGTTTCGCCACACGTTTGGAATCGGTTCCAAAAATACTCACTTGTTGACCGAAGTTGGAATTCACCACGTAATTGATCGCTTCATCATCTTCATCAAATGACACGATGGGAACGATAGGCCCGAACTGCTCTTCATAGTACAACCTCATTTTTTCGGTTACCGGATACATTACGGCCGGATAGAAAAATGTATTTCGGTACTCTCCGCCATTCTCATTCATTACTTTAGCGCCATGCGCCTTTGCATCTTCAACCAGTTCACGCAGGTAGTCTACTTTACCGGGCTCGGGCAGCGGAGTTAATCCGACACCATTATCCCAGGGCATTCCCGGTTTCAGCTTTTTTATTTCGGCATTGAATTTTTCGATGAATGCATTCAAAATGGATTTATGCACGAACAATATTTTCAACGCAGTGCAACGTTGTCCATTAAAGGAAAGACTGCCGGCTATACATTCACTCACCGCATTATTCAAATCCGCATCGGGTAAAACAATCGCGGGGTTCTTGGCATCCAAACCGAGAATAGATTTTAACCGGTGTGGTTTCGGATGAAGACGTTTCAGTTCGTTAGCACCCTTATTCGTTCCGATGAAGGCAAACACATCGATCTTGCCACTTTCCATCAACGCACCTACGGTTTCTCTCCCACGACCATAAATAATATTAATTACACCGGGAGGGAATGTATCTCTGAACGATTCAATCAACGGACGAACCAACAACACACCATACTTCGCTGGCTTGAATACTACTGTATTACCCATGATCAATGCCGGAATGAGTGTAGTGAACGTTTCATTCAACGGATAATTGTAAGGCCCCATGCAAAGCGAAACACCAAGTGGCACCCTTCGTATCTGCGCCATGAATCCCTGCTCTTCAATAAGCTTGGCGGAATTCCGGTCGAGGTCTTTATACGCTTTGATCGTATCAACAATGTAATCGCAGGTACGGTCAAATTCTTTTTCAGAATCTTTTAGTGTTTTCCCGATTTCCCACATCAGCAGCTTCACCACTTCACTCCGTTGCTTGCGCATGGCGGCCAGGAATTTCTCAACATACTCGATCCGTTCCGTTACACTACGCGTTGGCCAGAAGCCATGGCCCATGTCGTATGCTTTCACGGCTGCATCCAGGGCCTCCAGTGATTCTTTCGAAGTAAGTAAGGGTGTGCTGCCAATTATCTTTTGCACATACTGATTCCCTTCTTTCACAAACACCGGACTCAACACCGGGTTCAGGTTACCCGACCACGTCTTCATCTCACCGTTGATCAGGTATTCGCGTTGCTCAATAGGTTTAGAAATTCTGAACTGGTCTGGGATAGCGTCTTCTGATGGAAAGACATTTTCTAAAAATTGACTCATTCTTATGTGTTAAGGTTAGTTAGTTCTGTTTCAACCATCACGATGCCGGAAGAAGTTCCAATACGTTGCGCGCCCGCATCGATCATCGCGCTGGCCTGCTCCAGTGTTTTAATTCCCCCGGACGCTTTGATGCTTACCTGCGCAGGTAGCGACCGCTTCATCAATGCTACGTGTTCCACGCGTGCGCCCGATGGTGCAAATCCCGTTGAGGTTTTTACAAAATCCGCTCCCGCATCTGCGCAGATTTTACAGGCATCTTCAATTTCGAAGTCGCTAAGGTATGCGGTTTCGATGATTACTTTCAGAAGTTTTTGCCGGTCGTGCGTCAGTTTGCTGCACTTGGCTACTTCTATTTTTGTCCACGGTAGGTTGGTTTTAAATGACGTGACATTCCACACCAGATCGATTTCATCAGCACCATTGTCAATAGCGCGGGAGATTTCATCGAGTTTGGTTTCGGTCATGTTGTAGCCCAAAGGAAATCCAGCAACGGTAACCAGAACGATATTGTCATCTCCAATTTCACGCTTGGCACGCTTCACCCAAAAAGGCGGAACACAAATGCCGAGGAAATTATAGTTCCGGGCATCTTCCACGAGCTTATCAATATCGCGAATAGTGAGAGTAGGACTGAGATTAGTATGTTCAATGTAGCGTGATATGCTCACTGTACCCCAATGTTATAGTTCGACTGAACAAGCCAGATTTAAACAACTAAGGTACGGAACTTATCAGGACTATGGAATGCGCCTAATGAATTAGTGACGAAGGCCACACTCCTTGCAATACTTCATTTTTCCGGGTGGGCGTTTCTTCGGTGGACGTTTGTGTCCAAAGTAAGTAGGATCAATATACTGTGGAGTCTCCAACATACGTTCGTTTTTGCGCTTTGTTTTATTCAACTGCGCCATGCGTTGGTAGTACTCCTGTTCGGATTCATAAGTAGGTCCGGCACCTTTCTTTCGGGAAGATTTTTTAGGTGCATATTGTTTCTGCGGATAGTTCGGTTCCACCGAAGTAGGCATACCATTCTCCTGCACCTTGGCAGTAGTGCCTTTTTTTTGTTTTCGCGACTGCGCCTCAACGGCAAAGCACGCTACAACTAACAAAAGGATTAGAATGGTTCTCATGAGGTAAAGCACAAAGATATTAACTCGGAAGCATATCCAATTATTATCTTTCATCGACAGAAAAACCATATGGCCGTCCAAATTGAATATCAGCCCGATGTGCATCCCAAGGTATGAAGATGTCCTGATTTCAAGCTAATTTTAATAAACACCATCAACCATTCTATATGAAAGTGCTTCCATTATTTTTTCTCGTAATCCTAAGTTTTACCACCTCGGCATTTACCGAAGATCCGGTTACACTGGCCATCGGTGCCAAAGCCCCGGATTTCAGTTTACCGGCTACCGATGGCAAAACCTACTCCCTGAAAGATTTTGATCAATACAAAACATTGGTGATTGTGTTCACCTGCAATCATTGTCCCACAGCGCAAGCCTATGAAGATCGCATCAAACAACTCGTAACTGATTACAAAGAAAAAGGAGTTGGCGTTATCGCCATTTCACCCAATGATCCCGAAGCCGTCCGTCTCGATGAATTAGCATACACTGATTTAGGTGACTCTTTCGAAGACATGAAAATCCGCGCGAAGGATAAAGCTTACAACTTCATTTACCTGTACGATGGTGCGACCTCTGAAGTAAGCATGAAATACGGACCGCAGGCGACACCTCATATTTTTATCTTCGATCAAAAGCGCGAGCTACGGTATACCGGCCGAATTGATGACGGAGAAAAACCAGGCTCGGCAAAAACACATGATACACGTAGTGCGCTTGATGCATTGATTGCCGGCCAGCCGGTTGCCGTTGAAAAAACAAAAACATTCGGATGCTCTATCAAATGGCCGAGCAAGAGAGAGTGGGCCAGCAAAGAAAAAGAAGTATGGGCTAAAGAGACCGTCAGCATCAATGACCTTGACCTTACTCAGCTTAAAGATCTGCTAAAAAATGACAGTAAGAATTATCGTCTCATTAATGTGTGGGCCACGTGGTGCGGACCCTGCGTTACGGAATTTCCGGAGTTTGTAACGATGCACAGAATGTATCGCAATCGCGAATTTGAACTGGTAACCATCAGCATGGATGATTTCGCCAGAAAACCCAACGCGCTGAATTTTTTAACAAAGAAACAGGCTTCCATGGCGAACTACATTTTTAAAGGAGACAAGTATCAGTTCATTGAAGCAATGGATAAAAAATGGGAAGGTGCATTGCCATACACCTTGTTTATTGCTCCCGGTGGAAAAGTAATTTATGGCAAACAGGGATTGATTGAACCCTTGGAACTAAAGAAAATCATTGTCGAACATACCGGAAGAATCTACTAAAACAAGTAGTAGAAAACAGATGCGATCAGGAAAGCAATAAGCGAAAGAACCAGCGCGCGCACAAACGCTTTTATTGCTTCCCTGATCCATATCTTCTGAAGCATCATAAATTCGTCAACTGACAAATTGCTCTTTTCATAGGCGATTGTGTTTCCCTTCAACCCCAGATAGAAAAGCACAATAACATTTACGCCTGGAATAAATAACAAGACCGTCCAGAAATCCAGGCGGTGGGCCAACGTCCAGAGTGGCATCATCAGGAAAACTGCCCAATTCCATTTCCTTAACTTCAAACGATCTCCGGTCCTGGTTTCAACAGGATGTACAAAAGTATTGATCGGAATTGCCAGGTTCCGTTTTCTGGCTTCCTGAATAGCCATTTCAAAAAGTGGAAGCGATGGATCAACGCGCAGGGAAAGCAACCGTGTGAGTTTGCTGTCACTGAGTACGGGCATTTTGCTTGCAAGAATATCTTTATTCGCTTTCAAAACAATTCCGCCTGATCATCGGAGCGCTTCAACAAATTGGGATCGATGGTCTTGCTGGCTTTAGCACCCAGTTTCTTCAGATCCTCGACACGCCTCACGAGGTTACCACTACCGACTGATAATTTTTTCATCGACTCCTCATAAAATTTCTTCGAAGAATCCAGATGACGTCCGAGGGTTATGAGATCTTCTGAGAATCCCACAAACTTGTCATACAGGTCACCGGCTTTGTTAGCAATATCCAGCACATGGCGGGTTTGATATTCCTGTTTCCATGTATTCTTGATCAACTGCAAGGAAGGTATCAACAGCGTAGGGCTGACGAATACAATTCTTCTTTCGAGCGCTTCTTCATACAATGTTTTCTCACTTTGAATAGCGAGAATGTAAGCTGGCTCAATCGGAATGAACATGATCACGAAATCCAGGCTGCTGTCGCTGATGTTCTTTTGGTAGTTCTTATCACCCAGCAACCGCATGTGCTGACGAATGGATGCCAAATGATTTTTCAGATAGGTGAGTTTCTCTTCCTCCGATTCAGCATTCACAAAATTATTGTAAGCCGTAAGGCTGACCTTTGAATCGATAATGACGTGCTTACTCTCCGGAAGGCGGATGATCACATCCGGACGTAACCTTCCTTCAACCGTGGTGAAGGTTTCCTGAATAAAGTACTCACGGTCTTTTTCCAATCCCGACTTTTCAAGAATACTTTCGAGGATGAATTCACCCCAGGCGCCCTGGGTCTTTGTATCACCACGAAGTGCCCGGGTAAGGTTCTCGGCTTCGCGGGTCATCTGCACATTCAGCTTTTGCAGATTCTCCAGTTGTTCACGCAATGCCGAGTTGCGCGAAATATTATCCTTATGCGTTTCTTCTACTTTCTTTTCAAACTCAACGATCTTCTCACCAAGCGGTTTAAGCAGATCAAACAGGTTTGACTTATTCTGCTCCGTAAATTTTTTGCTCTTCTCTTCAAAAATGTCGTTCGCCAGGTTCTTGAACTGTAGCGTGAATTTTTCATTCAGAACTTCCAGTTCCTTTTTCTGATCCGTAAGTTTCTCCTGGAGGTTCCGGTAATCCGCTTCGGCTGCTGCAAGGCTTTGATTCGTCTCCAGCACCTTAGCGCGTTCAGATTCTACTTCCCGCTTGAGTTCCGTCAACTGCGCCTGCAGTGTTTTATTCTTTTCAATTTCAACCAGCACTGCTGCCGAACCCTGTTGTGTATCGGCTGAAAATTTAAAGCGCAACACCAGCCATGCAGCCAGCACTCCTACTGTCAATCCTACCACTAAATAAATAATTTCCATTCGGTGTAAAGATAATGTTTGAGGTAACAAATTCCGGTTTTCAGATTTTTATTGTTTTAAACAGCCTATTCGCTGATTTCTACTTTTTCATTCTGAAACCTGTCGTTCAAAACAGCGTTAGCTTAGGCTTTACGAAGTGTATTTAATAGATTTGTAGCCCTTTGATTTGCCGAAAAGATTTTATGATTGAAACAATAACAACAAGCCGCGAAGCCATTTTATTAGAGGACAAATATGGAGCTCACAACTACCATCCGCTCCCGGTTGTGCTTTGCAAAGGCGAAGGAGTGTTTGTATGGGACGTGGAGGGCAAACGCTATTTTGATTTCCTTTCTGCTTACAGTGCCGTAAACCAGGGCCACTGTCATCCGCGAATTATTAATGCACTGATAAGTCAGGCGAAAGAACTCACACTGACCTCGCGCGCTTTCTACAACGACAAGCTGGGCCTTGCCGAAAAATACATTTGTGAAATGTTCGGCTACGAAAAAGCACTATTCATGAACAGTGGTGCCGAAGCCAACGAAACAGCCATCAAACTCGCTCGCAAATGGGGATACACCAAAAAAGGAATTCCGGATAATCAAGCCGTAATCATAACGGTGAAAAGAAATTTTCACGGACGCACAACTACGATCATTTCTGCTTCTACCGATCCGGATTCACGCAACGGCTTTGGTCCGTTCATGCCTGGATTTGAAATCGCAGACTACGATAATATTGCCGCACTGGAAAAAGCGTTGTCCAATCCGAATGTATGCGCGCTTTTAGTTGAACCCATCCAGGGTGAGGCTGGTGTATTTGTTCCGGCTGATGGATACCTGAAAGCTGCCGAACAGCTGTGTCGCAAGAACAATGTACTGTTGATGGTAGATGAGA
>Ga0315910_10005113_pt1 | contig 10807 bp, 9 predicted proteins | sample EdamamesoilMG_FD_204470 | JGI IMG/M metagenome (GOLD analysis project Ga0315910, IMG submission 204470) | Garden soil microbial communities collected in Santa Monica, California, United States - Edamame soil | ecosystem: Environmental > Terrestrial > Soil > Garden | place: USA: California...
GTGATACAAAAATAGGCCCCGATTTTTCGATCTCGGGGCCTATTCTGGCAGATACCTTATTGATGTAATATTTCCTTCCGGATTACTTTATATACCGGAAGTCATGACCGGCTTTAAGCTGCAATAAGAACTCGTAGATAAGGTTTATGACGCTCTCAACGTCATCTTTATGCACCATTTCCACCGTTGTGTGCATATACTTAAGGGGTAATGAGATTAGCGCAGACGCGACACCCTCGGCCGAGTATGCGAATGAATCTGTATCTGTGCCGGTTGATCTTGAAACAGCCTGACGTTGAAAAGGTATTTTCCTTTTTTGGGCCGTGTCGAGTACCATTTTGAGAACGTTATTCTGAACAGCCGGTCCATAACAAAGCACCGGCCCATTACCACATTTCAAATTGCCGCTTTCTTTTTTATTATACATGGGCGACTGCGTATCGTGTGTTACATCGGTGCAGATGGCAACATCAGGCTTTAGTCTTCTCGAAATCATTTCAGCACCTCGCAATCCGATCTCTTCCTGCACAGCATTTACTACATACAGGCCGAAGGGAAGTTTCTTTTTATTCTCATGCAGTCTGCGGGCAACTTCGGCAATCATAAAGCCGCCCATTCTGTTATCTAAGGCGCGGCCAACAAGCCAGTTCTTGTTCATCTCCATAAGTTCATCTTCGAAGGTGATTACGCAACCCACATGAACACCCATCGCCTCCACTTCTTTTTTTGACTCTGCACCAATGTCGATGAAAATGTTTTTAAGAGTAGGTGTCTCCTCCTTGGCAGCATCGCGAACGTGGATGGCCGGCCAGCCAAATACACCCTTTACAATTCCCTTTTCGGTAAAAATATTCACGCGCTTGGATGGGGCAATCTGGTGATCAGACCCGCCATTGCGTCTAACATAGATGTATCCTTCTTCCGTAATGTAGTTTACAAACCATGAGATCTCATCGGCATGTGCCTCGATCACCACTTTGTAGCTCGCCTTCGGGTTGATAATGCCAACGGCCGTACCATAGACATCAACCATGTGAGAATTGATGTAAGGTTTAATGTAATCCAGCCAAATTTGCTGACCAGATGATTCAAAACCGGTTGGGGATGAGTTGTTAAGGTACTCGTAGAGGAATTGTTTGCTCTTTTTATCCATGATTCTATTGTTTCAGGTTTAAAAGTTTCGGGTTTGTTGCTCCGGGTTTTACAATTAGCAAAGGTGTTGTTAAAGTGGAATGTTGCCGTGCTTCTTACGGGGCAGTTTGGCTGCCTTGTTCTGTAGCATCTCAAACGCCCGGATTAACTTCTCGCGGGTTTGATCAGGATAGATCACTTCATCAATGTACCCGCGATGAGCAGCACGGTAAGGATTGGCAAACTTACGGGTGTACTCGTCTACTTTTTCATTCAGTTTTACTTCCTTGTCGTCCGCCTCGGATATTTCTTTCTTGAAGATAATTTCTGCTGCACCCTTCGCTCCCATTACGGCAATCTCGGCTGTAGGCCATGCATAGTTCATATCGGCACCAATGTGTTTGGAGTTCATTACATCATAGGCCCCACCATAGGCTTTACGCGTAATGACGGTAACCCGGGGCACAGTTGCTTCAGAAAATGCATACAACAACTTGGCACCATTGGTGATGATAGCATTCCACTCCTGATCGGTGCCCGGCAAAAATCCCGGAACATCTTCAAACACCAGCAAGGGAATATTGAAGCAATCACAAAACCGAACAAAGCGAGCGGCTTTCACACTGGAGTCAATATCCAGTACACCAGCCAGCGAAGCGGGTTGATTTCCTACAATACCAATGCTTCTTCCGGCAAGGCGCGCAAAGCCCACCACAATGTTCTCAGCAAAATTTTTATGTACTTCAAAGAAGCTGGCATCGTCCGCAACGCCTGTGATGACTTCACGCATGTCGTACGGCTGGTTGGGATTGGCCGGAATGATGCTGTTGAGTGCAGGCCGCTTCTCATCTCCGGCTATGTACGGGAGGCGTGGTGCATTGTCTTCGCAGTTTTGGGGAATGTAACTCAAAAGCTTTTTAATGTAACGGATGCACTCTACTTCATTCGCACAAGCAAAATGCGTAACGCCACTCTTGGAACTATGCGCGATCGCTCCACCCAGTTCTTCGGCTGATACGGTTTCATGCGTTACCGTCTTCACCACATTAGGACCGGTTACAAACATGAACGATGAATTCTCCACCATCAGAATAAAATCCGTAATGGCAGGTGAGTACACCGCTCCTCCGGCACACGGTCCCATAATGGCCGATATCTGCGGCACTACTCCCGAAGCCAACGTGTTGCGATAAAAGATATCCGCATAGCCACCCAGCGAAACAACTCCTTCCTGAATGCGCGCACCGCCCGAATCATTAAGGCCGATTACGGGAGCACCATTCTTCATGGCCAGGTCCATTACCTTCACAATCTTTTCGGCATGAGTCTCCGAAAGCGATCCGCCAAACACCGTAAAGTCTTGTGAGAAAACATAAACCAATCTTCCGTTCACGGTTCCATATCCGGTTACCACTCCATCGCCCAGGTAGTGTTCTTTATCCAGACCAAAGTCTTTGCTTCGGTGCATCACGAACTTGCCCAGTTCTTCAAATGAGCCTTCATCCAACAGTAACAGCACCCGTTCGCGGGCAGTAAGTTTACCTTTGGCATGTTGCTGTTCTATTCTTTTTTCGCCTCCGCCCAAAAGGGCCTCCTGATCTTTGCGCGCCAGTTCATCAAACTTTTGCTGCAGGGTAGCATCGTCTATCGTTCGCTTTGTCATGGAGTCTGGAATTTCAGGCTAAATATAGCGGACTACCCCTTAACTCCCCAATGAACATGCCTGTAGCTGTTAGAACTAAATGTGTATATTCACGCGCCTAAAAAAACCGTGGAGAATAAGATTGCCATTATTGATATGGGTACCAATACCTTTCACCTGCTCATAGCCGAAGCAGATGAACGAGGCTATCACATTACCTCGCGCGATCGACTGGCGGTAAAGATCGGCATGGGCGGAATTAATCAAGGTATTATTACCGAAGACGGGATCCACCGTGCGCTCCTGGCGATGCAGAGTTTTAAAAATGTAATTGACCTTTCAGGAATCAGAAAGGTGTATGCGTTTGGTACCAGCGCCCTGCGCAATGCCCGAAACAGCCAGGAAGTTATAAACCGTATTAAATCCTTAACCGATATTGATGTAAATGTAATCTCCGGTGATCAGGAAGCGGAGTTCATTTACCAGGGTGTAAAGTCGGCCATGCACATGGAGCATGAGAAGTCGTTGATCATCGACATTGGCGGAGGAAGTGTAGAGTTTATCATTGGTGATAACGACCAAATCTTTTGGAAAGAAAGTATGGAGATTGGCGCCCAGCGGTTGCTCGAGCAATTTCAGCAAAACGATCCGATCACACCTGAAGAAATCTTTCGGCTTGATGTTCACTTCGAAAAAAAGCTGATGACCTTATTCAAAGCGCTAACCGAATTTCCTACTTCTGTTCTCATCGGCTCCTCCGGCACATTCGATACGTTAAGCGACATTTTCTGTTTACAGCACGATATTCACAAATCACCCGAGGAAATTGAAACACCACTTTCACTGGCCGGGTTCTATGAAATTTATCACGAGCTGATCAAGAAGAACCGCGCTGAACGGATGGCGATTCCGGGCATGATTGAAATGCGCGTGGATATGATTGTAGTAGCCTGCTGCCTGATTCGATACATCATTGAACACCACACCTTCCAACGTATCCGGGTTTCTACCTATGCCCTAAAAGAAGGCGTGCTATCCACTCTCATTCAGGAGATGAAACTAACGGCTTGATCGTTAGATGGTGGAGTTTGCCAAAGCCGAGAGATTTTTCGAAACCTTGATCTGTCGTTTTTCCAGTTCGGTACTGTTGATATCATAACGAAGGGTGCTGTTGTCCATCACCACAAAACTAAAGCCTGCTCCTTTTTTGAATAATCCTTCGCGTTCACCAATAATCAAAACAGGTTTTCCTACTGTTGATTTCATTACCTCATCGATCGCTCCACTTTTACCATCGGCTACATACAGCACATGGGGGTGGCCCACCTCTGTAATATTTTCAACCTGCCGCACTTTGATGGTTCGACCATTCACTACTTTACCATTCTGTTTCATCAACTCATCAAACACCCTTGATTTTCCAAAGACAACAATATCCATTTCAGCACTGGTGGTAGGCCAGGATGAGTACTTGGCTATATTCACCACAAAGAGCGCGTACACCTGGTAATTTGTTGTTTGCGCATGCGCGGATAATGCAAACAAACCCAGGATGACAAGTACGTATATTTTAATGCGACTCATACTTTTCATTTCTTAAAATTGAGCTGATAGGAAAGTTTCACAACATATTCGCGGCTTCGTCCGGGGATGGGCGCATAATCGCCCAGGTAGGCTTGTGGTATGGCAGGCTTTGCATTAAAGATGTCGTAAACACCAACCCCTAGAATTAGCCCGGGAAGTAAATTCGAATAATTCAGAAATGCATTCGCCAACACATATGGATCAAGTTCGGTACACACCGGATTTTCATCGTCATCCAGTGTAGTATAGGCATAGCGTTTGCTCGCGTAAATAAAAGTAGGGTTGAACGTAAGCTTGCTGGTTACATTGAAGTTTGTATTCAACGTTACCTTACTCATTGGAAAACCAATATACTGCTTTGACGTCTGAGGTACTTCGTACACCGCCACGGTGTTATCGCGAATGGCGCGACTAAACGAGTACGTTACATGCGCATACCAGTTTTTCTTTCGAATACTATAAACAACCTCCAGCCCTTGGCTTCCGCTTTTTTCCTCATTTTCATACCACTCTACAAAATCATCATCCACACCTTCAGAACTGTATAACAAGATATCTTTCGTGCTGATGCTGAAGGCATTCACGGCCAACAACATTTCGGGTGTAAACTGGTAGCCTAACTCCAGCTCAAATACATTTGATCGTTCCGGACTCACACTTCCGGTTTTCGCCAGGTTGATGTTCTGCAATGAAGGCGCGCGGAATGCCTGGCTATACAGCACTTTGAAATGGAAGTTTTCGATTTTTTTGGTCAATGCTAACCGCGGCACAAAAGCGCCATCGTAGCGATTACTTTTCTCGTAGCGAAAACCAATGGTAGCATTGGCCAGTCGATGTTTAAAAAGCCCCTGCGCAAAGACCGCGAAGTTGTTTAAGGTCATAGACTGGTTTCCACCAAAATAACCATCATCCAATAAATCGGTGGCTTCATCCTGAAAGTAAAGCGCACCAAACGTTACGCTGGCTTTTCGAGAAATGGTGTAGAGCGCATCTACCTGCGAAAGTATGCGGGTGGCCTGTGCTTTAAAATCGGGAGATTCATCCTTGGGGCCATACGTCCACGGTTGTTGATTGTAATACTTCAGGTGCGGTGTGATCTGCCACTTGTCGTTTACTTTCCACTCGTATTGCAGGTCTGCATAGAAGTTTTTGTTTGATATGAATAGTATCGGATCGGACGTTTTGAACTGATCGTACATGGCACGGAATGACAACTGTTTATATTTCAACCCAAGATTTACATTCATCGGATCTGCATTTGTCTCCTTGGCCAGATCCATTTCCGGATATCCGTAAATTTCATCGGCATGCCGCTGATCGCTTACTATTCCTTTGCCTCCGAAGAGCGAAAAATCCCATGAGAATTCATCTCCTTTTTGCGCCACCATCACACCACCGTTTGTTCTTCCTGCTGCGCCACTGTGAAAACCTCCGGTTCCATACACCGCTACACCATCAAGGCTCTCGGCTGCTTTTGTAATGATATTAATAACACCATACTCGGCAGAACCTCCATAAATAGCCGAGCCTGGCCCACGAATAATTTCAATGCGTTCAATCGCATCTACCGGGAAACGGTTACCAAGTGCTACCGTCTGAAACAGAAGCTCATTGAACGGTTGACCGTCCAACATCACCAATACTTTTCCTTCGTTGGCCCAACTGCCTCGCAAGCCGATGCCCATCACAAACTGAAGATCCTGCATCACTTCAAACCCCGGAACCATGCGCAACACATCAATCATATCGCGCGCTCCGCTATTTCGGATTTCCTCTGCCGTAATCAAACTAATGATGCCGGGTGTTTCGCGTGTAGTTAGTTTCTGTGTTGAAACCGCTACATTCTTGTTCAGAATTTTTTGAAGATCGCTTTCTTCGGTGTAGGCATTAAGATTCATTAGTGAATCAAGGTCTTGCCCGAAAATTGTTAAGCCAAAAACAGTAAACAGAAGCGTAGTGATAAACTTCTTCATCATAACTCAGTAGTAGTTAGGCCCAAGGTAATGGTGTTAAATCAGTTTGAAAAAGTATGGGCTATAAGTCTAAAAAATGAAACCTTACAGTACAAACCTGACTTCTAAAATAGAATTAATTTCTCAATTGGAAAAGAGGGTAAAAAAGCAGCACCCTAAATCATCGGGGTGCTGGTTATGCTTGCTGCTCTTTCCTGAACTAGTAAAGCCCGGAGATGATCTTATCCTTGGGATACTTCACCTCAAATTTATACACAACCTTTTTGGTTTCAGTAGGTTGAAGACTCATTTCCCAGGTCAACTTGCCGGTATCTTTGTTGTATGTTGAATTACCAATATCGGTAACAATAACTTCGATCTGGCTGTTCTGCGAAACCGGTGCCTGATCTTCGACAATAATTCTCACTGCCTCTGCTTTTGCATTGCGAACAGAAATCGCGTAGGCGTAACTGTCGCGTTGATTGGACCCTATCGTTTTTCGTGACGTAAAGTCTTTTACCTTTTCGCGTTTCACTACGATGCGCTTGTCGCGACCCAGGGAAACAGACAACGTATCTTTGATGTTGTTCGGATCGATGAACGTTTTGGCAACGAACGTGCCTTCAAAGAAAACATTGGCTTCGCCCGGCAGTAAACTATACTCCTCCCAGCCGGTAATTCTTGCCAGGAGAAACGCATCAATGTCCAGCTTAGGTGCAACGGAATACAGGTAGTCAGCTTTCAATTCGTGATTTCGAATATCCACCAAAGTAGGTTTATTGGATGAGCTCACGGTGTAAGGAAGTGCAATACTGAATTCTGTGTTAAGCGAAGTTTGAATAGTGGTGGTAAAGCTTGCTACCGTCTCTGCAGGTGCAACCATAGCCATTTCCTCAAGTTTATCATTCGCTTCAGGTGCAGCCGAACGCGACACGGCACCCGAATATCTATACTTTGCATTTCTCACAACCGGGTTTTGTAAATCCAGATACCAGGTATAAAGTTCCGGTTTTACACCGCCCAGGCTGGGATTGGCGGTAGACAATTTCAATTTCACATTTTTCCACGCTTCGCCCGTACCTTGAAAGACGTTGGCTTTGTAACTTAACTGCACCGGACTCTTCGTGTTAACGGCACGAAGATCATACACCGGATACCACCCCGCGTTGGCTACCACATAGTTTACCAGCAGTTCAACGGAAGTAGCCACATCAGCCGAAAGACTAATGATAATCTCGCTTGTGTTGCGCGAATACAAATCAGTTTGCTCGTTGAGTTGTTGCTGGAGCCTGGCGACCTTCTCGCTCAACCGCTTAACCTTTTCTTCCTGTTTGATTCTTGACAACGCGATATCGCCCAATCGTGCGCGATAAAAATCGGCCATGCCTTTCAACTCGGCTACCGTAAGATTCTGATTGGTGCCTCCAATTTTCTGATTGACCAGCAACATCTGCTCTTCTTTGCTAAGGATTTCGCGTTGATTGATCTCCAACATTTGTTGTCGTTGAAAATAGTCAAGAGAATCTTTCAACACCCGAAGTGACTTAGGCGTATTCAGTTCACTGAGGTAGTTCTGCTGATGGGCAATTCCAAGGATGATAAAATTACCCTTTCCTGCCACCTGAATACTTTGTTGATCAAGCTGTGAGGTAAGTCCGGTAAGAATGAGATTTGTTTTCCCGGCTTCAATGCGTGTCTTTACTTCGCGTGTTACCTGGGCCTTATTAAGAAAGACCGTAACGTCTGTGATTTTTGAATCGGTTGATTTATCGACCTGACCAAAGGCTGTGACCGACAGGGCGATAAAAATCAGAATGTGCATGCTTTTCATAATATTGATTTTCGATGTACGATGTAGATGCTGACGCAGTACGAATTCCATACGGAAGTTAGCCTTTTTGAAGAATTCTATTGTGGACTATTTGACTATCAACCATGGACTTCCCCCGAACCTTTTATCTTTGCAGCCATGACTGATCCAATCTATTCTCATCAGCACCTGAAAGATTTTGCACTGGCTATCTTCAGAAAAATAGGGTGCCCCGAATACGAAGCACAACTGGCAACTGACGTACTCCTTAAAGCCGATTTGCGCGGCATCGACTCGCATGGTATCGCACGACTCTCCGGGTACGTGCGCCTCTGGGAAGCCAAACGCGTAAACGCAATACCCAGCATTCGGATTGTTCATGAATCGCCCAGTACAGCTGTTGTTGATGGTGATAGTGGATTAGGATTAGTCGTGGCACCATTCGCCATGAAGGTGGCCATTGAAAAAGCAAAAGTAGCAGGCACCGGCTGGGTTGCTGTAAAAAATTCAAATCACTTTGGTATTGCCGGATACCACGCCATGATGGCACTGGAACACGACATGATCGGCATGGCGATGACCAATGCCAGTCCATTAGTAGCGCCCACCTTTTCAGTGGAACGATTACTGGGCACCAATCCCATTGCCGTTGCAATACCCGCGCAGCATCAACCGCCATTCGTTGCTGACTTTGCTACCACTACTGCCGCCAACGGAAAACTTGAAATACTACAGCGCAAAAATAAAGAAGCTCCGTTGGGTTGGGTTCAAACCAAAGATGGCAAGCCCTCAACCGATGCCAACGAAGCGAAGCATGGAGGTGCGTTAATTCCGCTGGGCAGCGATCGCGAACACGGCAGCCATAAAGGATATTGTTTAGGCGCTTGGGTGGATATTTTCTCGGCTGTTTTATCTGGCGCCAATTATGGCCCGTGGGTTCCACCTTTTGTGGCGTTCTTAAATCCACCGGCCGATCCGGTAGGCGATGGTATTGGTCATTTCTTCGGAGCGATGCGTGTGGATGCATTTCGTCCTGCTGATGAATTCAAAAAGCACATGGACAACTGGATCACCCGTTTCCGTTCGGCTAAAACTGTTGAAGGACAAGAAAAGGTGTTGATACCGGGCGATCCGGAAAGAGAAATGAATGCCCAACGATTAAAGGATGGTATTCCATTGAATCCAAAAGTTGTGGACGATCTAAAAGTGTTGGGAGAAAAGTTTGGAGTGAAGTTTTAGTGGTGGCCTAGAGGCCTTGTGATAGAGGTCGCTCGGCTGGAGCCGAGCGACTGTAATAGAAAAATTTACAATTAAATTTTAGTTCAAATTAAAGTCCTTGTATCGTTATGCAATCCTCATTCAAGCACCTCAGAAATTTACTTTTCATTTTTTTGTTGTTAGCCTGTAGTTCTTCTATTGGCCATGCACAAACTCTAGAATTTGTACCAAGAATAGGACTTACCCTGTCTCAATGTTCCTTGAATTCGGATGATACCGCTCCCTCCTCAACAGACAAAGAATTAAAACCAGGATTAATGATCGGAACTTTTATTAAAGTTTTGACATCAGAGAAAGTTAATTTGTATTCAGGAATCTCGTATATAGAAAAAGGAAGTAAAACAAGTCATTTGGCCTATTCGGGCAACCTAAAGAACATTAATGCCTTTGACATTAAATTAAAATATTTGGATCTGCCTTTGCAGGCCAACGTATTGATTAAGAAATCCTCAAACAACAGTGCGCTATATCTAATTCTTGGTGCGGGATTTTCCTATTGGATTGGGGGTAATTTCAACGTATACTTTTCCTATGATGATCCGAATGGAGGCCCCCCATTTCAGGCATCAGCTAATGGAAAAGTTAAGTATAATGGCGAATCATCGGGGGTGTCTGGGTACACGTTCTACATAGCTAAGCGTTATGATCTTAACATTTACCCAGGAATGGGCTTCAGTATAGGGAATAAGATCAATCTTGAAATCTCTTACGCTTTTGGATTTACCGACATCGAATACTTTCCTAATACATTCGGTAAAAACAGAGTTCTTCAAATTCTTGCAGGGATACCATTAAAAGTTAAGAAAACAAGGATATGAAGCTCTTTGAAGGAAGTAACGAGCGATTGAAACGAATTTCCTACCATGGAAAAGAAATCATACTGGCCAATTACAGCGGACTGAAAGAGGAGGAGATGATTGAGCTTACCAATCAACATCGCGACTTAGTGCTTCATGAGGGAAAGGAAAGTTTTTTTATCGCCAATTATGAGAATACCTGGGGTACACCAGGTTACATGAAAGCAGCGCACGATTTTACACAAGCGACAAAGCCCTTCATTAAGCGAGGGGCTTTTCTCGGCATCAACGGACCGAAGGTTGCGTTGCTAAAAGGTGTTACTTACTTTTTAAAAGTTGATTTCAGATCGTTCAACAATGAGCAGGATGCTCTGGATTTTTTGGTTTCGTAACAAGCACTAAAACCCAGCCGTTACACCCGCCCTGATTACGAATGGACTGTTGTAAGGGCTATAACCATTGGGGTCTGCCTCCTGATAGCTGAAGTTATAAAGCGCTAACAGATAGAATCCTGCCCTTCTGCCTGCTGGTTGAAAGAAGCCACCCCCTGCCATAAAACTATTAAATCCCTGGCGAACGGATTCTCCCTGGTAATCCCGAAACTGGTAGTTGA
>Ga0315910_10005114_pt1 | contig 10806 bp, 11 predicted proteins | sample EdamamesoilMG_FD_204470 | JGI IMG/M metagenome (GOLD analysis project Ga0315910, IMG submission 204470) | Garden soil microbial communities collected in Santa Monica, California, United States - Edamame soil | ecosystem: Environmental > Terrestrial > Soil > Garden | place: USA: California...
AGGGCAGCTTGGCGTAGATGCCGGGGTTGGCGGCGTGCGCCGAGGAGTTGGCGAGCAGCGTGTAGCCGTCGGGCGCCGCGTCGACCACGACCTTGGAGCCGATGGAGCCGCCCGCGCCGGCGCGATTTTCCGCCAGCACCGGCTGGCCCCACATTTCCTGCAGCTTGGCCGCGACCACGCGCCCGATGATGTCGGTCGAGCTGCCCGGCGTGAAGGCGATCACCAGCCGGACGGGCTTGTTGGGAAAGGTTTGAGAAAAAGCAATCGAACTGGAAATCAACAGAACAAGGGACAAAAACAGTTTATGCAAGCCCATCGCCCACCTCCACATTTTCAGGTTTTAGTTTCAATCCCGATGCCTCCGCCTGCTGCAGCAGCAGCGTCGCGAAGTCCTGCTCGGTCCAGCCCTGCCCGATCATCGACTGGATCAGGTCGCGGGTCGCGCTCGCCAGCGGCATCGGCACTTCGAACTTCCGGCCCGCGTCCAGCCCCAGGTCCATGTCCTTCCTCAGCAGATGAGGGGTAAACGTGACTTTGAAGTCCAGGTTGACGAAGGCCGGGGTCTTGTAGCGCGAAAAGGTCGAGCCCATCACGCTCTGGTTCATGAATTCGAGGAAGGCATGGCGCGGCACCCCGGCCTTCTGCGCGAGCACCGTGATTTCGGCGAGGGACTGGGTGACCACGCCGAGGAACACGTTGTGGCAGATTTTCACGATGCGGGAAAGCTCGCCTTCGCCGACATAGCTTGCGCCCGTGCCGATTTTTTCAAGTAAAGGCAATGCAAGATCAAAAGCCTTCTTCGGCCCGGAGCAGACGAACGTGAGCTTGCCCGCCTTGATCACCTTTGCATTGCCGGATACCGGCGCGGCCAGATATTGAATGCCTTTCTTCTCCAGCATTTCCCGCAGCTCGGCGGAGCCTTCAAGAGAAATCGAAGAGCATTCGATCAGCATCCCCGGCTTCTTCCCCGCCGCAAGCAGGTCGGTCACGACTTGCTTCACGTCCTTGTAAGTCGACACCATGACAAACACGATGTCGCGCTCGGCAAGCTCGCCGATCCGGTCGGCGACCCTGGCGCCATACTTCTCCAGCGGCTTCGCCTTTTCTTTCGTGCGGTTCCAGACCAGCACGTCGCCGCCGCCCTTCGCAAGCAGGCCGGCCATCTCGTAGCCCATGCGCCCCGCGCCGATCCAGCCGATTGTTTTTTTGCTTTTCATCTTCAATATGCGTTTGCCACAGGGAGATCTTGAGCAGGATAGAGCGAGATGATTTTTGCCCCCTCGGGTGTCAGCACCACCTCTTCCTCGATGCGCGCCGCCGACACGCCGTCCTTGGCCGGGCAGAAGGTCTCCACCGCGAACACCATGCCCGCCTTCAGCTCGTAGGGCTCGATGAAGGAGTTCAGGCGCGAAATCAGCGGCCGCTCATGCAGTCCGAGTCCGAGTCCGTGGCAAAAGTTCAATCCGAAGGCCGCCATCTCGGTCTCGAAGCCGATCTCGGTGGACTTCGGGAACATCTTCGCCACCTTGTCGGTGGAGATGCCGGGTTTCAGCATCGAGATCGCGCCGTCCATCCAGTGGCGCGCCTTCTTGTAGGCGTCGCGCTGCGCCGGCGTCGACTTGCCGACCGCGAAGGTGCGGTAGTAGCAGGTGCGGTAGCCGATGAAGGAATGGATGATGTCGAAGTAGGCCTGGTCGCCGGGGCGGATCAGGCGGTCGGTGAAATTGTGCGGGTGCGGGCTGCAGCGCTCGCCGGCGATGGCGTTGACCGCCTCGACGCAGTCCGAGCCCATTTCGTAGAGGCGCTTCGATGCGAGGCCGACGATCTGGCTCTCCTTCACGCCGGGCCTGAGCGCCTCGGTGATGTCCATGTAGACGCCGTCCACCATCGCCGCGGCGGTGTTCAGCAGCGTGATTTCGTCGTGGCTCTTCACTTCGCGCGCCATCAGCATCATCTGCTGGCCGTCGCGGATCTGGATGCCTTCCTTTTCCAGCGCGAAAAGAAAGCCGGGCTCGCAGACATCCAATCCCAACGGCATCCCCGCCACGCCTTCCTGCACGAGGATGTCCTTGATCTCCTTCGCCGCCGCCTCGAACAGCCCGACGCCCGGCCCGATCGCGCCGCGCATGCCCGGATTGCCCGCGCGCACATGGTCTTCCTCGAGCCAGGGACAGTAGAGCTTGTGGTGGCGCGCCGCCGAGCCGAAGTCCCAGACCCAGGGCTGGCCGGTGCCGGTGAGCAGGCAGTAGCGGATCAGCTTGTCGCGCGCCCACTCGCCGATGACGGTAGAGGAGATGTAGCGGATGTTGTGCTGGTCGAAGCACAGCATGGCACCGAGACCGGATTTGGCGAGCGACTGGCGCGTGCGCGCGAGGCGGTAGCGGTGCAGGCGCTTGAAATCCACCCGCTCCTCGAAATCCACCTGCGTGATGCCCGGCGCCTGCAGCGGCCGGTGCCACTTGTGCATCGGCTTCAGGTCGTCCGCGTCGACCGGCAAAAACTGCGGCTTGCCCGCTTTCCTGGCCAAGTACATTCCTCCTCGGTGGCCGAGGATACCACCCGGATTAACCCAGCCGGGACATCACCAGCACGTAGAGCACGGCCATCGCCAGCTGGCACAGGGTGATCGGCACGCCGTAGCGCAGGAAGCCCATGAACGTGACCTGCCTGCCGTGCGCGGCGCAGATGCCGGCGGCCACGACGTTGGCCGCGGCGCCGATCAGCGTGGAGTTGCCGCCGAGCGTGGCGCCGTACATCATCGCCACGAAGACCGGGATCGTCGCCTCCGGCCAGGCGGTGAAGGTCGGCCCCAGCGCCTGCTCGGGCACCAGTTCGGCGATCACCAGGTAGCCCTTGATCAGCAGGATGGACGCGGCGACCACCGGCGTGTTGGCGAGCACGCTCGAGGCCAGCGCGATGCCGCCCAGCATCGCCATCGCGACCAGCAGCAGCTGCGTGCCGAAGCCCGCGTAGACCTGCTGCGACAGGGTCTGGATCAGGCCGGTCTTGGTGACCGCCTCGACCAGCCAGAACATGCACAGCAGGAAGATCAGCGTCTTCCAGTCGACGTCGCGCAGCACGTTGTCGACCGCCTCGACCTTCATGACGTAGATCACCAGCAGCGCGAGCGACGCCGCGATGATCGCGACCGAGGGCGGCAGCACGTGCGCCGGCAGGTTCTCGCCGAACACGAACAGCACGATCATCAGTACGAGCACCGTAAGCGCCGCGACCGCCAGTCCCGGCCGCGCCAGCGGCTCCAGGCGCAGCTCCGCGGGCAGCTCGCGGCGCGCGTTCCAGATTGCCGGCATCACCTTCGGCAGCAGCGGGACGATGACGAGGATCGACAGCAGCCCGCCCAGGCTCGCCTTGGCCAGGTACTGCGTGAAGGTCATGCCGATCGAGCTGCCGACCAGGAAGGTCGCCGGGTCGCCCACCAGCGTCAGCAGGCCCGCGGAATTGCTCACGATCGCGGTCAGCACCATCGGCCCGACGATGTCCACTTCCAGCGCCACCGCGACGCGGATGACGATGGGCGCGACCAGGATCACGGTGGTCGCGTTCGGCAGGAACGCGCAGATCGGCGCCACCAGCGCGATCAGGAGCAGCAGGAAACGCTTGCCGCTGCCGCGCGTGGCGCGCAGGAAGCGCACGCCGACGTGCTCGAAGAGGCCGGTGGGCTTGAGCGTGCGCGCCACGACCATGCCGCCGAACAGCAGCGACAGCATGCCCGCGGAGGAGTGCAGCGAGCGCAGGATGTCCGGCTGCGTGAGGATGCCCAGCCCCATCAGGATGCTCGCGCCCAGCATGACCGCCAGCGTCATGTCGAGCGCGTTGCAGGCGATCACCAGGATCACCGCCGCGAACACGACTAGCGTGATGTAAATCTGCAGGTCGGTCATGGCCGGGCGCCGCCCGCTTCAGCGCACCGGGGGGGCGTACATCAGCCCGCCCTGGGCCCACAGGTTGTTGGGGCCGCGCTCGAGCCCGAGCGGGCTCTTGCCCCCGAGGTTGCGCTCGAACATTTCGCCGTAATTGCCGGCGCTTTGCACCGCGCGCAGGCCCCAGCCGGGCTCCACGCCGAGCATCCGGCTGATTTCCGCGCCGCTGCCCAGCACGCGCTGCATGGCGGGGTCGGCCATGCGCGCGCGCGCGTTGCCCTGCGTGATGCCATGCTCCTCGGCGGCGACCAGGCTGTAGAGCACCCAGCGCACCAGGGTGAGCCAGGCTTCGTCGCCCGCGCGCACCGCCGGTCCCAGCGGCTCCTTCGAGATGCGCTCGGCGAGGATCGCCATCTCCTTCGGCCCGCCCGGCGCGCGCAGGCGCATCGCGGCCAGCTGCGAGGCATCACCGGTCAGCGCGCCGCACTTGCCGGCGAAAAATGCGTCGGCCGCCCCGGCCGCCGAATCGACCACCAGCGGTTTGAAGCCCAGGCCGAGCTCGGCGGCGTATCCGGCCAGCCTCTGCGCGGAGGTCGTGCCCTTCTCGACGCAGACCGTCGCGCCCTTGAGGCCCGCGGGCGTTTTCGCGCCGCCTTTGGCCGGCACCATGAAACCCTGGCCGTCGTAGAACAGCACGCCGGCGAATTGCACGCCGAGGCCGGCTTCGCGTTCCAGCGTCCAGGTCGTGTTGCGCGCAAGCAGGTCGATCTGCCCGCCGCGCAGCGCCGGGAAGCGCGCGGAGGCGCGCAGCGGCACGAAGGTGACTTTGGCGGCGTCGCCCAGCGCGGCCGCGGCCACGGCGCGGCAGAAATCCGCGTCCATGCCCGACCAGCGGCCCGCGCCATCCTTGATCGAGAACCCGGCAATGCCCTCGCTCACGCCGCAGTGCATCGTGCCGCGCACCCTGGCCGCGGCGAGCGTCTCGCCGGGCGCCGCCTGCGCAGACCCGCAGGCGACGGCGAAAAGCGCGGCGAGCTGCGCCACGAGCAGCGCGGCCGCGCGCGGCGCGGCGGCCCTACTTGGCCGCACCTTTGAGCTTTTCCACGGTCTGCCGGGTGGCGGTGCGGCTCTCGTGCACCAGGCGGTAGGCGATGTAGTACTTGAAGATGTTTCCGACGTAGGTGACCGTTTCCTGGCCGATCTTGTCGGCCGCGACGTACTCGACGTTGCTGAACCAGACATTGGGGTCGAGGCCGCGCCGCGCGGCTTCCTTGCGCAGCCCCGCGACGCGGCCCGCGCCGGCGTTGTAGGACGCGAACGTGAACAGCGCCTTGTCCAGCGGCGTCATCGGCTCCTTCTCGTAGTACTGGTCGATCATGAAGCGCATGTACTTGATGCCGGCGTGGATGTTCGCCTCGGTCTCGGCGATGTCGCCGACCTTCATGTCCTTGCCGGTGGCGGGCATCAGCTGCATCACGCCGATCGCGCCCACGGCGCTTTTCGCGTCCTGGTTGAGCCCGGATTCCTGGTAGCCCTGCGCGGCCGCGAGGATCCAGTCGACGCCGTACTTGTCGCCGTATTTCTGGAAATACTGCACCAGCGCGGTGAATTTCCTGCGCTCTTCCTCCGAGGCGGCGTTCTTCACGTACTTCACGTTCTTCAGGTAGCGCGTGAGGATCTGGTTGCCGGCCGAGGTGCCGGATTTGACGCGCGTGGCGAAATCGTCGAGCGCCGCCTTCAGCTGCGGGGTGTTCTTGCGGATCGCCCAGGCGATTTCGCCGCCCGTGCGCAGCGTGACGCCCTCGTGCACGGTGAGCTTCGGAAAGACCTGCTTCCAGAAATTCGCGATGTGGTTGTCGGCCACGACGATGGAGACCAGCCCTGCGTTGAGCATCTCGAGCAAGTCCTCGTCCTCCAGCGATTCGGGCGCTTCCTTCAGCACGACGGGCGCCTTCCGTTCGGACGCGAACTTCCTGTTCAGCGCCTGCAGGCTCTCGTAGTAGCTCGAGGTTTTGCGCACGAACACTTCCTTGCCCGAAAGGTCGTCCACGCCGGCGATCTTCGGCGAGGCCGGGCCGGTCACCGCGACCTCGCTCACGTTGCTCATGCCCGCCGCGGTGAAATCCACCAGCTTGCGGCGCTCGGGCGTGATGGTGAGGTTGCCGGCCGCGATGTCGCCCTTGCCGGCCGCGAGCGCGCTTAGCAGCTGGTCGCGGTGCACCGGGATGAAGGCCACATGGACCTTCAGGCCCTTGCCCTTGAGTTTCTTCCCGGCGGCGAGCTTCTTGTTGAGCTCGGCCTCGAACAGCTTCGCGGCATCGACCACGGTGCCGCGCTGCACGCCCTTGTCGAGGAAAAAATTGTTCTTGTTGTGGACCGTGAGGATGCGGATGAGCCGCCGCTCGACCATCCCGTCCAGGTCGCCGTTCCAGGGCTTCTGCACGAGCGCGGGGTCGAGCGTGAGCTGCTTGCCCGAGGGCGCGGGCTTCTGCGCGAGCGCCGCGTTGCCGTAGAACAAACACAGGCAGGCAACCCCTGCCGCGGCAAGGCCCCCCCGCGCGACTTTCATCGCGGGGATTTTACGCCGGAACCCCCGCGCCGGAACGCCTAGGCGGGAACGGCGGCCAGCTCGCGCGCGTCGACGCCCATGCCGGCGCGGATCGCGTCCTCGATGCGATCGAGGAACACGAACTCCAGTTTCGCCTTCGCATCGGCCGGGATGTCCTCGAGGTCCTTCGCGTTGCGCGCGGGCACCATCACGGTGCGGATGCCGGCGCGCAGCGCCGCGAGCGACTTCTCCTTCAGGCCGCCGATGGGCATGACCAGGCCGCGCAGCGAGATTTCACCCGTCATGGCGACATCTGCTCTTATGCTTTTATTCGCAAATAAGGACACAAGGGCCAGGGTCATCGCGACCCCCGCGCTCGGACCGTCCTTGGGCGTCGCGCCCGCCGGCACGTGCACGTGGATGTCCCACTTGTCGAAGGGATCGTGCAGGATGCCCTTCGCCACGGTGAGCGCCGCCTGCGCCGATTCCTTCATGACGTCGCCCAGCTGGCCGGTGAGGACGAGCTTGCCCGTGCCCGGGGTTTTCGCCGCCTCGATGAACAGGATGTCGCCGCCGACCGGCGTCCAGGCAAGCCCGGTCGCCACGCCGGGCGTGGACGTGCGCAGCGCGACTTCGTTGTCGAACTTCCTCGCGCCCAGGATCGCATGCAGGTCCTTCGCTTCGACGGAAATCTTCTCCTGCACGCCTTCGGCGATGCGCATCGCGGCGTTGCGCAGCACCGAGCCGATGGCGCGCTCAAGCGAGCGCACGCCCGCTTCGCGTGTGTAGTCAGCGATGAGACTCCTTAGAGCTTCTTCTTTCAATTCAATTTGTGAAAAATTCAACCCATTCGAATCCAATTGGCGCTTCACCAGATATTTCTGCGCGATCTGCAGCTTCTCCTCCTCGGTGTAGCCCGGAAGCTGGATGATCTCCATGCGGTCGCGCAGCGGCCCCGGGATGGTGTCGAGCTGGTTCGCCGTGGCGATGAACATCACGCGCGACAGGTCGAAGTCCACGCCCAGGTAGTTGTCGCGGAACTTGCCGTTCTGCTCCGGGTCGAGCACCTCGAGCAGCGCCGAGGCCGGGTCGCCGTGGAAGCCGCCCGCGCCCAGCTTGTCGACCTCGTCCAGCATCAGCACGCCCGCGCGCGAGCCTGCGCGCTTGACCGCGGTGATGATGTTGCCCGGCAGCGCGCCGATGTAGGTACGCCGGTGGCCGCGGATCTCGGCCTCGTCGTGCGTGCCGCCCAGCGCCACGCGCTGGAACGTGCGGCCGGTCGCGCGCGCGATCGACTGCCCGAGCGAGGTCTTGCCCACGCCCGGCGGGCCGACGAAGCACAGGATCGGGCTCTTGCCTTCCGGGTTGAGCTTGCGCACCGCCAGGTACTCGAGGATGCGGCGCTTGATCTTCTCCAGGCCGAAGTGGTCCTCGTCGAGCACGGCCCTCGCTTCCTGGATGTCCGTTTCCTTGGGCACGGACAGTTTCCACGGGAGTTCGGTCATCCACTCCAGCCAGGTCCTGAGCATCGAGGATTCGCCCGATTGCTCCCCCATGCGCGACAGGCGCTTGAATTCCTTCCTCACCTGCTTGAGCACGTCCTCGGGGAAGCCGGCCGCGTCGATGGCCTTTTTCAGGTCCTCGGTCTCGGCCGCCGTGTCCTCGTCGTCGCCCAGCTCCTTCTGGATCTGGCGCATCTGCTCGCGCAGCACGTGCTCGCGCTGGCGCTCGTCGAACTGCTGGCGCGTCTTGTCGCCGATCTCCTTGGACAGGCGCAGCACCTCCACGCGCCGGGCGAGGAAACCCAGCACCTTGTCCAGGCGCGCGCCCAGCTCGAGGGTTTCGAGGATGTCCTGCTTTTCCTCGTTCTTGATGTCGAGCAGGTTGGCGACCATGTCGGCGAGCTGGCCGGGCGCGTCGATCGCCTGCACCACCTCGGCGAGCTCGTCGGGCGCGTTCGGCAGCAGGTGGATGGCCTCGGCGGCCTGCGCCTTCAGCTGCAGGAAACGCGCCTCCTGTCCGGAGCCGCCGCTCAGCGCCGGCTCCGGAATCCAGGCCACGCTGGCGACCAGGAACGGCCAGCCTTCGAGGAACTCGACGACCTGGAAGCGCCGCTCGCCCTGGATCATGAGGTGGTTGGCGCCGCCCGCTTGCGCCGCGTAGCGGACCATTTTGCCGGCGGTGCCGACGCGGTACAGGTCCTTCGCGCCGATGTCGTTCGACTGCGGGTCGCGCTGCAGGATGAAGCCGACCTTGAGGCCCGAGCGCGCCGCCTCGTTGGCCGCGGCCACGGACGAAGCGCGGCCGATGGTGATCGGCGTGATCACGCCCGGAAAGAGCACGGCGTTGCGCATCGGGATGAGGATCAGCGCGTCCTCGGGGATCGGGCGCGGGGCGAGCGCGGTCGAACGGCTTGCCGCCTGTTCGGCGGCGGCTTCAAGGGCTTCTTCTTTCCTGCGCCAGAATTCCACGTATGTCTCCCGGTCCGTGTTGGACAACAACCGCGCGCGGATGTGCGCGCCATCCCCTAAGTGAGGGCGAAACGGGCGGAAACAAGGTTGCAGGCATGCGCGCGCGGGCTCCGACATTTCCTCATGCGAATCATGAGATTTGGTCGGTTGCGGCGCCCGGCGGCAAAGCCTATCTTGGGTTCATGGACAAAACTTCAAGCGGTTCGACGTTCTGGCACGACAGCCTGCATGCCCTGCACCCCTCGGTGCGCGTGCGCTACTACCAGTGGTTCTCGATGGCGGATGCGATGGACCGCAATTTCGATTCCGTGCTTGACCTGTGGCGCAACGCCCACGCCGCCGCACTGCAGAATTTCCGCGCCCTGCTGCGGTAGGAAAACCTGGATTCCCGCTTTCGCGGGAATGACGTCACGCTAGAATGCCGCTTTCGATTCCCCGAAAGCGAACGCATCCATGCCTGCCACGACCACCGCCAGCGGCCTGATCATCGACGACAAGGTCGTCGGCACGGGCGATGCCGCCGCCGCCGGCCAGAAGGTTTCCGTGCACTACACCGGCTGGCTGTTCTACGGCGGCGAGCGCGGCAAGAAGTTCGATTCCAGCAAGGACCGCGGCGAGCCCTTCGAGTTTCCGCTGGGCGCCGGCCACGTCATCAAGGGCTGGGACGAGGGCGTGCAGGGCATGAAGGTGGGCGGCTCGCGCACGCTGACGATCCCGCCCGGCCTGGGCTACGGCGCGCGCGGCGCCGGCGGCGTGATCCCGCCCAACGCGACGCTGATCTTCGAAGTGGAGCTGCTCGGCGTAGGCTGAAAGGCGGCCTGATGCGCTACCTCGTCCAGGCTTTCCTCGCGCTGGGTGCGCTGATCGCGGCGCCGCTGGTGTTCGAGGTGCCGGAGGAGCAGTGGCAGCAAATCGCCGCCGCCGTCGTCGCGCTGATCCTCGCCGGGCTCGCCTTCCGCGGCATGGTCGGCTTCGTGCGCAGCCGCAAGCCGCGCAGCTACCTGGACAGCGTCATGCCGCCGACAAAGCGGCCCAGGGTGGACACCGTCATGCCGACGAAGAAGCAGTCCAGGAAATAGCTTCCAGCCTGCCCGGCAGGTAGAGCGGATGGGCAGGTTCGCCGTTCGCGTTCACGCGCAGCACGTGCAGTTTTGTTTTCTTCAGCAATGCCTTTACCCGGGCCGAGCGATCGAGGAACGCCCCATGATTCCCCCAGGCGCAGACCACAATCGCTGATGCCTTCGCCGCCTTCACGATGGCAGCGTCGTTTCCCGGACCGACCGGGTCCTTAACTGCCTTCATTTTTTTCGGATCCGTAGCTCTCCATCCAAAAACATTTGTGACGATCAGCGCCCCATACCCCCAGCGCTCGGCGTAGTCGCGCGCCCGAGAGCAGGTCGGGTCGAGCTTGTGCTCGTCGGCCGTGCTCGGGTTGAGCATGAGGAAATTGGCGACCGGCTTCGCTTCGTCCCAGCGCCGCCACAACAGGTACCGCCAGCGCCGGCAGGATGAAAACAGCGCCCCCGTCTCGCTCAGCGGAAAAATGGGGACAGACCCCATTTTTCCCGTTCTCTACTCCGCCCCTTCCACCACCCGCATGTCCCGCACCACCGCGCCCGTGCCCAGCGCCTTGAGCGCCGCCTGGTAGCCCGGCGTGCCGTGCGCCGCCAGCGCGGTTTTCAGGTCCGGAAACTCGACCACCACGGTGCGCTGCTTCACGCCCGCTTCCCAGGCCTCCACCGGCATGCCGCGGATCAGGAACTTGCCGCCCGAGGCAGCGACCGCAGGGCCGGCGAGCTTGGCGTAAGCCGCCAGCGCGTCCGGATTGGTGATGGAACGGTAGGTGGTTACCCAGTACGCCTTGGCCATCTTTTTCTCCTCAGTTGGAATTTGGGGTCGGAGCGCA
>Ga0315910_10005116_pt1 | contig 10805 bp, 10 predicted proteins | sample EdamamesoilMG_FD_204470 | JGI IMG/M metagenome (GOLD analysis project Ga0315910, IMG submission 204470) | Garden soil microbial communities collected in Santa Monica, California, United States - Edamame soil | ecosystem: Environmental > Terrestrial > Soil > Garden | place: USA: California...
TCACGGCTGGCTCATGCGAGCCCAGCCGAGTTCGGCGCTGCCCCAGTCCGTCATGCCGCCTTCGCTGGTGCACAACGTGACGTTCACGCCGCCGGCGCAGTTCGAGTAAGTCGAGCAACCGTCGGCGCCCGGCTCGCTGGGATCGCCACTGCATTGGTTCAGCTCGGCCCAGCGCTCGAAGGTAGCGACGGCTCCTAGGAAATTCATCGTCACGTCGGGCAGGTTCGGCGCCGGTTCGGGGCCGCCCTCGTAGGGGACGAGCACGTCCGCAGTCCCTCTAAACGAAACGACGCTCACGGGCTCGCTCGGTTGGCAAGGTTGGTCTGCCTCCGCCAGCAGATCGAACGAGCTTGCCGCGACGCCGGCGAAGACATCCGCGGCGTTGCACGCCAACTGGTACGCCATGCCCCCGCCCATGGCGACACCGACGGCGTAGACGCGGTCGAGATCGACGCAGGCTTCGCTCTCGACCTGCTCGACCAGCGCTCGCGCGAACGCCACGTCGTCGACCTCGCGCGAGTTCGTGCAGCAGGGCCCGATGTTCCAGGCGCTGTCGATACCCTCGGGCCAGGCGACCAGGATCCCCTCGGCGTCGGCGAGCTCCCGATAGCCCGAGTTGCTGGCCTCGCCCGCGGGGTTGCCCCCGAGCGTGTGGAAATCGAGGATGAGCGGGGTGGCCGCGTCGCCCGTGAAACTCTCGGGAACGTACACGACGTAGTTGCGCGTCGTGCCTCCGACCTCGAGCGTGCGATCGTTGTCGCCGCTCTTCAGGGTGGTTGGGGTGCAGCTCGGCGGCGCCAGCGCATCGAGCTCACGGCAGTAGCGGTCTTGGCAGCGGAACGCGCTGCCGAGCGCGGAGCAGTCGGCAGTGTCACGGCAAGGGCGATCGCAGAAGGCGGCTTCCTGATCGGGGCAGACCCGGTCGGACGGGGGCTCGACCTCGGCCGTGCACTCGGTACCAGAACCGAGCGCGGAGCATTCATCGGTGTCGGAACAGGCGAGCGTGCAGACGCCGCACAGGCAGCTGAGGCCCTCGCCGCAGCTGGCATCGCAGCTCGAGAGGAAATTGGTTTCGCTGCCCGTTTTGGGGCCGAGACCGCCGCAGGCTCCCCCCAACAGAAACCCAAGGCTGACGACCGCTAGCAACCGCGCCGCGCTAAAGGTCATGGTTGCTTCCGTCGAGCTGCACGCTGCCGAGGATAGTCGAAGAATGGCGACCGGGGGGAGTGACAGCGGCGACATCCCCCCCGCTGGAGCGGGAACGGCACGCGGTAAACCTCGCGAGCGGATGGGCGGGCGCTAGTCACGAGCTAGGAGTATGGCGATGCGCGTGCATCGACGCCACGTCTAGGATCACAGGTCGTTCCGACCCCGCGAGCGGCTGTGCCGAGGCGTACGGGGGATGTCAGACGCGTCGCCCCCTTCTGACCATCATTGTTCGACGCTGGTGCACGCGGGTTGCAAGCCGCGCGCTCGACCGATCACGAGCGTGTAGCGCGGGCATTCGCAAGTACCATGGTGTGCACATGTTGAGGCTGTCGATCGGAGTGAGGCGAGTGTGTTGGGCAATCGCGACGCTGTCCGCGAGCGCTTGCTCCGGTCCGGAAGAACCTCCGAGCGCAGCGAAGCCGAACGGCAGCGCCAGTGTCGACGATACGACTGGTGCGAGCGTGACCACCACCAGTGCGACGCTCGCATCAACCGCTACCGCGATGACTGCGAGCGCGATGTCCAGTTCGGCGTCCACGGCCACCACGGGGAGCTCGAGCGGCGGTGTCGCTACGAGCAGCGCGACCACGAGCGACAGCGCGGTAGCTTCGAGCGCCACGGGCGTCGCTGGGGCTGGAGGCAGCGCGACCGCGAGCTCGAGCGAGGCTGGGTCCGAGACCACCGGTACCGTCCGCGTCGGGAACTGCGCGGCATCGACGCTGACGAGCGGCGACCACCAGCGAACGCTCGACATCGACGGCATGGGTCGCTCGTACACCTTACACGTACCGAACGGCTACGACGGTACGACGCCGCTGCCGCTGGTCTTCGACTTTCATGGGCTCGGCGGCAGCGGCATGCAGCAAGCGTCGAGCTCGGGCTACCGAGCGCTGGCCGATCGCGAAGGCTTCCTGATCGCTTTCCCCGACGGCACCGAGAATGCTTGGAACATCGGGCAGTGCTGTACGAGCTCGCAGGATGTCGACGACGTTGCCTTCACCCGCGCCATGATCGACTCGATCGCGGCCGACGCTTGCGTCGATCTTGCGCGCGTGTACGTCACCGGCTTTTCCAACGGCGGAGGCATGGCGTACTTCATGGCGTGCGAAGCGGCCGACGTGATCGCCGCCGCGGCGCCAGCGGCCTTCGACATGCTCGATCCAGAAGAGCCGGCGTGCGCTCCTTCACGGCCGATCGCCGTGCTTTCGTCGCGCGGCACGAACGACACGGCCGTCCCTTACGACGGGGGGCGCGGTTCGGGCAATCGCGTCACCTTCCTCGGCGCCGAGCAGAGCCTCGCGCGCTGGGCCGAGATCGATGGTTGTTCCGAAACTGTGAGCAGCGAAGGCGGCTGCGTCTACCGCACGGAATGTGAGGCAGGCGTCGAGATCGGCCTCTGCACGATCGAAGGTGGTGGTCATGCGCCTGGCGATGCCGACACGGGCTGGGCGTTCCTGAGTCGCTTCTCGCTGCCGTGATTTTGCGAGCGCGTGCTGCTCCCGGCGCGGCTCGCTTGCGCGGGCTCGAGGCGGGCGCCACCATGCCGCATGTTTTCGCGCGGCCTCGGCTGGCTGATACTGATGGCGGTCGGCTGCACCTCGCAGCACGGCGCGTCAGAAGTCGGCGCGAGTCCAGGGGTGGGGGGCATGGCCGGCGCGCCCGCCGAGCCTGATGCTGAACCCGACACGCTGCTGTCTCAGACCGGGCTGTACCTGACCGACATGCAGACGATCGCCCCCGGCGTCGAACGCTTCACGCCCACGTACGCGCTCTGGGCGGATGGGGCCGACAAGGAACGCTTCGTCTACCTGCCGCCAGGCACGCGCATCGACACCAGCGTTGCCGACAGCTGGCGCTACCCCGTGGGGACCAAGCTGTGGAAGTCGTTCGGTGTCGACGGGAAGCGCATCGAGACGCGGCTGCTCGAAAAACGCGAGTCGGGGTGGTTCATGATGGCGTATCTGTGGCGCGAGTCGGCTGACGACGCGGACGCGGTGCCCGACGGTCGAGTCGACGCTCGGGGAACTTCGCACGACGTTCCGAATGAAGACATGTGCCGCTCGTGCCACGGGACGGGGCACGACGGGGTGCTCGGCTTCTCCGCGGTGCAGCTGGCAGGCGCCGAGGCTGGCTTATCGCTCGACGACTTGAACCAGAGCGGGCGGCTCTCTGCGTCGGTGCAGGCGCGCGAGCTTCCGGGTGACGCGACGGCGCGGGCGGCGCTCGGCTACCTGCACGCCAACTGCGGGTCATGCCATCGCCCGGGGACCGCTGTCTTCGACGAACAGACCCGCCTGGACCTGTGGCTCACGCTCGCTGGGCTCGCTGCCGTCGAGACCACGCCCACGTTCACATCGACGGTAGACCAGCCGACACAGGTGGGCGACGAACCAGAGCTCGCCCTGATCGAGCCGGGCGACGCCGAGGCGAGCGCTCTGTGGCTCAGAATGTCGGTGCGCGACCGCCGGGCGATGCCGCCACTCGCCAGTGAGAACGTCGACGAGCAGGGCCTCGCGCTGGTCGCCGCATTCATCGATGGACTCGGGGCGCCGTGACTCGCACGTCGTCCAGCGAGCTCGCGCGGCTCGGGTGCTGGTTCTGTTTGGGGCTTTGGGGCTGCAGCGATCCGCAGCCAAAACCAGCCGCCGCATGCGGCAGCGCGCGCGACCTCAGCTTCGAAGTGCGTGAGCTCTTGCCGCGCCCCGACGAGAGCTATCGCTCGAGCAGCGGCAACCTGCGGTTCCAAGATCTCGACGGTGACGGCACACGCGAGCTTTTCGTGCACGAATCCCTCAACGCCAAGATCACGGTGCTCTCCGATTGCAAGCCAACGTGCGTGGAAGAGGTGTTCAGCGAAGGGTTGCGCGTTCCGGTGCGCAGCCAAGTCGTGGATCTGGATGGCGACGGCGACCGGGATCTCTTGGTGAGCGACATCGGATCGCTCGGTCCGAGCGACGAGCGCGTGGGCCGGGTGTTGGTGTTGCGCTCGGACGGTCACGGCGCGTTCGAGCCCGAGGTGATCGCCGACGACCTCGGCCGGGTGGTGTCGACGGAAGCCGCAGACCTCGATCGGGATGGCGACGAGGACATCGTCGTGTGCGAGTTCGGTCACGAGAGCGTGGGTAGCTTGTTTTGGCTCGAACAAGCAAACGGCAGCTTCGAACGTCGCGAGCTCGACCCGGTGCCTGGCGCGATCCATGGCTTTCCGGTCGACATCGACGCCGACCGAGACCTCGATATCGTGGCCGTGTTCGCTCAGGATTCGGAGCGTGTGACGCTCTACCGCAACGACGGCGGGGGCAACTTCGACGCGGAGCTCTTGTTCGCCGCGGACTCGGTCGACTTCGGCATGTCCGGACTCGAACCCACGGACTTGGACCAAGACGGCGATGTCGATCTCTTGGTCACCAATGGCGACTATCTCGACATCGTGCGTTTCGATTCGGACGACACGTTTCCGGAGCTGCACGGCGTGGCGTGGCTCGAGAACACTGGCGCTGCCTTCGTGTGGCATGACGTGCTCAGAACGCCCGCTGCCTACACGGTCCGCGCGGTCGATCTCGACGGCGACTGCGATCGCGACCTCGTGCTCGGCAGCCTGGTGCGCGTGGACGTGCTGCCCGGGCGCTATCGACCACCGCCATTGGTCTGGCTCGAGAACGACGGAAAGCAGGAGTTCGCCGTGCACACCATCATCGAGGAGCCTGAGCCACTCGTGTCGCTCGACATCGGTGACTTCGACGGCGACGGCCGCCCCGAGATCGCCTACGGCTCACTCGCGGGCAACGTTCGGGGCACTCGCGCCAGCGCCGTCAGCGTGCGGGCGCGGTAGCACAGCGACAGCCGTGTCCGGGTGAGTGGCACGCTTCGGAGTTGGCACGCCTGCAAGGTGTTGGAATTTTTGAAAAATACGCTAGGCACGAGAGTTGCTGTCCGTTACAGCCATGCTGCGACACACTCCGCGCATCTCCTCGTTCCCCTCGTGGCGGACCCTCGTGCTCGCGGGCTGCGTCGCGAGCCTTTCGCTGGCGTGTGGGGGCAAGTCGAACTCCAACATCGACGACGATGACGGAGGCAGCGGCGGCACGAGTTCTGACGGCAGCGGTGGTACTGCGGCCGGTGGCAGCTCGTCGAACGGCAACGGCACGGGCGATTCGGGTGGCTCGGGGGGCAGCCAGGGCACCAGCGATTCCGGGAGCAGCAGCGACGGCTCGAGCGATGGATCGAGTGTGGTCACCGTCACTAGCTCTGGTTCGAGCGGCGGCGCGTCCAGTACCGGCAGTGGCACAACGGGCGGCCCCGACGACCCCTGCTCGCTGCCGCTGGACAGCGGCGTGTGCGACGCTGCTTTCCCCGCATTCGGGTACAACGTCGACACCGGCCGCTGTGAGCAGTTCATCTGGGGCGGTTGCGGTGGCAACGAGAACCGCTTCGGGAGCCTTGACGAGTGCTTGGCGGTCTGCGATCCCAACGGTCGCACCGCCTGCGAAACCTCCCAGGAGTGCGTGATCGACCACGGCTGTTGCGGCTTCTGCGGTGTGGAGAACGCCGACGAACTAGCCGCCGTGAACTCGCAGTACGCGAGCTACACTGGGATCGAGTGCGCGGGCGTAGATTGCGTCTACTGTCCGCCTTCTGACGAGATCGCCCAATACGGCGCGCGTTGCAACGAGGGCAGCTGCGAAGTGTACGATGTGCGCAAGAGTGACCTCTCCGCCTGCAACTCCGACGCCGATTGTCGCCTGCGCGGGGGCCTAGGGTGCTGCGAATCGTGCGGCGAGACCGAGTGGGTGGCGGTCTCGACCGACGCAGAGCTCGTCACGAAAGAACTGTGCGGCGGCTTGCTGCTGCCGTGCGCTGCTTGCTTCCCGGCTCCGCCGGAGGGCATCACCGCGATCTGCGGCGCCGACGGCCACTGCGCCGTCGCCATTCTCGAGCAACCATGACTAGAGCGCTAGTCGCAGGCTTGGTCGCGATCTTCATGCAGGCGTGCGGAGGTAAGGCCAACTCCGACGCTTTCGACGACGACACCGGCGGCAGCACGAGCGACCTTTCGGTGTGCGAAGAGGACGCCGATTGCAAGCTACGCCGGGGTCTAGGCTGCTGCAGTTGTAGCCCGGGCGACTGGGTGGCAGTGTCCTTGGACTATGAGAAAGAATTGTGCGGCGGAAGCGGGCCGATTCCTTGTAACCCCTGTGAGCTCCCCGCACCGCCGGAAGATCTCGCGGCGATCTGCGGCGCTGACGGACACTGCGCCCTCTCGACCCTCGATTGATCAGCGACCAACGAGCGGGGGCGCATGACTGAGGTCGCCACGCTCGTTTCCCTGCGCTACTCGCCCTGGTCCGAACGCGCGCGCTGGGTGCTCGATCATCACCGCATCAGCTACCGAGTTCTCCAGCACGACCCGTTCCTGAACGAGCTCAGGCTGCGTCATCTCGCCGGCTGGCCTGGCGGGCGGGTGACGGTACCGCTGCTGCTCGCGGGCGGCCGCCGCTACCGCACCAGTTGGGACATCGCCTGCTACGCCGACTCCATCGGCCGCGGCGGGCGCCTGATCCCCGACGAGCTGACGTCCGCGATCGTCGAAGTCGACTCCCTCGCCGAGCGGGCCATGAACCTGGGCCGCAGCTTGCTCATCGACGCCCTGCTCGCGGATCGTAGCGCGCTCGACGCTAGCTGGCCGAGCTGGGTACCCGCGCCGGTTGCGAGTGGCCTGCGCCCCCTCGCGCGCTTCGGGACGCACTGGTTCGTTCGCAAGTACGCGATCGACCTCGCTTCGCTCGAGGCCGATCGTCAGGGAGTGCGAGCCGTGCTCGACGAGCTCCGCCGCCGCATCGCGGGCCGCCAGTTCCTGTTCGACAAGTTCAGCTACGCCGACGTCATCGTCGCGACCTGCCTGCAGCTCGTCACACCCGTTGCCGACCAACACTGGCAACTCGAGCCCGCGCAACGTCGAGTGTGGAGGCGCCCGGAGCTGGCGCGCGACTATCCCGACCTGATTGAGTGGCGCGACGCCGTCTACGATGCGTACAGGCGCACCGCTGCTGGTTAGCCGCGATACTCGCAGCGCGCGTCGCAGGTCTCGTGCACCGTAACCATGGTGAGCGACGGCAGCGCCGGCTTGATGTGCTCCCAGAGCCAGTGTGCCAGGTTCTCGCTGGTCGGGTTCTCGAGCCCTTCGACCTCGTTCAGGTAGTTGTGGTCGAGCTTGTCGTACAGCGGCTGCCAGATCTCGTCGATGACCGCGTAGTCGATGAACCAACCGGTCTTCTCGTCGACGGGCCCCTCCACGCTCAGATCGATCTTGAAGCTGTGGCCGTGCAGGCGAAAGCACTTGTGGGTTTCAGGAACACGAGGCAACCGGTGTGCCGCCTCGAAGCGGAGCTCTTTGACCAAACGAACGTTCACGGAGCGAGGACCTTTCTTTGCCGATTCCCTAGCACGCGTTCAGGCAATTGGGTCGCCTACTTCGGCAATCGTCACCAATCTCGGGGCCCTGCGAGCTAGCGGCCGTCGGTGAGCGCGAGCGCTGCCTCGGCACCACCGCTCAGGAATACGTAGACGGTGGTCGTACGCATGGGCGTCGAGGCGTAGCCGTACTCGCTGTTGTCGTTGGTGTAGGTTGGCACGAACTCACCCCCGCGAGTCTGTGCCAGGGTAGCGCCAAGTGACAGGTTGAAGCGATCGCGTCGCCAGCCCGCGCTGAACGAACCCCCGTAGGTGTGTTCGGCCAGCGCGTCCGAACTCGTCTCGTCTCCCGCTGTGCCCGGCGTGAACTCGTAGAGCACTCCACCGCGCAGCGGGACGACTGAGTCTTCGAATATGCGCACGCCCAGGGAGGCACGATAGGTGGCCGGTAAGCGCGTGCTCGCCGCCATCAGGTGTTGCAGTGCCTGGTCGGAGCCTGCGTGACCAGGCTGCGGTCCGAGCATCGAGGCATCGAAGCTCAAGGTGTGGGAGCCCCTCGTGCGGGCGACACCCGCGCGCATTTCCCAAGCCATCCAGTCGGTCTCGTCGATGTCCCGATCGAGACTGTCGAACGAGAGCGTACCGTCCGGAGCTGCCTCCGTTCGGAGCACCGACAAGTAGCCCGTCACGAACAACGGCGGACCAGGAGGTTGCAGCATGGCTCCCACACTCCAGCCCTCGGGGAGTTCGAGTTTGCCACCGAAGCGCAAGAGCAGATGGAAGCTGGCGGAGTGCAGCGTCGTGCTATTCGTGCGCACCGCGCCCGGGCTCGTGTCCCCGAGGGCGCCCTCTGCGCCGCGGGTCTCCGTTTCGAGGTAGTTCTCCGAAGTGTAGGCCAGAAAGAGACTCGCGCCCAACGCCGCATCGCGCGCAGCGCGGTACGCATAGGAAGCCCCGTACCAGGAAACCCATGTGTCTTCGACGACCTCGAGGCGGGCGACCTGATTGCCCATCTCCTGATTCGCGAGATAGCCATACTCGCGCCGGTACGGGTTCAGAATGGCAAAGCCAAGTGAGTGGTCGCTGATGCCATCGGGGCCCGCGCCGCCGAGCTTGGTGACTAGCGCCAAAAATTGCGGGCGTGCCAAGATGTCCCAAAAGTCGAGATCGCTGGTTCCGAGCGAAGTCTCGTAGCCATCGGGTCGGCTCTCACTCACGTAGGCGGCTGCCCACAGGCTCGAGCTCAGCGCGCCCCGTGGCACCCACGCCATACCGGCCGGATTATGAAACACGGCGGAGGCATCGCTCGCGAGCGCCACGTAGGCGCCTGCTAGACCGGGCGCTTCGTCACCGATGAGGTAGTTCGAGTACGTGCGACGCTGCGCGTGGGCGCTCGGGCTGATGGCGACGATCGCGAGCCCCACAACGCACAGACCCAAACCGAGCTTTCTCGAGTTCGCCGCGCGCACACCGCGAACTATAGGTGGTTGGGCAACGTTCGGAGATCAAATGTGTCACCCGACCGTCTGCACCCCCGTGCGGCCGCTGGTCAGCAGGCCAAGCTGTCCCCCATCAGAACGTCACTTCTGAATGGCAGGCCCCACCCTCAAGAGCGAGACAGGCTGCCGCCGCCAGCCAGGAACGTCCGCCGGCCGCGTCACGAGGACACGGCCGGGCGGGGGTGCTCGTCGCCGGCAGAAGGCCGCGTGCAGCAAGTGAGCGATCAGCCGCCTTCGAAGCAGACGAACAGCTCGTTCAGCTCGTCCTGGCAATCGATCGCTTCGTACGGAAGGCCGTCACCACAGAACCAGTTTTCCGGTCCGGGCGGTGTGGCCGTCACGCACTGATTGAACGCGGTCATGGCGGTCGCGCACCCGACCTCGCCGGAGAAGTCGCTCAACTCTGTGCAAAAATCCATGCACAGATCGAGGCTCGGCACGACTGGGCACCCCGAGAGCCGCGTGTTCTCGCAAGCTTTGACGCACTCCGCCTGCGGTGCGGTGCACTGCGCCGAGTTTTTGCTCACCGTCAGCGTCGTCGTCGGATTGTTGTCCGGCGACAGCTTGTAGGTCAGCGTCTGGTTCGTGCCGAAGTTCACGCCGAAGGTGAAGTCGTGATTTCCCGGCTTGAACAGCTTCGTGCGCTGGTTGGTGGTGTCGAGCGCGAGCTGGTTCTTCGTGCCGTAGGGCACGGTGATGCTCACGCCGTTCTTGTTATCGTGGCCGAAGTACGCCGTGTAGCCGCCGCTTCGCGGCACGATGCACTCGAAGGTCGGCACCAGTGAATCTTGACCGCCGCGCTTGTAGGCGTTGTCGAGGAACGGCAAGAACGGCTCGAGCCGGGTGTACAGGCTGTACTCTTCACAGTAAAGACCGCCGAAGTATTCGACGCCGGCGACGTAGGTCTGACCGAACTGGTTGATGAGCAGCGGACTGCCTGAGTCACCGAAGCAAGCGTTCGACCACGGCGCGCGGCCGTCGATCTTGAACGTGTTATTGCGCACGGTGGGGTCGAGCATGCCCGGGTTCGGATCATCCGGGTGGTAGTCGGCCGCCGTGGGGCTGCCGAGGAATTGCGAGACGCCGGTGCGCTGCGTGCCGGCGCCCGTGCCCGTGACCGGACCGGTGGCGACGTCGTGGCCCCAGCCGGAGAGCGTCACCTGCTGATTGAGCCACGAATTGCCGAGCCGATTGCGGTAGAGCGGCAGCGGGTCGAACGGCAGCTTTCGATCGAGGTAAACCACCCCCATGTCCGGGTAGATGAGTTCCGGATCCCATTGGGGATGCTGCTCGAAGCTGTCGGCCTTGGCCCAGACCGAAGGCTGACCCGGCGCGGGCGGCAGAAGCGTGCCGTCCGGCTGCGGCTGGAGCTGCCCGAGGTCGGCCGTGTACGCGTTGTCGCCGTGGTACACGAAAACCTGCCAGACATTCTGGAGGCAGTGCGCGGCGGTCAGCACCACGCGCGGCGCGAAGTAGGCGCCGGAGCACAGGGCCGTCGAACCGTCACCGCGAACGGAGTAGATCATCACGACCTCGTTCCGCCCACCCGTCTGAGTGGCACGAACGATCGACTCTGTCGACGTGCCAAGCTCCGTTTCGGTCCCGTCCACGCTGCCGCACGCAGCGAGGGCCAAGGCACCGAACAACACCGAACCCAATTTCATCATCTTCATGTTACCTCCATCA
>Ga0315910_10005117_pt1 | contig 10804 bp, 11 predicted proteins | sample EdamamesoilMG_FD_204470 | JGI IMG/M metagenome (GOLD analysis project Ga0315910, IMG submission 204470) | Garden soil microbial communities collected in Santa Monica, California, United States - Edamame soil | ecosystem: Environmental > Terrestrial > Soil > Garden | place: USA: California...
AGGGACGGCCACTTCGTCCTCTGGCACGATCGCGACCCCGACGAGGTCGTCGCCGGTATCCGCCAGCTCGGACAGGAGGGCCTCGCGTATTCGCCCCGCGTCCCGCCGATCGGCTCGCCCTTTCGCCGCCCCGTCGAGGAGCTCACCCTCGCCGAGCTTCGCGCAAACTACGGCTACAGCGATCTCGACGGCCGGATCGATTCCACGGCACCGATCGCGCTGTTCGACGAGATGCTCGACTGGGCCGCCGGCGAGATCACGATGAAGGCCATCTACATCGACATCAAGCTCGCGCCGTCGCAGGTGAGCGCCGCCCGGACACTCGTTTCCGGCCTCGGCGAGCGGATCGCGGCCGACCCCGCGCTCGCCGAAAAGCAGTATTTCCTGCTGACGATCCACCCCTCCCTCGCCACCGAGCTCGAGGGCGCGCGGCGAAGCACCGACGGCTCGGCGATGCGCACCGTCATCGACTATGAAAAGCCCGGTGCGCTCGCCGCCACCGTCGGCGCCGGCCTCCGTGACGTGAGCACGGGGCTCACCCCGGCCGTCACCTGGTCGGCCTTCCGCTCCGAGGTCGCCGACATCGTCGATGCCCGCGAACGCGGCGAGATCGACAGCGTCACCGTCTGGACGTTCGACGACCCCGAAAGGCTCGCCGAGCTCCTCTACTATTCCGTGGACGGCGTGATGACCAACGAAGTCGCCCTCCTCCACCGCATGTGGCGGGAGACGGTGGAATGACGGCTTCGCGGCGAGCGTCCGCGCTTTTCAGGGCGGCCAGCAACCGGGGCAGAGCTCTTGCGGCGCGACCCAGCCGAAGGAGTTCGGCGTCGAGAATGTCGCGACGCGCGTCCGCTCGCTCCCGTTTGCGTGGATGGTGAAGACGTCTTTGGCGGTCGTGAAGGCGAGGTGCTCGCCGTCCGGCAGCCAAATGAACGCCGACGTGTCGTCGGCCAGCTCCCTGATGCCCTCGCCGGTGCCCGAGGCCGAAAGTAGGCGAACGGTGCCGAGGATCGGGTCCGACGCGGTACTGGCGATGATGCGTGTCCCTGCCGGGTTCCACGAGATGTTCCCGGGGACGCGTCCAAGCTCCGTACCGTCGCGTGAATCGATGAGTAGCGTCTCCTTGCTCTCCAGATCGAACGACGAGAACATCGTGCCGTCCGGAGACCACGTCCAGCTCCACTCACCGGCCACCGGCGCGACGGTCGTGATCGTTCCGTCGTCGCCCGACCACACCTGAATGCCACCCTGCGCCGAGTACGCGAACCGCGCCTCGCTGGGCGACCAGGCGCCCCGGCAGCTCGTCGTGTAGAGCCGCACGAATTCCGATGGACTGGGCGTCGCCACGGCGATGCTCCCGCCGCAATCGCCGAATGCGAAATGCTCCCCGTCGCGCGACCAGCTGTAAGGGAGCTCTCCAATCCCTGCGGCAGAGAGCAGAAGCTCGCCGAGCACGTCGACGATCTGCAAGGAAGACGGCGCCAAGAGGGCGAACGATGCGCTGTCGGGCGCCCAATACACGTAGGTGCGCTCAGCGACCGGAATGATCTGCGCCGAAGCGGAACCGACCCGCACGATCGCCACACTGGTCTCGGTCGCGAACGTGACCGTCGAACCGTCCGGGGACCACGCCGTGAACGTGCTCGGATCGGTCGAGTCGAGCGGGAAGGTCATGACGTCCTCGCCGTCGGCCCCGGCGATCGCTACCTCACCGTCGAGCGCCATCGCCGAACGCTGCCCGTCCGGAGACCACGAAAAAGAATAGGGGTAGGTCACGGTCAGCGGGTGCCGGGTGCCGTCCACGGTGAAGATCGCGGCCACGTTCGGGGACTCCTCCACGAACATGCGTCGACGATCGGGAGCCCAGCGGTATGCGCCGGACGCCTTTCCGAACGGAAACGTTCGCGCCTCGCCGAGCCGCAGGCCGAAGAAGTCGACGTCGACGTTGTCGTCCGCGAGAAAGATCACGGCGTCCGCGAGCTCCGACGGTTCTCCCGCCTGCTCCACCTGCCGACTGGCGCTCGACTTACCTCCGCACGCCGTCGCGGCACCGAGAAGCATCAACGCCACGACAGCGCGGAAATTTCGCACGGAACCCGAATCATACCCGACGCAGATCCCCGGTCGCAAACGAGACCGACTCCTCGGCACCGAACGTCAGTATCGGGCGCCGGCGACCCCCTGCTTCATGATGGACTCGAGGCGCTCCAAGTGTTCCGGTCGCAGCGTCACGTCTTGGGACGCCCAGTTTTCCTCGAGGCGCTCGATCCTCCTGGTCCCCGGGATCGCGGCGAGCGGAACATCGCGCGACAGAACCCATGCCAAGGCGACTTGAGCGGGCGTGGCTTCGAGCTCTTTCGCAATCTGAGCGACGAGCTCCGCCAATCGGCTGTTCTTGGCGATAGCTTCCTCGGAGAAGCGCGGATTCTGCAGCCGCCAGTCGCCGGGTTGTAGGTCGGCGCGCGACCGGATCGCCCCGGACAGGAACCCTCGACCGAGAGGGCTGTAGGCGACGAAGCCGATGTTCAAGCGTCGAACCGTCGGCAGGATGTCGGCCTCGACGTCGCGCGACCACAGGGAATACTCGGTCTGGAGTGCGCTCACGGGGTGCACCGCGTGGGCTCGGGCGATGATCTCCGGGTCTGCCTCGGACAGGCCGATGTAGCGGACTTTCCCGGCCTTCACGAGGTCCGCCAGCGCACCGACCGTTTCCTCGATCGGTGTCTTCGGGTCCACCCGGTGCTGATAGTAAAGGTCGATGTGATCGGTCCCGAGGCGCTTCAGTGAGGCGTCGCAGCAGGCCTTCACGTAGGCAGCGCCGCCCTTGAGGCCCTGCCAGCTACCGTCCTCACCGCGGGCGACCCCGAACTTGGTGGCCAAGGTGATCTGTTCGCGCCGCCCCTTGAGCGCCTTCGAGAGCAAGATTTCGTTCGTGAACGGGCCATAGATGTCGGACGTATCCCAGAACGTGCAGCCGATGGCCGCGGCCCGTGCGAGCACGTCGAGATTCTGAGCTTCCGACGAGGAGCCGTAGAAATCCGACATCCCCATGCAGCCCAAGCCGATCGCAGGGACGCGCAGGCCTTGGGACCCGAGATTGACCTGTTTCATCGTCATGGACGGAACCTACCCACCGCCACGCCCGAGCGCCTGCCGGTTCCTCCGTCGGGCTTGCCTGATCCTACACAGATGCAGAGAATCACCCTCGCAACGCGCCGCCGCCTCTAGACTGTCACCGTGGACCGAAGCATGCCGCTCGAAGAACTCATCGACCAGGCCTCCCGTCGTGCCCCTTTAGCCAGTAGCAGCGCTCAGCAGACGGTGCAGCTGATGGACGGTCTGGTCCTCCTGCGGCAGCGAACGCCGAGCCCGCTCGACGCCACGCTGTACGCGCCCGTCCTATGCCTGATCCTCCAAGGCAGGAAACAGGTCGCGTTCGGCGAAGAGACTCTATCGTTCGGCCCGGGTGAGTGCCTGCTCGTGAGTCACCACTTGCCGGTGAGCTCCAGGGTCACGAAGGCGCCGTACCTGGCGTTGGTGTTCGAGGTGGATGTCGCCACCGTCCGGAAGCTCTACGAAGAGGTCGCGGAATCGCCGCTCGAGAGCAATGGCGCTCGTGCGGCCGAAACGCATCGAGCCGATCCGGGGCTGCTCGATGCCCTGGGTCGATACCTGACGCTCGCCGACTCGCCCCGGGACGCGCAGGTCTTGGGTCCGCTCGTTGCGAAGGAGATCCACTACCGCCTGCTGATGGCTCCGTTCGGCGGCATGCTGCGCAGCCTCATTCTCCACGACAGCGACGCGAGCGCCGTCGCCCGCGCCATCGGTCACATCCGCAGTGCGCTCCGCGAGCCGATGGCGATCCCGGAGCTCGCGCGACGCGTCGGCATGAGCGTGTCGGCGTTCCACAAGCACTTCAAGGCGATCACCTCGACGACGCCGCTCCAGTACCAGAAGGAGCTTCGCCTGCTCGAGGCGCGGCGGCTCCTCCGGACCAGTGGCGCCTCGGTGACGACCGCAGCCTTCGATGTCGGGTACGAGAGCCCGAGCCAGTTCAGCCGTGAGTACGCGCGAAAATTCGGCGTCGCGCCGAGCCGAGATCTCACCCTTGCGCGATGACGCAGAAGCCGTTGCCGAACGGATCGCTGCAGAACGCGACCGGCTTCGGTCCGTGGTTACGGAACTCGTTCTCGACGGCGCCGCCCTCGGCGCGCACCTTCGCGAGCACCGCATCGAGCTCGGGCACGTGGAAGTCCAGGTGCACCGGCGTCCAATGTCGTTCGTAGTGACGAACCTCGGTGCCCGGTGCCGAGCTCTTCGTGCCCGCCGGCTTCGCGTGCATGCACACCGTGACGTTGTTGGCGTCGAGCACCGCCATCGTCGGGAACGGCCTCGCCGTCTCGACGAACCCGAACACGGACGCATAGAAACGGAGCCCGGCCTCGAGATCGGGCACGTCGATGCTGAGGTTCACTCGGGCCCGCTCATCACCGCCGGTGCGTCGAGTCATCGCGCGCCCTTCGCGGCCGCCAGGCGCTCGAGGCGTGCGTACGACGCCTCCATGCCGTGCTCCATGCCCGACTCGAGCATGGCCGCCCTGGTTTTCTCGTCCGGGAGCGACATGCGCATGACCATCAGCGTGCCCGTGCCCTCCGCCGTGAAGGTCGTTTCGACGCGATTGTCGGGCGTCGGGTCCGGCAGGTGCATGCGCTCGACGTGAACGATCTTGCGAGGTGGTTCAAGCGAGATGATCTCGCCGGTGAGGTAGAAGCCCGCCTTGCCGTTCGACCATTCGTACCGGATCTTCCCCCCGGGCTTTGCTTCGTTGATGCACACCGGCATCGACCAGCCGTCGGGGCCGAGTAACCACTCGCGGATGATCTCGGGCTCGAGGTGCGCGCGATAGACCGCGTCGGGAGGTGCTTCGAAGCGCCTCTTCACGACGATGAACGTATCCCCTTGGGTCTCCAACGTGAGCTGACTCATGGCGAGCGATCCTTTCTTCCTTGCGGGTTCTTCAGAAGCCGATCCAGACGGCGGTAATTCTGATCGAGAGCCTGGCGCAGCCGTTCGAGGTACTCGTCGAGCGACGAAAGGCCGCCCGCGGCCAAACGACAAGGGCGCTTCGTCCCCTCGACGCGCTGAACGACGAGCCCGGCGTCGACGAGCACCCTGATGTGGCGCGAGATCGCCGGCTGCGAGATGGCGAAGGGCTCTCGGAGCTCGTTCACGGTGGCTTCTCCTTGCGCCAGGCGCGCGAGGATGGCGCGCCTGGTCACGTCCGAAAGGGCCGACAGAGTCGCGTCCAACGAAGGCTGCGGTGCCATGGCCAATACATAACGTTCACTCTATATAACAGTCAAGCGATATATCGAGCGGCGGAGCACGACGCGGAAAAATTGCTCTCCCCCCTTGCATGCCACCGATCCCTGCGTTAGACACTGAACCCAATGGTTCAGTATTCGCAGGCCGGGCTGGATGGCTCGTTCGGCGCGCTTTCGGACGCCACGCGACGCGGCGTTCTCGAGCAGCTCGGACGTACCGACGCTTCGATCACGGAACTTGCTGAGAAATTCCACATGACCCTGACGGGGATGAAGAAGCACGTCCGCGTCTTGGAGCAGGCGGGGCTCGTCACCACCGAGAAGGTCGGGCGCGTGCGGACCTGCAGGCTCGGCCAGCGGCGACTCGAGGAAGAGTCAGCCTGGATCGAGCGGTACCGCGAGCTCTGGGCCGCGCGCTTCGAAGAGTTGGACAAGGTAGTCGAGGAACTGAAACGGAAGGAAAAGCCCGATGGACGCAAGAAGAGAGACTGAGCCCACCCCCATGAAGAACCCCACGACCGCGGAGCGGAAGTCCGAGCGCGAGCTCGTCGTCACGCGCACCATCAACGGCCCGGCGCGCCTCGTGTTCGAGGCCTGGACCAAGCCCGAGCTGTTCAAGCGCTGGTGGGTACCGAAGTCGTTCGGCATCACCATGCTTTCCTGCGAAATGGATGCTCGTACCGGGGGCACCTACCGTCTCGTGTTCGCGCACGGCACCTCGGAGATGGCGTTCTTCGGCAAGTACCTCGAAGTGACCCCGCACTCGCGCCTCGTCTGGACCAACGAGGAAGGTGACGGCACTGCAGTGGTCACGACGGTGACCTTCGAGGAAAAGAACGGCAAGACGCTGCTGGTCGTGCACGACCTCTACCCGTCGAAGGAAGCCCTCGACGCCGCCGTCGCCTCCGGGTCGACCGGCGGGATGCCCGAGCAGCTCGAGGCACTGGACGAGCTCATCGGCACTCTGGGCGTTCCGTCGTGACGGAGTAGCTCACCAAACGTGGGGTATCAGGCGCCGTTTCACCTGCGCCTGATACCCGCGGTAACCGGGTAGCCGGGCCGCGAGCTCTGCTTCCTCCCCCAGCAGTCGCACGATGATCACGGCGACGAGAACCGCCACGGCGAGGAAGCCCCAAACGGAGCCGAGAGCCGGCGGAACCCCGAGCAGCATGAGCAGCGCGCCCGAGTACATCGGGTGGCGTACGACGGCGTAGGGTCCCGTCGTCACCACCCGTTGCTCGGCGGCCACTTCGATCACGGCCGAGGTGAAGGTGTTTTCCCGGAACACCTTGAACACGATGTAGAGACCGACGGCGACCACCGCGTCTCCCGCCAATGTGACGACGCTCGGCACTCGCGACCAGGCGTTACGCCGTTCGAGCCCACCCACGACGAAGATCCCGATGAACGCCAGCGAGGCCGCAGCTTGCACGAGCTTTTGCGGCAGAGTCGGCTCGGCGAGCGGTCCCGCCTTCACGCGCCGCGCGAGCAGCGCCCGATCGCGGCGCGCCAGATCCAGCGTGATGGCCGTCACCGCCAGCGCGAACACGCCAAGGAACACCCAGGCCTGCCAGTAATCGAACGTTCCGGCCGCTGCGAACAGCGCCGTCGCGAGCACGCCCAGGAGAAAGGCGAGGCCCGCGAACGCCTGCAGGAGCAGCCTCATGGCCGGCGGAAGGGTATGCTAGCCTGGCTGAAGGCGCACGGCGCCTAGCGTGATGGTGACGCCTTCGGGGAGAGCGCGTGGGATGCGGAACTCGTTGGTCGCATCCTGGTTGTGCACGATGGTCGTCGCGTGTGGCGGGGAATCCGCGCGCACCGTACCCAATCAGCCCGATCCGATACCCTGCAATCTGACACCGTGGAGCTGCCTCGAAGCGTCGCCCATCGAGATCGCGGGACTCCACCCGCTCGATGCGGGGCACTCGGCGTTCAACGACACGCTCTCACCGAGCGAGTACGTGCAACCGAATGCTCCTGGCTGCGACCGGCAGCTGGTGTTCGATCTCGGTCCGGAGGACCTTGCCGGCGAGACGCTCGCGATCGGCATCGAATGGCCCGTCGACGACGCCGCGCTCGCGAACGAGTGTCGCGGCTACGATGCCGTCGTGCACGTCTATGGGCCCGACGGGAGCGGTAGCGCGCCGCTGGTCGACTACCGCGTGCTCGAGCCCGGCGAACGGTGCAGCGCCGACAGCGTCGCCGCAGGTCGAGGTGACGGCCTCGTGAACGGACTCGAGACGTCGAACATCTTCCTCGACCTTCGAAAACACCAGGGCGGCCTCCGTGTCGTGGGCTCCGTGCTCACGGACTGCTCCCCCGCGAACCTCCGTGTCACCGTGTCCGAGAAATTTCCCTGAGGCTCAGCTTGGGGAGGCTGGCCTTGGAAGCGTTCTCGGTATCAGTACGAAGGGCGTCCCCAACGGGATTCGAACCCGTGTTACAGCCTTGAAAGGGCCGTGTCCTGGGCCGGCTAGACGATGGGGACCGGTCGTTCGGGGGGCGGAACATAGTCTGACGCGCGGGTCATGACAATCCGGTATGGTGCGCGCCGTGACGAGCACGGTCACCCCTGATTTGAGCCAGGAAAGGCAGTCTGTAGCGGCCTCGGCGTCACGAACCCTGCCGTTTCAGGCCACGGTGGGGCTCTTCGTCGCTTCGGGAGCCGCCGGGCTCATCGATCAGGTCTGTTTTTCGAAGTACCTGTCCTACGTCGTCGGCTCGACGGCGTACGCGGTGAGCGCGGTTCTCGCCGCGTTCATGACCGGACTCGCGCTCGGGGCCTACGCCAGCGGGCGCTGGGCGGCGCGCGTCGGGCGGCCGCTCTTCGTCTACGGTGTCCTCGAGCTCGTGGTTGGTGCGGCGGTGGCGCTGACGCCCCTCGCCTTCGAGGGGCTGACGGACCTCTACGCGAGCCTTGCTCGGGGCGCGCCGGATTCGGTGGCGTTCCTCGGCGTGGTGCGCTGGCTGGTGGCGCTCGTCATCGTCGTCGTGCCGACGGCGGCGATGGGCGCGACGCTGCCGATCCTGACGCGAGCGCTCGCGGCGGAGGGGCGCGAAGCGAAGCTCGGGGCGCTCTACGCGGCGAACACCTCGGGCGGGGCGATCGGGGCGCTCGCGGCGGCGTACGTCATCCTGCCGGTGCTCGGCTTGCGCGGAACCCTGTTCGGCGCCGCGCTGGTGAGCGCCCTCGTCGGCGTCGTCGCCATCGTTCTCGGGCGTGACGTGGGGGCCGCGGACGAGCCGGCGAGGGTCGAGCGAACGGTCGAGCGCACGGTGGATGTCTCCTTCAAGGAGCCCGAATCGCGGGAGGCGGCGTTCCTCGTCACGCTCGCGTTTCTTTCGGGGTGCCTCGCGTTCTCGGCTGAGGTCGTGTTCACGCATCTCCTGGCGCTGCTGATCGGCAACAGCGCGTACGCGTTCGGGCTGATCCTGGCGGTCTTCTTGAGCTGCCTGTTTGCCGGTGCGGCCGCCGCGCGGCGCGTTCGCGAGCGTTTCGGCGATGCGGCGCTCGCGCTCGGGCTGGCGGCGACGGCGCTCGCGTTCGGGGTCACGCTGCCGCTCTGGGATCAGCTGCCGCAGCTGTTCGCGCTGCTCGGAAAGAGCGTGGTCACCTTCGCAGGCCGGGAAGCGGTGCGGGCGCTCGCCGCGTTTGTCATCCTGTGCGTGCCGACCACCCTGATGGGGCTCACGTTCCCGCTCCTGCTTCAGCGCGTGGCACCCTCGGAACGGGTGAGCGCCTGGGTCGGCCGCCTGACGGCCATCAACACGATCGGGGCGGTCGCCGGTGCGCTCGGCGCGGGCTACGTCCTGCTCCCGCTGCTCGGCTCCGAGCGGTCGCTGATCACGATCTCGTTCTTGTTCGCGCTCGGGGCGGTCGTCGCGACGCAGTTTGCGGGAGCGCGGCGGAACCTGGCGCTCGGCTTCGCCGTCCTCGCGATGGCGATCGCGCCGCTCGGCTCCGGGTGGAACCTCGCGCGGCTCACCGGGGGCTCGAACGTGTACTTCGAGGGCTGGGTAGAGCCCGAGCGGATCCCGTTCCTGAGGGAAGACGTCCACGGCGGCGTCACCACCGTCACCGAGTCGAAGGGCGTCAAGACGCTCTACACGAACGGCAAATTCCAGGGCAATACGGGCTGGGAAATGAGCGCGCAGCGCTTTTTCGCCCACTACCCTTCCCTGTTCGTGACGCGCTTCGATCACGCGCTCGTCATCGGGCTCGGCACCGGCACCACGCTCGGGACGCTCGCCGCCTATCCCTGGAAGAAGATCGACGTGGTCGAGATCTCGCCGGCGATCACCGAGGCCGCGCGGCGCTTCTTTCAGATCGGCAACCACGGGGCGATCGACGATGCGCGCGTCACCGTGCATCACGCCGACGGGCGGAACTTCGTGCTGGTGAGCGACGCTCGCTACGACCTCATCAGCATGGAGCTATCGAGCATCTGGTTCGCGGGCGCGTCGAACCTGTACAGCCGGGAATTCTACCACCTGATCCGCGAACGGCTGGCTCCAGGCGGGGTGTTCCAGCAGTGGGTGCAGCTTCACCACGTGACGCGGCGCGACTTCGGCACCGTCGTCGGCACGCTGCGGGGTGAGTTCCGTCACGTGGCGCTGTTCTACGGCGGTGGGCAGGGCATCCTGGTGGCGTCGGACGAGCCGCTCACGGCCTCGCTGGAGCGGCTCCGTACGCACCAGGCGCGGCCTGGGTTCGCCGCCGTGCTCCCCGATAAGCGCCCGCTCTCGGCGCTGACGCGCGACGTCTTGGTCCTCGACGCGGGTCTCGACGCTTTTCTCGACGAAACGGCCGAGAAAGCCGGCCTCGAGCGCAAGGACCTGGTCTCGACCGATCACTCGCTCTACCTCGAGTACGCCACGCCTCGCGGCAACGTGCTGCCGTGGTCCACCAGGGAGGCGCTGGTGCGCGATCTGCTGCGCTTTCGCGACCAGGACGCGATTGCCGGCCTGATGACGCCCTGAGGCGCTCAGGCGCTCAGGCGCTCTTGGCGCGCGACGCCGAGCGACCACGCCGCGGCGAGGCCACGGTGATTTCCTCTTCACTCGCCGCAAGCTCGACGTAAGACGCGAGACCCGAGCGGTCGCTGCGCGGCACGCCGGTGTGAAGGCGCGCCCGCTCGAGCATCGCCGCGCAGAGGGCGTCGAAGTCGAAGCCGGCCGCGGCCGCGATCTTCGGCATCAGGCTCTGCTCGGTCATGCCGGGGAGCGTGTTCACCTCGAGCACGTACTCGTTCTGGCCTTCGGTCACGAGCAGATCGACGCGGACCGCGCCCGAGGTTTCGACGGCCTGGGCGGCTCGCTCCGCGAGGTGCAGGATGCCGCGGTAGCGGGTCGGCGGGAGGCGCGCGGGCATGAAGTACTCGGTGAGCCCCGGCGTGTACTTCGCCTGGAAATCGTAGATCCCGGCGTGCGGCGCGATCTCGATCGCACCGAGCACGCGACCGTCGAGCAGACCGACT
>Ga0315910_10005118_pt1 | contig 10801 bp, 8 predicted proteins | sample EdamamesoilMG_FD_204470 | JGI IMG/M metagenome (GOLD analysis project Ga0315910, IMG submission 204470) | Garden soil microbial communities collected in Santa Monica, California, United States - Edamame soil | ecosystem: Environmental > Terrestrial > Soil > Garden | place: USA: California...
AAGACCTGGTGCGAGGAAAATTCGAGCAGCACGTATTCCGGCGCATCGTCGTCCGGGAACGCGCCCCACAGGCGCGCGATGCGCGGACCAGCTTCGCGCAACGCCGAGTTGTCGATGACGGCGGGCAGATCGCGCAGCGTGAGGCCACCGAGCGCGTCGACCACGAAGCTGCCGTACACGCCTTCGATGTCCTTGAGTGAGCCGAGAGCATCCAGCGGTTTCAAACACTCACCTCATCTTGGGGGACTGGACCAGCTCGAGCGACGCCGCGACGCCACCGTCGGGCTGCCACTTGACCTGAGTGAACGTGCCCTTGCCGCGCAGCTCGAGCCCGTGCGGCGCACCGGAGCGAATCGCCCGCCCGATCAGCTCGGCGAGACGCGCCGCGTAAGCCACTCGCGCCGCGAGCTCGTCGGCCGCGTTGCCGCGGCTCTGCACGAGCTCCCCGGCGGGGCTGAGCACGACCTCCACCAGGTTCGCGGCGTCACGCTCCAGGCGCGGCGGCAACGGCGGCGGCAGGCGGTTCGAGCGCGGCGGGGGCAGGCTTCCCGGACGCGCTCGAGCCTCGACCGCGGGCGCCGGCAGGTGCGGCTCGGTGGGCTTGTCGTCCTCGGGCGGGCGAGACCGCACCAGCGGCGGCCGTCGCACCGACTCGACCGCTTCGTCCTGCCCCTGTGCGAGCTGCAGCAACAAGGCCTGGAGCGGCGTGTGAATCGTCGCCGTCTGTGCCAGAGGCCGAGAGCTCGTCTCCAGCTTGCCTTCGTTCCACGCCAGGATCTCGAACGCCGCCGTCTCACCCACGAGCTCACCGAGCTCGGCATGGACCAGCTCGCCGTGCGCCATGTGCAGGAGGCCGCTGCGGCCTCGCGAGAGGACTTCGAAGACCCCGGTGGTACGCGACAGGCTCTCGATCTGTAACAGGTTGTGCAAGTTCGCGTTCTGCAGGAACGCCTGGAATCCCGCCGGCGGCGGCGCAGGCTCGTCGATCGCCTCCACGTCGATCTCCAGCGCCGCTTCCGGGTCGCTGGGCACCGCCTCCTCCGCTTCGCTGCGCGCGCTCTCCAACGCCGCAGTGCGCGCAGCGGGGTCCGCCGGGACTTCCCCAACGAAATTCGCTGGGCTCACGTCTGACGCGGTGGTTTCGGACACGGCTAACTCCTCAGGGGTGGGGGCCACGAGATGTCGGCAACTGTACGCGGAAACGGACCATTATGGATGTTTCGTCGAGGTTTCACCCGGTGAGCCCTTATTTGCTTGACAAGCAGGGGGGCAGATTGGAGCAAGTGGGCCCATGATCCGTGCCAAGCCGACCGTCGAAGCGCTGCACCGCTACGTCGCGCCACTGGAGGGCCGACGGGGTTTGCTCCGGCTCGATTTCAACGAAAACACGCTGGGCCCGAGCCCGCGCGTCGTCGCCGCCATCCGGGCCCTGCCGCCCGAGGCGTACGCGACCTATCCCGAGTACGCCGGGCTGGTGGAGGCTTACGCCGAGCACGCCGGGCTGCAGCCGGATCAGGTGGCGGTGTTCAACGGTGCGGACGCGGCGATCCGAGCCATCTTCGATGCCTTCGGGTTGCCGGGCAGCACCTTCCTGACCACCGAGCCCACCTTCGGCTATTACCGCCCGTGCGCACAGATCGCCGGCATGACGGTGGAGGCCGTCCCCTACGAGCCGGATCTCTCGTTCCCGCGCGCAGCCCTCGAGGCCAAGCTGTCGGCCTCGCCGCGCATCTGCATCATCTGCAATCCCAACAACCCGACCAGCACGCTGGTTCCGCCCTCGGTGCTGCTCGAGCTGGCTCGGGCGCACGAGCAGACGCTGTTCGTCGTGGACGAGATCTACTCGTCCTTCACGAAGCAGAGCGTGCTGCCCGAGGCGACCCGGCGCCCCAACGTGCTCGCCCTGCGCTCGCTCTCGAAATCCATCGGCATCGCGGGCTTGCGCCTCGGATTTGCGTGCGGCGCGCCCGACCTGGTGGAGCGCGCGTTCCGCGTGACGGGACCCTACGACATCAACACGTTTGCGGTGGTCGCGGCCAAGGCGGCGCTGGCGGACGGAGACTACGTCGAGACCTACGTGGCAGAGGTGGCGGCAGCGAAGACCTGGACGCTGCAGCAGCTCGACAGGCTCGGCCTGCGCTACTTCTCCGAAGGCGGCAATTTCCTGCTCGTCTGGCCCGGCCGGAACGTGGCCGCGGTGGAGAATGCCTTGCGCGAGCGCGGCATCCTGGTGCGCAGCATGGCCGGCAAGCCCGTGATCGACGGTTCGTTCCGCCTCAGCGTCGGCACCCGGGAGCAGATGCAGCGCTTCTTCACCGCCTTCGAGCAGGTCCTGGCCTCCCCCGCGGGGGTTTGACGCAACGTACCAGCTTCGGTACGGACGGGACGTGGCCCCTACTCTCCGCTGGCTCTCGATGGCCGCGCTGCTGGCGTGCTCGGGCTCCGACGCAGCGCCCCTGCCGCGCCCTCCGGAGACGCGCGAGGTCTTGCCGCTGACCGGGCTCGATGCGGGCCCCGCGGCGTGGATCGCGTTCGTGGACGAGGCCACCGGTTTCCAGACGCTGGATGTGCACGATGCGACCAGGGAAATCGTGCATTTTGATGCGGCGTTGGGCGCCCTGGTGTCCGCCGCTGGCAGCGCGGTCTCGGGCTGGACGGTGACCGGCAACGAGCTCAGCTGGTCGCGAAGTGGCGTGCCGTTTCGGGTGCGGTTCGGCACCGAGCAGGGCGAACGCAGAGCCTTCTTCACGGAAGCGGGGCCGGGAACCATCTGCGACCTGCGCGTGTATGGCCCGGAGCAGCTCGGAATCAGCGGGACCAGCGAGCTCCCTCCGAATCCGTGAGCGGCCCAACGGCCGCCAAACATCGCCCGCGCTCGTTTCCGAGCGTGATGTAGCGAATCGGCGCGCGTTTCCGTCGCATCGTGGCGAAATGCTTCGATTGTCGGAAACCGAATGCGGCGATCGCGCGTTATTGAGGCAAACAGGTTTCATCTCGCGCAATTCGTTCGCCAAGCGGGGCCCCGGGCCGTTCACCGCGGCGGACGGGGGGCGCGGGCTGAGCACCGGCATCCAACGTGCCGCACGTCGACCGCCATCACCCCAGGAACACGCACCCATGAACCACGTCAGCCCGCGCGCCACTAGCCCGCTCCCGGCGTCTGCGCCGTCGCGTCCTCGCGCGCCGCTCACCGGCGTCGTCGCCGGCCTCGCACTCCTGGTGGGACTCGGCGCCTGGACGGCCCAGCGCATCGGCGAGGCGAAGACGGCGGTCTCCGAGGTGGAGGCGCGCCGCAGCGCCGACACCGAGCGCGCCGCAGCGCTCGCGCGAGAGCCGCAGAGCGTGTCCGTCGTGCGCGCGACGCCGGAGACGTGGCAGCCGCGCGTCGACCTCGACGGCACGCTGGCCGCCGAGCACTCGGCAGAGCTCGGGTTCAAAGTCGGCGGGCGCCTGGCGCGCGTGAACGTCAGCGTGGGCGATCGCGTGCGAGCGGGCGCCGTGCTGGCCGAGCTCGACGTCGCGGAGGCGGCCGCGCAGGCCAGCGCGAGCGAAGCGCAGATGCGCGCGACGGAGGCCTCTCTCGCCATGGCGGAGGACGCGGAGCGGCGCACCCTGCCGCTCGTGCAGAACGGGTCGTTCGCGGAGGCGAGCGGCGTCCAGGCCAGCTCGCAGCGAGCGCTGGCTGTCGCACAGCGCGACGCGGCCCGCGCGCAGCTGGACCTGGCGCGTGCGGCGCTCGGCAACCATCGCCTGCTCGCGCCGTTCGCGGGCACCGTCACGCGTGCTCCGAGCGGCATCGGCGCAGTCGTGGCGCCAGGACAGACCCTGTTCGAGGTCGTCGACACCTCGACCCTGAAGCTCTCCACCACGGTCGCCGAGGACGACGCGAGCTTGCTGGCGGAGGGGGCCGCGATCCACGTCGCCACCGAGGGCGGCACCGTGACGGGCCGCGTGACGGCCATCCTGGCGACGCTCGATGCGCGCACCCGGCGCGTGCCCGTCGTCGCCGAGTTCGACAACGCGCCCGCCAAGGCTAGCAACGGCTCGAACGCCGCGCCGTTGCGCGCCGGCGCGTTCGTGCGCGCCTGGGTCGCCACGCGGCACCCGATCGCGGTGCTGAAAGTTCCCCACGCCGTGCTGCGCGCCGGCTCCCGCGACGAAGCCTTCGCCGTCAATCCTGCGACCTCGGCGCTCGAGCCGCGCCACATCGTGTACGCGATCGCGCCCGACGGCAGCTTGCTGGTCCGCCAAGGCCTTCGTCCCGACGACCAGCTCGTGCTGTCACCGATCGCCGAGGTCAAGGCCGGCGACCGCGTGCGGCTCGAGGGCGATGCGCCCGAGGCCGCCGTGACCCCCGCAGCGGCTCCGGCGCCCAAGGCGGGCACGCCGTGAACCTCTCGGCGATCTCGATCCGACGCCCCGTCTTCACGGTCATGGTGGCGGTAGCCATCATGGTCCTCGGCTTGATGGGCTTCCGGCGGCTCGGCAGCGACCTCTTCCCGGACGTCTCCTTCCCGGCGATCGCCGTCACCGTCCCCTACCCTGGCGCGAGCCCGGTGGAGGTCGAGAGCCTGGTGATGAAGCCCCTGGAGGACGCGGTCATCAGCCTCAACGGCATCGACCGCGTGCGCTCATTTTCGCGCGAGGGCTCTGGGCTGCTGTTCGTGATGTTCCACCTGGGCGTGGACGTCGCCGACGCGGCCGCAGAGGTGCGCGAGCGCATCTCTCAGGTGCGCTACCGGCTGCCGGAGGAGACGCGCGAGCCGATCGTCCAGCGCTTCGACGTCTCGGCGGCGCCGGTGCTCACGTACACGCTGCGCGGGCCGGGCTCGCTATCGGCTCTGCGCGAGTACGCCGACGAGGTGCTGCGTCCGGCGCTCGAGCAGGTGGCGGGTGTCGCGGCGGTCGACATCAAAGGCGGAGCAAAGCGCGAGGTGCGCGTGGAGCTCGACCGTGCCCGCATGGACGCGCTGGGGCTCACCGCAGGCGCCGTGGTGCAGCAGCTGCGCGCCGAGAATTTGAACGTGCCCGCCGGCCATTTCGACGAGGGCGAGCGCGAGATCAGCGTGCGCACGCTGGCCGAGTTCCAGAACGTCGACCAGGTGCGCGAGACGATCGTCGCCACGTCGCCGGACGGCTCGTCGGTGCGTCTGCGCGACATCGCGCGGGTCCTCGACGGCTTCGAGGACGTGCGTACCCGCTCGCGCGTCAACGGGCTCGAGGCCGTCACCCTCGAGGTACGCAAGCAGTCTGGCCAGAACACCGTCGCGGTGGCGCAGGGTACCAAGGCCAAGATGGCGGAGCTCGAGCCGGCCTTCCCGGCCGGCGTCACGGCATCGCTGATCATCGATCAGGCGCGCTTCATCGAGGGCAACATCAAGCAGGTCGAAGAGGACATCGTCTTCGGCGGCTTGATGGCCGTGCTCGTGATCCTGGTCTTCATGCTGGATCTGCGCTCGACCTTGATCAGCGCCGTGGCGCTGCCCACCAGCGTGGTCGGGACGTTCTTTGTCATGTACGTGCTGGGCTACTCGCTCAACATGATGACTCTGCTGGCCATGTCGCTCGCGATCGGCCTGCTGATCGACGACGCCGTCGTGGTGCGCGAGAACATCTTCAAGCACCTCGAGCAAGGTAAGCCGCCCAAGCAGGCGGCGCTCGACGGCACCAAGGAGGTGGCGCTGAGCGTGCTGGCCACGACCGCCACCATCGTGGCGGTCTTCATGCCCATCGCGTTCGTCGAGGGTATGGTGGGCCAGTTCTTCCGCCAGTTCGGCATCACCATCAGCGCCGCCGTGATCATCTCGACGTTCGTGGCGTTCACGCTGGACCCCATGCTGTCGTCGCGCTTCGCGGCGTCGGCCGACCAGAAATCGCACGCCTTCGACGCGCTCAAGCGCCCGTTCGAGTGGGCTCACTCCCAGATGGAGCTCACCTACCGGGCTCTGCTCGCGTGGTCGCTGCGCAACAAGCTGATCGTGGGCGCCCTGGCCATCGGCAGCCTGTTCTTCATGGGTTACGTCATGAAGCTCACCGGCCAAGAGTTCGTCAACTCGGAGGACCGCGGGCAGTTCGTCGTCGAGGCGGAGCTAGCGGCGGGCACCTCGCTGGAGGAGACGGCTCGCGCCACGGAGAGCGTCGAGCGCGAAATGTTGAGCCACCCCGAGATCAAGGTCGTGTTCGCGACGCTCGGTCCCGACGACCAGGTGAACAAGGTCAACTGGCGCGTCGTGACGAGCACCAAGCTCGAGCGCAGCGAGAGCCTCTCGGAGCTCAAGGACGTGGCGCGACGCGCGGCTCAGAAGCTCGAGGGCGCCCGCATCTCGGTCACCGATCCGGCCTTCGTCGAAGGCGCCGCGACCGAGGCGCCGATCATGATCAACGTGCGCGGCGAGCGCTACGAGGACATCGAGCGCGTCACCCACGAAATCGAGAACATACTGCGGTCGACGCCGGGCGTCGGTGACATCCAGGTGCGCCACTCACCGGGGCGGCCGGAGCTCGCCGTCAGCGTCGATCGCGTCAAGGCGGCCGATCGCGGCTTGCGAGCGGCGGAGGTCGCGATGGCGCTGCGCACCGCGGTCGAGGGCGACGAGGCCGGCAAGCTCCGCCAGTTTGGCCAGAAGCAGGACATCCCGATCAAGGTCCGGCTCGATGAGTATTACCGGACGGACGCGGCGATGCTGACCAACCTGAGCCTGCCCACGCCGCACGGCACCATCAAGCTCGGCGACGTCGTGAACATCGAGCGCACCGAGGGGCCGCAGGTCATCGAGCGCGAGAACCGCTACCGCCAGGTCACGATCTGGGCGACACCGCTCGGCCGCCCACTGGGCGATGTCGCCGCGGAGTTCCAGCCGCGCATCGCGCAGCTCACGCTCGCCACGGGCATGTCGATCTTCTACGATGGGCAGCTGCGATTGATGAACGAGAACAACCAGGCCATGGGCCTGGCGTTGTTGCTCGGTGTGGTCTTCATCTACATCGTGCTCGCCTCGCAGTTCGAGAGCTTCATCCACCCGCTGACGATCATGGTGACGTTGCCGCTGGCGCTCGTCGGCGGCATCCTGGGGCTGTTCCTGACCAAAAACACGCTGGCGATGGGCGCGTTGATCGGCATGATCCTGCTGATGGGGCTCGTCACCAAGAACGCCATCTTGCTCGTGGACCGCGCGATCGTGCGTGTGCGCGATCACGGCGAGACGCCGCTCGCGGCGATCCTGGAGGCAGGGCCCGAGCGCCTGCGGCCGATCTTGATGACCAGCGCCGCGATGACGCTCGGCATGTTGCCGACCGCCATCAGCGACGCTGAAGGCAGCGAGTTTCGTGCGCCGATGGCGATCGCCGTCATCGGCGGCGTGATCAGCTCGACGCTGCTGTCGCTGGTCGTGGTCCCCGTCTTCTACCTCACCATCGAGAACATCAAGGGCCGCCTGCGCCGCTGGCGCCGCAAAGACAGCGCGGCTGCCGAGCCCGTGCTCGGCAGCTCGGTGGCGCCGGGCGCTGCCGAATGAGGTCGGGGTCGGGAGTCCCCCGCTGATCGACGTCAGTACCAGCGCAGCGCGAAAGGGTCGGCGCCTCCGGCGAGGTCGAAGAAGACGGGGCAATCGGTGTCGAGCCCCGTGAGGCGCACCTGCTGGTACTGGCGCTCGAAGACGGCACCTCCGGCGACGCCGGTACACTCCTGGCGCCACGTGAAGGGCACGGGATAGGGCCCGTCGTCCAAGCTCTCGATCAGCGTCGGGGGGTAGCTCGCGAAGCGGGCCAGCATCGCGCAAGCGTCTGCGTCGAGCGGCGTGGCCGTGCCCACGGGGCCCAGCTCGACCGAGCTCTCGGCGTCGCAACGCGGACACGCCGGGCAACCCGGCTCGCTGCTGCCGCAATCGAGGCCGAGCTCGTCGCCGTTGGCGAGCCCGTCCGCGCAGGAGACGCAGACGCCATCGCAGCGAGCGCTCAGGCAGTCGCTGCCCTGAACGCAGGCTTGGCCGTCGTCGCAGCGCGGACAGCTCGCCTCGCTGCCCCCGCAGTCCACCTCGCTCTCGTCGCCGTCCAGCTGTCCGTTGGCGCAGAGCGCGGCACAAATCCCCTCCAGGCACACGTTGCTCGCACAGTCCGAGGGCGCGCTGCACGGGACGCCGAGCGGACACGGCCCGCACGCACCGCCGCAGTCGGGCGCGAGCTCGTTGCCGTTGGCGAGCCCGTCCGCGCAGGAGGGCGGCGCGCAACAGCTGCCGGCGTCTGCGCAGGCGCCGCACACCCCGCTCTGGCAGTCCGAGCCGCCCTGGCAGCCGTCCCCGTCGCCGCACGGAGAGCAGCTCCCGCCACAGTCGACGCCCGTCTCGTCACCATTTCGGATCGTGTCGGCGCAGCTCGGCTCCGAGCACAGCCCTCCGAAGCAGCCCCCCTGCGCGCAATCGGCGTCGACCGTGCAGGCGGCGCCCTGGGCGCAACCGGTGCAAGGCCCACCACAGTCGACGCCGACTTCGCCCGGGCCGAGCCGAGCGTCGCTGCACTGCGCGACGGCGCAGCTGCCTGCCGGGCACCAGACGCCGATACAGCTCGGCAGGTCTTCGCTGGTCGCGCACTCGCTCGGCACGCAACGATCCGCCCCGCAGACGTATCCCTCTGGGCAAACCAGACCCTCGGCGCAGCCGTTCGGCGAAACCGATGGCAGGCCGATGCCAGCGGACTCGCTCGGCTCGGCTGGGTCCGGACCCGCAGACTCGGGCTCCGCCGGCGCGAGCGGCGCTCGCTCGGTGAGGGCCGGCTCGAAGTCGTCGGCCGTGAGCGAGCAGGCGTGCAGCGCGCCGAGAGCGACGCTCAGCCCTGCCAGGGCCCGAGCCGCATCACCGCTCGCGCAGAAACGACGCGCCGTCGCGCTGCGAGCCCCCCAAGACGGTATTCCCATGCTCCGCTTCCTCGCCCGACCTCGTGCTCCGTCCGCCTGCTTCGCCCGCACGCTCGCCTGCCGCGCGAGCCACCCCAGCCCTGCGCCCACTCGTCATAACGCTGGCTGCCCGCGCCGTCCACGTCGCGCTGCACGGACGACGGACTCGAGCGTGAGACGTCGGGAGCAGGCGTCGCGCGGCGCGCCTGGCCACGGCAGACTGCGACCGTGGGGACGCGGCTCAGGGGCTACAGTCGCTCGACCGATACTCTTCGGGGACGTCGACGATCCACTGGCTGCTGTCCGTGAGCGCGAGCCCGGTGCCGGCCTCGATCACCCGCAAGTCGAGCACCAGGCGCCGCCCGTTGGCGCAGGTCGGGTTGAAAATGCTCATGGGCCACCCGAGCGAGGCCAGGGCAGACTCGCCAGCTCCGTCCTGCGCGGCGTGCAGCGATACGTTGCCGGCGTTCTGCTCCTGGGAGCCGTCGACCCCTTCCCAGCGCGTGCTCAGCTCCATTCGGAGCACCTCCGCCTCCAGATCGTAGACGAGGAAGCTGGTCCAGACGTGGTAGCCACCCTGCAAACCCATGATCAGGGTCACGTGCCCGTCGGCAGGCACCTCTTCGAAGACCTCGCGGCCGGTGCCCAGCAGCACGCGCGGCCCGACCACATCGGAGCCGCCCGCTCCCGTTCCGGGCTCGGATGGGCTACCGGACCCGCAGCCGAAGGCCCCGCCGAGCGCCAGGAGCGCACTGGCTGCGACGCAGGCGCGCGCTCGTTGGCACGGGGCGCTGTTCGACATCGCGTTTCGTCCTAGTCCCTGGCCCGTCAAACGCAAGTCGAGGATCGGACGTGGTAACGATTGCTGGGTCTCGGAACGCCAGGGCTGGAAAAGGTGGGCATCGAAGCATGAAACACTACCGCCTGCGCGAAGGGCATCTGTTGCTCGTGGACGACGCGACGTCGGCGCGCATGGGCCTGGTGCGCCAGCGCGGCACGAGCCCCGAGCTGGTCGTGCGCGCGACACTCAGCGCGCTCGGACATCGCTTCCGCTTGACCAACCGCGATCTGCCAGGCTCGCCCGACGTCGCCAACCGTGCCCGGCGCTGGGCCGTGTTCGTGCACGGTTGCTTCTGGCATCGGCACGGCTGCAAAGCGACGACGACGCCCGGCAACAACCGCGAGTTTTGGCAGGCCAAGTTCGAGCGCAACGTCGCGCGCGATCGGCGCTCGATCGAGGCCCTCGAGGCCCTCGGCTACACCGTGGTGGTGATCTGGGAGTGTGAAACCAAGCGCGACGTGGAACGGGTGCGCGCTCGACTGCTCGAGGCGCTCGGGCCGCCGGCGCCCCTGCCCCCGCCGAGCGCCGCGTCAGGGCCCGAGTAACGCGTGCAGGGCGATGCCCGCGGCGACGCCGACGTTGAGCGAATCGACCCCCGCGCGCATCGCGATCTGGAGCCGCCGCGCCGCCAGCGCCTCGAGCTCGGGGGCCAGCCCGTCGCCTTCGGCGCCGAGCAGCAGAGCGAACCGCTCGGGCCCGCCCCCGCGCGACAGCTCGCGCAGGTCGGTCCCCGGTGGGTGGGGCGAGAGCGCGAGCAGGGCGAAGCCGAGCGCGGGCAGCCGCGCGACCTCTGCCAGCCACAGATCCCCCGGGCCGAACACCGCGCACGGGAGCGCGAGGGCCGCGGCCATGCTGGTGCGCAGCGCCTTTCGTCCCAGGTGGTCCGCGCAGCCCGGGCCGAGCCAGATCGCGTCCACGCCGAGCGCCAGGCCCGAGCGAAAAATACTGCCGATGTTGTCTGGGTTGCCGACGCGATCGAGCAGCAACAGCGAGCGCGCGCCGCGTGCCAGCTCGAACGCAGCCGTGGCCGCGGGTCGCTTCGCGAGCGCCAGGCAGCCGCGGTGGAAGTGATG
>Ga0315910_10005119_pt1 | contig 10799 bp, 9 predicted proteins | sample EdamamesoilMG_FD_204470 | JGI IMG/M metagenome (GOLD analysis project Ga0315910, IMG submission 204470) | Garden soil microbial communities collected in Santa Monica, California, United States - Edamame soil | ecosystem: Environmental > Terrestrial > Soil > Garden | place: USA: California...
GTGGTTGCCGTACGCCGTACGAGCCTGCAGGAGCTGAAAGTCCTCAGCGAAGTGGTGGCTTCCAACAGCACCGCCGCGCTGGCCTTCGACAACCCGGAAGACGCGCGCGGCGTGCTGGCCGCGTTCAGGGCCGATCCGCACATCGTCGCCGCCGGACTGTATCGCCAGGACGGCGCGCTGTTCGTCGGTTATCCGGACGACAAGACAAGCGCGGCCCTGCCGGAGAGCGCGGGAGAAGCGGGTTACCGATTCGACGGCGAATCCCTGATCGGCGTCGCGACGGTCAGCGAGGGGGAACGGCCGCTGGGATTCCTGTACGTGCGCTCGGACATGAGCGCCGTGTACGAGCGGCTGATGTTCTACGCGCTCGTGGCCGCGGCCGTGATCGCGCTCGCCATGCTCGCCGCCTGGCTGATCGCAAGGCGCAAACAACGCGAGCTGTCGGCGCCCATCCTCGAGCTGGCCGCCACGGCGCGCGAGGTTTCCGACAAGCGCGACTACCGGGTGCGCGCGGTGCCGGTGGGCATCATCGAGCTCGACGACCTCACGAATGCCTTCAACCACATGCTCGGACAGACGGAGATCTACGAGCGCCGCCTGAACGCGCAGGTCAGCCGGCTCGCACTGCTGCAGCAGATCACGCACAGCATCGGCTCGCGGCACGACCTCAACAGCATCTTCCAGGTGGTGCTGCGCAGCCTCGAGGAGCACATGCCGATCGACTTCGGCTGTGTCTGCCTGCACGACGCCACCAGTGAATCGGTCACGGTCGAAAGCGTCGGCGCCGCGAGCTTCAGCCTGTGCGAGTCGCTGGGCCTCGGCATCGGCGCCTCGATCCCGATCGGCAAGAACGGCCTGTATCGCGCCATGAACGGCACGCTGATCTGCGAGCTGGACACCTCGCAGGTGAACTCGCCGTTCACGCGCCGCTTCGCCGACGCGGGCCTGCACTCGATGGTGATCGCGCCGCTGTCGGTCGAGTCCGTGGTGTTCGGCGTGCTGGTGGTGCTGCGCGCCGGCAAGCAGGGCTTTTCCAGCGGCGACTGCGAGTTCCTCAAGCAGCTCAGCGAACACGTGGCGCTGGCGACGCACCAGGCGCAGCTCTACCGCGCACTGCAGCGCACCTACGACGACCTCAGGCACAGCCAGCAGACAGTGATGCAGACCGAACGGCTGCGCGCACTCGGCGAAATGGCCAGCGGCATTGCGCACGACATCAACAATTCGATCTCGCCGGTGGCCCTGTACGCGGAGCTGCTGATGACCAACGAACCGGACATCAGCGAGGCCGGACGCGGCCGGCTCGCCACCATCCGGCGCGCCATCGAGGACGTGGCCGGCACCATCGAGCGCATGCGCGAGTTCTACCGGCCGCGTGAAGCCGCGCGCACCTTTCACAAGCTCGCCATCCACGCATCCATCGAACAGGTGTTGCAGCTCACGGAGCCGCGCTGGCGCGCACTGCCACAGGAGCGCGGCGTGGTGATCGAGCTGCGCAAGGAGCTGGCGGCTTCGCTGCCCGATGTCATGGGCGAGGAGGTCGACTTGCGCGACGCGTTGACCAACCTGGTGTTCAACGCCGTCGACGCCATGCCGGAAGGCGGCGTGCTCACCGTGCGTACACGCGCCGTGCCCGACGACACCGGACGCCAGCGCGTGCACATCGAAGTCAGCGATACCGGCCTCGGCATGGACGAGGAAACCCGGCGGCGCTGCATCGAGCCGTTCTTCACCACCAAGGGACAACGCGGCACCGGCCTCGGTCTGGCCTCGGTGTACGGCATGCTGCAGCGGCATGACGCCGTACTGGAGATCGACAGCGTCGCCGGCGAAGGGACCACCATGCGCATGGTCTTCCCGGCGGTCGAGGACGAAGCGGAAACCAGCGGCGCCTACCGTGCCGCAGCCGGGCCGCAGCGGCCGCTGCGCATCCTGGTCATCGACGACGACCCGATCCTGATCCGCTCGATGCGCGACGTGCTTGAAGCCGACGGCCACCAGCTCGAAACCGCGCTGGGCGGCCAGGCAGGCATCGATGCATTCGCCGCCGCCCGCGCGGCGAGCCGCGACTTCGCCCTGGTGATCACCGATCTCGGCATGCCGCGCATCGACGGCCGCAAGGTCGCGGCGGCGATCAAGCAGCTCTCGCCGGCGACGCCCATCATCCTGCTCACGGGCTGGGGTCAGCGGTTGCTGGACGAAAAGGACATTCCGGCCAACATCGACCGGGTGCTGAGCAAGCCGCCGCGGCTCGCGCAGCTGCGCGCCGCGCTCGCCGACCTGGCGCGCTGAACCGGACTACTTCTTCTCGGGCTTGTATTTCAGCTTCTGGCCGCTGACCGAGATTCCGGCCATCAGTCCGCCGCGCGTGATGATGAACACCGCGACCCCGTTGTTGTAACCACCGCCGGTCGCCGCGTTGTTGCGCGTGGTGCTGGCTTCTGCCGAGCTGGTCTCGGTACCGGCGCTGGCCGACGCACTCATGGTGATGGCTGTCGCTTCCATGTTGCCGGCGAGCTGAAAGTCGCCGCCCTGGAATTTCTCGAAGTCCGACTTCTTGTGGAAGAAGATGATCTCGCTGTATTCCTTGGCGCCCGCCTGCATGCCCACGCTCACCTGTGTGAGGCTCGCCGTGCCGACCAGCTTGCCCTGCTCATAGACCCGGCCGTCGCCGTGTTCGCCGCCCACCACGAGTCCCGCCTTGCCCACGTCCGGGAACAGCGCGTAACCGTAGGCCCGGTCGAAATAAGTGCTGCTCTTCGGCGATTGTTTGAAGGCGGTGAGCGCCTCGTCGTACTTGTCGGCATACGCCGCGCTGGTCATGAACACGAGCGCGGTCGCGTACGCAAATGCCCTCTTCTTGGATGTCATACAGCCTCCCCGGCCGATGGTTGCGGCGTCAGGATCGGACGTCTTGTCGCGCCAGTATCCGTAGAGCCCTGACAAACAAGGAATCGGGCCTAGGTCGTATGAATAAGGGTGCGTTGCAGGACGATGGCATCGGCACCCTGTTAGGCTTCGCGGGAGGAAGCCAGGAGTTGCGATGTCGAAGTTTGCGGTGACCGGCGCATCCGGAAAGTTGGGCGGCGCGACGATTGCATGTCTGCTGGAGCGCCGCGTCGCGCCGGGAAATATCGTCGCCGTGGTGCGCAATCCGGCCAGGAACACCACCCTCACTGCCCGCGGCATCCAGGTGCGTCAGGGCGACTACACCGACCCCGCCTCGCTCGAGCGAGCATTGCAGGGCGTGCGCCGCCTGGCGTTCGTTTCCACCTCCGCGCTCGGCGACGAGCGCATGCTGCATCACCGGAACGTGGTGAACGCCGCGCGTGCCGCCGGTGTGGGACACATTTTCTACACCAGCGTCATCAAGCCGGCCGCCGTCGCGAAGTTCGCGGCCTCGCCCGGGCATTTCCACACCGAGGCGCTGATCCGCGATTCCGGGATTTCGCACAGCTTCTTCCGCAACAACCTGTACCTCGACCTGATCCCGCTGATGTTCTCGGCGGCCCTGGCCACGGGCACGCTGCTGAACAACACCGGCGACGGCCGCATCGGTTTCGTGGCGCGCAACGACATCGCCGCCGCGCTGGCCGCTGTCCTGAGTTCGCCCGAACGGCCGAAGACGTCTTACGACATCACCGCGAAGTCACCTTACAACCTCGCCCAGGTGGCACAGGCCCTGGGGAAGGCGGCCGGCAAGAGCATCACCTATCAACCCTTGTCGACGGCCGACTTCCGCGAAGCCCTGGCCAAGGCCGGCGTACCCGGACCCGTCATCGAAATGTCGGTCGCACTCGGCGAAGCCGCGCGCGCCGGCGAATTCGATGCCGGATCGGGCGACCTGCAGGCGCTGCTCGGGCGCGAGCCGACGTCCCTGGAAGCTTTTCTGGCCGACGCGTTACGCCGCTAGCTGCGCGCGCCCTTCGATCGCGCGGCCCAGTTCGCGCAGCAATTTCGCGCCGTCGCCGCGGTACGCGCTGCCGTGCATCACCGCGAGCGTGTGCGGCTGCTCGCGCGCCAGTTTTTCCAGGATCGCGCCGGTCTGGGGCGCATGCGCGTAATAGTCCATGGGTGCGCGGAAGGCCTCGCTCGGCGCGAGGATGTCGCTTTCGGTGAGCGGCGTTTCACCGCTGCCACCCTGCGTGAACAGGTCGCCGCAGAAGAACGTCCGGGTCGCCAGGTCCATCATGAGCCCGCAGTCCCAGCCATGCGGCATGTGGGGCGTGTCATACCAGCGCATCTTGTGCTGGCCGAGGTACAGCACTTCGCCGTCGTTCAACGCGCGCGGCGCCCGATCCGCCATGTCGTTCACGGAGACCATCGCCGCGATCTGGCCGCACACCGGCACCGCATCCGGCGCCACGGCCAGGAAGGAATTCAGCGCACCGCATTCGTCGGCCTCGAAATGCGAGAAGCCGATGTAGCGCAGGCTGCGCAGCGGCGTGACCGCGGCGATGGCCTCGCTCACCAGCGGAAACATCTGCCGGGGGCCGGTGTGGAACAGCATCGGCGCGTCGTCGAGGATCAGGTACTGGTTGAAATTGAACTGCCCCACGCCGCCCGGCAGCGTGACGGGCGTGTTGATGCGATAGATGCCGTCCGCGATCTCGTGGATGTTGGTGCCGGCCTGGGTATTCGTGATCATGGGTCCTCCCGTTTTCGAGGATGTGTAACGAGGGGCCCGGTCGTTACACCTCCCTCGCATGAACCTGCTTTCCTGCCGCCCGGTCCGCCCCTATGCTCCCGGCGTGCATCGCAGCATTTCCATGCTCGAGGAAATCGAACTGGCGCAACGGATCGTCGCGGCCGGCGCGCATCGTGATGCCGAGGCCGAGGCGGAACTGTGCCGGCGCTTCGCGCCGCGCATCCGGCTCTACGGATTGCGCCACCTGCGCAGCGAGGCCGCGGCCGCCGACCTGGTGCAGGACGTGCTGATGATGACCCTCGAGAAATTGCGCGCCGGCGCGGTGCGCGAGCTCGACAAGCTCGCCTCCTTCATACTGGGCACGAGCCGTCAGACCGTCGTCGACGCCAGGCGTGGCGGCCAGCGGCGCGAACGCATCCTCGAGACCTTCGCTCCCACCCTGCCGCAATTCGATGAAGATTCCGCGGTGCCGCTCGACAGCGCGCGGCTGGAACATTGCCTGGAGCGGCTGCCCGAGCGTGAGCGTTCGGTGCTGGTGATGACTTTCTACGACGACCGGCCCGCCGACGAAGTCGGCGCGGCGCTCGGACTCAAGGCAGGCAACGTGCGCGTGATCCGCCACCGCGGCATCGAGCGGCTGCGGCTGTGCGTCGAGGGAGGCGAATCATGAACACGCCCGGCTGCCTGACCGACCTGGACCTGATCGCCTGGTGGCTGCGCGAATCCGACGCCAGCGCGACCTCCGCCGCCGAGGAACACTTGTTTGCCTGCGCCCATTGCACGGCGCGGCTGCAGCGACTCGCGCAGTTCGGCGCCGGCATCCGGCTTGCCGCGCAGAGCGGGGCCGTGCACGCCGTGCTCAGCGAGTCGTTCCTGGCGAAGCTTCGCGACGACGGCGTGCGCGTGCGCGAGTACCGCGTGCAGCCCGGCATGAGCGTGGCCTGCACCATCACCGCCGGGGACGATCTCGTGGTGAGCAGACTGCAGGCGGAGCTCCGGGGCGCGCAGCGGATCGACGTGGTGGTCGAAGAACCTGCATCGGGCGGCAGCCAGCGCCTGCATGACATCGCCTTCGATGCCGGCAGTGGCGAAGTCGTGCTCGCGGCGAACTCCCGGCAGGTGCGGCAGATGGGTGTGACGACGTTGCACATGCGCGTGCTGGCCCTGCAGGACGGTGCGGAACGCGAACTCGGCGTCTACACGTTCAATCACTCACCGTCGTGAGGGCCGTCTGCGTGAATCAGGGCAGCAGCGGTTCCGTCGTGCCGTCCGGACGCGCGCGCAGCAGCGCACCGGCCTGGATGAGCAGCGCTTCGAAGATGGTCCGGTCCGCTTCGCGACGCGGATAGACCTGCACGGCGATCACCTTGCCGCCGTAGAGCGGCGTGACGGCCGGCACATTGGTATGTCCGACCACGATCCGCTCGACAGTGAAGCGTTGCAGCGCGAGCGCCACGTCTTCATCGCCCGCGGCTGCGGGCGCGCCGTCGCGCGGAAAATAACCGCGATACCAGAGCGGCCCGGCCTCACCGAACAGGAACTCCGCGCGCTCGCGCGCGACGTCGTTGACGTACGCGCCGTCGTTGAGCACCGCGCGCACGGTGCCGTTGATCTCGGGCATCGCAAAGCTGCGCGCCACCAGCTCGCGCGAGATGCCGCCGTGCAGGAACAGCTGATTGTCGATTCGCAGCACTGTGGGCCGCGAGCGCAGCCATTGCCCGAGCACGGTGTTGGCGGCGAACAGCCGCGAATACGACGACACGCCGAGCGGGGTGACGAGTTGCCGGTACTTCGTGTGCAGGTAGCGCACGTCGCCGCGCATCAGCATGGTCTCGTGGTTGCCGAGCACGAAATGCACGCCGCCGCCGGCCCTGGCTGCTTCCGCTTCGAGCGCGTAGATCAGCCACAGGATCTCGACCTGGTTGTCGCCGCGGTCGAGCGCGTCGCCGAGGATGACGAGGTGCCCGCGTTCGTATTGCCAGCGTAGCTTCGCATCCACGATGCCGTGTTTCATCAGCATCTCGGCCAGGATCTCGTATTCGCCATGCGTATCGGCCACCACGAAGATCGGTGGCGACTTGACCGTGCTCAGCTGGTCGGGGGCCACGGCCGCCGGCGGACGTAGTTTGAAGCTGAAGGCGGGGATATCGCCCACGGCCGCCACCGTGAGCTTCGCATTCGGCTTGAGCGGGCGGACGCGTTTGCGCGGGCCCTCGGGAGTCTGCTCGACGGTCCAGGCTTCGAGCTTCCCGGCGGAATCGCGCATCACATAAGGCGCGTCCAGGTCTGCGGCAGCCGACAGTCCGGTGAATGCCGGGAATGCCAGCAAGGCAGCGAGAACGGTGCGGCGCAGGATTGTTTGCCCGATCATGCGCCAAGATTACCCGCGCACCGCGCCCGATTTCACCAACCGCGTCTCGTTCCTGCGCGCACCGGGCCGGAAATGTTCTACAGTGCGCGCATAACAAGAACGACACGGGAGGTGGCCGATGGACCCGCGTTACAAGAGTCCCACCGCCAACGTCGACATCGAAGTGGAAGAAGGCTTCCGCGATCTCGAGCAGATCACTTCCGCCCTCAAGTGGATGTTGTGGGTCGGGGCATTGTTATGCGTGTTCAGCCTGGTGTCCTCCGGCATGCAGATCCACCTGCTCTCCGGGCCCTACGACGCCGAACAGGGTCGAGTCAACGATCTGCGCGAACAGTCATTGACCATACTCAACCTGCTCTACTACGTCGCAACTGCGATCGTGTTCGGCCGGTGGATATTGCTCGCGCACCGCAACCTGCCGGCACTCGGCGTCCGCACGATCGAAGTAACGCCGGGCTGGGCCGTGGGCTGGTTCTTCGTGCCCATCGTGAATCTCTGGATGCCGTACCAGGCCATGCGTTTCCTGTGGCGCGCCAGTCACAGCGCGACGCGCCCTGACATCCAGGACAGCGGCTGGGCGTTGCAGACCTGGTGGACGCTGTGGATCGTCAACTGGATCGTGGACAGGATCGTGATGGTCCAGGCGAGCCGGGCCAGGACCGTCGCCGAGCTCACCGTGATGACGCAATGGAACATCGTCGGCCATGTCGCGATGCTCGCGCTGTACGTCGTCGTATCGATGCTGGTGATGCGCATCTGGGAGGCGCAGCGCCGGCAGAAGGACAATCCGGGCGAATTCGATCCCGCGCCCGGGTTCGCGGGCTGACCAACTTCCGCTGCGCACCCGTTCTGTGTTTCCATCTCCGCAATGATCAGGATGAGGGTCTGCGGGTGAGCAAGCTCAAGTGCGGATTGATCCAGATGGGATTGAAGGGCGACGTGTCCATGGGCCCGGAGAAGATCCGGGACAAGATGCTCGAGGCACACGTGCCGCTCATCGACAAGGCGGGTGCCGCCGGCGTGCAGGTGCTGTGTTTCCAGGAAATCTTCACGCAACCCTACTTCTGTCCCAGCCAGGACCGCCGCTGGTACGCGGCCGCTGAAGCGGTGCCGGACGGCTACACCACGAAGCTCATGCAGGAGTACGCGAAGAAGTACCGCATGGTCATGGTCGTACCCGTCTACGAAGAGGCCATGACCGGCGTGTACTACAACACCGCGGCGGTCATCGATGCCGACGGAAAATATCTCGGCAAGTATCGCAAGACGCACATTCCGCAGGTCGATCCGGGTTTCTACGAGAAGTTCTTCTTCAAGCCTGGAGACCTCGGCTACCCCGTGTTCCAGACCGCGTACGTGAAGTTAGGCGTGTACATCTGCTACGACCGGCACTTCCCCGAGGGCTGGCGTGCGCTGGCGCTGAACGGCGCCGAGTACATCGTGAATCCGTCCGCGACGGTCGCGGGACTCAGCAAGTATCTCTGGGAGCTCGAGCAGCCCGCCTCGGCCGCCGCGAACGGCGTGTTCATCGGTGCGATCAACCGCGTCGGCAGGGAAGCGCCGTGGGCCGAGCGCATGGGCGAGTTCTACGGCTCCAGCTACATCGTGAATCCGCGCGGACAGATCGAGGCGCAGGCCAGCTACGACCAGGACGAGCTGCTGGTGCACGAGATCGACCTCGACATGATCCGCCAGGTGCGCGACACGTGGCAGTTCTTCCGCGATCGGCGCCCCGACGCCTACGGATCGTTGGTGCAGGGCTGATTCCCCGGTGAACACTCCCGCGCGGCAGTCGCAGGCGCGCACCGCGCTCGCCGGCCTCATCGGCAATGTCCTCGAGTGGTTCGATTTCGCGGTCTATGGCTACTTCGCCAGCGAGATCGGCCGCCAGTTCTTTCCAGAGTCGAGTCCGCAGGCGCAGCAGCTGCTGGCCTTCGCCGTTTTCGCCGTGGGATTTTTCGCGCGGCCTGTCGGCGGCCTGGTGCTGGGCGCGGTCGGCGATCGTATCGGCCGGCGCGCACTGCTGGTGCTGTCGATAGCCCTGATGGGTGGAGCGACGCTGCTGATCGGACTGCTGCCGAACTACGACACCATCGGCACGGCCGCGCCACTGCTGCTGCTGTTGCTGAGGCTCGTCCAGGGTTTCTCGCTCGGCGGCGAGTTCACGGGTTCGATGGTCTACACCACGGAGCTCGCGCCACCGAAGTGGCGCGGCATCGTCAGCAGCTCCACCGCCGTCGGCGTGACGCTTGGTTTCATCCTGGGCTCGGGCTCGGCATGGCTGGTGCAACATTCGTTCGACGCGGAGCAGGTCGCGGCCTGGGGCTGGCGCATCCCGTTCATCGCGAGTTTCGTGCTGGTGGTCATCGGCCTGGCCCTGCGCCGCGGATTGCACGAGACCGAGGAGGGATTGCAGGCCGTGGCACAACGGCCCGCATTGTTGCCCTCGCTGGCCGCGGACTGGCTGCCGATGCTGCGCACCTTCGGCATCGTCGCGATGACCAACGCCGCCTACTACCTGACCTTCACGTACGCCGTCGGCGTCCGCAGCAAGGCTTCGGGCGCGGGCGCGGATTTCCTGCTGGCAAACACGCTGAGCCTCGTCGCCGTGCTGTTCGCCAAACCCGCCGGTGGCTGGCTCTCCGATCGAATCGGCCGGCGCAGGCTGATGCTCATCCTGACCGTCGTCACGATGATCCTGCTGCTTCCGGCTCTCTGGCTGGTCATGTACGGGCCGCCGTGGCAGTTCATCGCAGGGCAGGTGCTGCTGGCTGTGCCGCTGGGCATGGCGCTGGGACTGCAGGGCGCCATGCTGGTGGAAATCTTCCCGCTGCGAACCCGCGTGACGTCGTTGAGCTTCGCCTACAGCGTCACGCTGGCCGTGGCCGGCGGCACCGCGCCGCTGGTGTCCACCTGGCTGGTCGAACGCACGGCGCAACCGCTTGCACCCGCCTGGTACATCATGATCTACGGAGTCATCGCCCTCGCCCTGATCTTGCCAATGCGGGAGACGAACACCCGCGCGCTCGGCGTAGGATAGTAACGATGTCAGGGACACCCAAGAGTCGCGCGGTCAAGGTCGGTGAGTTCTACGAGCTGGAAGCCGGCGCCGACCTGCGCGAGAGCTCGCGTTACAACGAAGACATCGCGCCGACCAGGGTCGCGCAACGCACCTGGAACACCTGGCACATCGCCGCACTGTGGGTGGGCATGGCGATCTGCGTGCCCACCTACACGCTGGGCGGCGTCCTGACTACCTACTTCGGCCTGTCGGTAGGCGAAGCGTTGTGGTGCGTGTTCATCGCGAATGTCATCGTGCTGATCCCGCTGACACTGAACGCCTTCGGCGGTACCAAGTTCGGCATTCCCTTCCCGGTCATGCTGCGCGCCTCGTTCGGCATCATCGGCTCGAACGTGCCGGCGCTGATCCGCGCGCTGGTGGCCTGCGGCTGGTTCGGCATCCAGACATTGTTCGGCGGCATCGCCGTGCATCTCATGCTCGCCGCGTTGTTCGACGGCTGGAAGAATCTTGGCGGCGTCGGCGAAGTCATCGGCTTCTTCATTTTCTGGATTGCCAATGTCTGGGTGGTGATCCGCGGCTCCGAGTCGGTGAAATACCTCGAGGTCATCGCGGCACCGCTGCTGGTGCTGGTGGGCGTGGGGCTGCTGGTGTGGGCCTGGCCGCAGGCTTCGGTCACCGAGCTGCTGGCGCGGCCGGGCAACCGGCCCGCGGACGCTTCGTTCTTAGGCTATTTCTTCGCGGGACTCACGGCCATGGTG
>Ga0315910_10005120_pt1 | contig 10797 bp, 10 predicted proteins | sample EdamamesoilMG_FD_204470 | JGI IMG/M metagenome (GOLD analysis project Ga0315910, IMG submission 204470) | Garden soil microbial communities collected in Santa Monica, California, United States - Edamame soil | ecosystem: Environmental > Terrestrial > Soil > Garden | place: USA: California...
TCGGCGGCGCCTGTAGGGGCTGTAATAGGACTTTAGGCCAAAGGCCAAGCGCGGCGCGGGCCCTAGTCCGGAAGCGCGAAGACGAACAGCTTGTTCGCGCCCTCGGCCGGCACGGCCTCGGGCGTGAGCCGCGTGAGGCCGCCCGTCACATTGGAGCGACCCGTACTGACGGCGACGTACTGCTTGCCGTTCACGGCGAACGTCACCGGGTGGCCCGTGACCGTCGCGCCGAGATCGCTTTCCCACAGCACCTTGCCCGTTGCCGCGTCGAAGGCTCGCAACATGCCCGCGACGTCGCCGCCGAAGACGAGATCGCCGCCGGTGGCGAGCAATGCCATGAGCGCCGCGCGCTGATCGTAGCGCCAGCCTTCCTTGCCCGTCGCGACAGAGATGGAGCGCAAAGTGCCGACTTTGCCGCCGGCGTCGGGGGCGATCACGTTCTCGGTAGCGATGGCGTAAAGCATCTCGGGCGTGGCCGTCTTCGTCGCAGCCGAAGTCGTCCACGCACACGTGTTCGACAGCGCGAAATACATCGTCTTCGTACGCGGGCTGTAAGCGCCCGCGGGCCAGTTCTTGCCGCCGTTCGTCGTCGGACAAATGAGCCGACTTTGGTCGGGCTCGGTGAACAAGGCGTCGGAGCGAATCTCGACGGCGCCCGTGGCGCCATCGATGCGCTCGATGACGTTCTGCGTGACCGTAGGCCGCGCCCAGAGAAACTCGCCCGTCGCACGATCGAGCGTGTAGACGAGCCCCGTCTTGCCCGGAATTCCCGTGACGACGCGGCGCTCCTCGCCGCTGCGCAGCCGCGGATTGATCCACGGCACCTCGCTGGCATCGGGCGCGACGACGGTGTCGACCAACATGCGTTCGAACGGATGATCGAGGTCCCAATGATCGACGGCATGCTGGTAGTACCAAACTGTCTCGCCGGTCTTCGGCCGCAGCGCGAGCGTGGAATTGTGGTAGAGGTATTTCTTGTCGTTGCCGCCGAGCATGAACTTCGGCGCCGGCGCCGTGACCGACGTGCCGACATATACGAGATCGAGCACCGGATCGTAGCTCGGGATCATCCAGGCACCGACGTGCCAACGTTTGTCGTCGGGCACATCGCCCCAGCTATCGCCGCCAGGCTCGCCGGGCTTGGGGATCGTGCGCTTGCGCCAGAGCTCCTTGCCGGTGCGTGCGTCGTGGCCGGTGATGATGCATGCGTCAGGGCCGCCGTTCGGCTGGCAGTTGCGTCCCGCGATCAGCACGCCGTTCGCGACCAGCGGCGCCGAACCTTGCTTCACGTGGTGGATCTTGTAGTCGAGGATCTTGGTTTCCCAGACTTGATTGCCCGTCGCAGCGTCGAGCGCGTAGACGAAGTCGTCCGCGCCGTTGTCGATGATGAGCCGGTCGTAGATCGCAAGGTTGCGATTGGTCTGCGGGAACGGCACGAAAGTCCCAAGATCCGCGGGGAGATTGCGGCGGTGCTCCCACAGCTTCTTTCCCGTCGCGGCGTCGAACGCTGTCGTGACGTCCGATGGGCTCGGGAAGTACAGCACGCCGTCGTGAACGAGCGGAATGCCTTCCTGCGACGGTGCAGCATCGAGATCGACGGACCACGCCAGCGTTAGGCGCGCCACGTTGCGCCGATCGATGCTGTCGAGCGGGCTGTAACCCCAGCTGTCGAGCGTGCGTCGCCACATCAGCCAGTCGGCGGGATTCGGGTTGCGCAGCATGGCGTCCGTCACGGGTGTGACGCTGCGCTGTCCCATGGCCGAATCTGCTAGAAACGCAGCGAGCATTGCCGCCGCGAAAGTCATCGAGTGTCGTGTCATGCGTAACGCTCGCCTTGGATCGGGATCAGCCGATGTTTCGAACGATCGAGACGGCCGTGATGTTAACCGATCGCGGCGGAGCAACGGCACAGCGGCCTAGCTGCGCTGCTCGCGCCAAACGCCAAGCTTGCGGTGCACAGCTTCGTCGGAGGCGCAAAAGAGAACGGACTCTTCGACGGCGCTGATGCTGGCGTGCTGCCAGCTCGGGACTACCCAGAGATCCCGCGGGCCGTACTCGAAGGCGGCTGCGTCGCTACCTCGGCCGACCGTCACGCGGCCTCGACCGCGGACGACCGTGACGACGCTGCTGGCGGTCGCGCGATATGGAGTCGTGGCGAAGCCTTGCGGCAAGAGCTGCAGGAAGGTCGAGATCGTCGGCACCGCGGGCCCGCCCGTCGTCGGGTCGATGTACTCCATCTTGATGCCGTGGCAGGAGTCCCACTCGCTGTGCGCGCGTAGATGATCGAGCGCTTCGTACGCATAGTCGAACGGATACGCGAACACGGGCGAAGCGCCGCCGCCGCGGTTGAAGCCGACTGGTACGAGGCTGCGGCCGTACCGCAACTGACTGTCGCCTGGCGGCACGGCTTGCGGATACTCGGTTTCGCGGTAGTGCTCCGAGAAGCCCGCGCCGAGAAAGCGGATCAGCGGCACGTCGAGCACGTCGAGCCAGATCGTCGGTTGCGCGCTTTCGTTGCGGTGCTCGTGCCAGCTCCATGACGGCGTCACGATGAAGTCGCCGGGGCGCATGTAGCAGCGCTCGCCCGCGACTGCCGTGTACGTGTTTTCGCCTTCGACGATGAGCCGCAGCGCCGCAGCCGTGTGCCGGTGCGCGCGTGCAAACTCGCCGGGCATGATGAGCTGCAGTCCCGCGTAAAGCGTATCGGTTGCGAGGTGCCGCCCGGCTAGCCCGGGGTTCTCGAGCACGAGTACGCGCCGCTCCGCGTCGGCCGTCGACACGACCTTGGCCGATTCGAGCACGATGGGGCGAAGGTCCGAGTAGCGCCACAGGTGCGGCACGGCGCCCGGGCGCGGCTCGGCCGAAAACCATTCGCTGAAGAAGCCCCACAGCGGCACGAGCTTGGCGGCCGCGACTCGCTGCCGAAAAGTTGCCTCGCTGTTCTCGTGGACGGGATCCTGCGCACGCGTCATGGCGGCTCAGTGTAGCAGCGCTCGCGATGGCGCCTATGTCGCCGGCGCAATCGATTCGCAGCGGCGGCGCGGCGTATGATTACGGCGCAGTTTCGAATCGCTTCCGGGCTAGAGATGACGAGCCGCAGAGAGTTCCTGAAAGTCGGGTTGACCGCTTCGGCTTTGCTGCCGGTCGGCGCGCGGGCGCGCTCCGCCGGTGTGGAGACACGCGCTCCTGTCCTTTCCCTGTACAAGGTGCTGTACGACACGCGTTTCGCGGCCGGCGTCGCGTTTGCGCAGCGCGCAGCCGAGCTCGGCGTCGCGGTTCACGCAATGACGGGCGACATGACCGCGTTCTGGTACCACGACCTCTACCACCGCTGGCGCCAAGAGCCTGTCGCGATCGCGGGTCTTACAGCGCATGGCGCGCTGTTTTGCCTGGAACGCCTCGCGTGGGAGCAACGCATGCGCGTCGTCTACCGCGGTGAGCACGCGGCAGCGGCCGGCGGTCGTATCGCGCATCGTTTCGAAGGTCCTGCGCAGCTCACGGCGGCGGCCGCAGACGCGACGGTCGGTGTCACCTGGGCGAGCGCGTTGGCGGACGTGGTTGCCGTGTGTCCGCGACTCCGCGAACAGGCGGGCATCGTCCACTCGTCGACGCTGCCTGCGGACGCCACGGTGCCAGCGGAGCCGTTGTTCTCGTGGGTCATCGCGCCCGTTCCACGTGGAGGTGTCGAATGATCGGCAGGTCGGTGTGGTTCGCGGGGCTGCTGCTGGCAATCGGCGGCGGCGTGCAGGCGCAGGACGCGGCGCGCGGCAACGCTGTCTTCCAGAACTGGTGCGCGCCGTGTCACGCGCCGGGGCCGAGGCATCCCGGCACGCAGGCGCTCGAGGCGCTCTACAAAGGCGCGAAGCCTGCGCCCCTCGAGCAGCGCGCGGACCTCGTGCCCGAGCTGACGCGCTCGTTCGTGCGCACCGGTGTCTCGGTCATGCCCCCCTTTCGCAAGACCGAGATTAGCGACGCCGATCTCGAGGCGCTCGCGGCTTACCTCGCCCCGAAGACGCGGTAGCGGCTGCCGGAACGTCGGGACGCGACGTGCTCTCGGAACGTGTAGTTGTAACTTACTCGAATAAGACTTTGTAAGCTGATGATTAAGCTTCGTATTGGTGGCGTACCGGAGCACTTCAACTTGCCCTGGCATCTCGCCGCGCAGGCACGGCGCTTCGAGCCGCACGGCGTCGAGCTGACCTGGGTCGACTACCCCGGCGGCTCTGGGGCGATGGCCAAAGCGCTGCGCGAAGGCGAGCTCGACGCAGCTCTGTTGCTGACCGAGGGCGCCGTCGCGGCCGTTGCCGACAACGTCCCGCTCAGGATCGTGAGTCTCTACACCGAGTCGCCGCTGCTGTGGGGTGTCCACGTTGCCGCGGCGTCTGCTTTTTTCGCGGTCGCCCAGCTCGAAGGCGCACGCTACGCGATCAGCCGCATCGGCTCAGGGTCGCACCTAATGGCGTTCGTGCATGCGCGGGCACAAGGCTGGAACGTCGAGCGCCTCAGGCTCATCAACGTCGGCAATCTGGACGGTGCCGTCGAGGCGTTCGCGGCGGACCGAGCCGACGTGTTTTTCTGGGAAAAGTTCATGACCAAACCGCTCGTCGATTCCGGTAAGTTTCGCCGCGTCGGCGAGTTCACCGCGCCGTGGCCGGCGTTCGTGGTCTGCGCGGCCGCGAGCCTGGACACGACGCAGCGCTCGGCGCTCGAGCGAGCGGTCACCGCTGCGCTCGACGAGGCGCGCGCGCTGCCGGCGCGCACGGACGCGGCGCAGCTGATTGCCGCCCGCTACGGTCTGACCTCCGCCTACGCCCGCGCGTGGCTGAAAACGACGCGCTGGAGCGAGCGCTTCGGCGTTGCCGCGAGCGATATCGCGCCGGCGTGCACGGCGCTCGGCGGGCTCGGTGTGCTGCCGCGCGTCGTCGCTGCCGCTGACTGCATCGCAAGGAGCGGCGAGCCGTAAAATCTGCCGAGCCGTGTTGCGCGCGCTGATCTCGAAACGAAAAAGCCCGAGCCGGTTTCCCGGCTCGGGCTTGTGCGTGCGTACCGTCTAAGGCTGCGTGGTGGTTACTTGATGGCGAACCCGGCGCGCGGGTCGAACTGTTTGCCATCGCCGCGCGTCGCTCGGACCCAAGCAGCAGCCGGCCGGCCGTCTTTCATCGGGTTGCCGGTGATCGTGATCGCCGTGCCCGGCGCGAAGTCGCTGCGGCGAATTCCGGCGCGCGTGAGCGTGCTCGGGCCTTCGGCCTCGAATCCCCACGTCGTGACGTTGCCCTTGTCGTCTTTGACGTCGACGAGAAGCCACGAATGCGGGTTCGTGTACTGGAACTCTTTGACGGTGCCCGTGACGGTGACCTCTTTCTGGTCATCGAACATCACTGCCGAGTGGTGAGCGAACGCCGGCGCCGCCAGCATCGCGGCCAGCCCGAGTACGCCTGACAGAACTCTCGTCATCGCCATCTCTCCTTACTTGTCGTCTTACTTGTCGTCTTCTTGGGTGAACGTGAAGTTCGAGAAATCCGAAGTGCCGGTAGCGGTTTTTTCCACGGTGTTGTTCTGATTCTCGCCGCAGTTCCAGTACCTGATGCGCAAGGTCTTGTCGTCATTCGACAGCTGCTTGTACACCTGTCTAGTGTACCAGGGCTCGGCTAGCGCCGGCGGATCGAACGACCAGACGTCCACGACCATTGTCGTCGGGTCCGTCTTCTGCCAGATCTCGACGGTTTCGACTTGCTCCGTATAGAACGGCTGGATGCGCTGGTACTGACCCGCACGCATCTGGCTCGTGTGGATGATCAGCTTGTCGCCGTTCCAGAAGCCGATCGAATCGCCTTCCCACAGCGGATAAGCGTCGGCTGCGCTCGGATGATCGCGGCCGTCCGTATAGACGCGGCGCATCTCGTTCTGCATCTCGTTGACGAGATAAACCTGCTGCGGTGTGACGATGAATTCCTTCAAGAAGGGCTCGACGAGCCAACGCGGCATGCCGGCGGGCTCGCAGTTGCTCAGAGGATCGAACTCGATGCCTTTCGCCACCTTGTCGAGCTTGTCTTTCAGCAAGCGCTGGTGCTCAGGCGTCAGCTTCGCTGTTGGCAGGGCGGTCGGCGAGGTCTGGTCCGGGTCCCAAAAGAGCGGGCTCGCTTCGCGCGTCCAGATGCCGGTCCAGTCGGGGACCGTGCGCCAGGTCAACGCTTGGCCGCCACGTGCTTCCTGTTTGAAATGATCGTAAAGCGCGCGGGCCGTGCCGTGCTCGATGCCGAGATCGATCATGCGTTGTTTTTCCGCCGACGGGGCGGTTTGCGCGGTGGCCGTAAGGGACAGCGCCGTGAGCGCCAGGGCGGCCAGTGTCCTAAGGGTCATCGACGAAAGTCTCCTATGGGCGGTTCGCCGGCATATTTTAGCGCGCGCGACGGCGCGCTTCAGGGGTCCGCCGGCTAGTCGGCGGCAGCGCGGGTTTTCCGCTGCTGTATGTCGCTGAGCAGCGGTATCTCGCGAAGCGCCGGCGCATCGGCCGGGATCGTGCGGATATAAGCGTAGATGTCCGCGAGCTGCTGGGGCGACGCGTCGGGGAAGGCCGGCATGTTCGGCAGCGGCGAGTTCTGCACGAACGTGATGAATCCTTCCTGGGTGTAGTTCAGCGGGACCAGCCGGCGTTCGCCGCTCTGCGCGTCGAAGTTGTGGCACGCATAGCAATTGAAAGTGTCGGAAAACAGCGGCTTGCCGCGCGCCGCGTCGCCGACGACCGGTTCCGCTTGTTGCTGCGCCGACAGCGATGCAGCGGCCACGACGCCGCTCGCCACAACGACAGAAGCGAGTACGGCGGCGAATCCTCGCTGCTTCATGTCGGTCCTCGCGGCTGTGAAATGACGTCGAGCAACGCGGGCTCGCCCGCTCGAACGCGCGCGAGCGCGCGTTCGAGCGCGGGACCGAGAGCGAGCGGATCGGCGATTGGTCCCTCCGCGTAGATGCCATAACCCTGGGCGATCTTCGCGTAGTCCGGCGCCGGATCGCGGATGACGTTGCCGATGTCGACCATGTCGTTGCCGCGGCCGCGGCGCGCGGCCGTGCGCTGCACGAGCATGACTTCCGCGTGGTAGGCGCGATTGTTGTGCACGATGACGAGCAGCGGAATTTTGTGGTGCGCCGCAGTCCATAATGCGCCGGCTCCGACGAAGTTGAAGTCGCCGTCGCCGACGATTGCGATGGGTAACCGCCCATGCTCGCGGTGCGCGAGCGCGCCACCGACCGACGCCGGCGTGTCGTAGCCAATGCCGAAGCCGCCGCTATCGCCGTTGTAGCGGTAGAACTTGTCGTGATTCAACAAGCGCCGCTGCCACTGCCCCGTGAACTGATGTCCCGAGACGATCGCCCAGTCGTCGTTCTGAATCTGCCGCCCGAGCTCGGCGACCATTCGCGGCACGCTCACCGGGCTCGAATTCCAGCCATAACGCGCCGTGTCGATTTCGCTCTCGCGAATGGCCTTGTGCGCCGCGGCGACTTGCGCGCCGCGCGCGGTGCGCAGACGCTGCGCGTTGCCGGTGCTCTGCTTGCGGATCTCTTCGATCAACGAAGGTAGCGTGACTTCGCCGTCGGCCGCGATTGCGACGTCGACCTCCGAGTAATTGCCGAAGTCGTGGATGTTGTGCCCTTGCGAGAGGTACTCGGAGCAAATGCTGATCGTCTTGCCGCCCGTGGCGCGAACGGCGCGCACCGACGGCGTCATGTCGTTGATCTCGAGCCCGAGGATCACGTCGGGTCGATAGTCGGATCCGCCCGAGCCATACAATGCGTGCCACGACGGGAAGTCTTGCCACGAGCCGTAGCCGCCGACGTCGACGGGCGCCTGCAGGAGCTCGGCGAGCTCCACCAGCCTGTCCCAGCCGGCCGAAGTGCGCGCGAGCTTGCCCGTGCGAATCAGCGGTCGCTCGGCGCTGACCAAGAGACGCGCAGCTTCTTTCACCGCGCCCGAATCGCCCTGCGGAATGCTCGGCATCGAGAGGCGCGGGATCGTGAGCTTGCTGGGATCGGGAATCGGCGCTTCTTGAAGCTCCGAGTCGATGACGAGCAACGTCGGGCCCCTCGGCGGCGTGAGGCCGATCGTATACGCACGCATCGCGATGTTCGCGAACACGTCGAGGTTCGTGGGCTCGTCATCCATCTTCATGAAGTCTCGGACGATGGAGCCCATGTCCTGCGCGCTGTGCGGTCGATTGATCACGCTCGTGGGATTGCGCGGCTGGCCGACGATTGCGAACACGGGAACGCGATCGCACCAAGCGTGGAAGAGACCCATTCCGGCGTGCAGCAAACCGACGGTACCGTGCATTAGCGTCATCATCGGCTTGCCGGCAGCCTTGGCGTAGCCGTGAGCGATGGCGGCCCCGGCTTCCTCGTGCAGCACGGTCAGGATCTCGGGCTTGCGGTTGCCGCCGTGATTGATCAGCGATTCATGGAGGCCTTCGAACGCCGAGCCGGGATTCACCGCGACGTAGTCGAAGTCGAGCGCCTTTAGCACGTCGACCATGTAGTCCGAGCTCGGATGACGAATGAACCGCGCGTCCACGCGCGGCTCGGGTGGCACAAAGTCGGCGCGTGCATCGGCTTCCGTCGGCCGCGTCACGCCCGGCCGCTGGTTCGCCGGCGCGGCCTGTTGGGCGGACGCCGGACCCGCGACGATCGCGCCCGCGGCACCGGCGGCACCCGCCGCGGCGCCCTTCAGAAACTCGCGACGATCGACGGAGCCCGTCGATGTGCTGTCGACTTGTTTGGCCACGATATTCCCCCGCTCAATTCAAGATCGGCCGGCAGCGCGCCTAGCCGAGGCAGGGGATGATACCGCAACGGAATTGGTGGGGCAGGGCCCGGTTCGACGGGCGATCAGCTCGTGATTCGAACGCGATTGCGGCCGGCCGTCTTCGATTCCATCAACGCCTGATCGGCGCGTTCGAGCAAGGCGTCGACGGCGGTCGTCTCGCGCGGTTGGCGGACCGTGCAGCCGACGCTGACGCTGACCGGCACCGCGCCGTCGCGCGTCGGCACCGGCGTATCCGTGATCGCGTGTCGAATGCGTTCCGCGACGCGGGTTGCGACGGCCGCATCGGTATCGGCCATCAAAACCAGGAATTCATCGCCGCCGAGTCGGCAGATTGCGTCGTCACCGCGGACGGTGCTCAGGAGCCGGCTCGCGACGCGCCGCAGCACTTCGTCGCCGGTTTGATGGCCGCGCGTGTCGTTGATGCGCTTGAAGTTGTCGAGGTCGAGCAACGCCAGGGCGAGCGACGTTCCGCGCTGGTCCGCGCTCGCGAACGCGCCGTTTAGGAGCACCGAGGCGCCGCGTCGGTTCCACAAGTGCGTCAGTGGGTCCATGAGCGCTTCGCGTCGCGCCATCCCGAGCTTCGATGTCAAGGCTGCGTGCGCAGTCGACAAGTGCTCGGAGAACAACTCTCGCTGCGCTAGGGCGGCGAGATCGGTCAGCGTTTGACGATCGACCTGCGTGAATTCACGCGGCTTCAGATCGAAAACACAAAAGGTCCCGAGGCACGTGCCTTGATCGTCGACGAGCGGGTGGCCCGCGTACGCTCGAAATCGCGGTGCCCCAGTCACGATAGGCAGCTTCGCGACGCGCGGATCTTGCAGTGTGTCGTTGATCGTGACGAGTTGATTCGCCTCGACGGTGAGCCTGCACATTGCCTGGTCGCGCGGCAGCTCGGAGATGCCCCAACCGGCCGCCGACTTGAACCACTGCTTGTCTTCGTTGAGCAACGAGATTGCCGCGACCGGCGCGTGCAGGGCGCGGCGAGCAATGCGCGTGATCCGCTCGAAGCGCTCTTCGATCGGCGTGTAGAAGAGGTCGAACGTATGGATGTTCGCGAGCTTGAGGGTCGCCGTGCTTGCGATGGTCTTGCTGAGAAGGGTGTCGCTCACGAATGTCCGGCCGGCCAACTAGCTGACGCCTGGGAGGTGGCCTAATGTAACTCGCGAGTCACGGGGCGACGTGTGAGTTGCGTCTCGCTTGCAGCGCTTGAGCTCGAGCGCCATCCGGCTACCTGTAAAGTGTGACGCCAGTCAAACGCGTGCACGGTGTAAATAGTTAGCCTGTCGACATAACTATCGCTCCGCGGGTCGGAGAGTCGATGCTGCAGCGCAAAACTCGCAAGGAGGCCATTGGCGGGCGCGCCGATCTCCACCTCGACATGCTCGAATCGAGTAGCGTGGTGGCCACCATTGTGGTCGCGGCCGATGGCGCCATTCTCGCCGCCAATAGCCGCATGCGCCGTTTCCTGGGTCTCGGCGGCGGGGACGTCAAGCAAAGCAAATCGTTCCGCTCCAATTTCGTGGACGGCGCCGCATGGGCCGCTTGGTGCGATGCCGCTCGCACCGGCCGCGCGATCGAGCTCGAGCTGCGCGGCTTCGATGATGTGACAAAACGCTTTCGCGGCGACGTGCGAGCGGAGGGCGACGGCGCGGATCAGCGCTTCGTCGGCATCCTCGTAGACGGAGATGACAGCAAGGCACTGCGCGCCGCTCTGCAACACAGCGCCCGCATGGACGCGCTCGCCAGCTTGACCGCAGGCGTCGCGCACGACTTCAACAACCTGCTGACGGTGCTCGTCGGCAATCTCTATTTGGTAGGCGAGGAGCTCCGCGAGCGCCCGACCGTGTTCGAGAAGCTAAAAGCTGCGCGCGACGCCGGCAAGCGCGGCTCCGAGCTGATCAAGCAGCTCATGACATTCGCGCGCCGCGAGGAGCTCGAAGTCGGGACCATTGATCCATCGAAGGTCATCGGCGATCTCTTGC
>Ga0315910_10005121_pt1 | contig 10797 bp, 10 predicted proteins | sample EdamamesoilMG_FD_204470 | JGI IMG/M metagenome (GOLD analysis project Ga0315910, IMG submission 204470) | Garden soil microbial communities collected in Santa Monica, California, United States - Edamame soil | ecosystem: Environmental > Terrestrial > Soil > Garden | place: USA: California...
AGGGTTCTTGCTCACGGCCGTGTCCAACTGGACCGGCAGAAAGACTGCCGACGGCGCCGTGCTCGCCTCGCTTGCTGTCGTGTGGCTGGCTGCGCGCATCCTGCCGTTCGTGCCGAAGGCGGGGTTCGCGGCGGCGCTCCTCGACAGCGCTTTCTGGCTTGGCCTGCTCGCGGCGTGCGCGAGGCCGATCCTTGCCGCAAGGGACCGCAGAAACTACGGGTTCCTGGCGCTGCTCGGCGCGTTTCTCGGTGCTGCCACGCTGTCCCACGCCCACCGTCTCGGCCTGGTGTCGTTGGACTCCCAGCTCGTGCACCTGCTCGGCGTCGATCTCGTGACGGTGCCGCTCGTCGTCATGACCGGGCGCGTCGTGCCGATGTTCACGCGCAACGCGACCGGAGCGACGGACGTGCTCGATTCGCCGCACCTGAACCGGGCGGCGGTGATCGCCACGGTGGTCGTCGTGGCGAGCGACGCCATCTCGGCCCCCTGGATCGGCGCGCCGGCCGCCGCGCTTTCGGGTGTGCTGCTACTCGCCAGGGCGTCCCGCTGGGGCGTGCGCCACACGCTGCCGCACCCGCTGCTCTGGATCCTCCACCTCGGGCACGCCTGGGTCGCCGCGGGAATGCTGCTGCGGGCAGCCGTTCCGCTCGTGCCCGTCCTGCCTCCGAGCCTACCGCTCCATGCACTGATGGTCGGCGGGCTCGGGCTCCTCTCGTTCGGCATGATGACGCGAGTCACGCTCGGTCACACGGGACGTTTGCTCGCCGTGCCGCCGCTCGTCACGCTCGCGATGCTGGCGCTTGCCGCCTGTGGGCTCGTGCGCGTCGTCGGGCCGCTCGCTTTCCCGGCTCACGTGCCTGTCGTCCTCGGACTTGCGGGTGCGCTCTGGTCGTCGGCGTTTCTCGTCTACCTCGCCGTCTATGCGCGCGCGCTCGTCACGCGCCGCGTGGACGGACGAGCGGGTTGAGTGAATCCCGAGAGCATCACCCCGGGCGCGAGCGTGGAGCCGGCATGACGACGCGGCCGGGGCCGGACTCGTGCAAGTAGTGTCGTAGCCGGTGATGGCGGAAGGCGAGGCCGCCGGGGCGGGAGGTTTCGCCGGCCACGAAGGCGCGGCGGTATCGGCCCGGCGGGACGCCGTAGATCTTCTTGAAGACGCGCGAAAAGTGGAAGGCGCTCGAGTAGCCGAACGCCTCGGCGATTTCTGCGAGGGACTTGTCGCTGCGTTCGAGCACGCCAGCGGCTCGTTCGATGCGCAGGAGCTGACCGCAGCCGATCGGGCTTTCGTGGAGCTCGCTGCGGAAAAGGCGGCAAAGGTGCTGGGGGGTGACGCCGGCGGCGCGGGCGACGGAGGCGAGGTCGAAGCGCGTGTCGCCGCGCGAAAGGCGGGCGACCATGAAGTCGAGCGCGCGTTCGATCGCACGGGGAAGCGTGATCGTCGTCCCCGCCTGTCCGTCCACGAGACCGCTGACGAACAGACGCAGCAGGAGCTCGACGCCCGTCGCGAGAATCGCCCGCGCCTGGGGTAGCTGCCGGAGCGCAATCAGGTAGCGCCAGAGCTCGATGAACGCTTCGTCGCCGTTGAGCTGCCGGAGCCGCGGCCAACTCCTCGGGCTCGGCAACCCTTCGGGCAACGACGGAAGGTCGAACACGATGAACGACTGAAAGCTTCGCGCCGCGCCCCAATCGTGCCTGAGCGTCATGCCCGGCAGCATGGTGAGCACGCTCCCGGGTGAGGTGACGATCACTTCGCCGTCGAGCGAAGTCACGCCGCCCCCTTCGACGATCCAGGTGAGCGCGTAGCGGTTGAGCGCGAACGGTCCCCAGGTCGAATGCGCGCTCTCGAAGCTCGAATCGAGCGTGATCACCTGGACGCCGTTCGGGGCAGGCGGTCTGGTGCTTCGACGCGCGCGGCTCAGGCCCATGTTCATTTTATATATTCATCAGCGAATCGGCGCCATGGTCCGGCCTTTTCTCTCGGCTAGGGTGGGATCCCCATGATCCCGACTCGAGCGAAGCTTGTGTATGCCTTCATCGCGGCCTGTACGGGCTGCGCCACCGATAACAGCGCCAGCCCCGGCAGCGGCGGTGCGGGTGGAACGGGTGGCACCGGCGGTATGGTGCCCGTCGGGACCTGCTCGAGGCCGGAGGGGATGCCGGCCGTGACGCTGACGTACGACGACGCGCTCCCCTCGCAGCTCTCGACCGCCGCACCCGCGCTGAGGGCTCACGGCTTGAAGGCGACCTTCTTCGTCACCGACGTGCGCTCGAACCCCGCTCCCTGGTCGGCACTCCGTGACGACGGACACGAGCTCGCGTCACACACCTTCCTCCACCCCTGCCCGGCATCGAACACCTGGGTGGCGCCGGGTAACGCCAACGAAGACTACGACACGGCGCGGATGACGACCGAGCTCGACGGAACGATCGCTATGCTCGAGATGCTCGGCCAGCCGCCCCCGTACACCTTCGCCTATCCGTGTGGCATCACGTGGATCGGCGCCGACCAGCAGACCTACATCCCGCTCGTCAAGCAGCGTTTCAGCGCGGCGCGCGGCGTTTCACCCGGCCAAATTCAGGAGGGTGTCCTGCTCACCAACGTGCCGGCGACGTTCTCGACCGGCACCGGGGATGCGCTGATCGCCATCGCCGAGCAAGCCAAGGCGAACGGCACCTGGGTCGTGTACGGCTTCCACGGCATCGGCGCCGATTCGAACCTCATCGCCGCCGACGCGCACGAAACGCTGCTCGCGTACCTCGATGACCAGAGCGATGCGATCTACGTGGCGACGTTCGGCGAGCTTGCCGCTTGTTTTACGCCTTAGGTTCGGGCGCTCCGAACCACGCACTGAGGGCGTCCCGTAGCCCCTCGTCGGTCCCGCTTCCGACCCACGCCACGTGTCCGTCGGGCCGAATGAGCACGGCGCTCGGGGCGTCGACCGCGCCGACGACGGGGAGCTCCCAGGCACCTGAGTAACGGGCGTCGATGCGCTTCACCCGGTTTGCCCAGGGAGCGATGTCGAGCACGGCCGGTTCGGCGAGGTTGAGCAAAACGGGGCGTGCTTCGTGGAGCAGGGTGAACACGCGGCGTGAGCCGCTTTCGGTGACGAGCTCGAGATCGGGCATGCGGCGGCCGAGGAGCGGGTGGGACGAGCCGAGGTCGTAGCGGATGTCGAGACCGGAGATCAGCGCGGTGTAGCGCTTTCGCGGTTGGTCCATGGTGACGAGGTCGGACATCATCGTGCGAAGCGCGAGCGTTCGGTCGTCGCCGCGGGCGAGCGCCGTGAACGCCATGCTCCGCTCGAGCACGCGCGCCCCGACGGGGTGGCACTCGGCTTGGTAAGTGTCGAGCAGCGCGTCCGGCGACGTGCCGCGCACGACCTGTGCGAGCTTCCAGCCGAGATTCACGGCGTCCTGTACGCCGAGGCTCAGGCCTTGTCCGCCCGCGGGGGAGTGCACGTGCGCCGAGTCGCCGGCGAGGAGCACGCGCCGTGCTCGGTATGTCGCTGCCTGCCGGGTCGCATCGGTGAACCGCGAAAGCCAGGTGACGTTCTTGACGCCGTAGTCGGCTCCGTAGACCGCGACGAGGTTCTTCCGAAGGTCGTCGAGCGTCGGCTCGTCGCCTTGCCGGAGCTCGGCCTCGGCCGACACCAAGCGGACGCGCTTTCCGTCCTCGAGCTTGCCGAGGCCGTGGATGCCTTTGCCGGAATAACGGATGCCCCACGCCGGCTCGCCCTCCATCTCGCCTTCGGCGATCAGGTAGCTGGTGGACGCATCCCAGCCTCGAAACTCGATGCCGGCCTGCTTGCGGACCGAGCTGCGGCCGCCGTCACAGCCGACGAGGTACTCTGCCCTGAGCGCCATGCCGTCGGACAGCGCGACGTCGACGCCGTCGTCGTCTTGCGCGAAGCCCGTCACGCTGCGGCCGCGGTAGATCGGGACCTCGAGCTCCGAAACCCAGTCGGCGAGGAGCCGTTCGATACGCTCCTGAAAGAGCCCGAGCCAGTAGTTGTGGCGGCTCGGAAGGTCGCTCAAGTCGAGCATCGTCATCGCGAACGGGGCGACCGGCATCCGTTTGCCCTCGGCGAGAAAGCGCTCGGCGATACCCCGCTGATCGAGGAGCTCGATCGTGCGCGAGTGAAGGCCGCCGGCGCGCGAGCCCGCGACGTCCTGATTCTCGCGGCGCTCCACGATCGCAACGTCGATCTTCGCCAGCGCGAGCTCACCCGCCAGCATCAGACCCGTCGGCCCGCCTCCCGCGATCACCACCGCGTGCTTCATCGAGGACACGCGCCCACGTTACCACCCGAGCCGATAAAGACACCGTGATCCCCGGGTTGATGGCATCCTCCGGCGACTGATGGCGAGGCCCATTCGGCTCGGGGTGCGCGTGTTCCTCTTCGTGGTGCTGGGCCTCAGCGCCGCCTTGCCCGTCGCCTTGCTGGGCGCCTACCAGGCGCGCTGGTTCGCCGCGAACGATCGCGACACGACCGACCGGCAGGCGTTTGCGGCGGCTGCCGCGGCGGCGGAGCAGCTCGCGGCCGCGATGGCGAGCCACGTGCGCGCGGCGGAGTCGCTGTCGGCGCAATTGGCGGCGCGCGGCAGCTTGCACGAGGCGGCGTTGCGAGACGTCCTCAGGGCGCACGTGGTCACGCAGACCGATTTCTTGGGCGCGTACGTCGCCGACGGAGCCGGACGCTCGCTCCTCCACGCAAGGACGAACGGCGAGCTGATGCCCGGGGGGGTGAGCTACGCGGACCGTGACTACTACCAGGCCATCGTCCGCACGCGGCGGGCGGCGATCTCGCGCGTCGCGGTCGGCCGGGTGACACGCGTGCTCACCGTTCAGGTGGCGGCGCCGATCGCGAGCGCGACGGGCGAGCTCCTCGGGCTCAGCTGCAGCTCGCTCAACCTCGAGACGTTGACGGCGCAGGCGGTTCGCAACGCGCGCGGGCTCGCGGACGGGCGGATGGTCTTCATCGACGGCGAGGGCCGCCGCATCGCCGATTCCGACGCGCCGGCACAGGTCGGGCTGGAAGACCTGGGGAAAAACCCGTTGTTTGCCCGGCCCCGGGTCGCGCGCGGCGAGCTCCGGCACGGCAACGACGAGCGCGGGCGCGCCGTGCGGGTGGCGGCGGTGGGGCTCGGCGTACCCGTCGCCGACTGGAGCGTCATCGTGCTGACACCCGAGGCGGCGATTGCGGCCCACGCGCGCCGAGCACAGCGCGAGTCGCTCGTCGTCGCCTTGGGCTCGTTGATCGCCGCGCTCGCGCTCGCCGCGTGGCTTTCGGCGCGCCTGTCGCGACCTCTGCAGGCGCTCGCCGCCTCGAGCGACGCCGTGACACGCGGCGAATTCGCGGGCGTCCCGCCACTGCCCGCGGGGGCGCCGCGCGAGATGGAGCAGCTGTCGTCGGCGCTCGCGCAGATGGTGTCGAGCTTGCGCGGACACGCCCAAGCGCTCGAGCTCGAAGTCGCGGAGCGCACGCGCGACCTGGTGAAAAGCAACGCCGAGCTCAGGCGCGCGCTCGAGCGGATCCAGAAGAACGAGCGAGTGATCCGCGATGACATCGAGAACGCGCGCCGGTTTCAGGCCAAGATGCTGCCGCGGATCGCCTCCGGTGGCCCCTTCGATCTCGGCGTGCACTATGCCGCGCTCGAGCAAGTGAGCGGCGATATCTACGACATTTCGCCGCTCCCCGGTCCGGACCCCGGGATCCGCGTCTTCCTCGCCGACGTCACGGGCCATGGCGTGCAGGCGTCACTCCGCACGATGGTTCTGAAATCGGCGTACGATCGGCTGAAGGTGGAAGCCGAGGAGCCACGCGCGCTGCTGCTCCGGCTCAATGACTACCTGGTGGGTGAGTTCCCCGACGGCGAGCTGCACGCTACGGGCGTGTGCCTCGAGCTCGTGGTGCGCCGCGGCGCGACGCACCTCCGGTACGTGAATGCCGGCAGCGCGCCGCTCTATGTTTTCTCCCCCAGCGGGACGATGCGCGAGCTCTACATGGCCGGACCCCTGCTCGGCGCGGATCAAGTGGATTTTCCGGAGCCCGAGCACGCCGAGCTGGCACCTGGCGAGCTCCTTCTCGTCGCCTCCGACGGACTCGTCGAGCAAGGAAATGTCGAGCGCCGTCGCTTCGAGCAGGTGCTGCCCGAGCTCTCGCTCGCCGCGCCGGAGTCCGCGGCCGCGGCGCTATCGCGCATCGTCGAGGCCTTCGATGCTTTCCGTGCCGGCACCGCGCAGGTCGACGACGTGACGTTGATCGGCGTCCTCTTGCGCTGAGGCTATTCGATGCTCACGAACTCCCCGGCGAGCCGAGCGAGCGGCTCGAACGCGCGGCGCTGCCAGGTGTGCGCTTGGTTCGTGCGAAAGGTGATACGGAACGGATGATTGAGCTTCTTGAGCCGCTTCAAGAAGCTCGCAAAACAGCTGATCGCCGACGAGCTCATCAGGTAGAGCTCGGTCGCGTCGAAGACGATGGCCTGCACCGTGTTCGCCGCCGCCTCCTCCACCCGCGTCAGGAAGTTTCGCAGGCGCGGTGTGGTTTCCATGTCGAGAGAGCCGACGAGCTCCACGGAGAGCGTGCCGGCTCGATAGGCGGACTTGGTGGCGAAGTCGTCGCCTTGCAGATCCTGAACGAGGGTCATGGTTGCTCCCTGGTTCGGGGGACGTTGCCGGAAACCACGATTTCGAGCGACGAGCCCTTGACGGTGTACCGAAGGTCGAGGCCGCCTTCGGCGCGAATTCGAATCAAGCCGAGGCGCGAGCGTCCGTCCTCACCGCTGGCGGCGACGAGCGAATCGTACAGTGCCGCAGGGTCCGCGCTTTCGGTGATGCGCCGGAGCAGTGCCGACGCTACGTCGATCCGCTCCGGCGTCGCTTCGTTGCGGGTCGTCAGGCGAGCGTAGCGCCGGTCGTCGTGTGCCCCGAGCTCGAACTCGAACGACGCTCGACCGGGCGCCGCGTACTTGGCGAGGTTCTCGAGCAGCTCTTGCGCCGCAATGATCCAATGGCTCGTATCGCTTCCCGCGAGCTCGGCGTTGCAAAGCTCCGCAACGAGCTCGCGCGCATGGTTCACGTAACCGGCGCGCCCCCTGAAGTCGAAATCGAGGCGAACGTTGCCGCCCCAGGCCTGCTTCGTCGCGGACAACTCGATCAGGATGCACCAGCGCTTCGCTCGAAGCAACGGACCGGCAAGATCCGCCGCGGCGCGCCCGATCCGGTTGCGAGCAGATGGTCGGAGCTCAGCCCGAGTTCGCCGCGAACAGCTTGCACGTGCCTTCGGGATTGATCGGGCCCTTGATCACCTTGCAGGTGCCGCAGGCGTTGGCCGAGGCCGGCACGAACTGAACGCACTTGGCGCACGTCTTCGCCGCGTCCGGAGACTTTTCGGCGTAGGCGGCGGTGTCTTTTCGCAGCGTCAGGTCGTCGTGCGAGAGACTGCCCACGCTGTCGCACTGCGGTTTCTTGCTACAGGCGGCAAGCCCTGCGGCGACCGCCGCGCCGACCGGAAAAACGACGAGATGCCGTAGGATCTCGCGTCGAGCGATGAGGTTCGTCATGTCGGGGTACTCCGTTGGTGTCCGAGATTCGTCGTTCTTCGTTGATGCATCGCGACCCGAGCCGACTCGAGCTCGGTCGTCGACAAGGCGTGGCGGAGCGCCGGAAAGACGATCCGCTCCTCTTCCGCCAGGTGCGGCTCCAGCGCCGCTTCCAGCGCTTCGACGCACGCCACCAAGGCGCGACGCGTCTCGCCGTGCGCGGGCGCGGCCATCACCAGGCGACATTCGGCAATGAGCCGGGCGACGAGATGCTCCTGGTCGCGGTGTTCGCGGAGCACGAGAGAACAGGCGGCCCTGACGCGCTCGTCGGCGACTCTCGCGAGCAGCTGCAGCAGCTCCTCTTCGTCTTCGACGTGCAGTGGGAACGCTTCCTCGAAGTAGCGCGCCACCGCCTGTGCCGCGTCGATCACCTCGCCCGCCGGCCATTCGAGGCTGCCGAGGCCGCGGGCGACCCTCAGAAAATGTCGAATTCGCCCGTGGCAGGCGACCAGCATGTCGACGGCATCCCCCGGTTCGCTCCGGCGTCCGAGCTGCACCAGCATCGAAGGCTCCTTAGTACGGCTCGAAGCCGAACTCACGCGCCCGCTCGGTAGCCTTCGGGTGGGGTTCGCTCTTCTGGTTGACGACGGGCAAGTGGGCCGCTCGTTCGGCGTTGACCGGCAGCCAGTGCGCGAGCTCGGCAGGTACGGTCCCTTCTTCGTAGATCGCTTCGACCGGGCACTCGGGGACGCAGGCGCCGCAGTCGATGCAGGCAACAGGATCGATGTACAGCATCTCGTCGTCGCCGTGGAAGCAGTCGACGGGACAGACCGCCACGCAGTCGGTGTAGCGGCAACGCTGACAATGGTCGGTCACGACGAAGGTCACGAGAATACTCCTTTCGCTTTTCGATTCGACGTGGGGCGCCGGGTCAAAAGATATATATAAAGTATATGTTTACACGCTCCTCGGGGGCGTCGCAAGGGCCACCCGAGGAAATGGCGCAGGCCCCGAAGAGGGGAGTGCGCTATAGGAAAAATCGATGCGGCTCACGGTTCACAGCGACTACAGCCTCCGCGTCCTGATTTTCCTCGCCGCCCGGAACGGGGAGATGTCGACGATCCCCGAGATCGCCGAGGCGTACGGCATCTCGCGCGCGCACCTGATGAAGGTGGTGCACGAGCTCGGCCGGCTCGGCTACGTGGAGACGACGCGCGGGCGCCACGGAGGTCTCAGCTTGGGTCGCCCGCCGGAGTCGATCCGCATTGGCGAGGTCCTGCGGCAGACCGAGGAGAGCCTGGCGTTGGTCGAATGTTTCTCGAAAGCACGTCCGGGAGACGGCTGCCGGATCGACGGCGCGTGCCGGCTCAAAGGGGTCCTCGCCGAAGCGATGCGCGCATTCTTCGCCGTGCTCGACGACCACACGCTGGCCGACATCGTCGGTGCCCGGGCGGCTCCGCTCCGGCGCTTGCTTCGGCTCGCCTGAGTCAGCCGCCGGCACCTCGAAGAACGCGCGCTACGTGTGCGCTTGCCGATCGACCGACGCGAGCGCCATCTCCAGGCTGGTCATCGTGTGTGGCTTGTCCAAGAAACCGACGACGTTGGGCATCTGGAGGAGCATCGACGCGTCTTCAGCCTGAAACCCACTGGTGATCACCACGGGGATGTCGTTCCGAGCGACACGGAGCTCCGCGAGGGTGTGCTCGCCGGATTGCTCCGGCATCGTGAGGTCGAGGACGACGAGGTCGATGGCGTCCGGATGCTCCTTGAGGAGCTCGATCCCGCGACGGCCGCTGTCCGCGGTCAGCACTCGATGACCGAGCTCGCTCAACATTCTGCCCGTCACCAGGCGCACCGCGGGCTCGTCGTCGATGAGCAGGATGCTGCGGGCCGCTGGCGCCGGCTCCGATGCGATGGGCCCGCTGGTTTGGCGTGCCATCGTCCGTTGCGCGACCGGCAACAGGAGGCCGAAACTGGTTCCGAACGTCGACGTTCTGTCGACGCCGAGCCAGCCGCGGTGCGCTCGAGCAATGCCGGCGGCTGCGGCGAGGCCCATCCCGCGCCCGGCTCCTTTGGTCGAAAAGAACGGCTCGAAGATGTGCTCGCGTGCCTCCGGGCCGATGCCGGCGCCGGTGTCGCTGACCGTGACCTTGACGTAGCGGCCCGTGCTGACGCCGTAGGGTTCGTGGTGCGGGGCCTCGAGCTCCACGGATTCGGTGCGGAGCGTCAACGTCCCGCGCTTGCCTTCCATCGCATCCAGGGCGTTGAGGATCAGGTTGGTCACGATCTGGCGCAGCTGAAAGGGGTCCGCGCCCACTGCCGGCAGCGTCTCGCCGAGCTCGAGGACCAGGTGAGCCTTCGACTCGACGGTGGCGTGCAGCAGGCGGAGCGCCGCAGAGAGCTCCGTGTTGATTTCGAGCGCGCGGATCGCGAGACTCCGCCGCCCCGCGTACGCGAGCATCTGTTTGCTCAGCTGGGCCGCTTCGCCCGAAAAGGTGAGGACCTCCGTCAGGCAGCGCGTGAGGAGCGGGTGTGCGTCGCTCGGGACCTTGCGCAAGGCGACTTCGGCGTTACCCACCACGCCGCAGAGCAGGTTGTTGAAGTCGTGAGCGACGCCGCCCGCCATGACGGCCAGGCTCTGCAGGGCCTGGCCCCGCTGCAGCTCCCGCTCCAGATCGCGCTGCCGGCGCTCCGTCACGACGCGATCGGTGAGATCGCGGATAACCCGTAGCGTCAGCTGATCGTGCGAGCCGCTCGGATTGAAACGCGTGTCCGTGACGAGCAAGAGCGTGTTCGGGTTCCGCGCGAGGACGACCTCGTACGAGCGACGTTCGCCGACGTTCGGGGTCGTCGCGGCGAGCGCGCTCTTGCTATTTTCGGTCAAAAGCTCCGAGAACGTGATCGAATGGCCGGTTCGCGGAACACCGAGCGTCTCGGCGAGCGCCTGGTTCGCGAACACCATCCGGTCCTCTGCATCGAAGAGCCCGACTCCTTCGCCCAGGCTCTCCACGAGCGCGCGCTGCATGCTCTCGCTGTGCTGCAGTGACTCCTCACTTTGCTGGCGCGCTTCCATTTCGCGGCCGAGCTTCGCCTTCAGTGCGACCGCGCGCCGGCGTGCGTCGATCACCAGTCCGAGCCCGCCGGCAAGCACCAGCTTGACGAGCAGCGAGATGACGGCCGCCACCTGCCCGATCTCGGGACGTTCAGGAAGCCGCATCGCGAAGTCACGATCGACGAGTGCGACCGAGACAATCA
>Ga0315910_10005122_pt1 | contig 10797 bp, 7 predicted proteins | sample EdamamesoilMG_FD_204470 | JGI IMG/M metagenome (GOLD analysis project Ga0315910, IMG submission 204470) | Garden soil microbial communities collected in Santa Monica, California, United States - Edamame soil | ecosystem: Environmental > Terrestrial > Soil > Garden | place: USA: California...
CCAGGCGCTTTCGATCGGAGTCGCGGTGAACGCCGTCGAGTTGCTCGAACGCCTGATCGAGCTCGGCCATACCCCCGACGTCGTCACCGACCAAACGAGCGCCCACGACGTGCTGAGCTACGTGCCGCTCGGGCTCTCCATCGACGAGGCCGCCGTGCTTCGAAGCGTTGACGCAGAGGCGTACGCGGCGCGCAGCGTGGCGACGATGGTGCTGCACGTCCAGGCGATGGTGCGTTTGCTCGAGCGCGGTGCTATCGTGTTCGACTACGGGAACAACTTGCGCCAACGGGCGAAGGAAGCTGGCTTCGAGCGCGCGTTTGACTTTCCCGGCTTCGTCCCGGCGTACATTCGCCCCGAGTTCTGCCTCGGGCGCGGACCGTTCCGCTGGGCCGCGCTGTCGGGGGACGCGAACGATATTCACACCATCGATCGCGCACTTCTCGAGTTATTTCCGGAAGATGCAGCGCTGCAGCGCTGGCTGACGCTGGCGCCGGAGCGGGTGGCGTTCCAGGGCCTGCCGGCGCGGATCTGTTGGCTAGGGTTGGGGCAGCGCGATCGGGCTGCGCTCTTGTTCAACGACTTGGTCCGTCAGGGCGCGCTGTCGGCGCCCATCGTGATCGGGCGCGACCACTTGGACTGTGGCTCGGTGGCGTCGCCCAATCGCGAAACCGAAAGCATGCTCGATGGCTCGGATGCGGTCAGCGACTGGGCCATCTTGAACGCACTCGTGAGCACGGCCAGCGGCGCCTCTTGGGTGAGCTTTCACCACGGCGGCGGCGTTGGCATCGGTTATTCGCAACACGCCGGTCAAGTCACCGTGGCCGATGGATCCGAACAAGCCGCCGAGCGGCTGTCTCGGGTACTCACCAACGACCCAGCGCTCGGCGTGCTGCGCCACGTCGACGCCGGCTACGCGGTGGCTCGCGCGACCGCGCGCCAGGCAGGCCTCCCGATCCCGATGCCCCGTGGTGAGGATGAAGCGTGACGTTCGTGCCGCACACGCGACCCGGCGTCTGGCCGAGCATTCGTGCTGGCCGCTTCGCTAGCTGCATTCAGACGCACGACCCGGCGGATGCTCGGCTCGCGTTGCTCGGCCTTCCCGATGACACCGGGGTGGCCTTGAACCGAGGCCGCGTGGGGGCGCAGCAGGGCCCAGCGGCCTTTCGCCAAGCGCTGGCCGGGTTTGGCAGCACCTGGGATGGCCTGAGGGAACAGAGCCTCGCGAGCCCCGTCTACGACGCGGGCGACGTCGAACCGGCGCCAGGCGACGACGAAGGCGCTCTCTTCGAAACCCACGCGCGCGTCGAAGCCGCGCTGGGAGAGCTTGCCCGGCGCGGGTTCACGGTGGTGGGCGTTGGGGGAGGGCACGATCTCACGCTGCCCAGCGTCGCCGCTGCGGGCGCTGTGCTCGGCGCTCCGCTGGGTGGCATCAACTTGGACGCCCACCTCGACGTGCGTGAGCGCGTCGGATCAGGCATGCCGTTTCGTCGCCTGATCGAGCGCGGCATCGTCGATCCGCGCCGCTTCGTCGAACTCGGGCTCGGTCGCTTCGCCAACGACCAGGCCGATCTCGCGTGGCTCCGTGCGCTCGGTGCCCACCTGGTATTCGCCGCAGACCTCCACACGCTCGGGCCAGAGCGCCTGTTCGAACTGGCGTTTGCCGGCGGGTCCGGGTTCGTCAGTATCGATCTCGACGGGCTCGACCAGAGCGTCGCGCCGGGGGTCAGCGCACCGAATCCCCTCGGTCTCGGGCTAGGGTACGCGGCAGAGCTCGCCGAGCGCGCCGGCGCGGACGCGCGGGTGATCCATTTCGACTTGATGGAGCTGAACCCCACGTACGATCGAGACAACCAGACAGCTCGTTCGGCGGCGCTGTTGTTCCTGCATTTCGTCGCGGGTTTTCGGAGACGCTGCCCGTGACGCTGCTCGTCGCGGGCGCCCAGATCGTTTCGGGCGAGCTGGGAGCGCCAGCATTTCTGGGTAGCGTCAGGATCGAAGCCGATCGCATCGTCGAGGTGGGCCCTGGCCTTTTGCCTCGACCGAAAGAACCCGTCATCGAAGCCGACGGCCGCGTGCTGTTGCCCGGCTTCGTCGACGCGCACACCCACGCTGTCTACGCGGGCGATCGCCTGGACGAGTTCGAGCTCAAGCAGCGCGGCAAGACGTATCTGGAGATCCTCGAGTCCGGCGGCGGCATTCTTTCCACTGTCCGAGCGGTGCGCCAAACCGGCGTCGAGGCGCTCGCCGAGGCCCTGTTGCGCCGGCTCGAGGTGATGCTGAGCGAGGGCACCACCAGCGTCGAAGTGAAATCCGGCTACGGGCTCAGCACCGACGACGAGCTCAAGCTGCTGCGCGCAATTCGGCTCGCGGGCGCGCGCTTTCCTGGCATGGTCGTGCCGACGGCCCTCTTGGGACACGCTTTGGATCCGGAACAGCCCGACCTCGTCGAGCGCACGCTGCGCGATACCCTGCCTGCGGTGCACGCCGAGTTTCCGGGCATCGCCGTGGACGCCTACTGCGAGCAGGGGGCGTGGTCGGTAGCGGATTGCCGCCGACTCTTCGAACGCGCGCGGGAGCTCGGGCATCCCTTGCGGCTGCACGCCGACCAATTCAACCGACTCGGTGGCGTCGAGCTCGCCCTGGAGCTCGGGGCGTCGAGCGTCGACCATCTCGAAGCCACCCCGACCGCTGCGCTCGAACGCCTGGCCCAGAGCGATTGCTACGCCGTGCTGCTGCCGGTCAGCGGATTTCACACGGACGATCGCTACGCCAACGCTCGCGCCTTCGTCGATGCCGGCGGCAAACTGGTGCTCGCGAGCAACTGTAACCCCGGCTCGGCGCCGAGCTCGTCGATGCCGTTCGTGCACGCGCTCGCCGTGCGCAAGCTGGGCCTGAGCGTGCTCGAAGCGATCAGCGCGACGACCAGCTCCGCCGCGCGCCTGCTCGGCCTCGGCGATCGCGGCGTGATCGCTCCGGGGTTCCGCGCGGATCTCGTGCTCTTGCGTCACCGCGATCCCCGCCTCTTGGGCTTCGAGATCGGCGGCAACCCGATAGACCGCGTCATCGTCGGCGGTGTCGAGTGGCTGGGTCGAGGTGCCGGGTAGGGCCTGCGCGCTCAGCTGTTGATCAGCCCTTCCAATTCGCGCTCGAACGTGGGGCGGTCGACGAGGCTGAGCTGCGGCAGCACCATGCCGGCGACGGAGGCGCCCATGCGCACGATGCGTGAATCGGCGTACACGAGCGCGCGCTTGAGTTGGGGGTGGTTCACGAGCGCATTGGTGTAGCGTACGCGGACTTCGGAGTCGTACTGGCGAAACCCTTCGAGATCCATGAACACGTGAACGTCGCGCGGGCTCCCGCCAACGATATGCGAAAGCTTGTCGGTGATGTGATTGGTGTTTGCTCCGGAGCGTATGGTGCCTTGAATCCACACCACTACGAGTCCCTGTCGATACATGGCGACGCGCTGTGAACCCTGCGCGTCCTCAGCCCGGTCATCCATGATCGGTGATATCCCTCGGAGTGCATCCGCCCGCTGACTCGACCTCATGAGTCCCCTCGTAGTCCCTTGGCTGTGTCTCCCTGGGTGCCTGCGAACCGAAGTTCGTGAGCACACCAAGAATAGTCTAGCAGGGTGATCCTCCTCATGGAATCATCCTGATAGGGATCGAATCGGCTCGAGCAGCCTCGGCGCCCGAGTGGGTGAGGGATCTGCATGACGCATCGCACCTCGTGCGCGCCCTGCTTTCGAGCGGCCCGTGGTGCCGCAACCCGAGGCTCGAGGCGCCGATTCTCTACCGAGTGGGCCGGGTTCTGACAGTCATTCCGCGCTTCAGAAACAGTTTGAAACCTCGACGTAACTCTGGGGTGCCTGGACGCTGCACCTTATTGAGGAACACCGATTCGGAAGCGTCCAGCCCTTTCGGGGCTCAGGTGAGTGTCCGAGCGAGCTCGAGCAGGTCCCCCATGCCGAAGAAGAAGTCCCTGATGTTGAAAAAGGAAGAGCCGCACGTCGTCATCATCGGCGCGGGCTTCGGCGGACTGGCGGTAGCGCGGGGCTTGAAGGACGTGCCGGTACGCGTTTCGCTGATCGACAAGAGCAACCACCACCTGTTCCAGCCACTTTTGTATCAAGTGGCCACCGCGGCGCTCGCCGCGCCGGACATCGCCGTACCCATTCGAAAACTGCTCTGGAAGCAGGAGAATGCCACGGTCTGGATGGCGAACGTCACGCGCATTCAGACCCAGCAGAAAGAGATCCTGCTGGACGGTATTCCCGTTGCGTACGACTACCTGGTCGTCGCAGCGGGCATGATGCATACCTATTTCGGGCACGACGATTGGGCGGCACACGCTCCGGGTTTGAAAACGATCGGCGAAGCGCTCGACGTGCGGCGGCGCATTCTGCGCGCCTTCGAGAGTGCCGAGCTCGAACCCGATCCGAAACAACGCCGCTCCTGGACGACGTTCGTGATCATCGGGGGCGGGCCCACCGGCGTCGAACTCGCCGGTGCTCTGGCAGAAATCGCCGGCCACACTCTGGCGCGCGACTTCAGGCACTTCGACCCGCGCAAAACGCGCGTGGTGCTGATCGAACGCAGTGAGCGAATCCTGTCCGCCTTCGACGAGAAGCTCTCGAAGAAAGCCCGCGCGGAGCTGGAAAGCCTGGGCATCGAGGTGCGGACGGGCGTCGCGGTGACCGACGTTCAGCAGGACTACGTCGAACTCGACGACGAGAAGATACCGGCGCGCACCGTGCTGTGGGCTGCGGGAGTCAAGGCGAGCCCGCTCGCCGCCCAGCTCGGAGTTCCCCTCGATCGCGCCGGGCGCGTCTGGGTCGAAGACGACCTGACCATCCCCGATCGCCCCGAGGTGTACATCGTGGGAGACCTGATCGCTCGCACCCAAGACGGCAAGCAGCTCCCCGCGGTCGCGCCGCTCGCGATGCAGAGCGGTCGTCAAGTGGCGCGAAACATTCGACTCGCCGTCGAAGGCAAGGCCGGCGAACCTTTCGTTTACATCGACCAAGGGTCCATGGCGACCATCGGGCGCAATCGAGCCGTGGCGCAGATTGGTCGCTTTCGCTTCTCGGGCATCTTCGCCTGGTGGCTGTGGCTGCTCGTGCATCTCATGAGCCTCGTCGACTACAAGCGGCGTGTCGTCGTGCTCTTCGAGTGGGCCTGGGCCTACTTCACCTGGCAGCGCCGCTCGCGCGTGATCCTCGAAGTACCCCACCAGATTGCGCCCGATCGCCCGTCGGTTCACGGCCGCCGGCTGTTCTCGGCATCTGCGCCCCCACAGGCCGCGAAGCTGAGGCTCAAGCGCAGCGGCACCTGAGCGGGCTCAGCGCGCGTCGACCGTGAGCGAAAAGTCGAGCGTGCTGTTGAGCAGGGTGCCTTGAAACGTGTAGCTACCTTCGATGGGTTTGGTTGCGGCTTGTGTGGCACCAGTGGCAACCGCGATGTGGCCCGCGCCGGTGCGGGCGCCAAGCGTGGGGTCCCAGCCGAAGTAGCCCGCGCCCGGGAGCTCGACCTCGACCCAGGCGTGCAGATCGCCCTGCTCGGAGAACTGCCCGGCATAGGCGTGATAGCCACTGACGAAGCGTGCCGAGAGTCCCAAGGCGCGGCACGCTTCGAGGTACAGCGTGGCGATGTCGCGGCACGCCCCGCGTTCGGAGGCGAGGGTGTCGGCGGCGAGTTGGGTGCCGCTGCCGGCTCGCGCCTTGCCGTCGATGCGCGTGTGTAAGTCTCGCGCCAAGGCGTCGAGGAAGTCGAGTGGGCGCGCGGCTTGTGCGAGCGCAATAGCCTCGGCGAAACTTCGCACGCTGGGCGCGATGACTGGGCCCTGTAGGTTGGCGTCGCTGCCGTCTGCCGCGAGTGAATGAGCGAGGGGCAGCGACCAGTTGGGCACGGCCGGTTGAACAGGGTGGGTGGTGTCGACGTCGAAGTGGTTCTGAATCCGCAGCTGCCTGGTCTCGCCTTGGAAGATCAGCCGTATCAGGCTGTTCCCCAGCGAATCGAGTTCGACCCACTGTTGGGTGGGCACCGGGTCGACGTTGACCGACGCGAACGCGGCGCCGCCCCGCGGCGAAAGTCTGAGCACGTGTGGCCCCAGCGCAATCGGGACGTCGTAGCGATAGAGCGTGTCGTGACGAACCTTGACGTGCACGGGGCAAGCGTAGGCGCACGAGCGGCGTGTGACCATCCCCGCTTGCATGGTTCGCGGAACATCACGACAAAATCCGACAGCTCGCGCGCCCCAGCCCTACAAGACTAGCGGAACTGACCAGCGGCGGAGAAATTCTGGCTGTATTCGGCGACCGCGATGCGATGTGGAGGGCTCTGCTCTTGTCGTACGAGGACAAGCGAGGATAGATCCGTGAGCATGCGATCGTGCGTCTGTCGACGACTCCGTGCAGGAGTGTATTTCGGGGCTCTGTTTCCAGCGCTAGCCGTGTCGAGCGGGTGCGGAGGTGGCGGAGCTTCGCAGGCAGAAACTGCGGGGTCGACGGCGAACGGCACGCCGAGCAGCAGCACGAGCGGTACCACCACGGGCAGCGGCGTGACGACCAGCGGTGCTGCCGTGTCGACCGCCACGGGGGCGGTGACACAAACCACGGGTGGCGTCACGACCACCACCGGCGCGGGCGGAGCGTTGGGCACCGGAGTCGGGGGCGCTGCCACGGTCTCCAGCACCAGCGATGGATCGAGTATGGGTGGGGCGAACGGCGCATCGACCACCGGCGCGCCCCTGGGTGCGCTCAGCGTTTCGAACCTATCGATCGAACCCAACCCCCGCATGACGCTTTCTGCCTACGTCAGCTGGACGACGAGCGAAGCCGCGAACTCCGAGGTTCAGTTCGGGATTGACGGCTATCAATTCCGCATCGTCGACCCAAACGAGGTCACCGAGCATCGCGTGCACGTCGTGGGTATGCACGCCGAGACCGAGTATGCCATCAAGGCAGTCTCGACGAATCAGATCGCCACCGGCAGCGCGGAAGGCGACTTCACGACCGGGCAGCTTCCCGAGGGGCTGCCCAACGCGGCAACCCTGGTTGCGGATGAACGCGACAAGATGCAAGCCGGCTGGACGCTGACGAATCTTCACGTCGGTGGCAGCTCCAATTTTTCGACCTCGCCCGCGATCATCAGCATGCTCGACGAAGAGGGCGCCGTGGTTTGGTACTTCGTGCACGGTGACTCCGCTGACCAGTTCGGCATGACCTCGACGGATTGGTTGCCGAACGGTCACGTGCTCATCGGTAACGCCAGCGCCGAACCCGCACGCGAAGTCGACCTGGAGGGCAACGTGATCTGGGAGGGCCCGACCGGTGGCGACCCAGCGCTCTCGCATCACACGAGCAAGCTTTCCAGCGGAAATTACCTGGTGGTGCGCGAGTCGAACAGCTCGGCGCGGGTCGAAGAACTCAGCCCCGACAACTCCGTGGTCTGGAGCTGGGACCTGTACGACCATATCCAGCCCGCGACGACGGCAGCCGACTGGTGCCATCTGAACGCGGTGACCACCGACGCCTCCGAAGAGTTCCTCTACTTCAACTGCCGTTTTCAGGGCCTCTTCAAGGTCGATCGCAGCTCGAAAGAGTTGCTCTGGCAAATGGGCGCAGCGATCGACGACTCGAGCTCGGGCGACATCGCCTACCTGCCCGACAACTCCGCGCGCTTCAACGACTCACACGACCCGGAGGTGCACGAGGACGGCACCATTCTGTTCTACGACAACCAGGGCTGGTCGAGCCACACCGGCGGCGAAGGCAACGGTAGCTATCACTCGCAGGTCGTCGAATACGAGGTCGACGAAACCACCCTCGAAGCCACGCTCACCTGGCAGTTTCCCGGGAGCTTCGAGGTTGACCCCTGGTACACCGAGAGCTGGCAGACCCCGATCTGGGGCGACGCCGACCGACTCGAAAACGGCAACGTGCTCGTGACCGCCGGCGTGCGGGGCGCTGGCACCCACACGCGCATCTTCGAGGTCACACGCGAGGGCGAAGTGGTCTGGGGCATCGAGTGGCCCGAGAACAACGGTTCTTATCGCGCCGACCGCGTGCCGGCCCTCGCGGAGCGGCTCCCCTGAGCCGCTCGGCGGTGGGCGCCTTTGCTAGGGCGTGACGATGGGGAACCAGAATTCGAAGCTATCGAAAAGACCCATGAACTCGCGCAGCTTGTCAGAGCTGCCGTCAACCTTTGCCTTCTTCTCTTGCACGGCGTCGGCCAGCTTGAGTTTGCCGCCATTGATGGCGACGAAGGTGGGCTGATCGAGGGTGAGCGTAGAATCCGCCGGTTCGCTCGGCTTACCGGCGCTGTAGTTGAGCACCGAGTTCTCGACCACGATGCTGTACTCTTGCTGCTTCTGTTTATCGCCGGTGAGCACCAGCGCGATCGAAAGCTTCTTGCCCGCAGCTTTGATCGGGTCGAGGCGCACCGCCAGGTAGTCGAGGAACATCTCGGGGGTCATGGCCGCCTGAACGTCGGGGCTAGCCGTGTCAGGCGCTGGCAGATTACGGACGCCTTGACGCAGCTCCATCGCGCCCGTGAGGTAGAAGCCGCGCCAGGGACCGGACTCGGCCTGGTACCCGAGTTGCTCGAGCGCGTCGGCCAGCAGGAAGCGAGCCTTGTCGTTCTTCGGCTCGGCGAAAACGACATGGTTCAAGAGTTGGGCCGCCCAGCGGTAGTCCCCGCTGTCGAAGGACGTCTTGGCTTGGCGCATGGCGGCTTCGGCGCCACCGATGGCTTCGACGTACTTCTTGCCGGCCTCTTCTGGAGGTAGTTGGTGCAGCGTCGACGGGTTGCCGTCGAACCAGCCCAAGTAGCGCTGATACACGGCTTTCACGTTGTGGTTCAGCGTGCCGTAGTAGTTGCGGTTCGCCCAGACTTTGTCGAGCTCCGGCGGGAGTTTCATCTGCTCGCCGATCTCGATCAAGGTGTAGCCCTGGTTCGCGAGGTGCAGCGTCTGGTCGTTGATGTACTTGTAGAGATCGCGCTGGCTCTTGATGAGCTTGTTGATCGGTTCGTTGCCCCAGGTTGGCCAGTGGTGAGACGCAAACATCACTTCCACGTCTTTGCCCCACATGCCCAAGAGATCGTTCAAGTAGCGAGACCAAACCAAGGGGTCACGGACCTGAGCGCCGCGCAGGGTGAGCACGTTGTGCAGCGTGTGTGTCACGTCCTCGGCCGAGCAGAGCGCCTTGTATTCGGGGATGTAGAACAGCATCTCGGAGGGAGCTTCGGTGCCTGGCGCCATGAAGAACACGAACTCGAGGCCGGCGAGTCGCATCTTTTGTCCCGTTTTTGCGATGCTATCGGTGGGCGGAATCAAGGTGACCTCGCCGGTGGACGTCGTTTTGCCGAGCCCTGCGTCGACGGTGCCCTGCGCGCTCTTCGGCAACATCGGTCCGTACATGTACGTCGCGCGGCGGCTCATGGCGGTGCCAGCGAACACGTTCTCGGAAACCGCGTGTTCCATGAATCCTTCAGGGGCGAGCACCTTGACCTCGCCCGCTTGGACGGCCTTCTCGTCGATCATCCCGCGCACGCCTCCGAAATGATCGACGTGGCTGTGCGTGTAGATCATTGCGACGATGGGCTTGTTGCCACGATGCTTGCGGTAGAGCGCTAGCGCCGCAGCGGCTGTTTCTTTGCTGAGCAGCGGGTCGACGACGACCACGCCGGTCTTGCCTTCGATGAACGAGGTGACCGAAAGGTCGAAGCCGCGCACCTGAAAGATGTTGTCGCTGACCTGGAACAGCCCGTGGATGGAGTTGAGCTGCGCCATGCGCCAGAGCGAGGGGTTGACTTCGGAGGGCGCTTCGCCCTTGACGAATGAAAACGCTCCGAAGTCCCAGACCACCTGGCCCTTGGCATCTTTGATCGTCGGTTCTTCCCAGGTGCCCAAGAAGCCCTTTTGCGCGTCGGCGAAGTCCTGCTGGTCGTTGAACGGCAGGGCTTGTTTCACCGCGGAGTTGGCCTGCTTCGTCAGCTCAGACGCGGTCTTGGACTCGGACGAACTGCTCGCGACCGGTTCGGAGGCAGTAGCGTTTGCTGCCGCGGACGGCGGCGGTTCGGGCGCTGGTGGCGGCGCACTTGCGCAGCCCCAAGCGAACAAGAACACAAAACCGCCCCACCGCCCAAGCGTCTGGATGTCCCTCATACCAGGGCCATAACGTATCTCGCTCGCGTCGTAAACTACGACTTGCGTGCAGGTGTGGTCCTGCGCGTAAGACATCTTCATGACAAATTGTGTGCTGACCGTTAGGCCTGCAATTGCGGCAACCTGTCACAGCTGAGCGTGCGTACCCTGTCGGATTCCGCTCAGCGGCCGCAGGCCTTGGCGCGCGCCAAGAGCAGCTCGCGTTCACGCGTGTTCTTCGCAAGGAACGCGGCGCGTTCGAACTCGGCGCGCGCTTCGTCATTGCGGCCGAGTTTTTGCAAGAGGTCACCGCGGACGCTCGGGAGCAGGTGGTAGCTGGCGAGCGCGGGTTCGTCCTTGAGCTGGTCCGCGAGTTCGAGGCCCGCCTCCGGCCCGAAGGCCATCGCGATCGCCACTGCGCGGTTCAGCTCGACGATCGGCGATTGGGTCAGTTCCGCGAGGCCATCGTAGAGCGCCACGATGCGCACCCAGTCCGTTTGCTCAGCCGTGCGTGCGCGCGCGTGGCAAGCGGCGATCGCCGCCTGCAAGGTGTAGGGCCCGAGCGGCTGCTTCAGGGTTTCGGCACGTTCGAGCGCTGCCAGACCTTGGCGGATGAGCAGCTGGTCCCAGCGACCGCGGTCTTGCTCG
>Ga0315910_10005123_pt1 | contig 10795 bp, 10 predicted proteins | sample EdamamesoilMG_FD_204470 | JGI IMG/M metagenome (GOLD analysis project Ga0315910, IMG submission 204470) | Garden soil microbial communities collected in Santa Monica, California, United States - Edamame soil | ecosystem: Environmental > Terrestrial > Soil > Garden | place: USA: California...
CACCCGTCAGGCCATGCAGGTCGATGCGATGCCGCCTGCCCTGCACCAGCAGTTCCACTCCACGGTGCAGGAGCCCCTCGCGGTGCATGCGCGCGCCAACACCCGCCTCATCCACCAGGTCCATGGTGACCTGCTCGAGCACGCCGGCGCGGATGCGCCCCAGCACATATTCGGCGGACTGACGCTCGACGATCACGGCGTCGATGCCGGCCTTGTAGAGCAACTGGCCCAGCAGCAACCCTGAGGGGCCCGCTCCGATGATGGCTACCCGCGTACGCATGGGCCGATTCTGCGCCGGGCGGACGCGCATGACATGCAATATGCTTTGCAGAACTTGGACTTTTCTTCACATGACTCGGCCACCCCGCAGACGCATCGCCAACTACTTCCTGTATGGGGAGGCGCCCCGCCCCGATGATGGCCGCATCCTGCACATCGAGACCATCGAAGCGCGCAGCCGGCGACACCACTGGAAGATCGAGCCGCACCGACACAGCTCACTGCACCAGATCATTCTCGTGCTGCGGGGCCGCGGCGTGGTGCAGGCCGAGGGTTCGGTGGCGCATTTCACTCCGCCGGCCGTCGTGCGCATGCCTGCCGGTGCCGTGCACGGCTTCGAGTTCGAACCCGGCACGCAGGGCTTCGTGCTGACGCTTGCAGACGAGCTGCTGCAGGATCTGGCGCGCCGTGAACCGGGACTTCGGGCGCTGTTCGCGGAGCCGGACACCCTGGAACTGCCGGCGCGCGATGCCGAGGCGGCACAGCTGGTGCGCATGATGCGGCAGATGGCGCGGGAACATCGCGAAGGCGCACCGGGCCGCGCCCTGATGCTGGAGGGCTGTGCGGCATTGCTGCTGGGCAGCCTGTTGCGGCTGTCGCAGCGCATCGAACAATCAATCGACTCGCCTCTGGGTCAGTATCGTGAACTGGTGGCGCGGTTTCGCAGCCTGATCGAAGCCCAGTTCCGGCGGAACCTCTCGATACCGGAGTACGCGCGGGCGCTGAAGGTGCCCGGGTCGCGGCTGCGTAATGCCTGCCTGTCGGTCACCGGCCAGCCGCCCGTCCACCTGGTCCATGCCCGGGTGCTGCTGGAAGCCAAGCGCCAGCTTTTCTACACCGGCGATCCGGTCAGCGAGATCGCCTATGCCCTGGGCTTCGACGATCCCGCCTATTTCACGCGCTTCTTCTCGCGCCGCACGGGCCAGTCGCCCCGCGCGTTCCGTGCTCGCGGAACGCGCGAAGGCCTCACCCGCTGATCAGGCCCGATTCTTCGGAATGTGCGAGGGAATCAGGAAGAAGCTCACCACCGTGATGAAGGCCGTGGCCGCAACGAACCAGAAGAACAGGTTCGCGGCGGGCACCGGATTCATCCCCAGGTACTGCTGCGCCACCCACGGACTGAGCAGCGCGCCGACACGCGAGATGGTCTGCGCCAGCCCGAGCGCCGAACCGCGGATCTCGGTGGGATACGAGTGCGCCGCCACCGCGTACATGAAGGCCTGCATGCCGTTGAAGGACACGCCGGCGAAGAAGCCCGCCCACACCACGCTCTGGGGAGACGGCGTACCGCCACCCACCAGCAGGAAGCCGATGGCCGCCGTGGCCACCACACCCAGCAACGCCAGCAGCGTGCCCACCCAGCGCGAGCCGTACCAGCGGATCAGGAAGGCGCCGCCGATCGAACCGAAGAAGGCGCCGACCGAGAACTGCCCCAGCGCCTCGCTGGCCACCTGCGTCGCCACCTGGCTCTTGGGCAGCAGCAGCGGCAGGTTGTTGGTGTACATGTACAGCACGTAGCTGTTCACCGAGAACGCGATCCAGATGAACAGCGTCGCGCGCGCGTAGTGGCTGTTCCAGATCGTGCTCAGCCAGTGCGCCGAACGCTTGCCCGCCTCCTGCACCATGAAGTTCTCGGTGCCGTCGAAGCGCTTCTCCCCGACCAGGCGGTTCAGGGCCTTCGCCAGCTTGCCGTGCAGGTGCGGGTTCTGCGCCATGTACTTGGGCGACTCGGGCAGCAGGAAGCCAAACAGCAGGAACAGCGCCAGCGGCACCAGGCCGCCCAGCAGGAACATGTCCTGCCAGGGCACATGCTTGATGGCGAAGGCGGCGATCTTTCCGCCGACCGGCACCGCGGAGATCACCAGCGCCACGATCACGGCGCGGACCGTCTTCGACGTCCATTCCGAGATCAGCGCGGTGGCCAGCGGCGTCACGCCACCCATGCCGAGACCCGTGACGAAGCGCCACAGCGTCATCATGCGCAGCGTTTCCTGGGCGTTATCGGCAGTGCCACCCTTGGCGGCATGCCAGCACAGCACCGAGCCCAGGAAGAGGAAGATCAGGCAGGTGAAATAGGACTTCTTGCGTCCGATGCGATCGCCCAGCCAGCCCAGCCCCACCGAGCCGACGGCCATTCCGGCCAGGCCCGCGTAGTTGATGTTCTGCAGCACCGCGCCGCTGATGTTCCAGGCCTCGGTCATGGGCCGGCCCACCTGACCCATCAGGAACAGGTCATAGCCGTCGGTCAGCATGATGATGATCATCATGATGGTGATGCCGAAGGGCACCCAGAAATACTTCGCCGAGTCGATCACCGCTCCGACGTCAACCTGTTTCTTGTTCTCTGCCATGCTCATCACTCTTTTTGGTCGTTATCCCAGGCCAGGATGGCTTCGGAATTGTCGCGCTGGCCGCCGAGCTGGGCGAGCGCCTGCTTGTAGCGCTGCCTGACCAGTGCGGCCATCGGCGCATCCAGATGCACGGTGTCCATGAGGTCCGCCGCGATACCCACATCCTTGGCCAGCAGGCCCAGCGAGAAGCCAGTGGCGTAACGCTGGTTCACCACATGCTCCTGCAGCACCACTTCGGTGTTGAAGTTGCGGCCCGTGGAGGAGTTGAGGATGGCCAGCATGCGCGTCGGGTCGAGCCCGAAGCGTTTGCCCGCCAGCAGGGCCTCGACGGCGGCGGCATAGCCGCTGGCCGCCACGAAATTGTTCAGCGCCTTCATGGCGTGGCCGGTGCCCAGCCCACCCGTGTCGAACAGGCGATTCCCCATGGCGGACAGCACACTCTTGGCGCGCTCGCGCACCGAGTCATCGTCCGTGCCGATCATGATGGCCAGCGTGCCGGTGGTGGCGCGCGGCACTGCGCCTGAAACCGGCGCATCCACGAAGGCGATGCCGCGCTTCGCCAGCTCCGCTCCGAGCGCACGTGTGCCCTGCGGATCCGAGGAACTCATGTCGATGGCAATGGCGCCGGCAGCAAGCACAGAGGCCAGTCCACCGCTGCCGAGATAGACGTCTCGCACCACATGGCCATCCGGCAGCATGGTGACGACGAATTCCGACCCCGCCAGATCAGCCGGACTGGCCGCCCCCTGGCCGCCATGCTGCCCCACGAAACTGGTGACACGCGCGGGATCCATGTCGTAGACCGTGACCGCATGCCCCGCGCGCACCAGGTTCGCGGCCATGGGTACGCCCATGTTGCCCATTCCGACAAAACCGACACGCACGCTCAGCGAGCCTCGTCGCCCAGCACTTCCGCGGCGGCGTTCAACGCCTCCACCCCGCTGGGGATGCCGGCGTAGACCGCGGTGTGCATGATCACCTCGCGGATCTCCTCGACGCTGACACCATTGGCCAGCGCGCCGCGTACATGCGCCTTGAGCTGGTTGGGCTTGGTCAGCGCCGTCAGCGCAGCCAGCGTGATGAGGCTGCGGGTCTTGCGATCCAGTCCATCCCGGCACCATACGTCACCGAAGCAGTAACGGGTGACCAGGTCCTCGAAGGGCTGCGAGAAAGTCGAGGGCTTCGTCTGGCGCTGGGCCGTGCCCGCGCCACCCCACATGTCCTGGCGCAGCGCCATGCCCTGTTCCAGGGCCTGATCTTTACGGTCCATTGCCCGCTCCCCCAAATTGGTACGGGAGCTTGGCCTGAAACCGCAGGAACCGCAACGGAAAACCCGGCGCAGCCGGTTATGGCCGGGCCGGAGGCGCGTCTGGCACCAGCGGCTGGATGCGCGGCGTGGTACCGGGAGGAAAAACAGCCTTGGGATTTTCCTTCGTGGCGCCCAGCGAGCGCAGCAGCGCCACCGTCTGGGGATATGGCTCAGGCGCCAGCGCGTTGAAGTCTTTCGGATAGCGCCCCAGCGCATAGTCGATCGCTGACAGGCCATTGGTGTCGAGCACATCGAGTTGCGCGCCGTCATCGACCAGCTTCTGCACCAGGCGATTCCAGCCGCGCGACGCCGCGGCATGCAGCGCCGTGCGATCACCGGGCATCCAGATCTTCAGGTCTGCATCGGCAATGCTCAGCGTGGTTCGCGCGTTCACGTCCGCGCCGGCGGCGCGCAACATGTCATAACACTCCAGCGCATCATCCTCTGTTCGATAGCGGCCGCGCGTGGGTTCGTTGATGTGGCCATCGCCAGCCGCCACCATCAGCGGCGTCACGCCGATGGAATTGGCAAGATTCGCCAGCGCGCCATGCTGCAGCAGCAACTTCACCACCGGCAGGTCTCCGGCCTTGGCGGCGCGCAGCAGCGGCGTAGTGCCCCAGACGATCAGCGGATCCCGGTACCGGTCATTCGGGATGTTGCGGTACTTGGGCCTGAGCTTGAGCTGCGCATTGGGATTGGCGCCCTTCTCCAGCAGCAGCGCGATCACCTGCGTTCCGGTAGTCGGATCCATCGACGGCAGCTCGACGCGCCTGCCGATGGGCAGCGTGTTCATGTCCACGGCGGCGTACAGCGGGCCCTGTCCGGAGATATCCCACAGGTTCACATCCGCGCCCTGCTGGATGAGGAACTTCGCCGCATCCCAGTTGCGGTTCAGCAGCGCGAGAATCAGCGGCGAGGCGCCATCCGGATCGGTGAGGTCGATGTCCGCGCCACCCTCCAGCAGCGCGCGCATGCAATCGATGCAGGCTTCACGCGCCGCAAACAGCAGCGGCGTCAGGCCACCACGCGCCATGTCCTTGGGCCGACCCTCGGCAGTCACCCGCCGCTGCCAGTCACGCACGGCCGCGCGGCCATCGGGGTCCGCATGGCGCGACAGCAGCAGGCGGATCATCTGCGGCTGGCTCTGCGCCGCCGCCCACATCAGTGCGGTCTGGCCGCCCCATTGCTCGCGTGCGTCCACCTCGGCGCCGCGCGCCAGCAGCAGTTTCGCGGCTTCGACATTGCCGGTGCGTGCCACCGCCATCAGCGGCGTCTGGCCCTCCTCCGTGCGTTCGTTCGCCGAGGCGCCGGCATCCAGCAGCAGTTTCACCAGTTCGGCATTGCCCGTAGAAGCTGCCAGCATCAGCGGCGTGGCGCCGAACTGGTTCACCGCGCGGACATCCGCGCCCGCGGCGATCAGCTTGCGCGCGCCCGCCACATCACCCTCGTACACCGCGCGATGCAGCGCGGTGGTGCCATCCGCCTCGGCGGATGACACGCTCTCGGCGCTCCACGAGGGCACCGCCACGGCCAACGCGGCGGCGGCACACAACAGCGGAAGGATCCTCACTCGCACCGGAAGCTGGCCGCCTGCTTTGGGTCGCCGCCAACGTAGCGCGGCGCCTTCGGCCATTCACACAGAGGACGCGTGTAGCCTGCGCGGGTGTTGGCGGCGACCAGTTCGCCCGGCGCCTTGCCCTGCTCCACCCATTGCTCCAGCGCAGTCAGAAGATCGGTCTGGTCCGCGCCCGGGCCGCCGCCGCAGTGGTAAACCCCGGGCGCACCATAGAAGCGGATATTTGCAGGGCCCTGCTCTTTCACTACGCGCTGATAGTAGTCGGCCGTGGCCAGCGCGGAGGGGCCCGGGTCATCCATGCCATGCCACAGGATGAGCTTGCCGCCCCTGCCGAAGAATCGAGACAGGTCGCTGGAGCTGGCCTCGTATTCGCGCGCGAAGGGCGAACCGTGCACGGTGGTTTGGTCCCGGTTGATATCGAACCCCGCGGCCGAAAAGCTGGCGTCGCCGAACATCAGCAGCATCAGGTCGCCCAGGCCGCCGCTGATGGCCGTGCGGGCGGTGGAGGACAGCGTGGGGACGATGGGATTCCAGCCCACCTCGCTGCCCCGGGTCATGCCGTAATTGCCCACCAGGCCCTGGGGACTGCGCTGCGTGGCGTAAGCCTCGCGCAGCGCCTTCACCTGTGGCGGCGTCAGGCAGCTTCCAGGCTGCGCCCCGGCCTTGCAGGCCATGACGGCCGGGTCCCAGCCACAGGCGTGAGGCTTCGACAGCACCCCGTCGGCCAGCCCATCGTCGGCGTCGCAGGCTGCCAGCACCGCGGCATTGACCTTGCGCAGGAGATCGACGCTGATCTCGGCGCCTGGCGCCCGGAAGATGCGGTCGCGCACCAGGGTGCTGGACTGCACCAGCAGGCTGTACACGGGAGCCTTGGCCACCACTCCGTCGTAGTCATCGGGATAGCGCTGGGTCTCCATCATCGCCATGCGGCCGCCGGTGGAGCAGCCCTGAAAGTAACTGCGGTCGGCCGCCCGCCCGTAGTAACGAGCCACCACGGCCTTGCCCAGCACCGCGGTCTCGTGGATGGCGCGGTGGCTGAAATCGGTCACCGCTGCCGGATTGTCACGTACCCAGGACGGGTCCGCCGAGGTGGTTTCCGGATGGCCGCCGTCGGTCTGCGCCGTGGCATAGCCCCGTGGCAATCCGGAGGTGGCGGCCAGGACATTGGCCTGCGGGGCAAGAAGCGCGAGCTGGCCGGACCAGCCGCCGCCGCCCAGGCCCAGCATCTTGCCGTTCCAATTGTCTGGCAGGCGGTAAACCGCCGTGATCACCGATCCGGGGGCCGGATTGATCAGCGCCGTGACCTCGCAGAACGCAGGCAGGCCGAGGTTGGCATCGCCCGGCACCCTTACGGCCGAGCTCACCACGGCGTTGGAGAAGCCCGCAGCGCCACGCAGCTTGCGGCATTGCGCATCCGTCGGAGGAGCCGCGGGCGCCTCTGCTGCTGCGGCCAGCATCGATCCAGAACATGTCACGGCGGCAAGCGCCGCCAACGCCAGTAACCTGCGCCCCATACCTGCCCCCCGGTTGGTTATCACCCCTATTGTCGGGGAAGCCCGGACGAAGGCATAGCCCCGCGCCGAGGCCTAGTAGCCCACCGTGAACCGGTTGTTCACGAACTGGGGCTTCTCGATCTCATCCAGCATGGCGACCGCGTAGTCCTCCATGGAGATGGCGCTGCGGCCCTGGGCATCGACCACGATCTGTTCCTTGCCGATCCGGAACTTGCCGGTGCGGGTGCCCGGCGAGATGCTTCCGGCCGGGCTGAAGAAAGTCCAGGGCACGTCCTTCACCTCCGCGCGCAGCCAGTCGAGCGAGTCCACGGCGGACTTCACCTCGCCGGCCATGGCCGTGGGCATCGAGGAGCCGGAGCCGAAGGTGTCGATGATGCGCTTGCCCTCGGCGTTGTAGAGGCTGCTGGCGCCGCCCACGATCATCAGGCGCGACTTCGGCGCCGGTTGCGTGCGCAGCGCCTCTACAAAGGACTTCACCACACGCAGCGCGAAATCCGGCGTGGGCGCCGGGCGCACCACCACGGAAGACACCACCACGTCCTGTCCGGCCGCGTTCTTCGCGATGTCCTTCGGATCGAGCGCATCGCCGGTGACCAGCTTCACGCCTTTGGGAGCGAGATCAGGCTTGGGGCTGCGATCCACCACCGTGACGACGTGGCCGCGGGCGACTGCTTCGTTGACGATGCGGCTGCCGATGTTGCCGCTGCCGCCGTAGACGGTGATCTTCAGCGGCTTTGCCGCCTTCACCGGCTCTGCGGCGTGCACGGAGGCCAGCGCACCCAGCCCGATCGACACGACGACCGCTGCAGCCAGATGCAGCGCATACCCCGCGAGCCGATCCCTTACCCGACGCCTGCCGCTCATTCAGCCCCCTATTGGCGATCCAGACCCAGTGCCTTTATGGCATTGTTTTTCAGGATCAGTTCCCGCACTTCGGGGCGGAAACCCGCGGCGTCATAGTCCTTCATCCAGCGCTCGGGCGTGATCAGCGGGTAGTCGGTGCCGAACAGCATCTTGTGCTTGAGCTGCGTGTTCGCGTAGTGGATCAGCTGGGGCGGGAAGTACTTCGGCGACCAGCCCGACAGGTCGATGTAGACATTGGGCTTGTGCAGGCACACCGACAGCGCCTCGTCCTGCCAGGGCCAGGAGGGGTGCGCGATGATGACGGTCATGTCGGGGAAGTCCGCCGCCACGTCATCCAGGTGCATGGGGTTGGAATACTTCAGGCGCAGGCCGCCGCCGCCACGCAGGCCCGAGCCCATGCCCGAGTGGCCGCTGTGGAAGATCACCGGCATCTTCGCCTCCGCCATGGCCTCGTACATCGGGTAGGCCATGCGGTCGTTCGGGAAGAAACCCTGGCAGGTGGGATGGAACTTGAACCCGCTGATGCCGTCCTTGATCAGCTTCTTCACCTCGCGCAGGCCCATCTTGCCCTTGTGCGGGTCGACGCTGCCGAAGGCCATCATCATGTCGGAGTTGGCCTTGGCGGCCTCCAGCACTTCCTCGTTCGGGATGCGGCGCCGGCCGATCTCGAACTCGGTATCCACCGTGAACATCACCAGGCCGATCTTCTGCTTGCGGTAGAAGTCGACGGTCTCCAGGATGGTCGGGGGGCTGCCGGACTTGAAGTATTTCTTCTTCTGTTCCTCGATCTCCTGGGCGTAGTCGTCGTCGGGCTGACGGCAGGAAATCTCGGCGTGGGTATGGACGTCGATGGCGATCAGGTCTGCGTGTTTCATGGGCGCGGATTTTGCCACAACCGCCCCGCAGCAATCTTGCCCGGCCGGGCGGGACCAGCCCTATCGGGACTGCAGATTGCTGATCACGGCATCATCCACATACGACTCGGTGTCGAGCACCAGCCGTTCCTGCCGCAGCTGCAGCTCGTGGATGACATACATCAGGATGATGCTGACGATCAGCGCCACGAAGGTGGAGTTGAACGACACGCCCAGGCCGCCGGTCACGGCGCTGGTATCGCCGCGCAGCGCCAGCTGCGCGCCCGCCAGCGCGTTGCCGATGCCGCGCACCGTACCGACGAAGCCGATGGCTGGAGCGGCCCAGACACAGAAGCGGATCACGGCCAGCTCCGCATCCAGACGCGCTGCCTCCGACTCGCAGTAGTCATGCACCGTGGTGGCGGCGTCCTGCACATTGGACGTCTCGCCAAATCGCTTCAGCGCCCTGCGCACCGTCCGGGCCGGGATCAGTTCGCGGTCGGCCTGCGGCAAGGCATCAATGCGATGCGAGTACTCGCGCACGTCGGTGGGCAGGATGCGATAGCCCTGGGGCACCTTGAGCAGGCCGGCATCGAGCTGGCGCCGGTGCGCGACCAGCGCCCAGAACTTCATCGCCGCCAGGCCCAGCGCCCAGAAGCCCAGGATCACGCACACCTCCGGCTCGGGTTCATGCACGATCACCCAGACCGAAGGGGTCGCCTTGTGGTTGGGGTCCTTGGCCTGCAGGGCACGCTGCTCGGCCTGCCAGCCTGCTGATGCAGGTCGCACGTAGAAGGTATAGGCAGCGTGGATCACCACGGTCAGGATCAGCAGCAGCCCGAAGGTGCGCAGGCGGTCGCGGCTGTATTGCTCTTTCATCTGGTCAAGGGTACCCGGGCCGGAAGAATCGACCATTTAGGATAGCATCCCGGCCAGCATGACCATTCTCGTTACCGGCGGCGCCGGGTTCATCGGCAGCAATTTTGTAATTGATTGGCTGGCCCAGTGCGATGAGCCGGTGGTCAACCTGGACCATCTGACCGCGGGAAGTCCGCGCAACCTCGAACAACTGCCTCTCGATGGACGCCATGTCTTCGTGCAGGGAGACATCGCTGACCGCGCCCTGGTGGATGCGGTGTTGCGCGCACACAGGCCTCGCGCCGTTCTGAATCTGGCTGCAGAGAGCCATGTGGACCGCAGCATCCGGGGACCCGGCAGCTTCGTCCAGACCAACGTGGTGGGCACGTACGCACTGCTGGAGTCTGCCAGGCTTTATTGGAAGGAATTGGCTCGCGAGGAGCGCTCCGGCTTCCGGTTCGTTCATGTAAGCACCGACGAGGTCTACGGCTCGCTGGAAGCAGACAGTCCGCCGTTTACCGAATCGCACGCGTACAGGCCGAGCAGCCCATATTCCGCGAGCAAAGCGGCAAGCGATCACCTGGCACGCGCCTGGGCCCACACCTTCGGCTTGCCCGTGCTGATAACGAGCTGCAGCAATAATTACGGGCCCTTTCAGCTTCCCGAAAAACTCATTCCGCTGATGATCGCCAATGGGCTGGCCGGCAGGCCACTCCCGGTATACGGGGACGGCCTCCATGTGCGGGACTGGCTGCACGTCAGCGATCATTGTCGTGCGCTTCGTACCGTACTCAAGAACGGCCGGCCGGGGGAAACCTACAACATTGGGGGCTCGAACGAGCACGCCAACATCGACGTGGTTCGCGCGATCTGCAGACTGCTCGATGAGCTGCGGCCCTCGACGGCGCCGCACGAAACGCTGATCACGCATGTGGCCGACCGGCCGGGGCATGATCGCCGCTATGCCATAGACTCGCGGAAGATCCAGGAAACACTGGGCTGGCGCCCCACTCAAGGCTTTGAATCAGGGATGCGGGCTACCGTGAGGTGGTACCTGGATCACCGGGACTGGTTATTCGCCACGCAGGCTGACCTGGCCAGAACTCCTGAGTGAGTCCGCCCGCCTGGAATGGTTCAAGCATCCATCAGCGCCAGCAATTCCCTTGTCTTTGCCTGCATGAGCGCTTCAT
>Ga0315910_10005124_pt1 | contig 10795 bp, 12 predicted proteins | sample EdamamesoilMG_FD_204470 | JGI IMG/M metagenome (GOLD analysis project Ga0315910, IMG submission 204470) | Garden soil microbial communities collected in Santa Monica, California, United States - Edamame soil | ecosystem: Environmental > Terrestrial > Soil > Garden | place: USA: California...
CGGCAGCGTCAGGTTCTCGTACCCGTCGGGCACCCTGACGGGGAGCCCCTGCGCCTTCGCCACGATCGCCTGCCTCGCGTACCCGCCGAACAGCTCGTCGCCGCCCTCCCCCGACAGGACGGTGGTGACGTACTGGGATGCGTAGCGGGCAACCATGTACTGGCCGAAAATCCCGGGTCCCACGTGTCTGCCGCCGACAACGTCGATGACGTTGTCGATGTGCTGCTCGAAGTCGTCGGGGGTGATGCGAACCTCATGCCAGTTGGGGCCGCCGACCAGTCGCGCCCACGGCCGCTCGTCGTACAGGTCGCCGTCGTAGTAGCCGGTGAACGTGTGCATGTTCGGCCGCAGCTCCCGCGCCAGCGTGGTGACGGTTGACGAGTCGATGCCGCCCGACACGACCGCCCCCACAGGGTCGGTGGCGGCTTCGACGGCGTCGTGGACGGCGCCGGTGATGATGGAGAGCAGGTCGGTCATTTCGCCGTCCTTTCAGGGATGGACAGGTGGGTGAATGTCTGAGCGACTCCGTGTTCGCGGTACCAGGCGACGGCGGCGGCGACGCCTTCGGCGAGCCCGACTTTGGGTTTCCAGTCGAGGCGGGTGATCGCCAGCGTGCCGTCCAACTGCATCTGCTTCACGTCGTCCGACCCGGCATTCGCACGCCCAGGTTCGGTGTCGACGCCGAGCTCGTCCGCGACGGCCCGGTACAGCCGCTCGATCGGGAGGTGGTCGCCGGAGCAGATATCGAACCGGCCGAGCGCCTCACGCTCGATCGCGGCCATGCACGCGTCGACCAGGTCGTCGACGTACACCATGTCGCGGGCGGTGTTCACGACGGTGCAGGGCTCCCCGGCCGTGAGCCGCTTGTAGAAGGTGGGGATCGGCCCGGACACGTTGCGGGGGCCATACATGTTCGCGAGCCGAAACACCGTCAAAGGCACGCCTGAAAGGCGCAGGTATTCCTCCCCCGCGATTTTCGAGATGGCGTAACTCGAGATGGGGGGAAGCGCCGTCTGGAAGTAGATGACGCGGGCGTCGTGATGCTTCGCGGCGATGGCGACGTTGATCGACCCTGTGACGTTCGTGTCGGTGTCGCGATGCCAGTAGTTCGGGTTCGAGTAGGAGGCGGCGGCGTGAACGATCAGGTCGGGCTTCACCCGGTTAGCGATGCCGTACAGGACGTCCCTTTCCGCGATCGATTCCTCGTAGATGTCGCCGAGGTCCCCCCAGTTCTCAGGGCGTCCGGTTTCGAGGTTGTCGATCCCGACCAGTGTGTGGCCGGCTGCTTTGAGGCGCTCGGACAGGTGCGAGGCGATGAACCCCGCTGCGCCTGTCACGAGTACCCTCAAGCGGCTACAGGCTCGCTTCTAAGGGCTTGGTGGTATCCGTCGCGGGTGTACAGCACCCCCGGCGGAATGTCTCCGGAGACGACCGCTCCGGCCGCCACGACGGAGCCGTCGCCGAGGTTCGTTCCGGGCATCACGATAACCCCGGCGAATATCTTGGAGTCCTTGCCGATGACGGGTGGGGCTTTCCGTCCGTCGGGCGGCCACACGTTGTCGCACACGTACGTTCCGACCCAGATGCGGCAGCGGTCATGCAGGAACGAATCAGCGACCTCGACGCGGCCCTGCAGGATGACGTCGTCGCCGATCCAGACGGTGCCTTCGACGCTGGAGTAGGAGCCGATGTGGAACCCGTCGCCTGCTTGGACGTCGCCGCGGATCAGTGTGTTGTGGCCGGTTCGGAGGTTGTTGCCGATGCGGACGCCGCCGTAGATGCGGCTGCCTGAACGGATGACGGCGCCGGCTCCGATCGTGAGCGGCTCACCGGTGACGCTTCCGAGGATGACGTTCGCTTCGACGCGGGCGCCGTCGCCAAGGGTGACGTTCGGCCACACGATCGCCGACGGGTGAATGCTGTTCACGGCTTGCTCCCGCGGGCTCGCCAAGTCCAATACCGCAGATCGCTGATGAGGTTGCCGAAGCGAGCGACCGTCCAGCTTTCGCGATTCTGTAGCCAGAACTGGAATCGCCCCATCACGCGAACACCGCCAGCGGCGCCAAAGCCTGCTGCACACACGTCGCGTACAGCTCGTGGCCCTCCGCGCTCAAATGCAACCCGTCCGCGAGAAGCAGCAGCTCCAAGTCCTGCCCGGAGAACGCGACCCGAACGTCACTCAGGAGGACGTCCTCGCTCCGGGCGACGCGCTCGAGGATGGTGTTGTAGAACTCGACGTCTTCGGCGTACGCAGCCGTGGTGTGGGTGGGGGTGATGGTGCAGAAGACGGGGGTGGCGCCGAACACGCGGACGCGGTGCGCCATCTCCCGCAGGTTCGCGCCGTACGCGTCAGCCGACACCCTTGGCAGCCCCCGGTCTGTTTCCCACCGGTTCGCGTCGTTGTGTCCTGCCTGAATCACCACGACCGACGCCTTCTGTTGCTGTACGTCGGTGGGGAACCGCTCGAGCATCATGCGGGTGGTGTCGTTGGAGACGCCCTTGTTCACCGCTTCCACGCCTTGCAGGAACTCGGGCCATGCGACGTCCGAGTACTGCCCTTCCGTGATGCTGTCCCCGAAACAGACGACCTTCACGCGGCCACCTCGACGTTGACGTCGTCTTCCTGCCCCGTCTCCGCCACGATCGCGACGCGGTCCTCGCAGAACTCGCGGTTCCGCTGAATCTGCTTCGGCTCGCGGAACAGGCAGCGGTGCTCCACCAGCATCGGCGCCTGCATCTCACGCATCGCCGCCTGCGGCAGCTTCCTGTCGCCGCCCCACAACCAGATGCGTCGGCCGTTCTTCACCGCGGAGTACCACCAGTGGTACCGCTCCACCCGCACGTCAGCGTACGAACGAAACAGCCGTTGCGGGCTCAGGAACTTGTCGGCGTGCTGCTTGTGCCACTCCCCCGCCGCCGACTCCGCGAGCGGCCTGTCCGGGTTCATCGGCGTGAACATCGGAACCGTGAACCCGTCCTGGTTCGCCGGCGCCTGCTCCACCTCAAGTCGGATCAGACGGCGCGGCCCCGTCCAGATGTGGTCGGCGTCGACCGCCATGAACCAGTCGCGGGCCGGGTCGGCACCCTCGGTCGCCTTCTGAAGCAGGAACGACCGCTTCTCCACCTGGCCGGCCCACAACCTGTCCGGCGTGTGGATCTCGCACTCGAGGCCCACCTCGGCGGCGACACGACGGATCGTGTCCGCCTGATCCTCCGGGCTCGACGCCGCGGCGCTCGGGTAGCGGGCGTAGCCGCCGTCCACCGCGACCACGCGGTCAGCGATCGTCGGGAGGCCACGCACGCAATCCTCCAGTTGCCACAGCGGCTCGTCGAACCACGCGAGCGCGGCGGTGACGATCACGCCGGCTTCCTCACGACGCACACGATCTCCCGCGCCAACGTCCCTTCCGTCCGCACGTCGAACCCGAACATCAGCACCACCGTCGTGGTGAAGATCCGGCCGAACATCAACTGCAACGTCGGCTCGTCGAACCGGCGCAGATGCACGAACTCGTATTGCGACTTCAGGTACGGCGACAGGTCGTCCTCGAGCGGGACGCGGACGATCAGGTGCCCGCCAGGCCGCAGCACCCTGAGCGCCTCCGACACGGTGGCGTGCAGGTCAAGGACATGCTCGAGGACGTCGGCGCACACGACCGCGTCGAACGACTCGTCCGCGTACGGCAGGTTTTCCGCGTTTGCGCACGCGACCTCGACGCCCATCTCCTCGACGGCCCGGAGGTACTCGGTGCTCAGGTCGACGCCGTGCCGGTTGTAGTCGGGGAGGGTTCGGAGGAGGTCGCCGGGGCCGCAGCCGACGTCGAGGAGGTCGGAGCCGAGCGGCACGAAGTGGCGGACGACGCCGCCTGTGATGGCGGTCATGCCGATCACGCAGGCGACGGGCTGCCACGGGTTCCGGCCGGTGTTGCGGATGTGCTGCATGTGCTCGGACGCGATGCGCGCGTAGTTCGCCGCGTAGGCCGTCTCGATGGTTGCGCTCACGCCGCCACCAGGCTTCCCTCGTACACGGCCCGCATCTCGTCGAGCGCCCACTCCGGGTACTCGCGGCCCGCGCTGAACGCCCACGGCGCTTCGGTGCCGCGGTGGCCCCGCACATACCAGTCGTACGAATGGATGTTGCCGCCGCGGGTCTTCCAGTCGATGATCTGCAACGGCTGGTTGTCGACGACGTCCAACCGGTTGCGATGCTTGTTCGCCTTGGTGATCCGGTCGAGCGTCGCCCTGTCCAGGCCGCTGCTTTGATCCTCCGGCGCGGGCCGGTAGCCGCACGCCTCGAGGAGCTGGGTGGGGATGACGCGGACGCCAACCCCGGCGAACGGGATCGTCAACCGGGCGATGCGCGACCCGTCTTCGCTGACGACGGCGCACCGTGAGAAGCACATGATCGTGTTCGGCTTCGGCAACGTCACGTTCAGAAGCAGCCACGGCTGGATCCAGTCGTCGCTGCCGAACGGCACCACGTAGTCGGCGGGCCGCGGGTTGTACGCGGGGTCGGCGGCGAGCTGGTAGCCGTCGTTGAGTTTCCGGCCGAGCGGCGTGTTGTCCTGCTCGATGGTGCCGAACCCGAGGTCGCGGGCGGTGTCCATGTTTTCGTCGTCGCCGACGACGACAGCGGTCGCTTGGATGCCGTTGTCGGTGAGCGTCTCGCACGTGTCTGCGAGGACTCGAAGGCACACGCGGGTCAGGTCTGCGCGGCCGTGCGCGGGGACGACGAACCACAGCGACATCATCCGCCGCCAGTCCAGGTGTATTCGGGCGTGATCTTGACCCACTCGTCGCCGACCTTCTGCCACGTCTCGCCGTTGACGTTGCACCGCAACTCGATGACGGGAAGGTCGTCGACTTCGACCGTCCCGAGGTACTCGATCAACTCGGGGTCGTCGAACACGACCGTGATCTGGCGCTCGTATGTCACGCGGCCACCTGCTGCATAGCTGCGGACGCTGACGCGGCGAGCGCGGCGAGATACACCGGGTATCGCTGCTCAAGCTGGGGCCACGCGTCCACCTCGCCTCGCGCCAGATGCGCGTACCCGGCGTACGGAGTGAGGTTGTCTGCCGTCTTGAAGTCCACCCGGCAGAGCGGATGCGGGTCGTGCATGTCCCACGTGCGGACGTCCGGGAGCTTCTGCCTCAGCATGAAGTCGGCGCCCCGGATCAGCTTGTCCATCAGCGGAACAGCGGGGACATGCTTGGCGGGGATAAGCCACGGCACAGCCTGAGACTGCTTCTGCGTCGTCACTTCCATCAGTCGGCCGCGCTCGACATCAACGACGGCGAGCTTCCGTCCCGCCCTGACGCGTTCCCCGTCCAACCCTTCGAACAGGTCGGGGTGCAGCCAGTCATCCGACCCGGAAAACGCGACGTAATCCGGGTTGTGCTGGAGGGCGTGGGCGAAGCCGGCGTTGACTTTCCTGCCGAGCGGCTCCGCAACCTCCAGCACGTCGAACCCGTGCTCGGCAGCCACGTTCACGTTCTCGTCGTCAGCGACACACAGAACGTTGGCCGTGATCCCGCGCGCGGCAAGCATCCCACGTAGCCACGTCAGCCCTTGGAAGCAGAGCCTTGTGACGGGAAGCCGTCCGCGCGCGGGAACCACGAGCCATACGTTCATGCTTACGCCTGCACCGTCACGGACGCCATCGCGAGGCACGTCGGCCTGACGACCTTCACGCCGAACACGTGGAGGCCGCGGACGCCGTCACCGAAGAAGTCCTGCAGACGGAGAGCCTCGGTCTCGAGGATCTGCTGCGCGAACGTCGTCGCCGTCGGATGCCCAGCGATGACCGCGTACGTCGACGCGGTCGGGTCAGGCGTCTGGTTCGACTTGTGGATGTTGAACCCGGCCGCCCTGCCGATGAACCCGTTCCGGAGCGGATCGGTGCTGCCCGACGCGGACGCGTCGACGAACCGGTTGTCCTGCAGCAGCGCCCCTTCGAGCTCCGGCGGGATCACGACCCACCGGTTGTCGGACGGGCAGTTGTCCCGGTCGAGCGTCGTCCGCAGATCGACGAGCAGCTTGTACGCGGTGTTGTCCGAGATGTCCGCGGTGAACGCGCCGAGGTCGTTGGCGCCGTTGTTGACCGCCGTGTACATCGCCGCCGAAACGACGCTGTCGGCGTTGTCGCGCAGCGAGTAGGCGGCCTCGCGGGCTGCCTCGTCGAGGAACGGCAACGCCTGCTTCACCTCGACGTCGTCGACCTTCAGCGCGAAGTACCGCTTCTGGTCGATGTTGAGGTCCGTCTGCGAGTCCGCGACCTCGTCCCACGAGATCGTCGTCAGCTCGGTGTACGCACGGCTTGAGACGGCACCGATCGACGTGATGTGGACGGTGTCGCCTGCCCTCGAGATGTCGCCCTCGTAGTCCCGGTTGCACAGCGCCGGGTAGACGATCTCGTTGTTCAGGTTCGTGAGGATTGCGGCCGACCAGATTTCCGGCCTGAAGCCATCGACTGCCATTTGCTCTCAGCTCCTTGGGAGGTTCAGCGAACCCCGAGGAGGTCGTTGAGGCGGCCTTCTTTGCGGGCCGCGTCGATCTGCTCGGGCTTCATCGTCTTGAGCTCCGTCTCGGTGACCTGTCTGGGGCCACCTGCCTGACGGGCTCCTTGATCCGCGCTTCCGCGCGTGCCTGCCTCCTGCACGACCAGATACGGCCGCTGCTCAAGCAGTGTGTCCATCGCTTTCGCGACGTTGGTCGGGGTGCCGTCGTCGTCGAACTCCAGGTCGGGGCTAAGCAGCGACGCGACGAGATCCGGGTCGACAACCTTCCGGTCGGGCTTCGCGGCTTCGGTGAGGATCGCGGCGCGCACCCGGATCTCGCGTGCTTCGCTGACCACCTTCTCGCGTTCCTTCTCGGCCGCGTCCGCCCGCGCCTGCGCCTTCTCCAGCTCGGTCTTCTGCGACTCCTCGAGCTCCGCGAGCCGGGCGGCTGCGGCCTTGAGTTCCTCGTAGTCGTCGGGCGGCGCGGCTTTCACGCGGGCGACGCGTTCCTTGACGATCCGGTCGACGTCGTCCTGAGTAAACGTGCGCGTCTCCGGCGGGTCAACGTCTGCCGGTGGGTCCACGCCTGCATCTCCGACTGGCTCGGCCATGTTTTCCTAGCTCCTCATGTGAGTGCCGGCGCCCCATTCCCGGGCGCCGTGGTTTACGCCGGGATCTCCTCCGGCTGAACTGGAACTGTCGGCGGCTCCGGGGTCGTGGCGAGGATCCGCTCGATCTGCGTCTGCGTGTACCCGACGTCCTCGAGCGCCTGCCTCCGGTCGATCAGGCCCGCCTGCAACTTCTTGATCGCGGCGTCAGTGATCTCCGCCTCCGTCCGGATCTGCGGATCCGCCCACACGATCTCCGAGTTCGGGGGCGTCGACCCGGCACCCGAGAACAACCGGGCCAACCGGAGCGCCTCCTCGAACCCCTCACCGAACGGCCGCATTTTCCGCTGGATCTTCTTCACGAGCCCCGACTCCGCCGCCTTCACCGAATCACCGGACGGCTCCTGGCCCTCCGGCAGCAGGTAGTGGCGCGGAGTCCGCGTCGTGATCGCGATATGGCCGACCATCTGCTCGATCGACTGGATGTACCCGGACAGGTCGGTCTGCTCGAAGTCGCCGAACTTCCCGTCCGGGTTCGCGTTCCACCACAACTGATCGACAGCCGTGTTGATCGTGACGTTCGGGGTGCCGTCTTCCTTGATCATCTGGATGCCGCTCGCCCACCTCTGCCGGTGGCTCGAGAAGTACGCGGCGAGCTGCCGCAGGAACAGCAGCCCGTTGATCTCGTTCTGCACGCTCGTGACGTCCGACAGCTCCGACTCGCCCTCGCACAGCAGCCGAGGCCGGTTCCGCAGCGGCACGATCGGGACGACCCCCACCCCGTTCGGCGCGAACTCCGACTCCAACTCAACCCACCGCGCCTCCGGCACACCGCCGCTGCCTCGTGCCGGCGGCGGCGCTGACGCCTCCCCCGGCCACCGCGTCGGCGGGCCCACCACCGGGCCGCCACCTCCGCCAGACTGCTGCTCAAACTTGTAGATGCCCTTGGGCAGGTACACGTTGGCGCGGATACGGCCTGTCCAATCGTCCGTCCACACCTTCAACGCGGCTGCCCGCTCCCGATAGTTCGTGCCCGGCACATACGCAACGATCGTCTGCCGCGGATCCTCCACCGCGATCACCGGGTACTTCTCCCCCGCCCAAACCGACAGGTACGAAACCCCCATCGTCAACGACTCGATCATCGCGACGTTCGAGTCGGAATCCATCTGGTTCGCCTGCCAGATATCCCACGCCTTCCGGTCCGTCCGCGACGACTTCGTCGACAACCGGATCCCCTCGATCTGCATCCGCTCCTCGACCGCGTCGACGACCAGCCGGCAGAAGTTCGACCGGGACTCCTCCAACATCCTGCGGAACTCCGTGAACAACTTCGGCTCGTGCGCCTTAGTGATGAACGGCAACGGATGGTCGCCGCGGTAGTACGCGTCGAACTTCTCCATGTCGCCGCGGCGCGCCTCCAACTGCCCGTACAGCTTCCACAGCCACCACTCGGGAGCCCCTGTCTCTAACGGCATGCTGCTCACGTCAGCCCCCCCGCCGCGTACACCGGCCGCGGCACCTGACTCGAAGCTCCCCACAGCGCCAACGTCACCGACACCAGCGGCGCGATATCAACCCGGGACACGCGGCGCGCCCACGCCCACGCGTCCCCCAACGCCCGCTTCGCGGCGCCCTTCACCGCCGACGTCAGTTCCGGCTGCCCCAGATGACGCAGCCGCGCCTGCTTCACCACGTCCACGATCAGTCCGCACGCCTTCGCGTGCTCCGCCGAATCCACGACGCGCACAGCAACACCCGCGGCCTCCAGTTTGTGAACGAGCGACGCCGCCGGTGACCGGCTTTCGCACAACACCGCGACCGGACTGTGAGCGGCGCACAACTCCACAACCCTGTCCACCACCCAGTCCGTCCCCGGCTTCCGCTCGACGAGCTCGACGTGGAACTGTCCGTCCGAACGCAGACCCGCCGCCGAGATCGACGACGAAGCCCGCGCCGGCGTCACATCGAACGCGAGACACACCGGGTCAAGCAGACGCGACTCCGGGTCCGCGAGCGCCGCCCACTCCTCCGCCGTGATGTCCGACCCGCCGCCCCCGTCAGTCGCCGGCCAATCCCCAACCCCGAGCCGCTCCACCGCGAACGTCCGCTCCGACATCGCCCGCTGCTCGAACGCGACGCTCTCCGACCGGATACGCACCCCGAACGCCGGGTTCGCCGCGGCCCAAGCCGACTCGTCCTCCGCCACCTCCGCCGGCACCTCATCCGGATGCCCGTAGTCAAGCGACCACTCGAAATACGCCAGCGCCGGATCCGTCCCGGCCAGGCCACGCTCCCGCACGCGGGCCAACACCACGCCGTGCTCATGAACCTCCTGATCAACCGCCGACCCCGTGTACACGATCTGCGGGTTCCCCCTGGCCGACTGCGTCGGCGTCAACGCCCCGAACGCGAACTCCGGCAAAAACATCGCCTCGTCCAACGCCAGGAAATCGCACGAGAACCCGCGCCCGCCGCCCCTCGTCCGCGTCCTGTACCTGAGCCGCGACCCGTTCATGAAATCGATGCCCTGCTCGCCGTGCGCGTTCCGCACCTTCCGAACACGCAACCCCGCCTCCTCCACCAGAACCGTCATCCGGTAGAACGCCTCCAGGGCCGTCGCGTACTCGTGCGCCGAATGGATCAGCAGCTCCTCCTCGAGCACCTCCACCCCGTACAGCTCCCGCGCCTCCAGGATGCCGCCCTTCCCGTTCTGGCGCGGCTCCACCACCGCCCCCTCACGACACGCAAACCGGTCATCCTCCCGATACCCCAGCAGCGCCTCGATCACATCCGTCTGATGCTCGTCCAGAACCAGGCCACCACGAGCGGCGAGCTCGACCGCCTCACCGCCGCGCGAGTACGCGTACTCCGGCACCGACCGCACCCGAGGCGCCGCGCACCCGATCACCACGACCGCGACACCCTCCGCCGGCCAGCCGTCGCCCTGTTACACGCCCGATGCTCCGGCCCCGAGTACACGGACCGATCCGCGTCGTCGTGTCCAAGATCCCACGGCGTCCCCGGCTCGATCGGCAACGAACACCGAGCGCACGAAGCCAACCCCGCGGCCACAACGCGCGCCCAAATCCGGCGCAGCCGCTGATGCTCCCGGCCGTAGCCGCGCTCCGCCTTCGGCCTCCGGTACCCCGGGGGGGGATACGCTGAGTGCGGGTGCTGCTGCCGTGTTGCCATCTAGTCGGGGTACCCCACCCGGGGGTGCCACGGGCGTGGGTCTGTGACTCCGTATGTCGAAGAGTTCTCTGGCAAGCAAAAAGCCACCCGGTTGGGGGTGGCTGTGGTGGCACGTCTGGTAGGTGCGTGCGTGCGTGGGTCTGCACGGACGACGCGGATTGTTCACGCGCATTTGGGAGGGTAACGCGGCGGTCGGACGTACCTACAGGTCTGTTTGTGCTTCGGCTAGTAGTCCTCTGCTTAGCCATTGGGGTTGGCCGGGTTTCCAGTGGTAGGTGAGCCAGGGTTGGTTGTCGGTGCCGTGCCATTCGGTGACGAGGAACCAGCCTGTGAGGACGCCTGTGTCTGGCAGTTCTAGGTCGGTTTGGTCGTCTGCGGCGGTGAGGAACCGTTCGGCCTCTTGTTGCAGGTGTTCGTGGAGGCTTGCTGCGAGGGCGTGGATGTCGTCGTCTGCCACTATGCGGAGAGGCGGTGGTCGCGTCGTATGGTTTC
>Ga0315910_10005125_pt1 | contig 10794 bp, 11 predicted proteins | sample EdamamesoilMG_FD_204470 | JGI IMG/M metagenome (GOLD analysis project Ga0315910, IMG submission 204470) | Garden soil microbial communities collected in Santa Monica, California, United States - Edamame soil | ecosystem: Environmental > Terrestrial > Soil > Garden | place: USA: California...
GCTGCCCAAGGCCACGCTTTGCTCCGAGTCCCGGCGCGGCAGTTCCCTCCCTCTCAAAACAATGCAATCCTTTCGACTGAGTGATGCTCTCCACTCAATCTGCAACTCCCCTGCCGGACACAAATAAGCGATGTCTCTGACCACGTGCAAAGCACGTGGTTTCTCTGATGAACAATTGAAGCGCGCTACCCAGAATTCCTTCCTGATCCTTGTGCTGATAGCTGGCTGGCTTGCGCCGACGAATGCGCTGGCACAACCGCAACCCGTCATTCTGAGACTGAAAGGGATTGGAGTGGGCAGCAGCGCCAACGGGTATGGCGCCGATGTTCAGGTCGCGGGGAATCTTGCTTACCTAGCGTGGAGCACGGGATGGGGCGGCGATACGAATCATCCAGGCGGCGTGGAGATTTTTTCAGTAACGAATCCGGCCGTACCCTTGCGACTGGGTAGCTATGAGAGTCGCGCATCGGTAAACGCCATCCAAGTGGTGGGGCAATACGCTTATCTGGCGGAAGGGACGGCTCGAACTTTCACCAATGATCTCGGAACCTTGGAGATCATTGACGTGAGCGACCCGGCCAATCCGGTGCGCGCGAGCGGCATCAGTGCGCTTGGACGCGCCAACGAAATCCGTGTAGCCGGCAACTTCGCCTACGTGGCGGAGAGCACCCGTTGGACCGGCACGAATCTGCTCGGCGCGTTGGAGATCTTTGACATCAGCACGCCAACGAATCCGATTCGGGTGGCCATCTTCGACACCGCCGGATCGGCCACGTCCGTTGACGTTTCTGGCGGCTACGCTTATCTGGCGGACGGCGTGACGGATTTGCAAGTCTTGGACGTGAGTGATCCGGGGAATCCGCAACGGGTTGGAGTCTTCATCTCCGACGTGACTCACAACGGATGCGGATTTGAGCCAGGTGAACCCGCCAACTTCGTGCAAGTGGTGGGCAACCTTGCGTATTCAGCGGGGAACAATGGCCTGCATGTGCTGGACATCAGTGACCCGTCGCATCCTGTAAGCATCGGTGACAGCTTCTGTCCGCCCATTGAAGGACTCCACGTGTCAGGCCATTACGCCTTCGCTGCAATTTACCATTCGTGGCTTAATACCTGTTTCCTGCACATCGCCGACACAAGCGATCCGGCCAACCTGGTGATGATCGGTTTGAAAGAAGATTGGTGCTCCGGACACATGCAGGTGGTGGGCAACTTGATTTATCTCGCCACTAATCCGTTGTCGGTTTACGAAATCTCCGACCGACCCGCCATCAAATCGCTTTCGATCAACGCCGAATCGCTGATTCTGACGTGGGACTACGCGCCCGGTTTCATGCTGCAACACACCACTTCGCTCGCCAACCCGCAGTGGAGCGAAGTCCCCGGCTCTCAAGGACAAACCAGCCTCCAGTTGCCTATGGCCAGCGGCAATGAATTCTTCCGACTGGCAAAACCTTAGCCGAAGTCGTTTCATTTTTCCGGTTACTCCGCGCGCGCTCCCGGTCTGAAAGGAGTGGAAGGCGTTCCGATGAACGAGGCTTCCGCGAAAATCAAAATCAAACGAAGGCGCACTCCGCCTCAACTCAAGAAAGGTTCAGTCATGAAAAGTTCACACTCCCGAAACGCCGGTTCAGGCTTCTTCCCCGCCCTCCATCTGGCCGCACCCGTCCTCGCCGTGCTCTTGGGCGCCTGTACTTCGCCGTCCCACGCCGAACCGGGCAAAGATAACCGCGAGCCAGAAGTACCGGCCGCCATCGAGGTACCCGGCGGCACGAACAAGGTCCATTTCCACGCTTATGCCGCAGGCGTGCAGCTCTACGTTTGGAACGGGTCCGGTTGGGTATTTCAAGCGCCCGAAGCAGTGCTGTTTGCCGACGCTAGCACGCATGGGAATATCGGCATTCACTACGCCGGCCCGACGTGGGAAAGCGAGAGCGGCAGCAAGGTGGTTGGCGCAGCGATTGCGAACGCCCCATCGCCCAACCCCGATTCCATCCCGTTGTTGCTGATACGTGCTGTGTCCACCCAAGGTCCGGGTATTTTCGCGCGCACCACGTTCATCCAGCGTGTCAACACCGTGGGCGGCAGAGCGCCGGTGACGGCTGGCACGACCACGGGGCAAATCGCACGCGTGCCGTACACGGCGGAGTATTTCTTCTACCGCGCCACGAAATGATCTTTGCCCTGACCATGACGAACAAGTCCAAGTTCCCCCGTCATTATCGTTTGCCGTTTCCCGGTCTGAAAAGGACCAAACGAAACATTCCGGCGAACCACGTCTGACGACGGAAAGGAAATCCGCATGAACTCGAGAACCCGCGTTGCTTCAACCGGAGTCACCCTCGTGGGACTGGCGCTAGCCGTCGCGTTACCATTTGAGAAAAGACTGATCGGATCATCAACCGAACAAGATTCGGTGATCAATGGGTTTGCACGCACGGCTTCCGGCAACGGCGTGACCGTAAAAGTTGACCGCTGCGCGGACCTTTGGACCCGGACGGATGGCTCAAATTGGGTTCAACTTTCGTCCGGAACGCAATGTCGGCTTTACGATGTTGCTTATGGGAATGGCTGCTTCGTCGCAGTCGGGAACGAAGGGACGCTTGTCACGTCGCCTGACGGTATTGCCTGGACAGTGCGGAATTCCCGAACGGACGAACGTCTCCGGGGAATCGTTTTTGGCAACCGGACATTTGTGGCGGTGGGTTACGAGGGCACGGTAATCACCTCCAAGGACGGCGTCAGGTGGAAGGTCCAAAACTCCGGCACGAATGAGCGCTTGCAGATGGTCGCCTTCGGCCGTGGCACTTTCGTGATTGTGGGATGGAACGGGATTATTCTGACCTCCGCCCAAGGGACGCGCTGGATCGTGCGCAACTCCGGCGGTTCCGAAAGATTGGATGAGATCGATTACCGCGACGGGCAGTTTGTCGCATCCATCACCAACCGCTTTGCGCGTGTTTCTGCCGACGGGGTGGCGTGGCAGAAGCCCGGACGGTGAACGAACACTCACATGACTGGCTTCTTCCAGATCGGCACGACGCGTTTCATCTCGTCAGTCAACCATTGGCACGCAGCGAAGGCTTCGCCACGATGCAGGGCGATGACTTCAACCCAAGGCAAAGGCTCGTTGACTTTCACCGCGACGATACGAGGGGCAATCCGGCAAATTCGATACGCCAGGTGACGGCATCCGGCACGACCACAACTTCATTGAAAACGGGCGCATTCAGCCTATGGTGGTCACATGTCCCCTCACTCTGGCCCGGAACCGGGCGATGCCGCTCCAGTGGCGTGGTTCGTGACGACGCACTGGAGCGTCGTGCTTAACGCGAAGGCGGAAGATTCCGTTCTGGCAACCGAAGCACTCGGCCAGCTTTGCCGGACGTACTGGCAGCCCGTTCATAACTACGTGCGCAGCCGGGGTCAAAATCCCGCAGACGCCGAGGATTTGACCCAGCAGTTCTTCGCCCGGTTCCTGGAGAAGCAACATTATCGTCTGGCCGATCGCCAGCGGGGAAAGTTCCGCACGTTCCTGCTTACCTCGGTCAAAAACTTCCTGGTTAACGAACGCGAGCGGGCCACAGCCCAGAAACGAGGCGGCGACAAACAGGTGGTTTCCCTGGATGAAACGGCACCCGGCGAAGACCGCCCGCTCATCGAGATCGCCGACACGCAGACCGCGGATTGGATTTACGAAAGGAGTTGGGCCACCACCTTGCTCGCCCAGGTGCGCCATCGTCTTCAGGCCGAATACGCTGGCGACGGAAAGGGCGAGCGCTTTGCCCTGCTCGAAACCTTTTTGCCCGGTGAGGACAGCGAGTTGACTTACGCGCAGGCCGGCGAATGTCTCGGCGTGGCGGAAGGGACCATCAAGTCCGACGTACATCGCTTAAAGAAGCGCTATGGCGAGTTACTGCGCGATGAAATCGCTCAGACGGTCGCAACTCCGGGCGAAGTGGACGAAGAGCTTCAACATTTGCTGCGGGTCTTCAGCGACAAGCCCGCGTGACCGGGTGCAACGACTCAGTATTTTTTCGGTATAGAACAACGGGGGAAACCATTCCACCCGTCCATCGATGAATCAGCTTTGCAATCGCTGCGCCGGCGAATTGCCGGAGAATGCTCCGGCCGGCCGCTGCCCTCGCTGCCTGCTGGAGCTGGCCCTGGCTGGCGACTCCACCACCGGGGCCCTGCACCCAGCCCCACAGTCTCTAGGTGATTACGAGTTAATCGAGGAACTTGGCCGTGGCGGGATGGGCGTCATTTACAAAGCCCGGCAACGCAGCCTCAATCGCATCGTCGGCCTTAAGCTTATTCTCTCCGGGCAGTTCGCGAGCAAACAGGAAGTGCTCCGGTTTCGATCGGAGGCGGAAGCGGCGGCGAACTTGCGGCACCCGAACATCGTCGCCGTTTACGAAACGGGCGAAGCCGGCGGGCAGCATTTCTTTTCGATGGAATATGTGCCGGGCAGAAATCTCGCGGAGATCGTTCGCGATGGACCGTTACCAGCCAAACGCGCTGCACGCTATGCGGAAGTCATCGCCCGCGCGATTCACTACGCCCATCAGCAAGGCACACTGCACCGCGACCTGAAACCATCGAACGTGCTCATCGACGGAGATGATCAACCGCGCATCACGGATTTTGGTCTGGCGAAAAAAATGCGCGGTGATTTCGGTCTCACCGTCACCGGCCAGGCGCTGGGCTCACCCAATTTCATGCCGCCGGAGCAGACGGGCGGAAAGAACACGGCGCTGACTCCGGCGGCGGATGTGTATGGGATAGGCGCCATTCTCTACCACTTGCTGACCGGACGCCCGCCGTTTCAGGCCGCGACCATCCAGGAAGTGTTGCGGGAACTGCATGAGAAAGATCCCGTCGCACCGCGGTTGCTCAACGCCAGCATCCCACTCGACCTCCAGACGATCTGTCTAAAATGCCTGGAGAAAGACCCGGCAAAACGTTACGCCAGCGCGCAGGAACTGGCGGATGAACTCGGGCGCTTTCTGGGCGATGAGCCGATTCGTTCGCGTCCGATTGGAAGAACGGAACGGATTTGGCGTTGGAGCCATCGCCATCCGGCCCTGTCCACGCTGACGCTGGCCCTGTGCATGGTCCTTCTGCTCGGAGCTTCGGGCATTCTATGGCAATGGCGTCGGGCCACGCAAAGCGCGGTTACTCTCCGGCACGGTCTCTATGCCGCGGATGTGAACCTCGCTTGGCATGTGTATGCGGAAAAAAACTGGGGCCGCGCGCGGGAGTTGCTCCTGCGACACCAACCAAAGTCCGGCGAAGAAGATTTGCGCGGATTCGAGTGGCGGTATTTGTGGGGTCTTTGCCAGAGCCAGGAAGCCGCTTCGATTACGGCGCATGACACGGAAGTCTCCGCAGTGGCTGTGACGCCGGATGGCGCGTGGCTTCTGACCATGGGCTACGACCGGTCGGTGAAGCTATGGAATCTCCGGACTCACGAGTTCAAATCAACGCTGCTGAAACTCGCGGCCAGGCGGCCTCCCAACCACGCGCTGGCCGTTTCCACGGATGGCAAATTCGCCGCCGCCACCGACGGTCTCACCGTCACCATCTGGGAGACGAGCAACTGGCAGGTATCAAAGATCCTGAAGGAGCACACGGTTGGTTTCGCTTTCCTGCCCAAGAGCGGAGCCTTGGCGACGACTTCCGGAGATGGGCTGCGGGTGTGGGACGCCACATCATGGCAGGCGCGAAACGTCATCATGGGAGCGATGGACCTGTTCGCCTTCAATCCTGACGAGACACTTGTCGCCGTCGCACGCCGGGAGGAATTGCAATTGTGCGATGCTTCGACGGGTGCGTTGCTGGCGACTTTTCCCGGAAAAATCCAGGACCACGCCTACGCCATGACTTTTTCGCCCGACGGCCTCTGCGTCGCCGTCGGCGGCATGCTTGGCGGTGTCACCGTCTGGGATGTGCCGAGCCGGCAGGTGATCACCAACATCGCCCCGCACAAAAGTTTCGCCCAGGCGTTACGGTTTTCGCCGGATGGCCGGTGGTTCGCGACCGGCGGAGGCGATCACTTTTTGACTCTCTGGAGCACAGTCACCTGGCGCCAGGAAGCGGAGCTTCTTGGCCATGCCAATGGCATCTGGGGTCTCACGTTCACTCCGGACAATCGCGAACTGGTTTCCGCCAGCCGCGATCGCACGGTGAAATTCTGGACGCTGCCCCCGCCGCAGCGCGAACAATGGCTTGGCGATGCGCAAGGGATCATTGGTTTCCTCCCGGATCGGCGCAGCGCGGTGACGCTCGACAAAAATGGGCTGCTGCGAGTCTGGGAAACGGACACTCGGCGTGAAATGCAGCGGCACTCCTTAGCCCAAGATCGGCTGGCAACGGCCGGTGCGGTGTCTCCCGACGGCCATATCGTTGCTGTTGGCTATGACGACGCCACGGTTGAATTGCGCCGGCTTCCCTCCGGGGAACTCCTGCAGCGCGACCGTGGCGGATCTAACACGATTTTTTGGCTGCGCTTTTCTCCCGACGGGAAGACCCTGGCGAGCATCGGCATTTCCCTGAAGGCCGCGCCAAGCCCGCTCGGCACGGTCACGTTTTGGGAGGTCGCACCGTGGAAAAAGCTGACGGCGTTGACCGGAGCCTTCGGCGCCAGGGCTGGCGCGGTGGACTTCTCCCACGACGGACGCACCATCGCTATGGCCACACCCGAACACTCCATTGTCCTCTGGGACCGGAATAACCATCGACCACTTCGCACCCTGAAAGGACACACTTGGGACATTTCTGCAACAATGTTCTCGCCCGACGACCAGACGCTCGCCTCGTCCAGTTGGGATACGACGGTGCGCATTTGGGACGTGAAAACCGGGCGCGAAAAAGGTCAGTTGCGAGGACTCCCCGTCGCGGCGGAATCAGTCACCTTTTCTCCCGATGGCCGGACGCTGGCCGCAGTCGGCTCGGGGCGGGAAATCCGGCTTTGGCATGTGTGGAATCAGCAGGAACTGCTCACGCTGGAGTGGAAGGGAATGTTTGGTGGTTCGCTGTATTTCTCACCAGATGGGACGGCGCTGGGCATGGGCCGCTTGCTGCCCATCAGCCCGGATGGCGGAGTTCAACTCTGGCGCTCGCCCATACTCAACGACGTCGAATCGTCCGCCGCCCTCACCAAGCGGCCAAGCGGAAGATAATTATCGGCCCGCTCGCCTCCGACTTCGACCGCCGCAGATTTCCCACTCAACGCTGCAACCCTTTCGAATCCTTCCTGTAGCAGTGAGTGACGGATGTTCCGGCGGATGCCGGTTCGGGATTGAACAATCCTAAAACCCGTCAAGAAAAGTGAACCTTAATTAGAAAGATCAAATGAAAGCAAAACTCATCAAACACATGAAATCGTTGTTCGCCGGCCTGCTGCTCGCCGGGACGGCGTTTATGCCCTGGACCGCACAGGCGCAGAAAATCACCCACACCGTGACCGGATCGGGACTGACCATTGTGGAGAAAGATTTCTTCTATCCCGGCTCGGAGCCGTTCTCCTTCCGTCAGAGCATTTCGGCCTGGCAAAAAGCTGACGGAACATCCGGCGGCTCCCTCGTGGTGCAAGTGTGGAGTCCCGGCGCACCCACGGTCGTGACGATGGTGGGAGAAATCATCTCCCTGACCGTGGTCGGGAACACCGCTTACTATGTCCTCGTGAACACCCATTCGAACAGTGATGATCCGTTCTTCGCGGTCGGGGTGCTGGGCAAGGGATTCATCACGGATAAGAATAGTGCCGGCCCCGACTACGCCTACAGCGGTCCGATCTTTATCCCGTTTCTTCCGGAACTTCCCGTTGTCCAAGGGAATTTCGTCGTCCGATGAATAATTCCGGAAACGCATTTCACTTCACCAATCCGGTCTCTGGGTTTCTTCCCGGGGCCGGATTCTTTTTACCAGAAAGTCCGATACGAAGGAACGTCTGCAAATGGTTGCGTGCAGTCTCACGCACCCGGCGACGGCGAGGTGATGGGTTTCTTCCAGATCGGCACGACACGTTTCATCTCGTCAATCAACCACTGGCACGCTGCGAATGCTTCGCCGCGATGCGGGGCGACGATTTCCACCCAGAGCGAAGGTTCATTGACATTCACGACGCCAAGCCGATGCACGAGCCGCACCGACTCAATCGGCCAGCGCCTTTCCACTTCGTCAAAGAGGAGGTTGAACTGATGCGTCACCATTTTCTCGAACGCTTCGTAATTGATGGCGGAAATGGTTTTGCCGTCTTCGCTCCCGCGCACAAAGCCCAAGAAATTCACGACCGCACCCATGCCTGCGGACAAGGATCGGTCACCGAGCAACGCTGGTTCATTGATCGGTTCGGAGGTAATGATGAGTCGGCGTTTCACGGCGGCGTGATGCGTGATGCGTGATGCGTGAAAGCAATCGCGAGGCAGACCGTAAATCGTAAATCGTAAATCATAAATGCCTCACCCGCCCTGCACCGGTGGAAAGAGCGACACCTCGTCGCCATCCTTCAGAACGTAATCTCGCGGCTGATAGTCCACACCGACGGCCAGCAGTGTGGAGCGCTTCATGGCAGCGAGCTTGGGGAACTTTTCCGTCAATTGATCGTGCAAAGCGCCGAGAGTGGTGCCGGCAACAAGCGTCTCCTCCGTTTCCGCGCAGCCCGTTAAATCCTTGAAGTAAGAGTAAAAGTGAACAGTCGTCTGCATATCACGTTTCACGACTCACGCATCACTTGCGATACATCTCCGGCTTGAGCACGCCAACGAAGGGCAGATTGCGATATTTCTCCGCGTAATCCAGTCCGTAACCGACCACGAACTGGTCGGGAATCTCGAAGCCTACGTAATCCGCCTTTACCGGCTCGACCCGGCGCGTGGGTTTGTCCAGCAACACGCAAACCTTGAGGCGTTTCGGCTTGAGCGCGCGAAGCTTCTCCCGCACGCGCGCGACGGTCTTGCCGGTATCGAGAATGTCGTCCACGAGCAACACGTCACGCCCACGCACGTCCAGGCGCAGTTCCTTGGTGAAGACGAGATCGCCGGACTCCGTGCCTTTGCCGTAGCTGGAGACACCGATGAAATCCAGCCGCAAGGGCAGCGAGAGGTGGCGAATAAGGTCGGCGAGGAAAAGCACCGTGCCGTTGAGCAGCGAGACGACGACCATCTCGCGATCCTGATAATCGCGCTGGATTTCCGCCGCCAGCGTGCGGATGCGGCGCGCGAGCATCGCGTCGGTGATAAGGATGCGCTCGACTTCGCCGCGCCAACGCGGCGGGACGGGCGTATGGGATGGCGCAAGCCGGGTGGACGCTCTGCTCATGGCGGGATGGTAGTCCTCCGGGTGAGGTTGCCGAGGAATTTCTTTGCACCGGACGATCAAGTAGCAGAGGAGTGATCGACGCGAGTGAATCTCATGGACCTCACTCAAGCTTCTTCAGTATGTCGCCCAAGCCGCCTTCCACTGGCTCGATTTCGATCCGCCCGGCGCGTTTGCCGGGAGGCGCGGCTGTATGTGTCGATTCGGTGGTTTTGTCCCCGAGCCTTTGCATCGGCGACATCGGCGGAAGCGACACGGCAGGGTCCAGTTCAGGCGGTTCGCCTTCGGCGGATTCGGTTTCGTCGGGGATATGCCAAGTCTTCCGGTTGTCCAGCCAGGTGCGATAGCGCAGGAACGTCCACATGCCGTGCTCCGCGCCGGTTTCCAGCGCCGAAGCGAGCTTGAAGAACTCTCGGTTGCGGATTGCGTTCTTAACGGCGTGGGTGGCCATGAGCACTTCGCACTCGGGCACGCGGATGTTCAGGTCGGGACGGAAGTGGAGTCGTTGAGAAATGACGGCCAGCAAACAATCCGCGAGTTGTGCGCACACGGCGCTTTGGATTTCGGCGGGAAACGACGAGGCCACGCGCTGGATCGCTTCAGCGCAGGTGGAGGAATGGACGGTGGCCAGGACAAGGTGGCCGGTTTCCGATGCACTCAACGTCAGCCGCATCGTCTCCGGCTCGCGCATTTCGCCGACCATCAGCACGTCCGGATCCTCGCGCAAGGCGTCCAGCAGTGCCTGCTCGAAGCTCGGGGTATCACGGCCGACCTCGCGCTGGCGGATGTAGGCGCGACGGGGACGGAACGAGTATTCAATCGGGCTTTCAATGGTCAGGACGTGTCGCGCTTCGCTCAAATTTATTTCTTGGATCAACGCTGCCAGCGTTGAAGATTTGCCGCAGCCGGTCGGGCCGCTCACCAGAATGAGCCCGTGCTGGTTTAGCAGGAGTTTCTTGAAATCGGGATGGAGATTCAGCTTTTCCAGCGTGGTTTGAAAGGAAGTCAGGAGCCGGATGGCGAAGCCGACGCCGCGCGCGGTTTGAAGAATGTTTAGGCGACAACGCACGCCTGAAATCGTGCGGGACAAATCCGCCGAGCGGCGTTCGAGGAAGTGGGGCCAATGGGCTTCGCCGATCAGTTGGCGGGCAAAGGCCAGCAATAGCTGGCCCGGGATCGGTTCGCCGCCAGTGTGCAACGTGCCGCGAATGCGCAGGGCGGGCGGGAGTCCGGCTTCGAGGTGTAGGTCACTGGCGCCCTGCTGGCGCGCGACGGCGATCAATGCTTCCAAATTCATGGTTTCAACTTAAGAATGATCGTAGAACACGCAATCCCGCCGAAAGTTTCTATCCCGCGACGACTATCTGTGCAGCTTCAACTCCATGAACACGGCGCAACTGCTTGGGTTGTCATAGTAGGCCGGGATGCGTTGGAAGCCCAGCGATTCGTACAGCGCGATGGCGGGTGTCATCG
>Ga0315910_10005126_pt1 | contig 10791 bp, 6 predicted proteins | sample EdamamesoilMG_FD_204470 | JGI IMG/M metagenome (GOLD analysis project Ga0315910, IMG submission 204470) | Garden soil microbial communities collected in Santa Monica, California, United States - Edamame soil | ecosystem: Environmental > Terrestrial > Soil > Garden | place: USA: California...
GCCCTGCCGTTGGTTCGCTCGGGAGAGGCCTCAGTCTGCCGTGAGGCACTCGCGTACGCTGTGCAGCAGCGCAGCCGCGGTGAAGGGCTTGGCCAGGGTGCGGGCGTCCGGGTGCAGGCGTAGACGCTCGGGTCCGTCGTGGGTCCCGCTCTCGCGCGGGTAGCCGCTCATGTACAGAACGCGCTGCTCGGGGCGGCCCTCGCGCACGCGCCGGCCGAGCTCTTGACCCGACACGCCGCCGGGCATGATCAGGTCGGTGAGGACCAGATCCACCTGGAGCCCGCCCTGCTCGAGCAGGACCAAGGCGTCGGCGCCCGAGGCGGCGGTGAACACCTGGTAACCGGCCGCCACCAGCACGCGCTGCACGAGGCGACGCACGGACGCCTCGTCCTCGACCACCAGGATGGCCTCCGTGCCGGATGCCGCGGGCACGCCCGCGCCATCGACTCGACGCTCCGGCTCGCCTGCCGCGCTCGCTCTCGCCAGGAGCGGAAGGAAAACATCGAAGCGCGTCCCGCGGCCAAGCTCGCTCTCCACACGCACCCAGCCGCCGTGCTCCTGGACGATGCCAAAGACCGTGGCCAGGCCCAGGCCCGTGCCCTTGCCCACCTCCTTGGTCGTGAAGAACGGCTCGAAGATGTGCGCCAGGTGCTCCGGCGCGATCCCCGTGCCGCTGTCCGTGACGCGCAGCTGGGCGTGCGGGCCCGGCCTGGCGCCGGACCCGGCGCTGGGATCGTCCGCCGCGATCTGGACCCGACGCGTCTCGACCAGCAAGAGTCCCCCGTCCGGCATGGCGTCGCGGGCGTTCACCGCCAGGTTGACCAGCACCTGCTCGAGCATGCTCGGGTCCGCGACGACGGCGAGCGCCAGCGGCGCCAGCTCGAGCCGCAGACGCACGTCCTCACCGAGCAAGCGCTGCAGCATGCTGAACAGGTCGCGCACGACACCGTTGAGGTCGAGCGTGCGTGTCTCGATGCGCTGCCGGCGGCTGAACGTGAGCAGCTGCCGCGTGAGGACGGCCGCGCGATCGGCGGCGCGTATCAGCTCGTCGAGCCCCTCGCTCTGTTGATCGGACAAGGCGGCCGCGTCGTCCTGCAGCAGCGAGGCGTTACCCTGGATCACGGTCAACAGGTTGTTGAAGTCGTGGGCGACGCCGCCCGCGAGCTGGCCGATGGCGTCCATCCGCTGCGAATGCCGCAGCTGCTCCTCGAGCAAACGGCGCTCGGTCACGTCGAGGTGGCAGCCCAGGAAGCGCAGGGGCCGGCCCGCGGCGTCGTGCAGGACCTCGGCGCGCGTGTAGATCCAGCGCCAGGAGCCGTCCTTGTGGCGCATGCGGAGCTCGAGCTCGTGGCCACCCACGGGGTTCTGCAGGTAGCGCTGGACCTTGGCCTGCGCCGCGCCGAGATCATCCGGGTGGACGCGGCTCTGCCACTCGTCGAAGCTGTCGCCGATCTCGTGCTCCTCGTAGCCGAGCTGGGCTTTCCACTCGCGCGAGTAGCGGACCCGGTCGCTGCCGAGCTCCCAGTCCCAGAGCCCGACCGAGGATGCCCGCACGGCGAGCCGCAGCCGCTCCTCGCTCGCGCGCAGCGCCTCCTCGGCCCGCTTGCGCGAGGTGATGGGCATGCCGTTGCCGATCAGGCGGACGACTCGGCCTCCGTCCGTGTCGAACATCGGGGTCAAGCGCGTGAACCACCAGCCCTCGGCGGGCCCCTGCGGCACATAGAACTCCGACTCGATCGGCGCTCGCTCGCGCACGCACTGCACGTACAGCGCTTCGGCATACTCGGCCGTCTGCGGACCGAGGAGCCGGGCCAGATCGCTTGGCGAGCGCCCGAGCACGTCGTCGTTTTTCACACCGAGCAAGCGCTCGTGGGTGCGGTTGAGCGCCGAGTAGCGGAAGCCGCCCGTCTCCTCGACGTCGACGACGAAGATGCCGACCGAGCTGTTGTTGAAGATGCTGGCCAGGAACGCCTCGCTCGAGCGCAGGGCATCCTCCGCGCTCTTGCGCGCGCTGATGTCCATCATGATGCCGCGCAGCTGCTTGGGCTGGCCGTCCTCCACGACCACGGTCACGACGTCCTGCATCCAGATGTAGCGCCCGTCCGCGGCGCGGAACCGGTAGTCGAAGCGGTGGTCGCGTTTCTCGCGCGTGCAGGCTTCGCAATAACCGAGCGCGAATTTGCGATCGTCGGGGTGGATGTGATCGACCCAGAAGCGCGGCTCGTCGAACCATGACGCGACCGGGTAACCGAGCATGCGCTCGGCCTGCTCGCTGACGAAGGTAAACTCGAACGTCCGCGCGTCGGCCTCCCACACGATGCCGTCGACCGAGGCGACGAGCTCGGCCGAACGCCGCTGCGCGCGTTCGCGCTGCTGCTGTGCCAGGCGCGCTTCTTCCTCGGCCTGTTTGCGCGTGCTGATGTCGGCCTGCGTGCCTGCCATCAAGAGCGGCTTGCCGTCCACCGTGCGCGAGAAGACGCGCGCTCGGGCCTGCATCCAGACCCAGTGCCCGTCTTTGTGCCGCATGCGGAACTCGCAGTCGTAGTGCGCGAGCTCCCCCGAGAAGTGCCTCTCCAGCTGCCTCTTGGCCTCCTGCCTGTCGTGGGGCTCGACCAGGCGCCGCCAGGTGTCAGCGTGCGGTCGCAGCTCGGCCAAGGTGTAGCCGAGCATCTCGGCCCAGCGCTCGTCGAAGACCATCTGGTCCGTCTGTACGTTCCATTCCCAGGTCCCGACGTGGCTGCCATCGATGATGCTCTCGAGCCTGGAGAGCCGCTCGCGCAGAGAGGCCACCACGCGCGCCGATTCCGCGGCAGACACGGGTGTCATGGGCGATGTGGGCTGACCGGCGCTCATGACGAGTCGCTCCCTGTGTCTCGCATCCCTGCGGCTTACCCCCTTCTACGAGCACCATAGACGCCCCCATGTCGGCCGCGGAAGGTCCAAAACGGCGTCCTGGGAGTCGCTCCGTTCGGCGTCTCAAAATGGCCACGCCATTGTGGCCACGGGAACGTCAGTTCAGGCGGCCAGCGCGAGCTTGCTCACGGCGCCGCGCCCGGTGCTCTCACCAGGAGCGGCGATAGCGCTTCCAGATGCGAGCCAGCTCGAAGCCCGCGCCGAGCACGTCGTGCGTCGACAGCTTCGAGCCTGCGACGTCACACCACGAGTGCAGCGGGTGCTCGGCGACCGAGCGTGCCAGGTCGGGCGAGCTACCCTCGCCGTCGCGCGCCTTGAGGCGCGCCAGGAGCTCCACGTCGAACACCCAGCGCGACTGGAACGGCTCGGCGAAAACCCGGCGAATGACCTCGGAGTTCCGGAATAGCTTGGCGCCACACTGGGTGTCGTAGACCACCAGGTCCAGCACCATGCTCGCTGCGGTCGCAAACACCCTGCCGAGGTAGTGCCGCCGGTGCGTGCGCCGGATGGAGCGGCCGAGCAGAGCCACGCGCGAGCCGAGCACGGCCTGCAAGCGCGGCTCGTCGAGCAACAGGCGTCGCATCGGGTGGATCTCGTCCAGCGGAGTCGCCAGGTCGGCGTCGAAATATCCGATGAAGGCGGGTTCGCCTTCGAACGCTTTCTGCATCCCGCGCCGGATGGCCTCGGCCTTGCCCGCGTTGCGCTCCAGCGCGAGCACGCTGATGCCACGGCTCCTCTCGGCGCAGGCCTCGAGGATGCTGCGCGTCCGATCGCGCGATCCGTCGTCGACGAACAGAAAGCTCACCGAGGGGTTCGCGCGCGTGAACTCTTCGAAGCGACTCGTGGCGAGACGTTCAGCTTCATCAAAGCACGGGACGACGATGATGGTGCGGGGCTCGTCACCCACGAGCGTGCTTCCGAGAGAGCATCATCGAGTCGAGTATCGACACGACAACTGCCTGGAATCAAGCACGTTTGCCGCGGCCATCGAGCCCCAGCCCAGGGCCCCAGCGATCGAGCACGGCCGCTTCATCCCTCGGGGCCGTCGCCCCCCGCGGCCGGACTCTACTGTCGAGAGCAGCTGCGTGCTAGACGGGGCGAGCCATCATGGACGCCGCCGCCGACCGAGCAACTGGTGACACGCCAGAGAGCGACATGCCAGACAGCGACATTCCGGAGACCGACATTCCGGAGACCGACACCCGGGAGCCGAGTTTCAGGGGCCCGGTCGCGGCTTGGCTGAGCGCCGTCATCGCCGCCGCCTTCGTCGGCTACTACGGCCTGCTGTGCTTTCGCCACCAAGGCTGGGGCGGCGACTTTCAGATGTACTGCGCGGGGATCTCGCAGCTGTACCGGAACATCGCCGAGCCGTTGCACGAGGCGATGGATGCGCCGGGCTCGCAGTCCACGACGTACACGTTCTATCTCGTGGTCCTGGCTGCGCTCGGCAAGGTGTTCGGGGCGACGCCGTATCGGGTGCTGGAGGTCGCCGGTGTCGTCAACCTGCTGCTGTACTGCCTGGGCGCGGGCTACCTGTATTCCCGCCATTCGCTGCATCGCCGCTGGTGGCTGCCTGCGGCGTGTTTCATCTACGCCAGCACGTGTGTTCGCTGGCTTCATTTCGGCTGGTCGTCGGAGTTGAGCCTGACGAACCTGCAGTACATTCAATCCTATCCGAGCACCTTGGCCTGGGCGCTCGCGTTCTTTTCATTCGGTCTGGCCGAGGACGTGCGACGTCATCGGCGGACCCGCGACGCGCTGGCGCTCGCCGGAGTGCTCGCCGCGGCCTTGCTCACGCACGTCCTGACCGCCAGCTGGATGTTTGGCATCGTCGGGCTGTACGCGCTGTGGAGCGCGGCTCGAGAGCGCGACCCGCGCCTGCTCGTACGGCCCGGCCTGGCGCTGGCAGCGGCCGTGGCCCTGGCGTCGGTGTGGCCATACAGCCCATTTTTCGGCCAGAGCTCGATGTCGAACGTTCCCGAGGGCTCTCCCTTTGGCGCCTCGCCGCTGCGGGATTTCCCGACCGCGTACGCGCTCGCCGCGCCCTCCTTCGCATACCTGGTTCTCCGCCACCGGCGCCACGCGTTCTGGGGGCTCGCCTTGCTGGCGACGCTCGCCGCGCTCGCGCTGTGGCGCCAGCGTGGCTTCACGTTCGGTAACCGTTACTCGTTCTTCGCGGCCTGTTGTGCGCACTTCGTCATCGCAGAGGTCATGGCGCTCGGCGTGTTTGCGTTGCTCGGGGCCCTGATCGAGGTGCCGCGGCGGCGAGTCCTGGCCTGGCTCGATCGGCCACTTTCGATCGCGGTGCTGGCCGTCGCGCTGGTGAGCTGGGTCCCATCGCCCATGGGAGAGCGCGCCGCCCGCGCGACGGACTACGGGAAGCTGCTGTCTCCGCTCGAGCTGCTGCGCCTGCCATCGCCGCTCGAGACTTACTACGGCGAGGTGCAGGAGCTGGTGCCGGTGCTGACCCCGAACGATCGGGTCATCACGCCGGTCACGCGCGCTGTCTTCGATTTTGCAACGGTGACCGGCGCCCGCATGGTGAGCTCGCCCAACGCCTGGCTCGTTCCGGACCGCGTGCCGCGGCAGCGAGACATGAACCAGTTCTTCAGCCGCGGAGCGAAACCGCGGGACCGAGACGCGATCGTGCGGCGCCGCCACGCCACGCGCGTGCTGCTGCCGCGCAGCCATTTCGTCTACCTGGATGGGCTGCTGCAGCAGTTTGGCGAGCCGCTCTACCGCAGCGATCGCTATGTCGTGTGGGCAGTGACGTCCGCGGGCGCGCGCTGAGCCGTCAGCCCGTGCGGCGGTAGAGCACGTAGTAGTCGTCGATGATCACGGGATCCACGAAGCACGTGTTGCGCCGGCCGAGCCGCGTGCAGTAGCGCGGTCCAAACCGCGCCGCGCGATAGTCCAGATACACGCTGCGCAGCTTGGGGTTGGCCTTCCCTGCCTCCACCAGCGCGGGCCACGGCCCGGCGCCGCTGCGCATCGCCTGCAGCGGCAGCTGCAGGGAGCTCGGCAGGACGATCTGCTCAGGGGCAGGCTGGAGCTCGCTCAGCGCCTGTGCCAAGGCGTCCTTGGGCAGGAAGTGCCAGCTGCCGATCGAGGGCGAACGCTCGCCGACGCGAAACGAGCTGATCGCGAGCTCGTGCCGGTACCACGGCAGGTAGAAGTTCTGCAGCGCGTAGTAGAGGTTCAGCGCAACGAGGAACGCCGCCAGGGGACGCACGAGGTAGCCCCAGCGCCCGTCGCGCTCGATCGCGCCCGCGCCCAGCAGCACGAAGACCAGGGGCACCCCGATCACGGGCAGCAGCAGGTAGCGGCTCTCGAGGTACGGCGCGCCGAGCGTGGTGATGATGCAGCACGAGAGGACCGCAGCGAGCGCGAACCAGGCCGCGCGTGGGATGTCGCGCCAGGCGCGCCACCAGGCCACCAGCACGCCGAGCCCCGCCAGCCAGTAGGGGGCGATGTCCTTCGCCACACGGCCCACGTAGCGCAGGTACACCGCGCGGCCGTCGAGGGTCTCCCAGATCATGCGCGGCGTCCAGCGCAGGTCGGCGACCGCCGCCGGCAGCGACATCGACGAGGCCGTGCCGACGATCTGGGCGTTGTCGTACAGGACGACCGCCAGCACCCGCGGCGCGATGCCGACGGCGAAGCCGGCGAGGCTCGGGCCCCAGGCGATGTCACGCCAGCGCCGATAGACGATCAGCCACGCGCCAGCCACCGCCAGCACCCCCCACAGCCCGAGCAGGTGGTTGTAGACGGCGAGCCCCCAGCTCAGGCCCCCGGCGAAGGCCCACCAGCGCCCGGGCCGCGTGAAGAAATAGAGCCCTGCCAGGACGAACAGGGCGTTGAACATGGTGACCTCGATGCCGATCCGCGCCGAGATGAGCCAGACGGGGCAGGTGGCCACCACGGGCAGGGCCCAGCCAGCGAGCGCGCGTCTGGCGAACCTGCCGCGCAGCAGCAGGGCCAGCACCACGAGCAGCGCGGCGTGCGCCGCGATCGAGGCTCCCCGCAGCACCGGCAGCCCCGCGCCGGGCCCGAAGGCGCGCAGGATCAGGATGGGAAACTGCGCCGTGTAGCTCGTCATCCCGCTCAGCGGGTTGGCCGTCGGCCACTGGCCGCGCGCGGTCGCGATGAACCAGCCTTCATCCATCGACATGCCGGGCACACGACCCGCGCGCCAGCACACCAGAGCGAGCCAGAGCGCGGCGCCGCACAGCTGCAGGGCGACCACGAAGCGGCGGGCGCGGAGGCGGTGGCTGCCGGGGATCTGGCAGCGCGCCGGAGCGACCGCCGGCGCGCCATCCTCGGCGCGCACAGCGTCCACACGGCCCAGGCCCGCCATCGCGGCCCGTGTAACACGCGCGCGCATGCGATACTACGAAAGGAGGGCCGGAGAGCGCCTCGCTCTGCAGCGTTGCCATCCCCGCTGCCCCTGGAACATCGGTTCAGGGCCCGGCGCCAGGAGAGCCGCGTTCGGTCACGGCGCTCCGCAACGCGGACAGCAACGCATCGGCCGTGAGAGGCTTCGACAGGCGCTCGTGCACGTTGGGCGTCCGGGCCTCGAGCGCCGACGCCGTGTAGCCGCTGACCAGCAGGATCGGCGGCGAGGCGCCCCGCTCCGCGAGCTGCGCGGCGAGCTCGGTGCCCGTCAGGAACGGCATGTTCTCATCGCAGATCACGCAATCGGTGTGCTGGGTGCTGTCGAGCAAGTAGCGCCGAGCCTCGAGCGGATCGTTGAACGTGCGCACGCGGTGCCCGGCTTGCTGGAGCGTGCGGGCGAACCAGTTCAGGACCAGCGGCTCGTCGTCGATGCACACGAGCTGCAGCACCCGAGGCGCCGGGTGGAGGCTCTCGGGCTCGATGCTCGGCGGCGACACCGGCTCGCTGCAGGCGGGGAGGACCACGTAGACGCTGGTGCCGACGCCCAGCTGGCTCTCCAGCGTGACGCTGCCGCCGTAGCGCGTGACGATGGTCTGCACGATCGACAGCCCGAGCCCGGTGCCCTGACCCACCGGGCGCGTCGTGAAGAACGGATCGAAGACCCGCGTGAGCAGCGCCTCGGGGATGCCGACGCCCGAGTCGCGCACCACGAGCTGGACGCCGCCGCGCGCCGCGGCGCCCGCGGGCACGGCGCTTTCGGCGCGGGTCGGCGTGCTGCCGGCGCGCTCCACGTGCCGCACGCTGACGCTGACCGCGCCGCCGTGCTCGCTGACCGCCTGCATGGCGTTCGTGCACAGGTTGGTCACGACCTGATGCAGCTCGTCCGGGGCGCCGAGGACCGGCGGACAGCCTTCATCCAGGTCGGTCTGGAGGCTCACGTTGGGCGGCGGCGCGGCGCTCATGAAGCGCACGACCTCGCGCACGACATCCTGCACGCGCACGGCGCGCCGCTGCGGCGATTGCTCGCGGCCGAAGACGAGGATGCGAGACACCAGCTCGGAGGCGCGCTCGGCCGCAGCGACGATGTCGGCGAGCTTGAGCTGGGCCGGATGGTTGTCGGCGAAGTCGAGCGAGAGCAGGCTGGCGTTGCCCAGGATGGGCGTCAGGAGATTGTTGAAGTCGTGCGCGATGCCGCCCGCGAGGCGGCCGAGCGCTTCCATGCGCTGCGCCTGGCGTAACGCCTGCTCGGCCTGCTTCTGCGAGGTCACGTCGTGCGTCTGCAGCGAGACGCCCGTGGCCACCCCGTCGACCACGATCGGTCCCACCACGGTGTAGAACCACTGCCCGACGATCGGGACGTAGATCTCGTAGGAACCGGGCCGGAGCTCGCGAAACGCCCGCTCGCACGTCTCGCGCACGACCGCGTGGTACTCCGGCGGCAGATAGTCGAACACGGTCGCTTTGCCCACGACGTCTTCGATGCGCAAGCTGGGCGCGGCGCGGTTGAGGTAGGTGTAGCGATAGTCGCGATCGAGCGTCGCGACGAAGTCGAACGGATTCTCGGCGATCGCGCGCCAGCGCTGCTCGGACAGGCCCAGCGCGCGCTCCATCCGCTTGCGCTCCGAGATGTCCTTGACCGTCGCCACGTAGGCGATGACCTGGCCCGCGTCCGCGACGACGCCGGCGTGCAAGAGCGCCGGAAAGCGCTCGCCGTCCTTGCGCTGGAGGCAGACCTCGTACTCCTCGTTCGAGCCGGCCATGGCGGCCTGGAGCACGCCGCGGAGCTGCTCGCTGTGCTCCTCGGGCCAGTAGCGAAAGGGCGGCGTGGCGCCGACGAGCTCGGCGAACGAGTAGCCCACCATCTCGCAGAACGCGCGATTGACGAAGCGCTGCACGCCCTCGGGATCGACGATGGCGACCCCGTCCTGGATCGCGTCCACGACGGATCTGAAGACGCCACCGGCTTCCTCCCACGGCCGTACGCTCACGGCACCGATGCTATTTGCACGAGCGAGCGAGCGCAATGGTCGCCCCCGCCGCCGCGTCGATACGGAAGATGAGAGGGTGAGGCGCGCGAGGCGACGATCAGCGCCGGACGTCGCGACCCGGACGCCGGTTCAGGTCACTTCCATGGGCAGCGCGCGTCCGCGACGCGCCCGCGTCGAGGGCGCGCCGCCCGCCGCTCACCCTTGCTGGGTCAACAGCTGCTCGACCAGACGCTGCGAGTAGGTCTCGAGCTTGCGGAAGACCACTCCCATGCCCGGCGGATTGCTCTCGACCCGCACCACCTCGCCCTCACCGGCGATGGTCTCGATGCCGTCCATGACGACCGTGAACTTGAGGTCGACGCGAGACCCGACGGGCAGCGGCGTCGGCGTCTTGATGAAGACGCCCGTGCGCGAGATGTTGGTCACGTATTCGCGAACGAACTGATCGAAGGAGTCGAACTCCTTGTTGATGGTCAGCCGCTCGCGTTGCCGCCGGTCTTTCTCGCTCATGGTCGGGTAGCCCCCTTCATGTGGGCGAAGGCGTGCTCGAGCTCACTTGCCCTGCAGATCATATTGCTCGATGTGGTACTCGCTGCGCTGGTTCAGCTCGATGCGGCGAGCATAACGGCGCTCCGCCTCGTCCAGCGCGCCACGGTCGACCGTCTTCAGGAAATCGACGATGGCCGGGTGCGCGTTCACCACCACCGAGTAGCCCGGCAAGCTGTAGCGCTCGCGCCCGATCTGCCGCAGGATCTCATAGGCGATCGTGGCCTTGGACTGAATCTGCCCCGTGCCGTCGCAGTAGAAGCAGGGCTCGTGCAGCATGCGGCCGAGGCTCTCGCGCGTGCGCTTGCGCGTCATCTCGATCAAGCCCAGCTCGCTGATGCGGTTGAGCGTCGTCTTGGCCTTGTCCTTGACCAGCGCGGCCTCCAGCGCCCGCCAGACCTTCTCGCGGTTGCTGTACTTCTCCATGTCGATCAGGTCGAGGATGACCAGGCCGCCGATGTTACGGAAGCGCAGCTGGTACGCGATCTCCTCCACCGCCTCCAGGTTGGTCTTGAGCGCGGTCTCCTCGAGATCCTTGCTGCCCTTGCCCACGTAGCGGCCCGTGTTGACGTCGATGGCGGTCAAGGCCTCGGCCTGGTCGACGATCAGCGAGCCGCCGCTCGGCAGCGGCACCTTGCGGCTGAGCGCGCGCCCGATCTCGTCCTCGATGCCGTAGGCGTCGAAGATCGGCTCGCTGCCGGTGTAGAGCTCGATGTCCTTCACGCGCTCGGGCAGGAACATCTCCACGAAGCGCACCAGCCGGTGGTACTGCTCGCGATCGTCGATGACGATGGTCTTCACCTCGTCCGTGAACAGGTCGCGCGCCACCTTCAGCACCAGGTCGAGCTCGGTGTAGAGCGTGTCCGTGCTCTTGGCCGTCTCGCGCTTCTTGCAGACCTCGGCCCAGACGCGGATCAGGTACCCCACGTCCGCCTTGAGGCCCTTCTTG
>Ga0315910_10005127_pt1 | contig 10789 bp, 11 predicted proteins | sample EdamamesoilMG_FD_204470 | JGI IMG/M metagenome (GOLD analysis project Ga0315910, IMG submission 204470) | Garden soil microbial communities collected in Santa Monica, California, United States - Edamame soil | ecosystem: Environmental > Terrestrial > Soil > Garden | place: USA: California...
AGCCGTGACACGGGCAATCCCAGGATTGCTCCGCTCGATTCCATTGCACGATGCACCCGAGGTGCGGGCACACGGCCGAGCGCTCGTGCACGCTGCCGTCGTCGCCGACGTATTGCGCGATGCGCGCCAACCCGCGCCGGAACACGGTGCCGGTTCCGCGCTCCTTGTGCGCGGGTTCGGGCTGTGCGCCGAGCACACCTTCGGCAAAGTGCAGGGCTACGTTCGCATTTTCATACACGAAGGGGCCGAGCGTTCCGCGCTTGGGTTTGCGCGTGGGATCGTAGATCCGGCTCCACGGGTGCGGCTGCTCTCGGATGAGCTCGGGCAGCAGCAGGCCTGCGATCGCACCGTGTGTCATGCCATTGCCCGAATCTCCGCTCACGATGAACACGTGGCGCGAGATGCCGGGGTTGTGTCCGATGAACGCCATGCCGTCGAAGGGCTCCTGGATCTGTCCGGACCAGCGAGCTTGGAGCTCGCCCAGGTGGGGGAAGTGTGCGCGCGTCCAGGTGTCGAGCTTCGTCCAGGCGTGTTCTGGTTCCAGCACTTGGCCGACCTTGTGATCTTCTCCGCCGACGATCAGCGTGCTGCCGCCTTCGGCGAGGCGCACGTAGTGATAGGGATCGCCCGTGTCCCACCACAGCGCCGGCGGCATGGGCTCGGGCAACGCATACGCGACGACGTAACTACGGTACGGCGCTTGTTTCGTGTGCATCGCGAAGCGGTCGTGGATGGGCGTGTTCGTGGCGAGCACGACGTCGCGGGCGCTAATATTCCTGCCGCCTTCGAGCTGCACCACGACGGGTGTGTCGGCGGTGCCGATCCCGAGCACGCGCGTATTCGTGAAGATGTGTCCGCCCATACGTGCGATCGCGCGCGCGAGCCCTGCGAGGTATGCGAGCGGTTGAAATTGCGCTTGGCCTTCGAAGCGGATGCACCAGCCTCGCGCGAACGGGTGAGCGCCGTCGTACACGAGCTCGGCTTCGAGCCCCGCCCGGCGAGCGGCGCGCAGCTCTTCTCTGAGCTCGCGATCGGCCGCGGCGCCTTCTTGCACCGATGCCAGGTAACCGGGCACGCGTCTGAACTCACACGCGATCTGTTCAGCCGCGACGATGCGCTCGATGTCTGCCACGGCAGCGGTGTGGCTCGCCGCCGTCAGCTGAGCGCCAGCCTCACCCAACGTGTGCACTAACGCCGCATAACGGTCGTCTACGGCGTTCGACAGATGCGCCGTAGTGCGGCCGGTCTCGCCGCTGCCGATGAGGCCCTTGTCGATGACCGCGACGGTTTGGCCGCCCTGACAGAGGTGATAGGCGACGCTCAGCCCAGCCATGCCTGCGCCGATCACCGCGACGTCCACGCGTAGCTCTGACGCGCACAGTGGGCCTTCACCCGTGAGGCTCGCCGCGTCCTCTGCTGACAGTCGGTTGTGCCACAGTGACTTCGTGTAGCCGTTGGTCGTCGTCGAATCGTACATGGACGCTTTCACCAGGGTTGCGCCAGGCAGTCCGCTGCAGAATGCGTGCCCGTGAGCGCGCGGCGCACTGGGCTTGCGCATGCGACCGGGGGCCGCGAGCGCTGCGGAGTCGAGGACCGCTGCTGCGCTGCGGGCGCATCGCACGGGCGAGGTTGGGCGCCACATGTGCCTCTGGCCCGAGGCGATCTGGTGCGCCGGTCGCTCTGAAGAGAAATGCACGTCGGCCCTGCGGTTTCCGCACGATCTTTGCGTGTCGATCGCTCACCCGAAAACCCCCCACCCAGGAGACATCATGAGCATCGACTTGTTGAACGATCGAGGCACACCCCTCGATCAGCAGAAATTCACGTGGAAGGAGCTCGTTCAGCCCACCTACAGCAAGCTCGACGACGATGCCTTCACGCGTGTGCGCGTGATCTTGATGAATGGCATCGAGTCGGACCAGCTGCGCTTCAGCCACGCATGTTCGCGGATGAACCGCGTGCTGCAGCGGGACCTCGCGCGGTTACGGCGCGTGGAGCAGCACCAGCAGACGCTGATCAACTGGCTCAACCCGGCCGATCAGTCGGTTCTCGAGACCACGATCGGCTTCGAGCAGGTGGCGATCGAAGTCACGGCGGCGCTCGCGCTCAAAGAACCCGATCCGTATCTCGCGCAGGTGTATCGCTTCGGGCTGCTGGAAGACTTCGATCACATGTATCGCTACGGCGCGCTCATGGACCGGGTCGAGGGCAAAGATCCCAACAACCTGCTGCAGAGCTACACCGACGTTCTGCCTGGGCGCCCGACATCGTTGCAGCATCGTCATCCCGACGACGAGATCCGTAACCACTACGACCGCGAATCCGCGAACCTCCGCACCAAGCTGCACGCGTACACGTTGGTGGCCGCGGAGTTCCAGACGCACGACTACTACATGACCGTCGGCCCGACGTACTTCGACCCGATCGGTCGCCAGTTGTACGCGGAGATCGCGTCGATCGAGGAGCAGCACGTCACGCAATACGAGTCGATCATCGACGCGGGCGAGACTTGGTTGGAGAAGTTGCTGCTCTCGCAGGCCATGGAGGTCTACAACTATTACAGTTGTGTTCAGTCCGAGCGCAACCCGCGCATCAAGGCCATCTGGGAGCGGTTCTTGGACTACGAGCTCGGCCATGTGCGCTACGTGGCGGACTTGTTCGAGAACCACGAGCATCGCGACGCCGCATCGGTGTTGGACACGAAGCTCACGGAGACGATCGACTTCGTGAGTCATCGCGAGTTCGTGCGCGATGTGCTGCGTAAGGAGACGCAGCTCACGGCCTCGGGCCCGAACTTCATCCCGATGGCTGAAGAGCCGAAGAACGGCCCGTCGCAACGCTACCGCGAGCAGCTGAACTCGGAGGGCGAAGCCACCGAGCGTGTCGCCGCCGGCTACGAGTGGGCGCCCGGAACCGAGCTCGCGCGTAAGCGACCCGCCGCCACCCCCGTTCAACCCAACCTGCACGCCTAAGGAGATCAGCATCATGACTATGCACGCAGAACTAGGCATCAATCGCACGGGGATCTCGACCTCTCCCGCACTCACACAGGACATGCTGGCCGGACGCGAGGAGTTTCCGCCCGATGTCGCGGGGGACGAGCGCAACATCGCGCTGTTTCGCGCGGAGTCGGTCCAGCAATGGAACGAACCGCTCGGCAGCGTGCCGCCTCCGACGACGGTCAAGGGCATGGTCAAGAGCGGAGTGACGGCGCTCAAAGGCGAGAGCCCCGTCTTGCTCATCGATAAGCTCGGGGCTCGGCTCGCGTTCGAGCGCACTGGAGTGCGCTTGTACGAGGCGCTGTTATCGAAGTTCGACGCCACCGGCGGCTTCGACGCGGGCCCGACGCGCGTCGAGCTCGAGGGCATTCTGGAGGACGAGTTCAATCACTTCAGCTTGCTGAAAGAGGCGCTCACGCAGCTGGGAGCGGATCCGACCGTCATGACACCGAGCGCGGATCTGCAGGCGACCATCGGCGCCGGCGCGATGCACGTGATCGTCGAGCCCCGCACGAACTTCGCTCAGTGTCTCGAAGCTGCAGTGACGATCGAGCTGGTCGACAATGAGTCCTGGGACGCGCTGACCGCGCTCGCCGATCAAAGCGGGCAGCGCGAGCTCGCGACGCGGTTCAAAGCCGCGCTCGTGCAGGAAACCATGCACTTGCTGCACGTGAGGCGCTGGCTCGCCAACTCGCAGGGGATCACGCGCAGCGACGCGACCACCTGAGGCACGACGTGTGCAGTGAATGAGCATCCGGAGTGGCCGGCCGCCTGCCGTCGGTGGGTGAGGGGGCGGCCCCATCCGGGTGCGATTTACTTTCGAAGGTGCCATGCCAAGCCCTGACAACAATCCCGCGCTTCACGGTTATGTGCCCGATACCTGCCAGGTGGCGCTGCTCCTGATCGACGTGCTGGATAGCATGGAGTTCGACGGCGCCGAGGCGTTCGCCCCTCGCGCGCAGGCCACGGCGGCGCGCATCGCGCAGCTGAAAGCCAGCGCCAAGCGTGCCGGCGTGCCCGTGATCTACGTCAACGACAACCAGTGCGGTCGTTGGCGCTCGGATGTGTCCGGCATGCTGCAACAGCTGCGGGCACAATCCAGCCCTGGTCGCGCCGTGATCGAGCAGCTCCGCCCCGAGCCGGATGATTACGTGGTGCTGAAGCCGAAACACTCGGGCTTCTATGCCACGCCGCTCGAGGTGCTGCTGCTGTATGTACGCGCGCGCCGCTTGGTGCTCACGGGTTTCACGACCGATCAATGCGTGCTGTTTACCGCCAGCGACGCGTACATGCGCGACTACACGCTGTTCGTGCCTCAGGACTGCACCGACAGCGTCGACCCTGACGATACCGCGCCGGCGTTGCGTCTGATGCAGCGCCGCTTGCACGTGGACACGCGCCCGTCGGAATCGCTCGAGTGGGCGGCGTTGCAGCGCAGCTGACGGCACCCTCGCGTTCAGAACGGGTAGTTGCTCAGTTGCCGCAGCGTGGTCCGCTCGTGCTCGTGCATCTTAGGCAGCTCTTTCGCGAGGTACGCTTGAACGGCAGGGGTCTGCGTCGTGTTCTTGGCCGCCTCGACCGCGCTGATGGTCTCGTCTTGGTCGTGCGCCATCACGTTCAGGAACCGGCGGTCGACCTCGGCCGGATTCCAGGTGCGCCGGATGGGGTCGAGCGGAGGCTCCCCGGGATCCTGCAGCGTAACGCCGGTCTGCGCGGCGACGCGCTGCAGCTCAGCATCGGCGCGGCTCTGGTCGCGCACGATGAACTGCGCGTAGCGCCGAACCGGTGCGGAGCGGCCGCGGCGCGCGGCCATCTGGGCGGCTTCGATCTGCGTCCGATTCGAGCGATGCAGCAGGTTCAAGAGCTCCCCTTCACTCAGGATGGGTTCCTGGTCCGAGTCGTTGGCGCGAACGGTTGACGTGGCCGGCCCCGACGACGCATGTGGCGCCCGAGCGCTGTCCGGCAAAGCGTCCGGATTGCCTTGCGCCAGCGCCAGACCCGCGCCGCACAGCGTACAACTGATGCCCACCAGCCAGCTTCTGGCTCTCATGCGCTCACTCCTTGTGAAGACCTCCCGCCAGGCTTGCATCGGGCGTGCCGTCGGCGCTGCGCTACGCGCCTCACTGTTCGCGGCGGATGCGCAGCTCGTTCCGGACGTCACGGACTCCGGCGACGTTGGCAGTCAGCTCCTCCGCCCAAAATTTTTCGTGGCGCGACGCGACCGTGCCGCTGAGCTTGACCTCAGCATCGCGCACGCTCACCTCGATGTCGCTCGGATCGAACGCGTCCTGCTCCGACAGTCGATCGCTCACCACTTCACGGAGCCGCTCGTCCGAGCGCGTGAAGCCTTTGGTGGTGCGCGCCGTCCGCGTCGGCTGCGGCCTGAGTCGCCGCTGCTCCTGCGCGAGCCGACGAAAATCACCGGCGCCCGCGTCGCCGCGCGAGATCCAGTCGCGCTGTGCTTGTTGCCAATCGACCATGGACTCATCGCGATCCTGCTCTTCGTCGCGCGCGGGACCTCGCGCTTGTGCCGGACGGAACTCGTCGTGCACGCTCCAGTCTCGGGTTTTCGGCTGCGGCCGCGGCTCTGGCGCCGACTCGGATCGGTAGCGATAGTGACCGCGTTCGCGATCGAAATAGGATTGTCGAGGAGAACGTTCGCTCATGTCATCACTCCTGTAGGCGGATGCTCATGCCGCATGCCGGTGGGTGCGAGCTGGTCGGGCGACCGCGTGCGGTGCCCGACCGACCAGCTCGCTGCCGAGCTGCATCAACCGCGTGGAGGTGCCGCTTGCCCTCGCGGGACGCTTTGCTCGCCCATGGTCCGCACTTCTTTGGCTCCCCCGCGCTCCAGCACGCTGCGTGCGCGAGCGCGCTCATCCGAGTCCTCGACGTGAATCGAGATCAGGATGTCGCCGCCCTGGACCTTACCCGCGTACTGCTTGGCTTCGATCTCGGGGATCCCCATGCCGACCAGCGCGCCGGTGATGCCGCCAACGGCGGCCCCCGCGGCACCGCCGCTCAACGCGGCCATGATCGGCCCGGCGGCGATGAAGGGCCCGAGCCCAGGGATCGCCAGCGTACCGATGCCTGCCAAGAGGCCCAGCGTGCCGCCGATCACGCCGCCGGCGCTTGCGCCCGTCGCCGCGCCTTCGGGGGCTTTCGTGTGCTGCTCGTGGGCGAAGTCGCGCGTGCCGGTCTTGTCAGGGAAGAGGACCGAGATGTCGCGCGTCGAGAAGTCGGCGCGCTGTAGTGCGTCGACGATGCTCTCCGCTTGTAGTGTCGTGGACACTAAACCTATGACTGCTCGATTGGAAGCCATGTCGAATCTCCTATGCAGCTCACTTGGCTGCGATCTCGAGTTGGTTGTCGACTCGTTTCACTCCTTCGACCTCCTTGACCAGCTTGTCGATCTCTTGTTTTTCCTCGGCGCTGGTCACGGGTCCGCGCAAGGTCACAACGCCTTCGGTCGTGACGATCTTGACGTTCTTGGCGGTCGTGGACAGGTCGTCGTTCGCCACGACGCCCTGACGGACATGTTGGGTGATGGTCCTGTCCGCCTCGCTCTCGCTCTGGTCGAGCGGGGTGACAGTTTCGCCGCTTCGATCGCGCGCGTTGCGCGCCGTGTCGTCTGCGGCGCTCTGCTCGCTGGGTCGCTGCTCCGCTTCATGCCCGCGGTTGCAGGCACCCATCGAGACGGCGAGCGCACATGCCAATAGTTTGACGTTCATGGCGATGCCCCTGTGCAGGTTGTGTTGATAGGCCCGCGCGAGCGGATCCCGAGCGGACGTTCCCGGCGTAGCCGCGTCCGGGATAGCGCCTCGAATCCACGCAAGGGCCGCGCCAGTACGGGCGACACGCTCGCGCGACGGCGATGGCGACGGCGTGCTCGCTGTGGGCACTCACGGCCCCAGCTGTGGCTGTTTAGGGCGCGAGCTTCGCGCCAGTCGGCACGCGGACCGGCGACGTTCGAGGCGCTTTCGATGCGCGCGTAGGCGCCCGAGAGGCGCTTTCGCAGCGTGTTCACGCGCGTAGCGCAAGAGATGAGCGCGAGGAAAGTACCTGGCGGCAGCGCGTGCCGCAGCGGATATGCCGCCTCATGCGCTGATCGCGCGTGCCGGCGATCGGCTGCGCCGGGCACGCGCGTTGCTCGAGCTCCAGGGATGGAAGCCACGCAATACGGAGGTGACACTATGACCGCGCATACACGCCCGCTCGCAATCGTGACAGGCGCCTCGTCGGGGATCGGCTTGGAGCTCGCGCGTTGCTGCATCGACAATGGTTATGATGTGCTCGCCGCGGCCGACGAGCCTGCCATCTTCGACGCCGCGCGCCGCCTGACGACTCAAGACGCGAGAGCCGAGGCGTTGCAGGTCGATCTGGCGACTGAACGCGGTGTCGAGGAGTTGTACAGTGCGCTCCAGGGGCGGCCTGTCTCGGCGCTCTTGGCCAATGCGGGCCGCGGACTCGGCCGCGCCTTCGTCGACCAGTCGTTCGCGGAGATCCGGCGCGTGATCGACACGAACGTGACGGGCACCCTGTACCTCATCCAGCTGGTCGCGCGCGACATGCGCGAGCGCGGCGAGGGCCGGATCCTGATCACCGGCTCCATCGCGGGCTTGCTGCCCGGCACGTTCCAGGCCGTCTACAACGGCACCAAAGCGTTGCTCGACTCGTTTGCGTATGCGCTGCGCGCGGAGCTCGCCGACAGCGGCGTGACGGTGACGTGCCTCATGCCCGGCGCGACCGAGACCGAATTCTTCGAGCGCGCCGACATGCTCGACACCAAGATCGGCTCCGGGAAGAAGCAGTCGGCTGCGGAGGTCGCGCGGCTCGGCTTCGAGGCGATGCTGCGCGGTGAAGGTCAAGTGATCACAGGCTGGCAGAACAAGCTGCAGGCGGCGATCTCGCACATCGCGCCGAGTGCGGCGCTGGCGGAGATGCATCGCAAGCAAGCGGCGCCTGGAACCGCCGCCGGGCGCTGAGTGAGAGGCCTCCGCGCGAAGTGGTCATGCCGCCGTCAGCGGCAGATGGACGATAGAGACGTGGTTCTAACCCGGAAAGGACGGTCGACATCATGGCATTGGAGATCGAACGCGAGCGAACATCACATATCGCGGAGCTGACACCGGAGCCGGCGGGGCTCACGGCGGGCGAGCGGGCACACGAGCCTTCTCGCTACGAGCGGGTTGCCCGCGCGCTGGGCTGGTTCAGCGTAGGATTGGGCGCGTGGCAGCTGTTGTATCCGCGCGGCGTGACCCGCGCGATCGGTGTGCGCGCCGATCCTGGGCTAGTGCGCGCGCTGGGTGCACGCGAGATCGCCAGCGGTGTCGCGATCCTGGCCCAGAAGCGCCCCGCGCCGCTCGCGCTCCACGCGCGCGTCGCGGGCGACCTCGTGGACTTGGGGCTCATGGGTGCTGCGTGGAACGCGCGTCGCACCGATCGCACGCGGCTGGCCATCGGCGCCGCTGCGGTGCTGGGTGTCACGGCGCTCGACGTGGTTTGCAGCCAAAAGCTGCGGGCGAGCCGCGCTGCCCGTCCGATCGAGCTGCACGCGAGCGTCGCGGTGCAGCGCACGCCCGAGGAGCTGTACAAGTTCTGGCGCGAGCTGTCGAACCTGCCGCGCGTGCTCTCGCACGTAGAGGCCATCGAGACCTACGAAGGCGGCCGCTTTCGTGTGCAAGGCAAGCGCGTGGCGGGTCGCGAGCTGAGCTGGGACGCGCAGATCATCGACGATATCCCGAACGAGCAGTTCACCTGGAGCTCGACCACCTCCGCGCCGTTGGCGAGCCGCGGGCAGGTCAGCTTCCGACCGCTGGGGGGCGACCGCGGCACCTCGTTGCAGCTGTCGCTGCGCTTCGAGCCGAGGCCCGGCACGGTCGCGAGTACGCTCTTGCACATGCTCGGCGACGCGCCGGAGCAGCTGCTCAAAGCGGAGCTGCGCCGCTTCAAGCAGTGGATCGAGACCGGCGAGCTCGCGACCACCGAGGGCCAACCCAGCGGCAAACGCAGCCTCGTGTCACGCCACCTACCTTGAAGGAGAGAGTCATGAAAGCGAACTGTTGGTATGGAAAGAACGACGTGCGCGTGGAGGACGTGCCCGATCCCAAGCTGCTCAATCCGCGCGACGCCATCGTGCGCGTCACGTCGACTGCGATCTGCGGATCGGACCTGCATCTCTACGACGGCTACATCCCGACGATGTACCAAGGCGACATTCTGGGGCACGAATTCATGGGCGAGGTCGTCGAAGTCGGCCCGGCGGTCGATAACCTTTCGGTAGGCGACCGCGTCGTCGTGCCGTTCCCTATCTCGTGCGGCGCGTGCTTCTTTTGCAGCCGCAAGCTGTACTCGCTGTGTGAGAACAGTAACCCGAACGCCTGGATGGCGGAGAAGATGTGGGGCCACTCGCCTGCGGGGCTGTTCGGGTATTCGCACATGCTCGGCGGTTATGCGGGCGGTCAAGCGGAGTACGCGCGCGTGCCGTTCGCCGACGTCGGCCCCATCAAGGTGCCGGACGGGTTGAGCGACGAACAGGTGTTGTTCTTGTCGGACATCTTTCCGACCGGCTACATGGCCGCAGAGAACTGCAACATCCAAGAGGGCGACACTGTCGCGGTGTGGGGCGCGGGGCCGGTCGGCTTGTTTGCGCTCAAGAGCGCGCGGCTGCTGGGTGCTGAGCGGGTCATCGCCATCGATCGCTTTCCGGAGCGGCTCGCGCGCGCGGCCCAGCATTGCGATGCCGAGGTGCTCAACTACGAGCAAGTGGGCGTGCAGGAAGCGTTGAACGAGATGACCGGTGGGCGTGGTCCCGACGCGTGCATCGACGCGGTCGGCATGGAGGCGCACAGCCATGGCGCGTTTGGAGCGTACGACGCGGCCAAGCAGGCACTGAAGATGGAGACTGATCGGCCGAACGCGCTGCGTGAAGCCATCCTGGCGTGTCGCAGCGGCGGCACGCTGTCGATCCCGGGGGTGTACGGCGGGTTGCTGGACAAGCTCCCGTTCGGCGCCGTGGTCAACAAGGCCATCACGATCAAGACCGGACAGACGCACGTGCAGCGCTACCTGCACGGGCTGCTCGAATACATCCAAAACGGCGAGATCGATCCGAGCTTCGTGGTGACCCATCGCTTGCCGCTGACGGATGCACCCAAGGCGTACGACATGTTCAAACACAAGCAGGATGCCTGCATCAAGGTGGTGCTGAAGCCGGGTACGGACGAGCCCATCGAAACGTCCGTGCACGCATGACGCGTCGGCCCACATACCGAAAGGGAGAAGCGTGATGTTCCAGTCGAGTTGTCGAAGCATCGTCGTCGGGCTGTGGCTCATCGGGTCGGTGTCGGCGTGTTCCGATTCCGAGCGTACGGGCGGGCCGCTGCCAGGGGTCGCTCGCGCACCGGAAGAGCGAGACTTCCGCGGCAAGTCGAAGAGCGACGAGTTTGCGCCGACGCCCCCAGCAGAGCCGGCGCAGCTCACCGCGGATCAAGTGTTCGCCACGCGTTGCGCGAGCTGTCACGGGCAGGATGGGGCCGGTCATGGGCCGGCCGCTGCGATGCTCAACCCGAGGCCGCGCAACTACCGGGATCCGGCTTGGCAGAAGACCGTCACGGACGAGCACATCAAGAAGACCATCGTCGAGGGAGGCGCCGCCGTGGGCAAGAGTCCGGCCATGGCACCGAATGCAGATCTCGCAAATCAGCCGGTCGTCGTGGATGGGCTCGTGAAGATCGTCCGAGGCTTCGCCAAAGAGCAGGGCACATGAACGACATGAAAGTGCCCGCGTT
>Ga0315910_10005128_pt1 | contig 10788 bp, 8 predicted proteins | sample EdamamesoilMG_FD_204470 | JGI IMG/M metagenome (GOLD analysis project Ga0315910, IMG submission 204470) | Garden soil microbial communities collected in Santa Monica, California, United States - Edamame soil | ecosystem: Environmental > Terrestrial > Soil > Garden | place: USA: California...
GAAGTGCTCGCGCTTCTCGAGCGTCTCGTGCGTGGGCGGCTTGCGCGAGCCGCCGCCCGGCATGTGGATGAAGTCGTAGCCCTTGCCGTCGGCCCCCAGGGTCGTGCGCAGGATCTCGCCCTGCCCGCACTCGTCCAGCGGCGTCAGCACGGCCGCGCCTGCCGCGTCGCCGAAGATGATGCAGGAGGTGCGGTCGGTGAAGTCGACGAAGCTGGTCAGCTTCTCGGCCCCGATCACCAGCACGCGCCGCGCGCGGCCGGCCGCGATGAAGGCCTCGCCCGTGTGCAGCGCCGTCAGGAAGCCGGTGCAGGCCGCGTTGACGTCGAAGGCGCCGGCGTTGACGGCTCCGATCCGGTCCTGCACCAGGCAGGCGGTCGAGGGCAGCAGGTAGTCCGGCGTGAGCGTGCCGAGCACGATCAGGTCCAGGTCCTCGGCCTTCACGCCGGCCGCCTCGAGCGCGCGCTTGGCGGCCTCGACCGAGAGGTCCGAGGTGGCCTGGTCCTCGGCCGCGAAGCGGCGCTGCTCGATGCCCGTGCGCTGGACGATCCACTCGTCCGAGGTGTCCACCAGCTTCTCGAAGTACGCGTTGGGGACGACGCGCTCCGGGACGTAGGAGCCGGTCCCGGCGATGCCGACAGGGATCCTCTGGGCCATGCGAGAGCAGGGGAAGCCTACGAGCCCGGTCGGATTTCGCAACGGGCGCCGAGTCGAAACCGCGGCCCACGGCGCTCAGCCCAGCTGATTCACGAAGCCCTCGGCTCCGACGCCGCGACTGGCCCCGTCTGCGGCCTTTCTCCCTACGAGTCCTCACCGACCAGAGGATGGTCGGTTCCGGTCCTCTCGGTCGCGAAAGCCCGCAACGGTGCTCGTACCCAGGCCAGGGGCCATTCGCGGCGTCTCGCTCGAGGCCTTCGTGATCCGCTGGGCTCCGCCCGCGTTCGAGGACTTCCGGGTTGCAATCCGGGCGCGCGCGTTCCCGTCAGGAACGGCTCGGAGCCGCCAGGCCGCGCTCGATGCGCTCGGGCACGCGCGCGTCGCTGGCGCGCACGGCCTGGGCCAGCGCATTGGCCACGGCGCGCTCGTCCGAGCGCCCGTGCCCGATGACCACGACCCCGTTGACGCCGAGCAGCAGCGCCCCGCCGTAGCTCTGGTAGTCGATGCTGTGCTTCAGGCTGCCGAGCGCGCTCGGGCTCAGCTTGGCGCCGCCGCGCTCGAGCTCGCCCAGGATCTTGCCCAGGAAGAACTGCGCGAACTGCTCCAGCAGCTTGAGCACCACGTTCCCGGTGAAGCCGTCGGTCACGACGATGTCGCAGACCCCGCGGAAGATGTCGCCGCCCTCCACGTTGCCCACGAACTCGAGCCCGCTCGACTCCAGCAGCTCGTGGGCCTCCTTGAGCAGGTCCGTGCCCTTGCCCTTCTCCTCGCCCACGTTCAGGAGCCCGACGCGCGGCTTCGCCTGGCCGAGGCAGCCCTGGGCGTAGACGCTGGCCATGGCCCCGTACTGCAGCAGGTGGTCGGCCTTGGGCGCGATGTTCGCGCCCATGTCGAGGATCGTCAGCGGCTGCCCGGTCAGGTTCAGGGTCACGGCGATGCCTGGGCGGCGCACGCCGGGGATCGTGCCGAGGCCCAGGGTCGCGGCGCCCACGCAGGCGCCGGTGTTGCCCATCCCGACCACGGCCGAGGCGCGCCCGGCCTTCACGGCCGCCACGCAGCGTGCGATCGAGCTGTCGGGCTTGGCGCGCAGCGCCTGGGCCGGCGAGTCGCCCATCTCGATCACCTGGGCGGCGTGCTCGAGCTGGAAGCCAGGGTCGCCGCCGAGCTCTGCCAGCATGCTGCGCATGCGCGGCTGGTCCCCCACCAGGAGCAGGCGCTCGGGCGGGATGCGCGCCGCGCCGGCCTTGCAGGCGAGCAGCGCTCCCTTCAGGGTCGCGAGGGGCGCATCGTCGCCCCCCATGACGTCGAGGGCGATCAGCGGGCCGGTCATGGAAGCGCGCCAGCCCGGACGGGCTAGAAGTCTTCCTTCTGGAGGACCTCGGTGCCCTTCTTGTCGGCGCCCTTCGCGAAGCCGTAGTAGCCGCAGTTGTCGCACACGCGGTGCGGCTTGACGGGCGAGCCGCAGCGGCTGCAGTGGTTCGGCCGGAAGGGCTTCAGGGCCAGGTGGGAGCGGCGCTCGCCCTGGCGGGCCTTGGACGCTCGGCGCTTCGGATTGGGCATGGGAGGGCTCGCAGGGCGTGCGCGCGGACCCGCGCAGCCGATTCGGAAGCCGCGGATGCTACGGGGGCTCGCGCGGGGTGTCAACGCGCGCCGGCGCAGGCTTCAGGGCTTGCCGAAGGCCGCCTTCGGCGCGCCCTGGAAGGCAGCCAGCGCCGCGGCGCGTCCGGCGGCGCGCTGGCCCTGGCCCTGGGCGAGGTCGGGCTTGCCGCCGCCGCCACCGCCGAGGTGCGGGGCCAGGAACCTGGGCGCGTGGCGCGCGTCCCAGCCCTGCGCGAGGGCCGCGCCCTGGCTGAGGGCGATCCAGGGCGCCTTGTCGCCCTCCTGGCCGACGAGGATCACCGCCAGGTCCGGCGCGAGCGACTTCACGCGCCCGGCCAGCTCGCGCAGCTCCTCGAGCCCGAGGTCGACCGCGGCCATGCCGGTCAGGACGCCGTCCACCGAGCGGCAGGCCTCCTTCACGGCCGCCAGGGCTCCGGCCACGTCGCCCTTGGCGCTCTCCTTCTCCTTCTTGCGCGCCTCCTTGAGCTGCTTCTGGAGCTGCTCGATGCGCTCCGGGAGCTCCTCCACCGGCGCCTTCAGGGCGCGCGCGGCCTCGCGCAGGAGCTTCTTCTGGTGCTGGACGTGCTCGACCGACGCCGTGCCCGTCAGGGCCTCGATGCGCCGCACGCCGGCCTGGATCGCGCTCTCCGAGAGGATCACGAAGGGCCCGATGTCGCCCGCGGCGGAGACGTGCGTGCCGCCGCACAGCTCGAGCGACCAGCCGCCGACATCGAGCACGCGCACCGCCTCGCCGTACTTCTCGCCGAACATGGCGACCACGCCGCGCGCCTTGGCCTCGTCGAGCCTCTCGATCGTCGTCTTCACCGGCGCGTTGTCGAACACGCGCTCGTTGACCAGGCGCTCGATGCGCTCGAGCTCCTCGGGCGTCACCGCCTTCGGGTGCGAGAAGTCGAAGCGCAGCCGGTCGGGTCCGACGTAGGAGCCCTGCTGGGCCACGTGCTCGCCGAGCACGAGCTTGAGCGCCCGGTGCAGGAGGTGCGTGGCCGTGTGGTTCTTGCGCGTGCGGGTGCGGCGGGCGAGGTCGACGCGCGCGACGAGCCTTGCTCCGGCGGCCGCACGGCCCTCGCTCGTGCCGATCTGGGCCACCACCGGACCGACGCGCTGGGTGTCCTCGACCACGAAGCGGAAGCTGCCGTCGGCCGCCTCGATCACGCCGGCGTCGCCGATCTGGCCGCCGCCCTCGGGATAGAACGGGCTCGGCTCGATCACGAGCACGTCGCGCCCGGCCTCGTCGCGCTGCACGAGCTTGACCAGCTTCGCCTCGGCCTCGTGGGCGAGCGCGGCGCTCTCGTGGAAGGTCGAGCGCGTCGCGCCGAGGCCCGTCAGCTCCTCGGCCGAGAGGAGCTGCTTGAACTTGCCCTCGCTGCGGCTCTTCGTGCGGTGGGCTTCCTCGGCCTTCTCCCAGCCGGCCTCGTCGACGGCCAGCTTGCGCTCGCGCGCCATCAGCTCGACCAGGTCGCGCGGGAAGCCGTAGGTGGCGTAGAGCTCGTAGGCCTCGGCGCCGTCGATGGTCTTCTTGCCGGCCTTCTCGACGCGCCCGGCCAGCTCGCCGAAGCGCACCAGGCCGCGCCCGAGGGTCTTGTTGAACGACTCCTCCTCGGCCCGCAGGAGGAGCTGCACGTGCTCGAGGCGCCGCGGGATCTCGGGGAAGACCTCGCCCAGGGTCTCGGCCACGGCCGGGGCGACCTCGCACAGGAACGGGTCCTCGAAGCCGAGCGCCTGGCGGCCGTAGCGCGAGGCGCGGCGGATCAGGCGCCGCAGGACGTAGCCGCGGCCCGTGTTCGAGGGCAGCGCGCCGTCCGCGAAGGCCGCGGTGCAGGCGCGCACGTGGTCGGCGACGACGCGCATGGCGATGTCCACCCGCTCGTCGCCCGCGCCGTAGCGCTTCCCGGCCAGCTTGCCGATGCGGGCGAAGATCGGCGTGAAGACGTCCGAGTCGTAGTTCGAGCGCTTGCCCTGCAGGACGCCGACGATGCGCTCGAAGCCCATGCCGGTGTCGACGTGCTGGGCCGGGAGCTTGACCAGCGAGCCGTCGTCGCGCCGGTTGAACTCGATGAAGACGTTGTTCCAGAGCTCCAGGAAGCGCTCGTTGCCGGCGTTGACGCCGATCTGCGCGTTGGCGCCGTCGCGCGGGTCGCTGTCCGGCCCGCCGCGGTCGATGTGGATCTCGGTGCAGGGCCCGCAGGGTCCCGTGTCCCCCATCTCCCAGAAGTTCGCCTTGCGCCCGAAGAAGAGCACGTGGGAGGGGTCGATGTCGGTCTTCTCGCGCCAGATGCGCGCGCTCTCCTCGTCGCGCGGCAGGCCGTCCTTCTCGTCCCCGCCGAAGACCGTGGCCCACAGGCGCTCCTTGGGGAGCTTCCAGACCTTCGTCAGGAGCTCCCAGGACCACTGGATCGCCTCCTCCTTGAAGTAGTCGCCGAAGGACCAGTTCCCGAGCATCTCGAAGAAGGTGTGGTGGTAGGTGTCGTGCCCCACCTCCTCGAGGTCGTTGTGCTTGCCGGAGACGCGGATGCACTTCTGCGTGTCGACCGCGCGCGTGTAGTCGCGCTTGCCGGTGCCCAGGAACACGTCCTTGAACTGGTTCATCCCCGCGTTCGTGAAGAGCAGCGTCGGGTCGTCCTGGGGGAAGACCGGCGCCGAGGGCACCTCGCGGTGCCCGCGCTGGACGAAGAAGTCGAGGAAGTCCCGGCGGATCTGGGCGGCGCTCTTCGGGCTCATGGGAGGGGGGAGATCATAGAGGGCAGAAGAGGCAACCACAGAGGTCACAGAGTTCACAGAGGAGACGGAAGAGGAAGAGACGAACGGGACAGGGGGAAGGCAGTCCCAGGGGAGCCGAAGGTGCTCTTCCACACCCCCGCTTCCCCTCTGTCTCTGTGCCCCCTGTGTCCTCTGTGGTTTCTCTTCTCTTCTCTTCCTCAGGCCTGCGCCGGCTTGGCCGCGATCGGCCCGGCAGGCTTCGGCACCGGCTTGAGCGCGGAGCTCGGAGCAGCGGGCGAGCCCGTCGCGGGCGGCGTGGCCGCCGGAGCCGCCGCCGCCGGCGCGCCCGGCTTGCCCGCCAGGGTCGCGAGCGACTTCGCCAGCACGGCCCGGTGCAGCTCGTCGCACACGTCCGGGTTCTCCAGCAGGAAGGCGCGCGCGCGCTCGCGGCCCTGCCCGAGGCGCAGCTCGCCCTCCTTGGGGTGCTTGAAGGAGAGCCACGTGCCCGACTTCTGCACCACGCCGTTCTCGACCCCGAGGTCGAGCAGGTCGCCCTCGCGCGAGATGCCCTGCGCGAACAGGATGTCGAACTCGCACTTGCGGAAGGGCGGCGCGATCTTGTTCTTGACCACCGTGACCTTCGTGCGGCTGCCGATCACCTCCTCGCCGTCCTTGATCTGCCCGATGCGGCGGATGTCGCAGCGCACCGAGGCGTAGAACTTGAGCGCGCGCCCGCCGGTGGTCGTCTCGGGGCTGCCGAACATGACCCCGATCTTCTCGCGGATCTGGTTGATGAAGATCACGAGGCCGTTCGAGCGCGCGATCGAGCCCGTCAGCTTGCGCATGGCCTGGCTCATCAGGCGCGCCTGCAGGCCGACGAAGCTGTCGCCCATCTCGCCCTCGATCTCGGCGCGCGGCACCAGGGCCGCCACCGAGTCGACCACGATCACGTCCACGGCGTCGGCGCGCACCAGGGTGTCGACGATCTCGAGCGCCTGCTCGCCCGTGTCGGGCTGCGACACCAGCAGGTCGTCGAGGCGCACCCCCAGCTTGCGCGCGTAGGCCGGATCGAGGGCGTGCTCCGCGTCCACGAAGGCGCAGATCCCGCCCTCCTTCTGGGCGTTGGCGATCACGTGCAGCGCCAGGGTCGTCTTGCCGGAGCTCTCCGGGCCGAAGATCTCGATGATGCGCCCGCGCGGAAAACCCTTGCCGCCGAGACAGAGGTCCAGCGAGGGCGAGCCCGACGGAATGCCGCGGATCTCCTTGATCAGGCTCTCGTCGCCGAGGCGCATGATGGCGCCCTTGCCGTAGCTCTTCTCGATCTCGGACAGGGCCGCGCCGAGCTGACGCGACTTCTCGGCGCGCTGGGCCTCGAGCTTGGGATCGGCGGGCCTGGCAGGGGTGCCGGAGGGCGCGGCCTCGGCTTCGGGGGAGGTGGACTTGGGCTTGCTGCGAGGATCGGTCATGGTGGGAACGTCGGGCCGCGCTGGGCGGTGAAGCGAAGTGGAATCGAGCCCCCCGCGCGGATCCTAGGGAAGCGCGCGAGGCATTGAAAGCACGCGCCCGTCGACCGCGCCGGACCCCCGGCGGTTTCAGGAAATCCCTCCGCGCGACGCGAGCGGCCAGGCTCCCAGCGGCTCGTAGCGGCTGCCGCCCGGAGCCGGCACGGACTCGTACAGGACGACCGCCGCCGGCTCCCAGTCGAGCCCCAGGGCGAGCGCGCGAAAAGCCTCCGGCACGCGCGCGCGCGCGGCGCGCGGCCGGGCGACGGTGACGTGGGGGCGGAAGGGCCTGGCGAGCTCCGCGCCGAGGTCGATCCCGCCCGCACACAGCGCGCGCACGACCGCCGTCCGGCAGCGCTCGAGGTGCCCGGCCCCGTCGCGCTCCTCCGCCCCCACCCACAGGACGCGCGGCCGCGCCAGCTCGGGGAAGGCGCCGGTCGCCCCCAGGCGGAGCGCGGGCGCGGGCGGCCCGGTCAGGGCCCCCGCCAGGCCCGCACACAGCTCGGCCAGGCGTGCGCGCGCGACCGGTCCGAGGAAGGCCAGGGTCGCGTGCAGCCCCGCGGGCCGCGCCAGGCGCCAGGCGCCGCGCGGCAGCACGGCCGCCACGCGCGCCGCGACCGCCGCGCCGAGCTCCGCGCCGAGCGGCAGGCCGACGAACGTCCGCGCCGTGGCGGACGGGCCGGCCTCCGCGCTCACGGCGTGACGAGCGCCGCCAGCTCCTGGAAGCGCCGCTCGAGGCGCGCGCGGTCGACCGGCTCCAGACCCTCGACGCCGAAGCCCTCGACGCAGAAGGAGGCCGTGACCGTCCCGTACAGCATCGCCCGGCGCAGGCTGGCCGCGTCGACCCGGCCGGCGGCCGCCAGCGAGCCCATGAAGCCGCCGGCGAACGAGTCGCCCGCCCCGGTCGGATCGACCACGTCCTCGACCGGATAGGCCGGCAGCGCGAAGCGCGCCTCGCGCCCCAGCAGGAAGGCGCCGTGCTCGCCCTTCTTCAGGATCACGAAGCGCGGGCCCTTCTCCAGCAGGAGGCGCCCGGCCTGGAAGAGGTTGCGGCGGCCCGTGAGCATGCGCGCCTCCTCCTCGTTCAGCACCAGGCCGTGGATGCGCCCGAGCAGCGCCTCGAGCTCGCCCAGCTTGGTGTCGATCCACAGGTTCATCGTGTCGGCCACGACCAGTTCGGGCGCGCGCAGCTGCTCGAGCGCGCGCATCTGCACCGCCGGCTGGGCGTTGGCCAGGAACAGGAAGCGCGTGGCACGCTGCTCGGCCGGGATCTTCGGGTCGAAGCGCTCGAAGACGTTGAGCTGTGTGTCGAGCGTGTGGCGCGTGTTCCAGTCGGCCTCGTAGCGGCCCGACCAGCGGAAGGTCTTGCCCTCGGCGACCTCGATCCCGCGCGTGCCGATCCCGAGCTGCACGAAGCGCTTCAGGGTCGTCGCCGGGAAGTCGCTCCCGACCACGGCCACCAGCTCGACCGGCCCGAACAGGCGCGCGGCGTAGGCGAAGTGCGTGGCCGAGCCGCCCAGCACCTCCGTGCGCGCCTCGAAGGGCGTCTCGATCGAGTCGAAGGCGACGGTTCCGACGGCGAGCAGGGACATCGCGGGATGGTAACGAGGGATCAGAGTCTGTGAAGAAATCCCCCGCCAGCCGAGAGCCAGCAGGATGCGCCGTGGCTAGGCGCGCCGACGACGCGTATTCGCTGCAATACTCGGAGGAGGCGCAACCATGGCTTCCCGGTGCGCCGAAGGCGCAGCTCGGCGATCCTGCGGATCGCCGAGCAGGGAAGGCCCACGGCGCATCCTGCTGAGCTCGCAGGCGGCGAGGGATTTCTTCACGGACTCTCAGTCCTGCCGGCGCGCGTCGCGCAGCTCGGAGCGGCTGCCGGGGAAGAGCAGGAACGCGCCGCCGATCAGGCTCAGGCCGAGCTGGCTCAGGCGGAAGGTCACGCTCACCGCCACGCCGAGGGCCGGGCTGGCGCCGACCATCTTGAACAGGCCCGCGAAGGCCAGCTCGCCCACGCCCCAGCCACCCGGGGCGAGCGGCACGGCGCTGACCAGGTTCGCGACCGGCACGACCACGAACCACTCGACCAGCGAGACCTGGCTCGCGGGCACGCCCAGCGCACCCCCCAGGGTCACGGCACCGAACGTGACCATCAGGTGGTTGAGGCACGAGAAGGCGAAGGCGCCCAGCATCGCCCCGGGCTGCTTCAGGTAGGCCAGGGCCGCGCGGTCGAGCGAGCGCAGCTTGGCGCCGACCGGGATTCGGTCGACGAGCGCGCTCAGCCCGACGCGCCGCCGCAGGCCCTTGCTGGCGTACAGCACGAGACCCAGCGCGACGGCGCCGAGCCCGTACAGGAGGTAGCGCCGCAGCGCGGCGAACTCCTCGACCTCGTGGGCCGCCAGCACCACGAGCAGCGCCAGCACGGCCAGCGCCAGCAGGCCGAACACGCGGTCCGCCAGCACCGTGACGAGCGCCTCGGCCCCGCGTCCGGGATTCTCCTTGGCGACCATCACGCCCTTGACCAGGTCGCCGCCGGTCGCGCCCGGCATCACGTTGTTGAAGAAGAGCCCGAGGAAGGTGAGGCGCAGCGCGTTCCACCAGCTCGTCGGACAGCCCGCCAGCGCGAGCAGGCGCCACCAGCGCGTCACGATCGTCAGGATCGCCGCCAGGAACAGCACCTGGGCCAGCACCAGGCCGCCCGGGGCCATGTCGCGGAACGCGCGCGGCATGCCGGGGTGCCAGTCGAAGCCTTCCGGATCGGCCTCGGCCCGGCGCCGCGCGGTGATCGCCTCGCCGCGCGCGGCGGGCTCGCGCGCGCCGAGCGGCCAGCGCGGATCGAGCTCGGCCGGCTCGTCCGCGTGGAAGCGCACCACCTCGGCCTTCCAGTCGCCCTCGATGTGGCCCGCGACGAGCAGCTCCTCGCCCGTGCTCGTTCGGAAGGTGAGCTCGTCGGCCCAGGGCAGGCGCGAGCCGACCCAGGCCAGGATCGCCAGCGCGAAGAGCACGCGCAGCAGCGTGAGGAGGGGGCGCCCGCGCGCGCGGTCCGTGCTCATGGAGGCGTGGGCACCCCGCGCGCGGGGAGGCGCTGCACCAGCCAGGTCTCGGGGCGCAGGCTCTCGGAGCGCCCCTCGATCTTGGCCAGGGCGCGGCAGGCGGCGACCGTGACCGGTCCGCCGCGGCGCTCGGCCAGGATGTCGAGGATGCGCGCGTGCAGCGACTCGGCGTAGCCCTCGAGGCGCACCGGCGGCAGGCCGTGGGCCGCCACCAGCTCGAGCGCGCGCAGCGTGACCGCGTCGCGCTCGACCAGGCCCGGCATGGGATCGCTCAGGGCCCAGCTCAGGCGCTCGGCGCGCTCGTCGGGGAAGGTGCGCAGGGCCGCCTCGAAGGCCGCCGCGCGCGCGCGCCCGTCGAGATCGGCCAGGGCCTCGCGCACGGCCAGCTCGGTCGCGCGCCGCGCCAGCACCAGGCGCAGCTCGCGCAGCGGCGCGCGCACGGCGCCGCGCTCGCCCTGGGCCAGGATCGCGTTGACCGCGCGCAGGAGGCGCACCGTGCCGGCGCGGTCGGCCTTGAGGCTCCCGGCGCGCGCGCAGGCCTCGCTCAGCGCGTTGCCGGCCAGCCCGGGCGCGGCCAGCACCTCCTTGGTGGTCGCCACCAGCGCATCGAAGACCGTCTTGACCTCCTCGGGCGTCGCCACGGGCGCCTCGGGATCGAGCGGCGGCACCGCCGGGAGCAGCGGGGCCAGCTCGCCCAGCGCCAGGAGGCAGCGCTCGCGCGAGAGCGGATTGGTGCAGTCGACCGCCAGCCAGCCGAAGGTCGCGGCCTGCAGCCCGGCCACGGCCTGGTCGCGCTCGCAGCGCGCCAGGGCGCAGACGTTGGCGAGGCACGTGCCGAGCGGGTCCTTGATGCGCTTCGCCTGGGTCGCCTGCGCCTGGAACTCCTCGCCGCCGAAGTTCGAGGAGCGCATCACGCGGCCCGCGAGCCAGGTCAGGTCGTTCAGGAGCTGCGCGTCGCGCTTCGGGCGCCCGTCCGGCTGGTGGACCTGCTCCAGGTTGTGCACGCGCGGCGCGGCCAGCTGGCAGGCGCCGCCGAGCAGCGCCAGGGCGGCCAGCGCGAGCTGCGCGCGCAGGGAATGGAGGGGCCCCATCCGGGCGGAGTCTAGTGTCCTGCCTCAGGAGTTCGTTGACGAATCCCGCCGTCCTCCACCGCCTGGCAGCGTTGCTCCTCCTCGGCGTATCGCCCTGGATACGCGGTCGTCCTCGCGCCTCGGCAGACGGCGGATGCCGGCGGACTTCATCGACGAACTCCTGAGGCAGGACAC
>Ga0315910_10005129_pt1 | contig 10787 bp, 6 predicted proteins | sample EdamamesoilMG_FD_204470 | JGI IMG/M metagenome (GOLD analysis project Ga0315910, IMG submission 204470) | Garden soil microbial communities collected in Santa Monica, California, United States - Edamame soil | ecosystem: Environmental > Terrestrial > Soil > Garden | place: USA: California...
GCGGTGATTCGCACGTCGCGGAATGTCTGCGCCGCACCCGTCTCTTCGATGTAGCCCATGCCGCCGTGAACCTGGATGCCGGTCGACGCGACCTCGATGCCGCACTCGGTACAGAAGCCCTTGACGATGGGAATCAGGAAATCGCCACGCGCCTGGTGCGCATTGCGGATCGCTTCGTCCGGATGTGCAGCGCCGATGTCGAGCTGGTGCGCGGCATACAGCGCGAGGGCGCGGCAGGCCTCCACGGTGGATTTCATGCCTAGCAACATGCGCTTGACGTCGGGGTGCCCGATGATGGGCGCCGGCGACGAGCTGGTGCCCATGGACGCCGACCCGGAGATGCGCGCCAATGGCACGGGCGGCTTCCCCTGCACGCGCGCACGCGCCCACTCCGCCGCCTGCTGGTATGCGCGTTCTCCCTGCGCATATCCCTCCAGGCCCACGGAAAGCCTTGCGGCATTCATCATGACGAACATGTATTCGAGGCCGCGATTCGGCTCGCCGACCAGCAGGCCCAGTGCGCCTTCGTTCTCGCCGTACATCATCACGCAGGTGGGGCTGGCATGGATGCCGAGCTTGTGTTCGATGGACGCGCAGTTCACGTCGTTGCGCGCGCCGGGCGCGCCATCGGCGTTGACCCAGAACTTGGGGACGATGAACAGCGAAATGCCTCGCACCCCGGGCGGCGCCCCGTCGATGCGCGCCAGCACCATGTGCACGATGTTCTCCACCATGTCGTGCTCGCCGTAGGTGATGAAGATCTTCTGCCCGTAGATCCGGTAGTTAGGTCCGTTGGGCGTGGCGCGCGTGCGCACCTGGGCAAGATCGCTGCCTGCCTGCGGCTCCGTCAGGTTCATGGTGCCGGTCCATTCGCCGCTCACCATCTTCGGCAGGTAGAGCTGCTTCTGCTGCGGTGTGCCGAAGTGCTGGATGGCCTCGATGGCGCCCTGCGTGAGCATAGGGCACAACTTGAACGCGAGGTTGGACGATGCCCAGAGTTCTTCGACGGCCGTACCGAGCACGGTCGGCACGCCCTGGCCTCCGAACTCGGGTTCACAACGCAGCGCCGGCCAGCCGTTTTCACAGTACTGGCGGTAGGCGTCGCGGAAACCCTCCGGCATGGTCACGCCATTCGGCGACCACTTGGCGCCCTCGCGATCACCGCTCTTGCACAGCGGCTCGAGCACGACTTCGGCGAACCGGGCGGCTTCGCCCAGCACGGCATCGGCGGTTTCGCTCGAGTACTCGGCGAACTTGGGGCAGGCGCGCAGCAGATCCGCGCCGATGAGTTCGTCCAACACAAACCGGATGTCCTTGACCGGTGCGCGGTACATCTCGACTCCTTGAAAGACTTTTGACTAGTTTGCCAGCGCCGGAACGATGTTCGCCGCAGCGAATTCGACGAAGCTGCGGACGCGCGGATCGTTCTCGAGCCCGGCCGGAAACACCGCATACAGCGGCGCGGCGGTCGGAGCCTGCCAATCGGCGAGCACGCGGCGCAATTTTGCCGTGGCCACGCCCTGGCGGCACAGGAATTCGGGCAGCAGGCCGATGCCGAGGCCCGCCACCGTCGCGCTGTGCAGCACGGCAGGATCGTCGACCGCGAGCTTCGGTCGAACGCGGACTTCGGCGCGCGCGGACGCCTTCGTCATCTGGAATCGATATTCCGCACCCTCTCCCGCCGGCGTCAGCAGGGCGTGGTCCCGCAGGCCCTCGGGCCGCTCGGGCGCCGGATGCTTCTGGAGGTATGCGGGCGTGGCGCACAACACCGCGGGCGGTGCGCCGAGCAGGCGCGCGCCGAGCTTCGGGTCGTCGTTGACTCCCGCACGGATCGCCACGTCCCACTCGTTGTCGTCACCCGAGTCCAGCACCACGTCGAGCGCGATGTCCGGGAAGCTGTCGAGAAATCTCGGGACCAGTGGCGCCAGCAGGACGCGTCCGTAAGCGGGATCCGCGATGACGCGCAGAGGTCCCTCGCGAGAGGTAGAGAAGGTTTGCACGAGCTGGCGTACCTTCTCGACCTCGATGCTGATGGCGCGCGCGTGCGGGAGGACGGCGTCGCCAGCGGCGGTGAGAAAAATCCGCCGTGTCGTTCGCGTCATGAGCGGCGTGCCAATGGATTTTTCGAGATCGGCAATGGCCCGGCTGATCGCCACTTTCGGCACACCGTAGGCGCGGGCGGCTGAAGAAAAGCCGTTGAGTTCGACCACTCTCGCGAAAACGGCGAGCTGGGCGGCGGTCCATAATTCACTCATAGGCGCACCAAAGGCTACGTTGGTGGCCGCATTGTTTCACTAAAGGAATTAAAAAGGAATCCCATGAAAATTTCGATGCACGCGATGAGTCACGGAGTCTTCCGGAAAGGGCTGGTCCAGCTCCAGCACGTCATGGAAAAGGCCGTCGCGAATGCCGAGGCGCGCAAGTTCGAAACCTCGGTACTCGTCGGATCGCGGCTCGCGCCCGACATGCTGCCGTTCGTGAGACAGGTGCAGCTCGCGAGCGATTTCGCGAAGAATTCCATGGCGCGGCTCCAGGGTGTGGACCCGCCCAAGTTCGAAGACAACGAAACGACGATGGACGAACTCTTCGCGCGAGTGAAGAAGACCATCGAGTACATCGACAGCGTGCCAGCCGCGTCGCTCGAAGGCAGCGAGACCCGCGACATCGTGCTCAAGCTGCGCGATCGCACCGTCGAGTTCAAAGGCCTCGCCTTCCTGCAGAACTGGGCGTTGCCGAACTTCTTCTTCCACACCGTCACCGCTTACAACCTGCTGCGACACAACGGCGTGGATATCGGCAAGCGGGATTTTCTGGGTGGATGAGGATGGGCGGGTCAGGCTGGCTGGTGTGAACCACTGCGCGAAGCGAACCTGGATTGAACATAATCGACACTATTAGTGTTTCCACCAATCCCGGTAACGGGAGCTATGTCACGGCGGCTCATTCGCTGATTTGCGACTCTGCGTGCTCAGACCGGGGAAGTTTTCACGAATGCAGGCGAGCGCGAGTGTCACAACTAGCGGCGATTCGAAGGCCGCGATCGGCGAAGCCCTGAAGCAGGCGCTTTCCGGAAACCGTCTGCAGTCCATTTCCCTTCACGATGAACGCGGCGATGTGCTGTGGCTCGACGAAGGCGCGCTCGGTCCCGACGAACACAACCTCGTGCTCGAAGCCGCCGCTGCATTGTCGGCCGGCGCTGACAAGACCTACGTTTTCCAGGTGATCGGCGACGGCCGCTCGGCCGCATTCCTGCCGGCGCGTTCTCCGCTCAACGATCTGCTCGGCATCGCGATGATCATCGCGGACTCGAAATTTCTCGACGCCAAGGGCGCGGCGAAATTCGTCACGCCGACCACCACCAATCTCATGCGCCGGCTTTCGTTCCTGCGCAAGCCGACGGCGCATGCCGCCCCTGTCACTCCGCCGCCGGCCGCACCGCCGCCCGCCGCGCGAGTAGCTAGTCCTCCTCCGGCTGCGCGCCCCGCCGCGCCGCCCGCGCGTCCCGCTGCACCTGCGGGTGCTCGCCCCACTGCGCCTGCCCCGCAGCGTCCCGTCGCCCCGCAGGCCAAGGCGCCTGCCGCACCCGCGCGGCCCGCCGCTCCCGCCGCGAAAGCGCCGGTGCCGCCTGCCCGCCCGGCGGCTCCTGCAGCCAAAGCTCCCCCCGCCAGGCCGCCTGCCGCTCCGCCGGCACGCCCTGCCGTTCCGGCCGCGAAGTCCACTCTCCAGCAGCCTCAGCGGCCGGTGAATCCGGACGCGACCGATTCGATCGCTTTCGAAATTTCCGACATCGATCCGAAGGCGCTGCTGAAGGGCGCCGGCGCTCGCCAGGCGCAGCCCGAGGCGAAGCGCCCCGACCTGCGCGTCGTGCAGACCGATCGTCTGCCGAAACTCGAGTTGCGTCTCGAAGCGGATCCGATTCCCGAGCTGATCCAGGACGAGCCGGTTGCCGCGGCCGAGCCCGAGATCGCGCTCGAGCCGATGTACGCCGACGATGTCAGCGGCGAAGAAGAAACCACCGAAGTCGAAGCGCTGGCCGAATCCGATGCCGACGCCGACATGAACGTGCAGCCGGAGTTCGTCGACGAAGCGCCGCAGTTGACCGCCGGCGCCGGACAGTTCGAGTACTACGGCCAGATTTTCGAACTCCACGCCCAGCAGCTCGTGAAGCTCAAGGGCAGTGGCGGCACGCGCCGTTTCGAGGTGCTGGTGCGTGATGCGCACGCCGACAACGAATTCGGTGTGGCGCCGGACCGCGTCCTGCAGGACGTGCACGACCCGAGCGCGAATTCCGATCTCGACCGCATCGTGGTCGAACAGCTGCTCACCTGGATGGGTGACAACCGCGCCGTCTGGGAAAACGAGCCCGCCAGCTTTTCCGTGAACGTCGGCATGGGCACGATTGCCGATCCGAAGTTCGCGAGCTTCGTCGCGACCGCGCTCAAGAATCACAAGGTTCCCGCCAAGGCGCTCGGCTTCGAGATCTCCGAAAAGTCCTGCGTCGAGCAGGTTCGCGACGTCGACCAGTTCGTGCAGGCCTGCGAGAAGATCGGCTGCCACGTCGTGCTGGACGATTTCACGTTCCACCACAACGCGGTCCGCTGGCTGGGCTCCCCGGCTCTCAAGTTCGTCAAGCTCGATCCGAAGATCAGCGCAGTGGCGATGAAGGATCGCGTTCCGCAGGCGCTCGTCGTGGCGATTGCGCAGGCTTCAAAGGTGCTCGGACTTTCCTGCGTCGCCAAGCGTGTCGATACTCCGGCAGTGCGTGACTGGCTCACGGCGGTCGGCCTCGACTACGCGCAGGGATTCCTGCTCGACCAGCCGCGTTCCCTGAACGCGCTGGCTACGCCTCCCGCCCGGAAATAACGACCAGGCGAGTACGCCGCGCGCCAGGGCGTTTGTCCGGCACGGCCACCTCCCGTACCTTTGCAGGCATGGCGAGCCTGGATTCCCTGCTGAAAAACCGCGTAGCGCTGTTCTGGACGCTGCAGATCGGCGGTTGGGCGTCCTACGCGCTGGCGCAATACCTCGGCACGCTGCTGTACGAAACCAAGTACGAGCACATGAAGGGGTACATGACCGTGATCGCCATCGCGACGATCAGCGGGTTCCTGCTGAGCCTCGAGCTGCGTTACATCTACCGCCGGATCTGGGCATTGCCGCCGCGGGTGACCGTCGCGATCGCGCTGGCGACCTGCTGGATCTTCGCGCTCGTCTGGCGCGTGATCATCAACTCGACCTACCTGCAGTACACGACCGACTCCATGGAATGGGAGATGCACTCGGCGCTCGAGTTCTTCAGCAACGCGATGTCGTCGACGTACCTGCTGCTCTGCTGGACCGGAATCTACTTCGGCATCAAGTATTACGAGTCCCTGCAACAGCAGCGAGAGGCGACGCTGCGCGCCGCGGCGCTGGCGCAGGAAGCCCAGCTCAAGATGCTGCGCTACCAGCTCAATCCGCACTTCCTGTTCAACACGCTCAACGCCATCTCCACGTTGATCCTCGACAACGAAAACCGCACGGCGAACCAGACCGTCATGCGGCTGTCGGAGTTTCTGCGCTACACGCTCGACCAGGACCCCATGAAGAAGGTGACCCTGCGCCAGGAGGTAGAAGCAATGAATCTCTATCTGACTACCGAGCGGCTGCGCTTCGGAGATCGTCTGCGCCTGGAGTTCGCCGTCGAGGAGCGCGCGCTCGAGGCGCTGGTGCCCAGCCTGCTGCTGCAGCCGCTCATCGAGAATGCGGTGAAGTACGCGGTGTCGCCGTCCGAGCAGGGCGGCACCATTCGCGTGGAAGGCCGCGCGCGCGGCACCATGCTCGAGCTCGCGGTGGCCGACGATGGCCCGGGCCTCAACACCGGCGCGGCGCCGGGAGCGGGTCGCGGCGTCGGCCTGCGAAATACGCGCGAGCGTCTGGCCGTGCTGTACGAAGACCGCCACAGGTTCGCCGCGCTCGACAACAAGCCGGGCCTGCGCATCGAGCTCGGCCTGCCACTGGAAATGGCGGCGCCCTGAACCGATGAACACCCAGCGCAAACTCCGGACCCTGCTGGTCGACGACGAGGCGCTGTCGCGCCGTGGACTTCAGCTGCGCCTGCGAATGGCGAACGATGTGGAGATCGTCGGTGAGTGCAGCAACGGCCGCGAGGCGCTCGCGGCCATTCGCGAACACCGGCCGGACCTCGTGTTCCTCGACATCCAGATGCCCGGGCTCTCGGGGTTCGACGTGTTAGCCGAGCTTCAGCCGCACGAGCTGCCCATGATCGTCTTCGTGACCGCGTACGACCGCTTTGCCGTGCAGGCATTCGAAGCGCGCGCCATCGACTATGTGTTGAAGCCCGTCGATGACGCACGGCTTGCCGCCACTCTCACACACGTGCGCGAACTCACCGAGCAGCGCACCGCGGCGGCGGAAAGAAACCAGCTGGTGAACCTGCTGGCCGAACTGCGCGGCAGCGGGGAGATAGCGCCGGGTGAAGCGCCCGGTGTCGAACAGGCGCCGAACTGGCTGCCCATTCGCAACGGCCGCGAAACCGTGCGCGTGCCCGTGCAGGCCATCGAGTGGGTAGACGCCGCCGGCGACTATCTATGCATTCACGCCGACGGCCACACGCACATCCTGCGCGCCACCATGCGGGAAATGGAGAACCTTCTAGACCCGCGGCTCTTCCAGCGCGTGCACCGCTCCACCATCGTGAATCTCACGCGCGTGAAGAGCCTGCGCGCACACATGAATGGCGAATACTTCCTGCGGCTGGAGGGCGGCCAGGAGCTCAAGCTGTCGCGCACGTATCGCGACAAGGTCGAATACTTCCTCAAGCGTCCGCGCGCGCACTGAGCGCTCCCGGCTTTTCCAGATCCAGCTCTGACTAGAGCAGGCGCACCGACACCGACTGGCCCGGCTCGAGCCGTTCGCCGCCGCGGATGATCACGCGGTCGCCCGCGCGCAGCGTGCCGTCGATCTGCACCTGGTTCTCGCGTCCCGGACCGATGTTCACGGCCACGCGTTCGGCGGTGTTGTCGGCGCGTACTCGCATCACGTAACTGGCGCCCTGGCGCAGGATCACCGCGTCGCGCGGTACCGTGACCACCTTGCGCACGTCGCGAGGCGCGATCTCCACACGTACCGGAGCGCCGACTCGCCAGCGATCCGTCAACGCGATGCGCAACTCGACCATCCGCGAACGTTCATCACCCACGGGAATGACCGCACGCACCTTTCCGGAGACCTTGCGATCGCCGTCGATGATCTGCGCATCGGCGCCCGCGGTGACCGTGTCCGCGGTCGTCATCGGCGCGCGCGCGACGACTTCGAGGTCCCGCTCGTTCACGAGGCGCAGCAGCGGCGCTCCGCTCGCCACGAACTCGCCGGACTGCTGCAGCCTTTCGGCCACCACGCCATCGAACGGCGCACGGACGGCCGCGCGATTCAGGTCGAGCCGCGCGCGATCCCGGGCCACGCGAGCCTGCTCGACGTCCTGCTCGGCCATGCGTTCACGCGACAGCGCTTCATCGAGCTGGCTTTGCGACACCACGTTGCCCAGGGTCTGCAGGCGCGCGCGCTGCGTGGCCAGCAGCGAAAGCTGCGCTTCGAGCCGCTTCAGCGCGGCTTCGTTGTCGCGCAACGTGAGCGAGAGTCGTTCTGGAGCGATACGCGCCAGCGTGTCGCCGCGCTTCACCGAGGCGCCCGGTTCGGCAATCCAGGAGAGCGGACCGCCCACTTCACTGGAGATGCGCGCGTCGCTGCGGCTGACGACCGTGCCAGTGGCCGCGAGACTTGCACCGAAGTTCTCCGACTGGACGGTGGTCACCACGACCGGCACCGGAGGCGCGTCGGCAGCGAGCGCCGGCGCAATGCCGGTCAGCGGGAGGGCCAGTGCAAACAAGGGGAGGAGCTTCATAGGGCTTCACTCGTTCGGATTTCAGAGAGTGGTATCGCCGGTTCAGTAACGATGGCGGCTTCCGGCTTCTCGATGAGCCGCAGCAGCGTCGGGAGAAGCACCAGCGTGAAGATGGAATTCACCGCCATGCCGCCGACCAGCACCGTGCCGAGTCCGCGGTAGAGCACGCTGCCCGGGCCGGGCACGAGCACCAGCGGCAACATGCCAAACAAAGTTGTCAGGGTCGTCAGCATGATGGGCCGCGTGCGCGTGGTGAGCGACGACTCGACTGCCGCGCGAACGGTCGCGCCCGCTCGAATCTCACTGCGCGCCTGGTCGACGAGCAGGATCGCGTTGTTGACCACCAGGCCCATCAGCACGACGAAGCCCACCATGGTCAGCAGATCGAGCGTCTGTGGCGTGAACAGGCGGAGCAGCACCAGCGCCAGCACACCACCGAAGCTGGCCAGGGGAATCGTGAGGATCACGTACATGCTGTCCTTCACCGACCGGAACAGCGCGGCCAGCAGCAGGAAGAGAGCAATCAACGCGATCGCCAGGTTCTGCGCCATGTTCGACAGTGCCTCGCGCAACGAGCCTGCATTGCCCTCGTAGTGCACCGACCCGTCGGCCGGCAGCTGCGACCGGATTTCGGGCTCGACATCACGCTTCAGGACCTCGATGGCCTGGCCGAGCGAGAGCTCCTTGGGCGGGCTGACGTTGAGTCCGATGGTTCGATGACCATCGACGCGCCGGAGGCCGCCTGAGCCCACGGTGGACTCCACGCGCACGAGTTCACCCAAGGGCATCACGCTGCCGAAAGGCGTCGCCACCGGCGTCTCCGCCAGCGCCTCGGGCGAATCCCACTTGCTGGCCCGGAGAATCATGTCGAGGCGGCGTTCGCCGTCGAAGTATTCGCCCACGAACATGCCGTCGCCGAGCGAGCGCACCACGGTGCCGATATCACCCCGCGTCCAGCCGACCTCGTTGAGGCGGCGATCATCGGGGTTCAGGCGCAGTTCCGGCTCGTCCATCTCCAGGCCCTGAAAGGCCTGGACCTGCGCGCCGGGCATCTTTTCCTGGATGAGCTTCTCCGCGTGCCGGGCCGCGGCCATCAGCGCGGGGAAATCCGTGGCCTGGAGCTGGAAGTCGATATTGCGGCCGTCGCCGAACCCGCCGAACAGATTGCCCTGTGACGCGAAGTACTGGGTGTCCGGGAACCCGGCGAGGACTTCTTCGTTGATGAGCCGGCCGAGTTCGTCGATGTTGTCCGGATCGAGCGGACGTACGCCGATGTTGGTGCCGAAAGCGCCGGCGAGGATGTAGTAGTTCTTGAGCGCGGGCTCCTTTTCGCCCGCCATGTACGGTGCGAGCCTCGCCGCCACGGGTTTGACGAACTCCTGTTCGACCGTGTCGATGTTGGTGCCGGGCGGTAGCTGGATGAATCCGTCGATGGCATCGCGCTTCACGGGCGGTAGATAGTCGAGCGGCGGCAGCAATGCCCATGTGAGCACCACGGGCGCAATGAACAATACGCCCACCGTGATGTAGCGGCGCTCCGCCGAGTCGGTCCAGCGCACGATCCAGCTGGCGATGGCCTGGTACCTCTCGTTCGACCCCTTGTGCACGTTTTCGGCGTTGAGCCATCGCGACGCCGCCAGTGGCAGCACCGTCACCGCGACGATGAGCGAGGCGATCACCGCGATCGAAATGGTGAGCGCGAGATCGGCAAAGAGCTGCGAGACGGAATCGCGCATGAAGACGATGGGCAGGAAGACGATGACCGCGGTGACGGTCGAAGCGAGCAGGGCCGGCCAAACCTGCTTCGCGCCGGCGAGCGTCGCTTCAAGTTTGGCCAGGCCCCGCTCACGTTGCTGCGCGATGGCCTCGAGCATGACGATGGCGGTGTCGAGCGCCTGGCCTACGCCGAACGCGAGACCCGCGAGGGAGATCACGTTGAGCGTGCGGCCGAACGCGTACAGCATGACCAGCGTGACGGTGAGGCAGATTGGAATGGACAGGCCCACGAGCAGCGTGGCGCGTCGATCGCGAATGAAGTACCAGAGCACCAGGATGGCCAGCACGATGCCGCTGAACAGGTTGCCGGTGACCATGCCGATGGCCTGGTTGATGAACACCGAGGGATCGAACGACTGCGCTATCGAAAGACCCATTTTCTTGAGCTCGTTGTCGCGCAGCGTGCTGATCTCGGCCTTGACCGCGTTCAGCGTGTCGAGAACGTTGGCATCGTTCTCTTTCATGATCTGGATGCCGATGGCCGGGTTGCCGTTCTGCAGCGCCAGGCTGTTTCGGTCGCCACGGCGCACCTGGATGGTGGCCACGTCGCCGAGGCGGACGGGCCGGCCGTCGCGCCACTCGAGCACGAGATCGGCAAACTGATCGATGGCGTAGCGGCCGGCGAAGCGGACCGTGTACTGACGACGACCTATGTCGACGAAGCCACCGGAGACATCGTCGGCATTGCCCGCCACCTGCGCGATGCGCGGAATCTGGATACCGAGTTCAGCGGCGCGCGCCGGATCGAAGACGATCTGCAGTTCCTCGTCCGCACCGAAATTGATACGGACGTTGGAGACGCCCGGGATCGATTCGATGCGATTGCGGAACAACTCTTCGATTTGGCGGCGGTAGTTGTCGATGGGCCCCGGTGTGCCGGGCAGCAACTGCACGAAGAACCAGGACAGCGTGTTGTTCGGGCCATTGCCGCCGTCTTCACCCAGCGAGATCTGCGGCGCCTGCGCGTCGCGCGGCAACGGCGGCAGCTGGTTCATGCGGCTGATGACTTCGAGCATCGTCGCCTGCATGTCCGTGCCGACCGCGAACTGCAGGTTGAGGAAGGCGCTGCCCTGGTTCGCAAACGCGTTGAGCGACTGCATGCCGCGCA